>JAEEGL016090328.1_pt1 | contig 29224 bp, 25 predicted proteins | sample 9134231 | NCBI WGS metagenome assembly JAEEGL01 (sample SAMN16246548, study PRJNA631951) | gut metagenome | biome: gut microbiome; feature: rumen; material: fiber-attached | host: Bos | place: Iran: Karaj | collected 2018-10 | reverse complement strand
GTGATGAGTTGCCTTGCAATCTGATCCTGGGCACAAAAGATCCGAATATGTCAGAGGAAGAGTTCATGAAAAATGTGGATGAACGAGTAAAACGACTCAAGGGGTAAAATATGGAATATATCAGAGTTACAAAAGAAAATCTGGAAAAGGAGCACATCTGCTGCGCAATTTCCAACAATAAAGACGTCCAGGTTTCATCAAAAAAAGCATGGCTCTCTGACAGGTTTGATGAGGGACTTGTCTTTTTAAAGAGCGCAGAGCGTGGCAAGTGCTTTATCGAGTATATTCCGGCTGAAAATGCCTGGGTTCCCATTGATGCAGATGGATATATGTACATTGACTGCCTGTGGGTGTCAGGATCATTCAAGGGGCATGGATACTCTTCGGATCTTTTGAATGCCTGTATTGAAGATAGTAAGAAAAAGGGAAAGAAAGGGCTTTGCATTTTAGGAGCTTCCAGGAAGATGCCATTTCTTTCTGATCCTAAGTTCCTTAAATACAAAGGCTTTGATGTCTGCGATGAAGCGGATAACAAAATCCAGCTGTGGTACTTGCCATTAAAAAAAGATGCAGATAAGCCAGGGTTCAAGGAATGCGCAAGACATCCCCATATAGGCGAGAAGGGATATGTTCTGTACTACACCAGCCAGTGCCCGTTCAATGCGAAATATGTTCCAGTGTTGGAGCAGACTGCTAAAGAGAATGATATTCCATTCCATGCTATTCATATTGAAAGCAAAGAAGAAGCTCAGAATGCTCCGACTCCTGTGACGAACTATGCTTTATTTCATGATGGGGAGTATGTCACAAATGAGCAGATGAATGAAAAAAGGTTTCTGAAACTTATCGGACAGTAATATTTTCAAATTTGTGATTACCAACATCATACAAAGAATGGTATTAGTATTATTGAAAGGGATAATTACAAAAAGCCATAGTCAGACGATAGTAGGCAGCTTGGAACAACCCCGGAAAAGGAAAAAGCTATTACTGAGGCGCTGAAGTTTTACAAGATGATATAAGTTAGAGGACAGGGATAAAAATCTCTGTCCTTTTTGAATGAAAAAAACAGTGTAAAAATGAGCAAAACAGGTGTAAACGGATTAGAGGTTATCTAGAAGTGATAAATATATCTTAAATGTCACTACTTCAGAGCGATGCATAAGGTCGTTGATGGCAGTTTAATCAGTTCTGATGAATGTTGAATTTACACATTAAGGAGGTTAGATATGAGATATAATGATATTCAGGATACAAGAATTAACTTAACTTCCAGAAAGAAAAGAAATGAAACCATGTCTATTGATTATGAAAAGTGCATGGAAAAGCTCTTTGAGATGAAGAACGGTTGGCCTAGAGTAAATGCTTTTGGTGCAACGTTTTTTATCTGAATTATCAGCTTTATGCAGATTCCTGATAATAATAAGTGTTTTGATACATGAAGCAGAGAACTATGCTCAAGAAATTGGAATACAGCACATTCTTTTTCATGTTGAAAAATCTAATACTGAAGCATTTCGATTATATGAAAAGCTTGGCTATAAAGTTTTCCGTGATGATGGCAACAGATATATGATGAAAAAGATGAGATTCATATTGCGGAGGAACGCATTACTGCAGAAGAATATGTTGATTTTTTGAAGAGAATTGATTACAGAAGAAGCACAGCCGGAATACAGATATGAGGGAGTTCACGGATGTCCGACAATGGAAGTAGATACGCTAACAGGTATCTAATGTCATTGGCGAAAGAAATGGAAATAGATATTGGCTAAAGGAGGCGGATTTTTATGGATAAAATATGGGAAGAAATGTATAGCGCAGCCAGAGAAGTGCTTGGAGCGGTTAAGATTTCTGATTATGTGACAGCTGGAGAAGTTTCTGCAGCTGTGAGGTCAAAGTCAGGGAAAATTTATACCGGTGTATGTATTGATACATGCTCAACTCTGGGGATATGCGCTGAGAGAAACGCTATTTTTAACATGATCACGAATGGAGAATATGAGATTGACAGAGTGCTGTGTATTCCGCCAAATGAAGGAAAAGGGGCTCCCTGTGGAGCATGCCGCGAACTGATGACCCAGCTTATGCCGGGGAAATATAAAGACATTGACGTAATGATAGATTATTCTTCAGACAGGGTGATGAAACTTGGCGAGCTGACACCTGAGTGGTGGATTGAATAGAATGGCAATAAACGAGGTGTGGTATAGAAATAACTCAAAAAAATACGGACAAAACGGAACACAAATTGACAGGATTTCTTTTGCAGCACCGTGTAGTATAAAACCATCAAAGGAAAGGAGTGCGACAAATGGAGTGGCTTACTTGCATTCGGAAAGCTATTGATTATATGGAAGAACATCTGGAAGATAACATCAGTGCGCAGGATGTTGCCGAACAGGTCTATATGTCATCATTCTTTTTTCAGAAGGGATTTTCCCTGATGACCGGCTACGGAATGGCAGAGTATATCAGAAATCGCAGATTGTACCGGGCGGCATTGGACCTTCAGGAAACAGATGAAAAAATTATCGATATTGCATTCCGTTACTGCTATGAAACACCTGAAAGCTTTACAAAAGCCTTTTCACGTTTTCATGGCGTCAGTCCAACGCAGGTGCGGGAAGGTGCACCTGTAAAACCATTTCTTCCTTTAAAAATTCAAATTTCTGTTCATGGAGGTAACAAGATGGATTATAAAATTAAAACTATGTCCGGCTTTAAGGTAATTGGTTTTACAAGAGAATTTGACGGAGAAACTGCTTACGTAGAGATTCCAAAGTTCTGGGATGAAATCCGCGAAAAATATGCAGACAATGTCTGGAAAGGAAATGCACCGGTAAATGCATATGAAAAGGCAATCGTAGATAATAACATCGGTGAGTACGGTGTTTGTGTTGATGATGTTGGGGGAGGCAGGTTCAACTACATAGTTGCAGGTATTTACAAGGGCGGTGAAGTACCGGAAGGTATGACTGTCTATGAGCTTCCGGAGTTTGAATGGGCAATCTTCGATTGTTACGGGCCATGCCCAAAAGCACTTCAGGACGTAAACACCAAGATTTTTCAGGAGTGGCTGCCGGGAAATCCTGATTTTGAATTTCCGGGACGTGTGAACATTGAGTGGTATGGAGACGGAGATCCGGACTCTTTGGACTATCACAGTGCAATCTGGATTCCTGTGGAGAAGAAATAATTAAAATAAATATTTAAAATGTTACATAAATGTTACAAAAGGTTGACAAACGGTTACACTATATAATAAAATACATACTCAGATGCGGAAAACATTATAGCTACAATCAGAATATAACTGATTGTTACTGTGTTAAGGAGTATGTATTTTGTTAAAGAAATTTGTATTTATGGCAACTGTTGTATTTGGACTTATGTTTACTAATGTTGTAACAGTACAGGCTGAGGAAGTAACGGAAGCATCAGAAGTAGCAGAATCTTCAGAAGTTACGGAAGTTCCGGAGGCCACGGAACCTGCAGAAGCTACTGAAGCTCAGGAGGCTCCGGAAGCAGCACAGGCTTGTCCCATAGCTCTTTCTCCGGAAGTAAATGCATATTGTGAGCAGGCCGCTGCAGAGTTTGGAATAGACAGCAATATTCTTAAGGCGCTGGTGTATACAGAGAGTAAAGGAAATGTTGGTGCAAGGAACGGATGTTACATCGGACTTACACAGCTTAACCCGAGTAATTTTAGTGCTGCAATAGCTACCCTTGGTGCAGACCCTAATGATGCATATCAGAATGTTAGAATCTGTGCATATATGCTTTCTGGATGGATGGCAAAATATGGAAATCAGTATATTGCACTTGATTGCTGGCATCAGGGAGAAGGCAGTGCAGCAGCTGCAAACAGAGTAGATGGAACCAATTACAGCAGAACAATCTGTGAAAATGCGCAGTTATATGCAGCAGCCTGATTAAGAGAAAATAATAAGAATTGAATAGAAACTCATGAACGGGCGTCTCGAAAGAGGCGCCTGTTTTATTGTATGAAATTGTTAAAGATAGTAAAATAAAGGAAATTACTGATACTTGGGAGGAAGAGAAATGAATCTGTGGATTGTAATAGCCGTTAGCCTGATAGCTGCATGCGTGGGATTTCGCAATTATATATGGTTTTTCTCTGTGGGATACGGACTTGCCATTTCAGCTATTGGCACAGCGCTTGTTATAGGCTTTCGGGGAACCTTAACCTTGCCGGAACTGCTGGTATGCCTGTTACTTATTATATATGGCCTTCGTCTTAGCGGATATCTTCTTATCCGTGAGATTAAGAGCATCGCCTATAAAAAAATCCTCAGTCCGGAAATCGAGCGGAGCAAGAGGATGCCTCTCATCGCAAAGATTACACTCTGGATAGTATGCGGACTTCTCTATTTCCTGATGACATGCCCTATCTACTATCGACTTAATAATGGAGCTGCAGCTGACACGATGCTTTGGATAGGCTTTGCGGTTATGGTATGCGGTGTCATTATGGAAACAGTTGCTGATATACAGAAGACTTCTGCAAAAAGAAGAACACAAACCGTTTTGTAGATACCGGTTTGTATAAAATTGTGCGTTGCCCAAATTATCTTGGGGAGCTTCTGATATGGACAGGTATGCTTCTTACAGGCACAACTGCCCTTAGTGGAATTTTGCAGTGGGTGCTTGCTGCTGCCGGATATTTACTGATAGTCTGGGTTATGTTCAGTGGTGCCAGAAGACTTGAGATAAGACAGGATAAAAACTATGGTGATGATCCTGAATATCAAAAGTATATTCGCACTGTACCTATCATTATTCCCTTTGTGCCTCTCTACAGTGTTAAGAAGTACAAATTCCTCGTAGCCTGAATAATATACTTAGAATTTGACTTTTGCTTTTTTGCTTTATAAATGTATTGCGTTAAAGTGTAAAATTTGATAATATAATCAAAGAACAAAGATGTTCCATAAAAAGTGGAGCATCTTTATTTTTTAATCTTTTTATGTGAAATAGAGATTTAACTATTCACGACTTAGGAGGAGATATGGCAAACTTTTTAACAACTGTTGAAACCGTAAATAATGCTGTTAATGGCTTTGTGTGGGGCCTCCCAATGTTAATTCTGCTTGTAGGCTGCGGAATTCTCATGACCTTCCTCACCAAATTTTTCCAGGTATCCCATTTTAAGCATTGGATTAGAAATACTGTTGGGGGTATTTTTAAGGATGATCACGTAACAGCTCACACTGACAAGGAAGATACACAGATTTCCCAGTTCCAGAGCCTTTGTACAGCGCTCGCTGCAACAATTGGAACAGGTAATATCGCAGGTGTGGCAGCTGCCATTGCGGCAGGCGGTCCCGGAGCAATCTTCTGGATGTGGGTGGTTGCATTCTTTGGAATGATGACCAACTTCTCTGAAAATGTCCTTGGTATTTATTATAGAAGACGAAATGAGCGGAATGAGTGGTGCGGTGGTGCGATGTACTACCTGAGCGACGGACTTGGTGAAAAGAAGGGCTGCAAGCAGATTGGCAGCGTTCTGGCTGTACTCTTTAGCGTTTTCTGTGTACTTGCTTCTTTTGGTATCGGTAACATGGGACAGATTAATTCCATAGCGGTTAACATGAATTCAGCTTTCGGAGTTCCGCATCTTATCACAGGTCTTGTGCTTATGGTTCTTGCAGGTCTCGTAATCGTCGGCGGCCTTAAGAGAATCGCAGCCGTAACAGAGAGACTGGTTCCATTCATGGCAGTTATCTATGTGGTTGGAGCACTGATTGTCTGTCTTGTAAATATTGGGCAGTTTGGCGCAGTATTTACATCCATCATTAAAGGTGCTTTCGGATTCAGAGCTGTTGGCGGCGGAATCGTAGGAAGCGGAATCGCAATGGCAGTTCAGTGGGGTATGAAAAGAGGAGTATTCTCCAACGAAGCAGGTCTTGGTTCTTCAGTTATGGTTCACTCAAGCTCTAATGTAAGAGAGCCTGTAATCCAGGGAATGTGGGGAATCTTCGAGGTATTTGCTGATACCATGATCGTCTGCACAATTACAGCTTTCTCGATTTTATCAAGCGGACTTGTAGATCTTAATACCGGTAAGGTACTTTCAGAGCAGGTTTCCACTGCACTTGTTGCAGAGGCTTTTTCAACAGTATTCGGCAAATTCGGAGCAGCTTTTATCGCAGTAGCAATTTTATTCTTTGCTTTTTCAACAGTACTTGGCTGGAGCCAGTATGGAAGCAAGGGCTTTGAATATCTTTTTGGCAGAAAAAACATGAAGTTCTATCAGGTAATTTTTGTACTGTTCGTAGTTGTAGGTGCAACAATGGATCTCACACTTGCGTGGGATCTCTCAGATACCTTCAACGGTATGATGGCTATTCCCAACCTGATTGGTGTTATCACCCTTAGCGGAACGGTTATGAAGATCACTAAGAACTATGTGGATAGAAAAATCCGTGGCAAGGATATTAAACCGATGCTCTCAGCTATAGATGACATTCAGGATCTTCACGAGAAGGAAATCCGCGAGAAAATCTCATAATAATCCGGCAAAAGTCAGACAATATGAAAACCATCTTTGTGATATACTCATGAGGATGGTTTTTGTTTTTTGAAAAAATCCATTAATAATAATCATCATGAGGGGCTATGAATAGTTTTATTTTTGGGGTAGTGAGGGGACTTCGATGATTTACATCTCTCTGAAATATTATGCATTGGTGCTCATTGCACTTTTGCTCTATTACATCTTTCCTGTTAAGTTCAGATGGATAGTTCTTTTGGCAGGCAATGTTGCCTTTTATGCCGCATTCTATAAGACGGGCTGGTGGATTTTCCTTGGCACGATTATCTTTAGCTACAGTATTACACTCATAATGGATAAATTGAGGGGAGGAGCGAGGAAGGCTGCGTTTATTGCAGGAATCCTTGGAGTTACTGTTCCCTGGCTTTTGATTAAGAATTCCAATTTTGTTATAGAAGAGATACTTGGAGGCAAGCCTGTCGACTGGCTTGTGCCTCTTGGAATATCCTTTTACACATTACAGCTGATTGGCTATATGGCTGATGTTTTTATGGAGAGAATTATGCCGGAAAAAAACATAGCAAAGTTTGCTCTTTTCGCCGGCTATTTTCCGCAGCTTATTCAGGGACCTATTCCGAGATATGGTCAGCTTCAGCATCAGCTCACTGACGGAAACAGATTTGATGAGGAAAAAATAGTAAAGGGTTTTCAGCTTATTATCTGGGGCTTTTTCCTTAAGCTGGTTATTGCGGATAAGGCTGCGATAATTGTAAATACTGTATTTGATAACTATCCGGCATATTCCGGTGCGTACATCTGGCTTGCTTCATTTTTATATAGTATTCAGCTGTACGCTGATTTCCTGGCATGCACAACCCTTGCGAGAGGTGTCAGCGGACTCTTTGGCATTGAGCTTGCGTCGAACTTTGAGCGTCCGTATTATGCGCTTTCCATCAAGGATTTCTGGAGAAGATGGCATATATCTCTCAGCACCTGGCTTAGGGATTACATCTATATTCCGCTTGGCGGAAACAGAAAGGGAAAGCTTAGAAAATATATCAATCTGCTTATCACCTTTTTTATAAGCGGATTGTGGCATGGCGCAGGTTTTAAGTTCCTTGTTTGGGGATTGATTCACGCAGTTTACCAGATAATCGGAGAACTCACTTTTAATCTTAGAGAAAAAATATACGATATCTGCGGAATAGAACCTGACTCCAGAAAGAAGAGATGGATCAAGCAGGCAGGAACATTTTTACTTGTTAATTTCGCATGGATTATTTTCAGGGCAGAAACTCTGCGAAAAGGATTCATGCTTATTACTGACATGGTGACCGAGTTTAATCCCTGGGTGCTCATGAACAACAGGCTTTTTACGCTTGGACTTGAGTGGAAGGAAATGGTGGTCCTTGGAGCTGCGATTTACTTCCTTCACAAGGTTGGCAAGTACCAGGAGGAAGGCAATTCTGCCGGAGACCGTGTTTTTAAGCAGCCTCTGCTTTTCAGATGGGGAGTTTATCTGGCTGCAATTGTTGGGATAATTCTGTTTGGCACATACGGCTTTGGCTTTGATGCGCAGGATTTTATTTATGGAGGGTTCTGATGAAAAAGCACTGTATATTTGCTGTCAGGGTCATAATATTTTCATTTATAGCCTGCATTGTTATTTCTCTCGTTAATTATGTTATAACCCCGAAAAAATATTTTGAGGATCTGTGGCCGACGACCTCTACCTATAAAGGCTTTTACAAGATAGACAGGGATACAATAGATGTTCTGTTTCTGGGAAGTTCTCATGCGGCAGCAGCTTTTAATCCGCAGGTAGTATATGATAAGTACGGAATTACAAGCTATAACCTTGCCTGTGAGCAGCAGAATCTCGTGGTTTCATACTATTGGCTCAAGGAGGCACTGCGATATCAGAAACCCAGCGCGGTTGTTCTGGATACATATATGCTTTATACCTTTGATCCTTCCGAACCATTGAACACCTCGGAATCTTTTACAAGAATGGCTCTGGATGCCATGAGATGGTCTAATGTAAAATGGGAAGCTATTCATGATATCTGCAGACTGGATGTAAAACAGACTGTAAACAGCTACATCTTCCAAAATGTCAGATTCCACAACCGTTGGATGGAGCTTAATGAAAATGACTTTGAATTTGTAAGTCTTGAGAGGCATTATGAGCTGAAGGGATTTTCAGCCCTGAGTCAGAGAGGCACGTCCGACCCGGATTTCGAACCTATACTTGTAACTAATCTTGAAGCGTATGCTGAAACAGAACCGCTGATGATGCAGTATCTGGATAAGATAGTCACACTTTGTAACGATAATGATATCGACCTTATTCTCACCAAGACTCCTTCAGAGAGCTGGGATGAGTACAGGCATAATGCGGTTCAGCAGTATGCTAATGAAAATAATATCGAGTTCTGTGACTTTAATGAGTATATTGCTTATGAAGGTTCTGGATTTAAGTGGACCAAGGATATGAATGATAACTGGCACACCAATATCTGGGGAGCCAAGAGAGTTTCGAAATATATTGCAGAGCTTCTGCAGGAGGATTACGCAGTTGCTGGTGCTCACTATGATGCTCAGTGGGCAGATACGGAGGAATATTATCAGAATATCCTTGCGGACTGCAAAATCAGTAACATCAAGGATATAGATGAATATCTGGAAGAAATAGATCATCCTCGATATACAGTTCTTATGGCTGCGAAATCGGATATGACCTTCTGCGTAACGGATGCAGTTAAAAAGGCCTTTAAAAAGGCAGGCTTTGATCTTGCAGCGAAAGAGTATGATGGTTATTACGGTGTTAAGTCTGATGAGAATGTGAGTCAGGATTCCGACAGAGATACACTTCATTTTGTCGGCAGCGCCAGAAATAAACTGGTTGATTATTCAATTACTTCAAAGGGGTATTACGCCGGAGATGATTGCTCAATCAAGATAGATGATATCGAATATGCAAAGCAGGGCAACGGAATAAACATAGTTGTATATTGTAACGACACAAGAAGAGTCATCGACTCCGCAGTCTTTGATGGCTCCTTGAACCGATAGAATAAGGAAAATTATAAATCTATAAATTATCGGGTAATATCATAATAAGTAGTGCATTGAAAAAACAGCCCCGGTAATATGTGAAGGATTTCAATCGATTATGCGTAAGCAACGAGATTGAAAGACTTCACATATTACCGGGGCGTCTTTCTTTAAGCAGCCTTCTGGCCGGATGATTTCTTGGATTTTTCGTTCTTTGCAATGATAGGAAGAATTACACCAAGTGCTGTAAGAACAAGAGGAGTAATTACGTTAAGTGCAAAGGTAAAAGGATCTGTATCATACATACCAAGTATGCAGCTGCCTGCTGTTACAAGGAAGCACCATCCACCGAAGAAAAGTGCTACACCCTGATTCTTTACGAAACGATACTCTGCAGGGAATTTGTCGCCGGCCTTACGAAGTGCCATGTAAGCGAAGAATACCCAGAGGTAACGAAGAGGCATACAAACTGAGTTGAGCTTTGTGAGCTGCTTAAGTACTGCTGCAGCGCCGGGTACGAATGACTGGATGAGGATGATTGAACCTGAAAGAACAGCAACCATCTTAATTCCGTTTACATAAGCGCCGGCATCATTCTTCTTAAGAAGACCTGAAGGAATGAACTCTCTTGCATCCTCGTTATCAAGAAGCATACGAAGAGGAGCATCAATACTAAGTACAAGAGTTGAAAGCTGACCGATCATGTTACATACAGCATAGATGATAAGAAGACTGTCACCTACGTGATAGTAATTGCCAAGCTTCTGGAATGCCCAGTAACTTCCGTTTGAGTTATAAGCATTGAAGCTCTCTGTGCTGGCATTGATCTCAGCAGGATCGAACATCATGCCCATTGAAATTGTTCCAAGAATTGCGCATACAACAACCATGATAGCAAGTGTGATCATGGACTTGGGAAATCCCTTGCTGGGATTCTCTACCTTATTAACATAAGGTGAAATCTTCTCACATCCGCCAACTGCGAATACGAGGATTGAAAGTGATGTAAAGTACTTAACATCAAAGTTAGGAATAAGACTCTTCGCTGTGAAATTCATTGATACGAAGCCGGCGCCCGGATTGATTGCGGGAGCAGCAAACATCATAAGGATGTAAAGGATAGACATAACGAACATACTTGTTCCTGCGATTGTAGCAAGCTTCTTAAGAGGATTAAGACCTCTTGATGCAACCCAGCAGAAAATAAGAAGAATTGCGAAAGTTACAAGCTGTACTGCAAGAGTAGGGAAGGTGTCATATGTCTCACCATTTCTGAAAACTGCCCAGCTAAGTGCCTTAAGACCGCCTGATGATTTTGAAGCGATATAAGTGATGTGGCATGCCCAGTATGTCCAGCCTGCGTAATAAGCAACCTTGGGACCTGTAGTACTGAGAATCCATGAGCTGACACCGCCACCTGAATTCTTGAATGCGGAACCAAGCTCACCTACCATAAGTGCGTAGGGAATAAAATAAAGTGCAAACATGAGTATCCAGCTGAAAATAACCTGAATACCGTTAAAGTATACGAAACCGTTAAGAACGTTTCCGAACCCCCAAACAGTGGAGAAAGCGATGAACGCAAGTGTACTCCACTTCATCTTTTTTGAATCCATTTTTAAATACCTCCTAAATAAATTAAATTTTCTTTATAAAATAGATTCGTTTGTAAGCGCAACTTTTATATTTTAATGCATAGAAGCGTCAAAGTCAGTAAATTTTTTTTCGTAAATATTCGTATATTTTTTAGAATGTAAATTTTTTGTTTATGAAAATTTAAAAAACTCCTGTCCCTCATCTGTTTGACTACACAACATCCATAGGTCTATCATGGAATAACAGACATAAACATCACACTATTGGGAGACGAAACATGGCAACTCAGGGTGCAACAAAAGAAAAAACAAAGGACCTTATAAAGGAACCGCGTCAATTCAATGTGATCATGTACAATGATGACTTCACCACCATGGAATTTGTCGTAGAAATACTTGTGGATATTTTTCATAAGGATGAAGTGACTGCACAATCCATTATGATGAATGTACACAAAAACGGCCAGGCAGTTGTCGGGAAATATCCCTATGACATAGCAAGAACCAAGGTCGATTCAGCCCTGTCCAGGGCAAAGAGTGAGGGATTTCCCTTTAGAATGAGCGTAGAGGAGGCATAATATGAACCTGTCCGGAGAAGCAATGCTCGTTCTTCAAAAGGCAATCGAGCTTGCAAGTGAAAATGGATATGAATATGTAACCCCGGAGATGATTCTTCTTATGATATTGGAGATACCGGAGTTTGTAGCCGCTTATGAAAATTGCGGCGGTGATAAAAAGGCGCTGAAAAAGCACCTGAAAAAATATATTGAGAAATATGTAGAGAAGTCAAACGGCCAGGAACCCACCCTTTCAACCGGAACCCAGCACATGATAAACTTTGCCGGTCAGAGTGCTTTTGGAAGTGGATGTGACCAGATATATATCAGGCATTTCATACATGCTATCTGGAATCTGGACAACAGCTATGCTGTTTATTACATGGAGCAGGATGGCATTTCCGAGGCTGAGCTTCTTGAAGAGATGTCTTATATAGAAGATGAGGCTACCGTTCATGGGGGAAGTGCCACAACAGGCAGCTTTGAAAAGGAAGATGCAGGTAATCTCAAGATTTTTGCACCATGCTTAAATGATACGCTGGAGGATGTGAATCCTCTTATTGGAAGAAAGAACGAGCTTGAGCGTACGATTCAGATTCTGTGCAGGAAGGATAAAAAAAATCCCCTTCATATAGGCGAACCGGGTGTTGGAAAAACCGCAATAACCTACGGACTTGTGGAAAGGCTCAGGAAGGGAGAGGTTCCCGATGCGATAAAGGGAGCCAAAATATATGCGCTTGACCTTGGCGGAATGCTCGCGGGAACCCAGTATCGTGGCGACTTTGAAAAACGCTTCAAGAGAGTTCTGTCGGAAATAGGAAAAGAAGAAAAGCCCATAATTTATATAGATGAGATTCATAACCTCTCGGGAGCAGGAGCTGTAGGGGAGGGTTCTTTTGATGCATCCAACATGCTTAAGCCATACCTGACGGACGGACACATCAGGTTCATAGGAGCCACAACCTTTGAGGAATACAAAAAGTATTTTGAGAAAAATAAGAGTCTGGTCAGACGTTTTCAGAATGTTGAAGTGAAGGAACCGACTGAAGCTGAAAGCATACAGATACTTGAAGGACTAAAGGAAAAATACGAGGAATTCCATGGTGTTAAATATGCCAAGGGAGTTCTTGAGTATGCTGTCAAAATGAGCGCAAAGTACATCAATGAGCGGTATCTTCCTGATAAGGCGATTGACATCATTGATGAGGCGGGTTCGTACAGAAAGCTTCATCCCGTTGATAAAAAGAAGCAGAAGGTTGGTAAGGATGTGATAAACGAGATTCTGACCAAGATCTGCCGTGTACCGATCGAAACTGTGGAAACCGATGATATGGAGGGACTTGCTACACTCGAGGACAGGCTGAAGCATAAAATCTTTGGGCAGGATGATGCAATCATGCAGGTCGTTAATGCGGTTAAGTTTTCCAAGGCAGGCCTTACGGAAGAGAACAAACCTCTGGCGAGTCTATTGTTTGTCGGACCTACCGGCGTAGGAAAAACTGAGATAGCAAAGAGACTTGCCACAGAGCTGGGCGTTAAACTGATTCGTTTTGATATGAGTGAGTACGGGGAAAAGCATGCTGTCGCCAAGCTCATAGGTTCACCTGCCGGATACGTTGGCTATGAGGAAGGTGGAATACTGACCGAGGAGATCAGAAAAAATCCATCCTCAGTACTTCTTCTTGATGAGATCGAAAAGGCACATCCTGATATATTCAATGTGCTTCTTCAGGTTATGGACTATGCAACCCTTACAGACAATCAGGGACGCAAGGCAGATTTCAGAAATGTTGTTGTAATCATGACCTCCAATGCCGGGGCTAATAAGCTTGGAAAGAGTGGCATCGGTTTTGTCAGCGAAGGACACGATAACAGCGTTCTTATGGAGGAAGTAAAAAGAGTTTTCCAGCCTGAGTTCAGGAACAGACTGAGTAAGGTTGTTGTCTTTAACAGTATGGACTCTGAAATGGCAACTCTTGTTGTAAATAAAAAGCTTGAAGAGTTGAAGGATCAGCTGACTGCTAAGAAGATAGAGTTTTCAGCCGATGTAAGTGCAAAAGAGCTTCTTAAAAAGCGTGGTATAAGTCAGGAATTCGGTGCCAGGGAGGTTGATCGCGTAATAAGAAATGACATTAAGCCTCTTTTTGTTGATGAGATATTGTTCGGAAAGCTAAAAGATGGCGGAAAGCTTTCGCTGTCAGCTTCTGATGGGAAGTTTACCATTGAAACATTTGATAGTGTAAATACTGATAATGAGGACTAAATGGACCACAAAAAAAGTCTGGCAACAAGAATATGGTTTGTTGTTTTGTTGGCGGTAATTCTTTCCACCGGCTCTTTTTGCGTTGTCGCTCTTTATCAGGCCAATACAGCCATAATCAGATCCACAAGACAAAGAATGCTGGATATTGTAAATTGTGCTGCTGGTTCGATAGACGGTGATACGCTGGAGAGACTTACAAAAGACAGCGTGAACAATCCGGGCTACCGAAGGATTTATAATGCTCTTGCAATTTACCGCGACAACATAGAAGCTGATTCTGTGTATGGAGTTAAGGAGGAAGAGGATGGACGTTTTACCTTTACCATCGATCCTTCGCTGGAGGAACCCGGAGAATTTGGGGAGGAGGTTACAAAGACAGAGGCGCTGGTAAAAGCAAGTAAGGGAACCAGTGCCGTTGATTTAGTGCCTTATACAGATCGGTGGGGGACTTTTTACAGTGCCTACAGTCCCGTGTACAATTCAGCTGGTGAGATAGTTGGTATTGTGGCAGTGGATTTCAGTATAGAATGGTACGAAGGACAGCTAAGAGAGCAGGTGCGTCAGACACTTTTGCTGTTCCTTATGGTACTGGGAATCGTACTCCTGATGATAGGGAGTCTCTGTTATATACAGATAAGGGCTATCACTGTGCCGATGAAGCATATTACGGATACTGCACAGCTTTATCAAAAAGGAGATTTCAGTAAGAAACTTGAGATTGACAGAGAGGATGAGCTGGGAGTTTTATCCAGAGCATTGCAGTCAATGGCCACTTCTCTTACGGAGCAGATAATAGAGGCGGATGCCGCTAACCGTGCAAAGAGTAATTTCCTTGCCAATATGTCTCACGAAATTCGTACACCGATTAATGCCGTTCTTGGTATGAATGAGATGATACTCAGGGAGTCTACAGACCCTGAGATAAGATTATATTCTGAAAATGTAAAAACTGCCGGGTCAACACTGCTTGGCATCATCAATGATATTCTTGATTTTTCCAAAATTGAAGCGGGTAAGCTTGAGCTTATCCTTGAAAAATATGACCTCTCATCCGTTCTGAATGATTTGGTGAACATGGTGAGTCCCAGAGTGGATTCCAAGGGACTTGAGCTTATTCTGGATTTTGATCCCGATACACCGAAGCTGTTATATGGTGATTCCGGACGTATCAAACAGATCATCACAAATATACTTACCAATGCTGCAAAATATACTGAAGAGGGCAGTATCGTTTTCCACGTGGGATTTTCAAAAACAGATAATGATCCGGAAAATATATTTCTGGAGGTATCTGTTAAGGATACGGGTATCGGTATCAAAGAGGCTGATGTGAAAAAACTGTTCTCTGAATTTGAGAGAATAGAGGAAAAGAGGAATCGCAATATAGAAGGAACAGGTCTTGGTATGAATATTACCAAGAACCTTCTTGAAATGATGGGGACTACTCTTGAGGTGGAAAGTGTTTATGGAGAGGGCTCTGACTTCCACTTTAAATTAAAACAGAAGATTGTCGGTAGTGAGGTGCTGGGCGACTACGCGGCCTCATATGCGGAAACTCTCAATAAGGCAGAGGAATACAGAGGGCAATTTACCGCACCCGGAGCAATAATACTTGTAGTTGACGACAATGAAATGAATCTGATGGTATTTAAAAATCTGATCAAGCAGACTCTTATTATGACAGATACCGCAGATAGCGGAGATGAGGCTCTGGAAATGATGAGGGAGAAAAAATATGACATTATTTTCCTTGATCACATGATGCCTGAAAAGGATGGAATCATGATCCTGCATGAGATGAAAGAGGAAGAGGATAATCCGAATCTGAATACGCCTACAATTTGTCTTACAGCCAATGCTATTACCGGTGCCAGAGAGGAGTATATTGCGGAAGGCTTCTCTGATTATCTTACTAAGCCTATAGATACTGACAGCCTTGACCTGCTGCTCATGAAGTACCTTCCGAATGAGCTTATCGAGATAAACTGTGAGGACTCAGATGATGATAATATACTGACCCATAGGGCACAGTATGTATATAAAAAGCTGACACTGTTACTTGATCAGAAGCTTATAAACATAGATACCGGATTGGATTACACCGGACGAGCCGATGTATATCTGGACTTACTTAAGGCTTTTTATAATCTGACTGATGAAAATATCGAGGAACTGGACCGGCTTTATTCCGACGAAGACTATGAGAATTATTCAATAAAGGCAGATGCGATGAAAACCTCTGCCAGAATAATAGGAGCAAACAAGCTTGGAGAAAAGGCATACAGGCTTGAAGTTGCCGGAAAGACCGGGGATTATGACTATATTAGAGAAAACCATGAGAGCTTTATTAAAAAATACATGGATTACAAAAATCTGATTGCCGCGCTTAATATATGAGTACAATATAAAACGTTTGTATATATTTATTTAATTGTTATTTCGGAATTAGTTTATTATTTGCATGCTACAATTAGTGTGTATATGTATATAAATTTATAGCGTTTCCACGTCGTGAAGCTGTTAGCAAAGTGGACGTATGAGGGGTTATTTTACATATGATAAACAATACCGAACAATTATTTAAAGCGCTGGGCGAAAAAGGCATAAGTATCAGCGATGCCGAAAAAAAAGAAATAGAAGAAGTTTCTAAAAAATATCCTGTAAGGATATCTGATCACTATTTTAATCTTATCGACTGGAATGATGATAATTGCCCCATCAGGCAGCAGTGTATTCCGAACATTAAGGAACTTGAAAAAGTAAAGGGATATAAAGAAGATCCCTTAAATGAAGGTAAATTCGAGAAAACACCATTTCTGATTCATAAGTATTACTCAAGGGCGGCATTTATGTGCTCTAATTCCTGTTATATGCTATGCAGGCATTGTACCAGAAAGAACACCGTAATGAGTGGTAAACCCGCAAGTAAGGACGTTCTTCCGGCTGCACTTGATTATCTGAAAAAACATCCCGAAGTAAATGATATATTGATAACAGGCGGAGATCCCCTTGCGATATCCAGAGATCTTCTTGAATACTTTATTCAGGGGTTCAGATCTGTTCCTACTGTAAATACGATTCGTATAGGAACCAGAGCTATTGTTACTGAGCCTGACATTATTACTGATGAACTCTGCGATATGCTTGCAAAATATCGCCCGCTTTGGATTTTTACGCAGTTCAATCATCCGAAAGAAGTTACAAAGGAAGCTATTGAAGCTGCAAACAGAATTCAGATGCGTGGGATTCCGGTTGGCGACCAGAGCGTTTTCATGCGTGGAATAAACGATGATGCGGATATTCTTGTTGAACTGTATACGAAGCTTATCGGAGCCAGCATAATACCTTATTACCTCTATATCTGTGACAGAGTTGATGGAACGGCACATTTTTATGCAGATTATAAAAAGGGAATGGAGATAGTTGAAAAGCTTCGCTACAGACTTCCCGGTTACGGTGTACCAAAGCTGATCATAGATGCCGATGGTGAAAACGGCGGAAAGGTTCCAATCTCAATTAATCATATTATTTGTGAGAACAGGGATTTTATAGAGCTTTCCGGTAACAAGGAAGGCACCACCACACGCTATGACATATGACATGCGTAAAATTATAAGACAAATAAAGCCTTCCCCTTTGGGGGGCGCACATCGTCCGGGGGACGATGGCTTTGCGCGGACCGAAGCGGAGCGGAGAAGGTGTCAGCGAAGCTGACGGATGAGGGGATAAAAAGGAGAAACTACCTTGAGAGTTGGAGTTACTTACGATTTACGCGAAGATTACGGAATAGAAGAAAACAGCATGATATATGCTGATTTCTGTTCTCCCGAGGAAATTCCCTACATGGAAAGAGCCATTAACCGCATAGGTTATGAGGCAGTCATGATTGGGAATATGTATAAATTAAACGAAAAAATAAAGTCCGGCAATGTTGACTTTGATATTGTGCTTGTTTGCGACGAGGGAATTGCGTCAAGAAACAGAGAAATTATTGTGCCTGCCCTTTTGGAGCTTAATAAGATTCCTTACATTGGAAGTGATGCTTATGCTATGGGACTTTCACAAAATAAGTATCACACAGAACTTATTGCCAGGTCATTAGGGATAAGGTTTCCCAAAGGAATTTACCTTGAATATTCGGAGAATGCGGAACCGGATGAAGCTGATATCATGGAACAGCTCGCCGGACAAAATCTGGATTTTCCGCTTATAGTTAAGCCCAACGAAGAGGGCTACAGCATGGGAGTTTTTCTTTGCAGGAATAAGGAAGATCTCATGAAAGCCATCTTATTCGATTTCCAAAATTACAAGGAAGCAGTTTTAATTCAGGAATTCATAGATGGTAAGGAACTTTTTGTTCCTATGATTGGAACGGGAGATGAGACATATGCTCTGCCAATAGGAAGAGTTGCTGCTGATGATGGCGGTGACGTTGAGCTATATAGCGTTGAGGATAAGTGCCTTGACTGGTCACATTATGAAGCATATTCACTTCCTGACGATATAACGAAACAGATGCAGGAGGAGTCGCTAAAGCTTTACAGACATATGAACTGCAGGGATTTTGGACGTAGTGATTACAGACTTATGAAGGATGGAACTCCTGTGATGATAGAGATTACTCCAAGACCCGGTCTTACGGAAGAAGGTCCGTTTGAGAGCTGTGCAAAAGCAGCAGGAAAAAGCTATGACATGATACTTAAAGAAATTATTGACAGTGCAGCGAAGAGGTATGGCTTAATATGAGCAAAAGAAAAAGCATAGTTTTTCAACTCATTATTTGCATATTCATAGCATCCATGGTGTTTCTGTCTGCTATTTTGAATGCCTATTCATTTATAAACAGCAGCATTGATTCCATTGCTGAAAACAAAAGCGTTATGCTGTCTCAAATTAAGGGCAATATAGAGTATGGTCTTAAATACGGAAAGACTCTTAATAACTATTACGGTATGGAGGAAATTCTTGAAAAGGCCAAGAGTAGCCTGGAGTCAGAATACATTTATATAAGAAATGAAAAGGGCTCTATGCTTTATGGAGAAGATCCGGATGAAGCCTTTTATAATCGTGATAGCGTTTCCGGGGAAAACGATGACAATGAAGATGATAATGGGATCGTAGCTGATAGTATAGCCTGGAATAATAATGGGATGGTGCATATTCTGATGTCTATAGAAGGTGCATCAGGCATGGTTGGATACATCGGAATCGGTTGTAAAACCGACAGTATGAAGACCTTTTCACAGCCCTATGTCAATCGTATTTACTATTATGCGGCGCTTGAAGCACTTGCAGGAATAGTCTTGTTCCTGATTCTTTTCCATGTAATAAAACACGAATATCATGAAAAAAATTTGAAGGTTCTTATCATGCTCACAATTATTCTGGTAAGCATCGCTTCGATTTTTATGTCATACAGAATTCTGAAAATAAGCTATAACGCGCTATCAGAGGATGCTGCTAACAGTATACTTGCGCAGAGTGCTGAAGACATGGAGAGACTCCTCGCAGCAGGCGTTTGCTACGATGATATTAAAGATGCAAATTCCTATTATTCCGGGATAGCAGATGCCGTAGAACAGGTGGATTCGATAATACTTACAGATTCCGATTCAGCCGCAGGAGTGTCTAAGTCACTCTCTACAGACAGCACCGGTAAATCTATGCACTTAGAAGCTGAATTATCAACTTCATATATCTCCGGTAAGCTGAGGACAGCTGTAATAAACACGATAGTTACTACTATTACGGCGGTAATGATTTCACTTGAAATATTGATGTTCCTCATGGGATTATTCGTTGGAAAATTTAAGAACAGAAGAAAGCTGGTAGATAATAAGGAAGCACTTACTATAGAGGAGTTTGGCATTGTCAGAGGGTTGTCCTTCTTCTTTGCATCTTTCAGATTTATGTCTGTGGCCTTCATGTCCATAGTATTGGTACAGATTTATACACCGGTGTATGTATGGGGAAAAGTAGTCCCTTATGAGATACTGCTAAGCCTTCCAATGGCAGGTATGGTATTTGTTGCCATGATCACTTCATACATGTCCGGAATTGTAATTCATAATGTTGGGTGGAAAAAAACGGCACTTATGGGTGTTGCGATTATGATGGTTGGAGCCCTTGCATCATCATGGGCTGATAAGCCTGTGCCGTTTATTCTTGCACAGATGATAATGGGAACAGGACTTGGCTTTGCCAAGATGGGAATAGATATTTTTGCTGTAGCCGTGTCTTCTGAAGAAGATATGTCCAAGTATACTGCCGGATCAAATGCCGGAATTATTGTCGGATATTCCTGCTCAGCAGCTCTGGGTGCGCTTGTTGCGAGTATTTTCGGTTACCAGGGTGCCTATATAGTTATGACCATTCTTGGCGGCTGTGTATTTTTGCTGATCCTGTTCTTTGGAATGAATGTGAAGTCCAGAGAAGATGAAGAAGATGAAGAATTAGAGGAGATAGAAGAACAACAAAGTAAGTATGACATAAGATTTCCTGCATATCTGTTTTTTGTAATAATTCCATACTTCTTCATAATGATGTTTGTGGACTACTATTTCCCGGTTTATGCGAATAGTGAAGGAATATCTACAGATACTATTGGTTATGTAATGCTGATTTACGGAATAGTCACAGCATATGTGGGAACACCGCTTTGTCCGGTATTGTCCAAAAAGATTAATGCCAAGATTCTGATGCCTACAATACTGCTTATACTGGCAGCGGCATTGTTCCTGTTTTCCATCAAGAATTATGTCATTGTGGCAGCCGTGATTGTAGCTTTGATCGGCCTTGTTGATGGAATTATGCCAAGTATACAGTTTAAGTATGTTTATGACCTTCCGCTTGCAAGGAAAATCGGATTTTCCAAGGCTTTGGGAATAGAGGGTTTTTTTAGCAATATGATAGGAGCTGTGGCGCCGATCATATTTGGAGTAGTTATGATGTATGGAAATGGAGGCCTTGCGGTTGTTGCAATTTTAGTAGGCGTTTGCGCAATTCTGTTCATGTTTATAAACGGTGATTTTAAAGGCGGGAAGGGTAAGAAGAAAATTACCGGAGCAATGATACTCGTTATTCTGATGGTTTCGCTTTTGGGAAATAAATCTTATGCGGCTGATTCGGACGACAGAGGAAAGCTTCGGATAGGTTACAGTCAGGACGGAAATTACTACGAATTTGATTATGAAATATATCAGATCGGAATGGCGCTTATAGAAAATGGTGAGCTGACATCACCGGAGCTTCTAAAATTAAAGCAGGGTGATTCAGCACAGGATGTATGGGAAGCTTTATGCTCCGGAACAAGCGATAAATACGAGTTCGTAGAAGGAGGTTTCATAGACCTTAATTCAGTGCCGGAAGCTGAAGCAGGAAAAATAATTGAGGAACAGAATATTGACCTCATGATAACCATGGGAACTTCAGCCGGACTTGGAATCAAGAATAATAGTGATGTGCCGTACATGAACTTTATAGCAAGCGATCCTGTAAGCAGTGAAATAACGGATGGACCTGATTTTTCCGGTGACTCAAGATCCTGGGCTCATGTTGACTCGGGGCTTGAGGAAAGAGCATTTCTTGTAATGGATGACATCTTTGCACCTGAGAAAATCGGAATTGTATACAGCGATGCGGATCCTGAAGCATATATATACAGCGGGGCAGCAAACCTTGATGCATTTGCAGATGCAAATGAAAGAGAAGTACTGCGAGAATTTGTAGTGGATGAATTCGAGGATACCGATGAGGCTTATCAAAAGTATAAAAGTGAAATGCTGGAGGCACACAAGAAGCTTGCAGATTCTGGAATAGATGTTTTTATTCTTACTACTTCATATCTGGAGCTTTCGGATTTTGGAGAAGTACTTGAACCCTTTATAGAAAAAGGAATTCCTGTTTTTTCAATTAACAGTACAGAGGATGTCAGGTGCGGGGCTTTGGCAGCGGTTGAGATGATAGACTACCAGAACCTTGGAAGATTTGCAGCTGATACTCTTTCAAAATACAGGAACGGAGAGAATCTGAATAACCTTTCACAGCAGTATGCCACGGCACCGTTTTTAGTAATAAATATTGATACCATGAGAAGGACCGGTGTTAAGTTACCGCTGGATACATTGATTTCAGCCACAGAGATTTATGGCAGATATGAGGTGGAAAATGAATAAAAGTGGAATTAAGAAAAAAGTTATGATCATGACAGCTATCTCAATGGTACTGCTGACTGCAGTCGTTGCCGGGATAGGATATGTTATGTTCAATTCCTATGTTCTTGAAAAGTATGCGAAATATGCAGAAATGGTGGTGAATTGTAGTGAAACTATATTTGAAGAATATAATATGGGAGATATGATTGAACGCCGCGAGATGAATGAGAATTATGAGGTATGCAGAGACGAGCTTAATCAGCTGAAGGACAATGCTGATATTAAGTATCTGTATTCTGTTTTCTTTGATGATCTCAATGATATTCACAGTGTCCGCTATTCCATAAATGCAAAGTCTTCAGAGGAACGCAATACCGGCGAGCCTATTGAGGAAATCTACAGTTATATGGATGAGCCCTGTGAAGAGGATGCATTTCAGGACTATATGCTGGACTCCTTTGTGGACGCAATTAGACATAATGACAAAAGTATACATGTTCAGGAAGATAATACCACGCAGTATGGAAGACTTATAACCTGCTCTACAGTAGTGAGAAATTCCAAGGGCGAGCCGGTAGGAATACTTGCTGCAGATATCGATGTCAGCCAGATTGATACTGAGCTCGGTAAATATCTTAGGACTGTAATACTGTCAGCTCTTGTAGTTACCATACTTAGTATCATTTTGTTTATTATGCAGATTGATAACTTTATAACTTCACCTCTTAATTCACTGGCTCACAGTACTTCCAATTTTGTAAAGCTCATGAAGGATAAGGTAAAACCGGAAGAGCTTATTTACAAAAAGCCCAAGAAACAGGGACATGATGAAATACTGATGCTTTCCGATGGTGTTGAAAATCTTGCGGAAGGTGTTAAAAATTATATGGTAAACCTTAGGGATATTACTAAGGAGAAGGAAAGAATCGGGGCTGAGCTTAATGTTGCAACGCAGATTCAGGCGGATATGCTTCCAAGAATATTCCCGGCATTCCCTGACAGGAATGAATTTGATCTGTATGCAACCATGTCACCTGCCAAGGAAGTGGGTGGAGACTTCTACGATTTCTTCCTTATAGATGATGATCATGTGGGACTTGTAATAGCAGATGTATCAGGAAAAGGTGTTCCTGCTGCACTTTTCATGGTTATTGCCAAGACACTTATTAAGAACAGGGCACAGATGGGCGGATCACCGGCTGAGGTTCTTTCCTTTGCAAATGATCAGCTTTGTGAGGGCAATGAAGCCGAACTGTTTGTTACAGTATGGTTTGCTTCAATTGAGATATCAACCGGAAAGGGTATTGCAGCTAATGCCGGTCATGAACATCCCGCTATTAGACATGGGGATGGAGATTGGGAGCTTGTTGTTTACAAGCATTCACCGGCAGTTGCAACTATGGAAGGTATGATGTTCAAGGAGCATGAATTCGAGATTCATGAGGGAGATTGTCTCTTTGTTTACACTGATGGTGTTACGGAAGCAACTAATGCTCAGAATGAGCTGTTTGGTGAAGAGCGACTTCTTAATGCACTAAATAGAGATAAAACTAAGGATCCTTCAGTATACCTGAAAAATGTCAGGGCTGATATTGATGCCTTTGTGGCTGAGGCACCGCAGTTTGACGATATTACAATGCTTGGAGTGCATTGGGGAGAATAATATTTGGTAAAACAGGATGTTCTTAAAAAATGCATAAGCGTATCAGGGGTATTTCTGATGCTGGTTTCTTTGTGTAGCTGTGGCCTGGATCAGGACAAGGAAGCAGTAGAGAAAATCGACCGATTCTCAGGAAAGACGGTGGGTGTAGTTCTGGCCTGGGATTCGGATTATGCCCTGACTCCACGAAAGGACATTGAACTTCAGAGGTATGATGCCATGCCTGATATGGTCATGGCGCTTCAACATGACAGAATAGATGCAATGGCGCTGGATGAGATAACTGCCAAGAGTGTTATTTTCATGATACAGGGGATAGAAATCGTTCAGCCCGGGTATGGAAGCTTTGGATATGTAGCAGCTTTTAATCCTAAGTATAAGGATCTGTGTGATGATTATGACCAATTTTTAAGCGAATATATAAAGACGGAAGAATATGCAGATCTTCAGAGAAGAATTGCTGAATATGACGGAATAGATTTTGAAGAAAGGAAAATAAAACCAACCGGCACCGGAATGACGCTAAGGCTTGCCTGTAACGAAGCAGGCTTCCCATCTACATATCTTGACCCGGTAAGCAATGAATGGGCAGGATTTGACTATGAACCACTGATAACCTGGGCCAATGACAGGAATTACAAAATTGAAATAACAGGTACTGTGTCCAGTGATTCTATGATGGGACTTAGCAAAGGCAGATATGATGTTGCTATCGGATATATTAATGAACTGTATGAAGATGACTTTAACAACTTTGATATAGTGCATTCAATTCCAATAAATCATTTAACCAATTATTTCATGGTGAAAACTGATGAGGGCATATCTGCCAGTGATGAATTCTACGATGAATATGAATAATTTATCCGGAGACAGAGCCTATGAATTATTTTCAAAAACTTTTTTATTTCACATTTGTCTATGAAAAACGGTATCTCATTTTTTTGAGAGGCTTTTATACTACCCTTCTGTTGTCTATAGCAAGCTTTATTTGTGGAACCCTGTTTGGAATATTACTGTGCGCTATGAAGCGTTCAAACAGCAAAATCCTGATAAAAAGTGCAGATGTCATGATAGCACTGCTGATCAATATACCCACAATGGTTCTGCTTCTAGTCTTTGTTTATGTAATATTCGGATCTATAAGTGCACCCCTTGCGATAATCGTAATTTTGGCACTAACCATGAAGACCGGATCTTATATCTGTGAGATTATTAATACTGCGCTTGATGCGGTGGATCCCGGAGAAATTGAGGCTGCAAGAACTCTTGGTATGACATCCAGGCAGACATTTATTTACATAACAATGCCGCATGTAATATCAACAGGACTTGAGCTGTATAAAAACCAGTTCATTCTTAATATGCAGGAAACCGCAGTTGTTGGATATGTAGCACTGGTAGATCTTACAAGAGCTTCAAGTATAGTAGGTGCGAGGACTATGGATTCGTTGCTTGCCCTTCTTGCAATTTCAGTTATTTATTTTGTTATTGGAATTGCTTTCAAGAAACTTTTCAACCTGATGCGTATAGAGAAGCATATAGGAGTATAAGCTTATGGATCTTATCAGCATTAGAAATATGACAATGGATTATGGAAACGGCCCCATTCTTGAGAACATTAATCTGAATGTGGCAAAAGGCGAGACTGTATTTCTGATTGGCGGGTCCGGTTGTGGAAAAAGCACACTTCTGCGGTGCATAAATAAGCTTATTACACCTGTTTCAGGCGAGATATTGATAAACGGTGAGAATATATTAAATCCTGACGCGGATATAGATCAAATACGCCGTTCTATGGCGATGGTTTTTCAGAGCTTTAATCTGTTTTCACATCTTAATATAATTGAAAATATTATTCTTGCACCTATGAAGGTTCTGAAAAAACCACAGGACGAAGCAATAAAGGAAGCCCAGGAACTTCTTAACAGGGTTGGAATGGGAGGGCGTGAGAATGATATGCCAAACAGGCTTTCAGGTGGACAGAAACAGCGGATTGCCATAGCCAGGGCTCTTGCAATGCATCCTGATGTAATTCTTTTCGATGAGCCTACCAGCGCCCTTGATCCCACCATGGTTGATGAGGTAAAGGCAGTTATAAGCGATTTGTGTAATGAAGGACAGACCAGTGTAATCGTTACACATGACATGAGCTTTGCCAGGAATACTGCTTCAAAGGTAGTTTTTCTTGCTGAAAAGGGGATATATGAAGAGGGATCCCCAAAAGATATTTTTGATAATCCTCAAAAATCCTTGACAAAAAAATTCCTGTATCATGCGAGGATGTTTGAAAAGCATATAGAAGCTGATTCGCTTGATATATATGCGCTTGCCACTGATATGAGAAAGTTCATATCTCGTTTTGAGTATGATAGTAAACACGATAAGCTCATAGAGGTTGTCTGTGACGAATTACTTCATCCCGTATTTGATTCGGCTGACAAAGCACCGAAATCAGCGGATGTGAGAGTTGTCTGCAGTGAAACAGGAAGAAATCATTCTTTGTTTGTAGCCTTTCCTGATATGACAGAGGATCCGCTAAGTGATGCATACATAGATGAACTGAATTTAAAAATCCTTGAACATAATTCGCCGGTGGTAATGAGTAAAAAACTTGATGAAACCGGATATGAGGTATATATACAGATGTAGTGGCAAAAGCTTATAGGAATAAGAAGTGTATAAGGAGACAGTTGTTCGGAAATGCCGACAACTGTCTTTTGCTATTTTAAATGAGTTTATGTAAAATAAATTAGTTAAATATCGATTGCAAATGATAAATACCGGATTAGGAGGATCAGACAACATGGCTGGACAGATGGCACATATGGAGGTTGCCTATAAGCTTGCGGAGCGAATAGGAATAGATGAATACAAAGCGGAATTTATATTGGGTTCTATAGCTCCGGATTCGGTACATTTCGAGGAAGACTATCTGGATAAAAAAATTCATTCGCATATTTTCGAAAACTGCGGACCCTGGGGTGATACGCAGGATTATGATCAGTGGATATCAAATATCAAAAGCTTTTGGAATAAGTATGTGGTTAATGAAAAAGATAAAAAGAGAAGAGCCTTTTTGATAGGAATCTGTGTTCATTGCCTTACGGACTATTGGAATGATCTTCTGATTTGGCGCGCACTTCAAAAGAAAATGATTCCGCCTATGACCTATGACGGATTTAAGGAGGAATATTATCCTGAGTCACGCCGAATTGACAAATGGCTGTACCAGTACAGTTCAAAAAAGGAAGAACTTTTCGGACTTCTTGAGGAAGCTGAGGAGATGGATTTTGAAGATTATGTCACTGCCAAAAATCAGATTGCAATGAAGAAGCATCTTGTGAATACGCAGTATAACCTTTCGGAAACGATTGATGTTTCAGGACACAAATATTTTACGTCAGAAATGATTCTTTGGTTTTTAGATGAAACTGCTGACAGGATTTATAATCAATTGCTTTCTTTTGGGATGGAAATGTGAGGAGACATGTGAGCTGGCTGGTACAAAAGTGCCTTCAACGACATACAGACGTCAGGGTATTGCAAAAGAGTTGTTGGACAGAGTGATCAGAGAAGCAAAGGAGTATGGCTGCGGAACAGTTCAGATTACAGCATCTGATATGGGTGTGAAGCTCTACACTGCATATGGATTTGTTCATAATGGTAACTTTATGCAGTATAAACTATTTTAGGCAGTTGCAATCAGGCAAAACATGGTGATAAATATAGATCATCAGCTCGTAGTTTTATCGCATTTAAAATATATGAAATAGTACTTTGACCCAGACAGGAAAAACGATTTGATTTTATCGATATTTTCTGATAAAATTTTGCAGTATTACATTTAAGGAGGGAATATATAATGAAATGTATGAAAAAAGTCACTAGTTTATTACTTGCGGGGATAATGAGTATCACACTCGCACAGCCGATTGATGTTAAGGCAGCAAGCCCTACAATATCGTTCGGTACAGAGTACACGGAAAATAGCAACGGGGGTACCTGGAATTATAAGTCTGCGTACAACAATTCACCGGAGGCAGAAAACTGCAGAATCATTAATACTGAATCTGCCGGACGTATTACAATCACCGGTAATACAAATGCAGATGTTAGACTTTATCTCTATGATAGTTATGGCGGATCAGTGTTTGAGAACAGATCAACAGACAAGGGCAGATTCACTATATCAGCCAATGTTGCAGCTGGTACACATTACCTGAAATTTTGGGATACATATCAACGCGATATTACTATAAAGTACAGCGTAACCTTCACTCCCAACAAGATATTTACAAATAAGAAAGGTCTTGCATTCAATAAGGAAAATACGGAATACTTAGTGGGGTGCACCTACAATTCCGCAGAAAATAACCGTAAGTCAGAAGAGAATTGCCGTAAGGTTGTAATAACCGGCAAGAAGAAAAAGCTGAAAATCACAGCTTATGCTCTGGGCGATAATAGTTCCGATGTTCGTATATATGTATACAATAGCAAGGGCAAAAAGCTTCTCAGCAACTGGTCTGTAAGAGACGGTAAAAAATCCACAACAATTAAAGTGAAAAAAGGCACTTACTATATTAAGTTCTGGGAATGCTGCGGCCGTAATACTGAATTCCACTACAAACTGAAGGCTAAATAATGGATAACCTTTAATAATTCAAAATAATAACTATTGAGAGCAGTAGATTGTAAAAGATCTGCTGCTTTTTTGTTGCAAAAAGGGGTGTTTTTTATGCAGGAGGAGGTAGAGCAGAAAACGATAAACTTGGCTGTGCCAACGACTAAGCTTTCAGTATTTTTCAAAGCGAAAGACATACAATTAAAGAGCTGAGGCTCTTTGAATGGGATGTTGAGACAGGTGATGTCATTGAGAAGCAAGAAAAGAATGAGGTGTTTTTTTATATATGTTTAATTATTTGTTAAGAGTATTTAATTTTCTTTGAGTTTATAATTTTATTTAATGGAACTAAAAAGGATGATTTACGTCAGGAGGATTTGTTTATTATGCACACAGGAGATATTGAGAAACAAGACGAAAAAGTACGTTCTAAGGAGGAAGCTAAGGACGCTATCAAAAAGGCCGGAATGCTCTTAGGTGATGACGAACTGGATATGGTTGCAGGAGGTGGACTTCAGGAAAAGCTTAAGAAATTAGAGCAGGAAGCTATGGAGGATAAAAATAATGAACTATTCCATGCTGAACATGCGACATTATAAAACAAGTCAGTGTCCATCAGTAAGTCTTAGGATACAAAAGTGTTGGTGTAAAGCTTTTTCTTATTGTTCATAATTAACCGGAATCATCTTAATCTTTAGGGCGATTCCCGGCAAAGGTCAGATCATTTTCGCCTGTCAATTCCGCTCGCCTTATAGAAAGCGTTTTTGTCAGCGTACATTGCTTCATCAGCTTTTGCCT
>JAEEGL013017390.1_pt1 | contig 29225 bp, 22 predicted proteins | sample 9134231 | NCBI WGS metagenome assembly JAEEGL01 (sample SAMN16246548, study PRJNA631951) | gut metagenome | biome: gut microbiome; feature: rumen; material: fiber-attached | host: Bos | place: Iran: Karaj | collected 2018-10 | reverse complement strand
GACCCACGGTCGCCCGCCGCAGCGGGCGAAATCTTTGCGCTTATACAAGCGCAGGAAAGGTTTTAGGGAAACCCTCGCCGGGGAAGACTCCCCCGCGGTGCGGGGGAGGTGGCGGCAAAGCCGCCGGAGAGGGACGGGGGCTGTCAGCCCTCCTAAGTGCGAAGCACAAAATCCCCCAACTTTCCGTGAAGAGGCATAAAAAAACGGCGTGACCGTCCGGTCGTGCCGTTTCCTTTTGTATATTCGTGTTATTGCCCGAGTCTCGCAAAGAATTTATACACCCTCAAGAACACGTCCGTCACCTTGAACACTATTTTCAGCAGTTTTTCGGTAAACGAAGCGGTCATGGCCTTCGCGCCGCCGTTTTCCGCCGTGAGGGGGATCACCTCGCCGGGGGCAACGCGCACCATGAACTGCGGGTAGGCTTCGTCCGTAAACACGTCGAAGCCCTCTTCGTAAAACACCCGGTTCAGCAGCGCCTCGCCGCCGTCAAAGCTGTGGTGGCCGTATTTTACAAACCACGTGTTGTCCGGGAAAAAGGCCGTGGAGGCGTCGATCACGTTGTCGGGCGAAATATGGTTGTGCCCGTCGTCGATTTTCTGCACGTAGCCGTCGCCCAGGGTCTGGCCCAGCGGCGCGCAGGTGGCGCCGTTGGATTCGTCCTCGGTGAGTATCACGCTGTCGCTCTGGCGCGTGTTGTCCGAGGTCACGGGGGGCATGATCTCGCCGTAGCCGCATACCACGCCCACCTTGCCGGTCTCGTCCTTGGCGGCCTGCATAATGTCGTCCACCTTAAGGGCCACTTCGTTATAATACCGGTCCAGCTTTGCCAGCAGCACGGCGTATTCCTGCTGCAGCTCTTCGGTGGGGAATACGAATTCGCGGGCGGCGGGGTAGTTCTCCGCGCCCACCAGCGACCAGAAGCCCGGAATGCGGCCGATGTATTCGCGCAGAAAACGGGAGAACATGCCGTTCCGCTCCAGCGTATCCGCGCCGGAGAGCACCGATTCAAACACGGTGTTCAGCAGGCCCGCGTCGTCCAGCGCCGTAAACAGATCGTATAAAAACTGGTTGTCGGCGCTCACGCTCAGCTGTTTTAAGAAGGCGGAGAGCGATTCGGCGGTAAAGTTGTTCCGGTCCGCAAAGGAATCGCCGCAGCTGGCCACGCCGTGATAGGCGCCGTTGTACCACGCAACGCCGTCGATGCCCTCAAAGCCGTAAACGGAAAGGTAGGTGTTCATTTCCACGGTGCCCATGGATTCGCCCACTAAATACACGCTGTCGTGCCCGGTCTGCTCCTTTACGTATTCAATAAAGTCCTTCAGCTGGTCCGCCACCGTAAAGGGATCCAGACGCCAGTCGTAATCGAACGCGATAAAACGCCCGTCCGCGTGGTCGATCGTCTCGGGGTAGGTAAAGGTCTTTTTCGTGTTGTTGGCGGGCACGCCCTCCTTGGTGAAGGCGAGGGGCTCAAAAATCGTGCCGGCCACGTTCAGGATGCGCTCCTGCTGCCGCTCCTTCAGCACGCCGCTCAGCAGCGCGGGGGTGGCGGGGATGGCCTGCGCCACGGCGGAAACGATGGTATCCGTCTGCGGCGGGAACACTAAGGTGTCGCCGTCGTAAAAATTGCCGCCCAGCCCCAGCACGTACACCACGGGGGCTTTATCGCAGCCGCAGGGATCGGCGGCAGCGGCGCTCAGCACGCACGAAAACGCGAGGATCACAGAAAGCAGAAGGGAAATCGTTTTTTTCATATCCGTTCGCTCCTTTCAGAATAAATATACTCTTATGAAAGAGGGAAGTCAAGAGGACAGTTGAACGGAAAGAATTCAAAAATTTCAGTATGTGGGACTGAAAAAATTAAAAATTAAAAATGAAAAATTAAAAATTTAGGTGGCGGCTGAAGCCGCATTTTAACGACGATACTTACGATATCGCTTTATATAATCGGGTAAGGGCGGAGCCCTTCCTCAATTATTAATTTTTAATTTTTAATCGTTAATCAAGCGCAGCGATAAATTTTAAGTCGTCGCTCCCATTTCCCGTAACGATCCGTATTTTTCCGTTGCGTTATACTCTGCGGTATGCTATGATAAGGCTGTAAAGGGGGAGTGTTTATGAAACGCACAAAAAAACCGCTGGCGCTGTGCCTTGCCGCGGTGCTCATCCTGCTTTGCTGCCTGCCTGCGGCGGCCGCGGCCGCGCCCGTGCGCTGGAGCATCACCGGGCCTTACGACGCGGTGGACTGGGATACCTGGGGCGCGTATAAGTTCCAGCCCCACTGCCACACCAACGCCTCGGACGGCTATCCCACCATCCACGAGTTCGTGCAGCGGCACTACGATCTGGATTACGACGTGGTGGCTTTAACGGACCACGGCACGCTCAACCGCGGCTGGGACCGGCAGCCCGATCTGGTGCCCCTGATGCGCTACGTGAAAAAGGAGCGCACGCAGATGGCGGAGATCGAACCGCTCACCGCGCAGGAGTATGCAGCGGTGCTGAACGGCACGGCTGCTTCCGCGACCCGCACGCACCGGAACGGCATGCTGGACGTGCCTCTGGGCATCGAGCTGAACATGGCCACGCCGGTGGCGGACTGCCACCTCACCGGCTACTGGGCGGAATACGGCCAGGGGCTGGCGGGCGTTTACGGCGATTACGAAACGCCCAGCAAGGGCGTAAAGGACGCGGGCGGCGTCTCCATGCTGGCGCACGTGGGCGAATACGTGTACCCTGAGAAGGACAGCGCGGATCACGTAGGGCAGAAGATCGACGAATATTACGTGAATAAATTCGCCCGCATCTTTCTGGATAACGCGGGCTCGAGCCTCGGCATGGGGATCAACTCCGCCACGGACGCGCACACCCGCTGCGACCGCATTTTATACGATCAGATCTTGCAGAAGACGATCCCCAACGGCGTCACGCCCTGGGCCTTCTGCTTCTCGGACGCGCACTCCCTGAACTGCGAAAACGATGCCTACACCATGCTGCTCATGGATACCTTCGATCTCGATCACGTCAGAAAGGCCATGGAAACGGGCGCGGCCTTCGCCGTGTCGCACTATTCCAACGGCGTGGAGCTCAACGGCATGGCCGAGCTGCCCGGCTACCGGGACGAGGCGCAGCTTTATAACGACCCCGCCTACGTAGACTGCAGCGATACGCCCATGGTGAAGCGCATCACGGTGGATGAGGCCGCCGGCACGGTCACGGTGGAAGGGGAGCACTTCGACCGCATCACGTGGGTCTCGGACTGCAATGTGATCAAACGGGAAGAGAATATCTCCTCCGGCACGGCCACGCTGGATCTGAACGACCCGTCGCTGCTGGCGGAACCGGACCTTTACCTCCGTTTTTACATCACGGGGCCCTACGGTATCTGCTATTCCCAACCGATGACGGTTCTGCGCGAGGGGCAGACCCTGCAGCCGGTGGAGGTGCCCGCCACGCACGATGTCTCCACCCGCCTGCGCGCGCTGGTCACGATCCTGGACTGGCTCTGCTTCAAGTGGAACCCCGCCGTATGGCTCTTCAAATACTACGGCCTCGGCTACGATCCCATTCAGCAGACGACGGACTCCGTCAGGGGCTTGTTTTAAAGCTTATGATTCACGGCATTCCATAAAGGGGGATTTATGATGAAAAAAATGCGTATGTTCCTTTCGATCCTGCTCTGTTTTACGCTGCTGGCGGGCATTTTCTGCCCGGCGGCGCTCCCGGCCGCGGCGGCCGGAGAAACAAGGCTTTATAACGTTTACGGCGACCATATGCTGTTTCAGCAGAAGGCCGAGGCCGTGTTTGCGGGCGTCTCCGCGCCCGGCACGGCGCTTACGGTCACGCTTTCGGATGCTGCGGGCGCCGTCGTCCGGTCCGCCCGGGGCACGGCGGGGGCGGACGGCACGTTCCGTCTTTCCTTTACAGCGCCCGCGGGCGGCTATGCCGCCTATACCGTCGTGCTCACCGCAAACGGCGTGCCCGTTTCCGCGTTTTCGGACGTGGTGTTCGGCGAGCTGTGGCTCTCCTTCGGCCAGAGCAACATGGAATACACCTTAAACATCACGCCGGAGGGCAAGGCCATGCAGGCGGCGGGGCAGACGGGGAGCCGGAATATCCGCGTGCTGCACGTGCCGCACCCGGTCAAAGACGGCGCGATCTGTGCCGACAAGCTGCCCCAGACCGACGCGCAGAACTGCTTCTGGTTCACTGCCGATCAATCGGCGGTTTACGGCATCAGCGCCGTGGCCTATTTCTTCGCCGAAGAGCTGCTAAGCACGCTCGATATGCCCGTGGGCATCCTGAACACGGCGGTGGGCGGCTCCGGCATCGGCGCGTGGATCCCCCGCGATACCATCGAAAGCGACGCTTCCCTGAAGCAGGCTGTCGTTGACCGCGGCGCGTACATCGCCCTTTCGGACTGGGATGCCGGCGAGCGCCAGTACCATATCGATATGACCGGCCTTTATAATTCCAAAATCGCGCCGCTTGTCCATTTCCGCCCCGCCGGAGCCATCTGGTACCAGGGCGAAACGGACCTGATGCTGTATAACGACGTGGATTATTACTGCCGTCTGTTCACCGCGCTGCAGAACAGCTATACCGAACTGTTCGCTTATGAAAACGGCTGCCTGCCCCTGATCTTTACGCAGATCGCGGCGTATAATTACGGCCGGGGCCCCTACGCTGTCACTAAGTTCAACGAGGCGTTCACGCGGTTTGCGGCAGAGGACCCCGAAAGCCGCTGCGAGGTGACGATCACCGACCTGCCTCTGGATTATTACGAGGATTGCGGCGCCATCCACCCCATGACCAAGCTGCCCATCGGGCAGCGCATGGCCGCCTGCGCCGAAGCCCTGTGCTATGACGGCGAAGGTCCCTCCTCCGCGCCTGTGGCCACAAGCGTACGGGCGGACGGCAACGGCCTGCTCGTCACCTTCAATCACGTGGGCGACGGCCTTGTCTGCGCGGGCGATACCCTGCGGGGCTTTGCCGTGTACGGGGCGGACGGCGTCTGCCTGCCCGCCGAAGCGGAGATCGTAAGCAAAGATACCGTGCGCCTTGAAAGCGCTGCCGTCCCCGCGCCCGTGGGGGCCACCTACGCCGCCAACAGCATGAGCCCGCGGGCGAATCTGTATTCCGGCCGGGCGGGCAAGCCCTTTATGCCCGCGGCGGCCTTCGGCGCGAGCGACGAAAAGATCGTAAAGCTGTCCGACAACGCCGCGTGGCTTGCCTGCGATACCCTTTCCGCGTGGCAGAACGCGGCCCACGATCCCGGCCTCAGGGACGTGTGGACCGCCGAAAACGCGCAGATTTCCCTCGCTGCGGACGTATCTGACGGTACGGGCGTGATCTGCGTGGCCGGGGAAAAGCGCAGCTTTTCGGTGTCCGCCTCCTTTGCCGATACCAGAAACGGCAAGCAGGAGATCTTTGACAGCGTGGACGCCGATTTTACCGCCTACGGCACACTGACCCTGCGCCTGAAGAACGCGGGGAGCGCGGACGTGACGCTGAGCGCCCTGCGGCTTTATAAAAACGCGGCGCTGTATTACTGCCCGCTGTGTACCGAAAGCGGCAAAAACGCCGTCATCCTCCCGGCGGACGGGCAGTGGCACGCATATACCTTCGATCTGAACGCGCTGGGGCTGGCCGGGTCCGCCGTGGACCGCTGGTCCAACGACGCGTTGGACGGGGTCACGGAGCTGCGTCTGTGCTTTACGGGCAGCGGCGCTGCGCTGCGGCTCGGCGGCTGCGCCTTCGGCCCCGAAACGGAGCAAAAGACCGGCGGCGTCCTGCAGCGCGTCATCACCCGGCTTCTTGCCTTCTTCCAAAAAATCAAGGATTTCTTTACCAATATCTTCGGCGGCTGAGCAGCCGTCCTTCGCGCGGGGCCGGTCGCGGCAGATCCGCCGCCCCGCCTGCGTCACCAAATTTTTACCGGAGAAACCTATGGAAACAAAAAAACGATCCGTAAACGTGGACGCGCTCCGCGTATTCAGCTGCCTGAGCGTGATCTCGGCGCATTTTCTCCTGAACTAAAGACGGGGGACGGTAAAGACGGGGAGCGGTTCCTTGTCTTGGAGAGTGAAGACGGGGAACACCGCATGTGTTTTTTTCTCACACACAATGCATGAGTGTTCAACCCGTAGCGCGGCGCACCAGCGCCGCTGACAGCGTAAACTAACTTTTTTATAAAGATTCAATGTTGGGAGCGGCGCTGGTGCGCCGCGCTACGATAAGGACGGAACTCTCACACTAACCGTCCCCTGTCTTCAATTCATTTTCATGAAAGAGGTACTGCCGATGAATAAACAGATCTATCTGCTACTGTTTGTTGTATTAGGTTTTGAATGTATTCTTCGGCCTTGTGTTAGAGACGCGATCTTATACGAAAAGACAAACAGGAAAAAAAGACAGAAAAGTAATTATGTTAGGAATCAACCGCTGTGGCGTAAAATATTATATGTATTCCCGATAAAAGACCATGTGGCGAAAAGACATCTGATGTTATTTTACCTTCTGCGGGCAATTAATTGTTTGTTTCTTGTAATTGTAGTGTTAGAATTATTGTCAATCATCCCTTGTACGACAATCATAGCCGTAATTATCCTTGTTTTTGATATATCAGGTGCTGTTTATCCTTTTTTCCTTCCTAAAATGAAAGGAGGAAAAATAATTGATTTTTCTCAAGTAAAAAAACCTTAAAAACACCGAATAAAGACAGGGGACGGTTAACGTGAGAGTACATATATACAGTATATAGAAATAAAAGCAATACAATATATTGTACTCTCATTTATTGTGTGTGATCGGCAAATCATGCGGCGTTCCTTGTCTTGGAGAGTGAAGACGGGTGAAGACAGTATTTTTTTTACAACGGAATTACGTGAACTCATTTTGAATCCAAATGTATCTGAAATAATTATTACTCTTTTTGGAGATTAAGCTATGACAAATACAACAATTAATCTTAATTCACAATACTTTCATATGCAATTTGGACCTGTTAACTTAACAGCAAAAGATTTTGGCTTAAAAAAAATACCTCTGACAAATTATTACATTGACAGTGAAAGAAATAAATGGAAATCAAGACTTATGTATAACACAGGCTGGGGACGTCCGATCGGATATGAAAGATTACCAAAACTTCAGTTTACCGATTTGATAGCTTTGGTCCTTTTCTCAGATTATATTAAATCATCTCTTTCGATTCGTGAAGTTGAAGAAAACCAATATGGAGCAGTCGCGGTTATCATGGATGAATATGTTCCCGAATTGATTGATTTTCTTTCGGAAAAAATTAAGGATGACGCATTTTTACAGAATCCATTGTTTCTTAGAAATCTGAGAATATTCTGTTTTGATTCCTCTTATATGAAAGAATGCGGCGGAAATGGGCAACAATCCTACGAATCCATTCTTTCCTGTTATCCGGAATGGGATATCATTGCTAAAAAAATAATACCATGCGTTTATTTCGATGAAAATTAAGGCAATCAGTGCATAAAGACGGGGGACGGTTCCTTGTCTTGGAGAGTGAAGACAGGGAACACCGCATGATCCGCAAATCACACACAATGCCTGAGTGTTCAACCCGTAGCGCGGCGCACCTGCGCCGCTCCCGACATTGATTCTTTATTTATTAAAAGATTGTTTACGCTGATAGCGGCGCAGGGTGCGGATTGCCTGTGGCAATCTCTGCCACAGGCAGAAGCACCGACCGAGCCGGGAGGCGAGACCGCCGCGCTGCGAAAAGAATGGAAATCTCAGACTAACCGTCTCCTGTCTTCATTTACACATTTCTTCGGCGGCTGAGCAGCCGTCCTTCGCTCGGGGCCGGTCGCGCCAGAGCCGCCGCCCCGCCTGCGCAACCCAATTTTTACCGGAGAAACCTATGGAAACAAAAAAACGATCCGTAAACGTGGACGCGCTCCGCGTATTCAGCTGCCTGAGCGTGATCTCGGTGCATTTTTTCCTGAACGGCGGGTTCTATTATCAGCCGCTTGCGGGCCCGGAAATGTGTACGATGCTCTGTCTGCGCTGTCTGTTCATCATCTGCGTGCCGCTGTTCATCATGCTCACCGGCTACCTGCAGAAAAACAAAACGCCGGGCCCGGAGCATTACAAAAAAATCGGGCGCGTGCTGTGCATTTACGTCCTCTCCGCCCTCGCCTGCGGGATCTACCGCTATCTCCGGGGGCAATACGATTCGGTTTGGAAGATCCTTCTCGGCATTCTGGATTTCAAAGCCGCAAAGTACGGGTGGTACGTGGAGATGTACCTCGGGCTTTTCCTGCTCATTCCGTTTCTGAACCTCATTTATCTGCATCTGAATACGAAAAAGGAAAAGCGGCTTCTCCTCTGCGTGCTCCTTCTTATGACGAGCCTGCCGATGCTGCTGAACGTCTTCCGTTTCGGGGACGCCGCGTGGTGGAGCGAGCCCCGGCTCAGCACCGAGTACCACCGGCTTCTGCCCCAGTGGTGGGTTGGCGTCTACCCCGTGACCTTCTATTTCCTCGGCGCTTACCTGCGGGATCATCCCCTGAAGCTGTCGCGGCCCCTGCTCGCCGCGCTGACGCTCCTTTCCGTGGGCGTTTCGGCCGCGTTCAATTACTGGCGCAGCCGTCCGGGGACCTTCGTATGGGGCAGCTGGAACGACTGGCATTCCCCCTTTACCGTAATCACCGCGGTCCTCGTTTTCTCCTTCTTCCTCCCGGCCGGAAAGGAGCTCGTTTCGCCGAAGCCCGTTGCCGCCGCGCTTCGCTTTCTTTCGGAGATCAGCTTCGGGATCTACCTTGTTTCGTTTATTTTTGACGATCGTTTTTATCCCATACTGGCCGAACACGTTCCAGATATCCCGTCGCGGCTGGCGTATATGCCGCTCATGGTGCTCTGTGTTTTCGTCGCCTCCGCCCTGCTGTCAGCGGTCATCTGGTTCATTTACCGCGCCTTCTCGGCGCTGTGGAAGCTGGTTTTCCGGCATAAAAAGCAGGATACGGTTCCTTTATTATAATTCCCGCGTCCATCGGTTATAATGAAAAAAAACGGCGCTCCGCGGCGCTTGGGGAGGGGGACGAACATGAAAAAATCACAGAAGACGGACTCATTTCTGTGCGTGCCGGAGGGCGGGCCGAAGCCCCGGCTGCGTTCCCGTGTCGGGCTCTGCGGCGGCGTGCCCACGCTGTACGTCAACGGCACGCCCTTTCCGGCCGCGGCGTACATGACCTATCTTGCGGCGTATAACGATTACGCCGGGTTTGCCGCCGCCGGGTACCGGCTGTTCTCGGTGCCCGTGCTGTTCGCGGGCCGGTGGATCAACGCGCAGGTGGACGGCGTGCCGTTCCACAAGGGGATCTTCGACGAAAAGGGCAAGCCCGATTTTTCCGCGCTGGACGCCGCCGTGCGGTGCGTGCTTGCCGCGTGCCCGGAGGCCTTTGTTTTTCCGCGGCTCAACTGCGCCATGCCGCTGTGGTGGATCGCGGAACACCCGGAGCGTACGGACGGCACGGGCAAACGCGAGCTGCTGTTTACCGGGGCCTACCGCGAAGCGGCGGCCGGAATGCTGCGCGCCGTGATTCGGCATATAGAGGAGAGCGATTACGCCGCGCGTATCGTGGGCTACCAGCTGGCCGGGGGCAACACGGAGGAGTGGTTCCATTTCGACCTCGGCGGCGGCTGCTGCCCGAACGCGGAAGGTCCGTTTCACGAATATCTGCAGAAAACAGGCGCCGGCGATATTTCCGGTCTGCCGGACCTCTCCGGGCTGCAGGGAGCGGGCCCCTGCCACGGGGACGAAAGGCTTCGGAAGTATCTGGAATTTTCAAATACGGAGGTCGCCCGCACGGTGGAAACACTCTGCGCCGTCGCCAAAGAGGAAACCGGCGGCACGCTGGCCGTGGGCACGTTTTACGGCTACTCGCTGGAGGTCTCCTCGCCCCTCTGGGGCACCCACGCGCTCTCGCTGCTGCTCCGAAGCCCCCACGTGGATTTTATCTGCTCTCCCAATTCCTATATCGGCCTCCGGGACCCGGCGGCGGACTGGACGGAGATGTATCCGGCGGATTCCGTGCGCCTGCACGGCAAGCTCTGCATGCAGGAATGCGATATCCGCACCCATTTAACGAGGTTCCTGTGGCAGACCGCGCCGGAATTCGACCCGCAAAAGCGCTATACCGCGCCCGTCTGGCAGGGGCCGACCTCGGCGGAGGAGAGCCTGAACGCCCTGCGCAAAACCTTCTGCCGGCAGCTTGTAAAGGGCAACGGCTTCTGGTGGTTCGATATGTGGGGCGGCTGGTATAAAGACGAAGCCCTGCGCGCGGAGCTGATGCGTATGCGGGAGGTATACGCGGCGTCCCTGACAAAGACGGAGCGCGCAAGTATTGCCCGCCTCGCCGTGTTTACGGACGAGAGCGCATATTATATGCTGACGGACTGCGCGCTCCGGGGGCTGCCGTTCCGGGCGCGGGTCCCGCTGGGGCAAATGGGCGCGCCGTACGATATCTACGACGTGAGCGACTTCTCTGCGGTTTACAAAAACTACGCCGCCGTTGTGTTCCTCTCCGCCGCGCCAACGTTTGCCATGAACCGCGCGCTTGCCCTGTGCAAAGAAAACGGCGTAAAATATCTGTCCGCCGCGGAAGAGGAAACAGAACTGTCGCCCGCGCGCCTGCGCGAGTTCTGTGATGCATCCGGCGTGCACGTGTACTGCCGCACGGACGATATCGTTTCCGTCAGCGGGAGCTATCTGGCGCTGTACGCGGTATCCGCGGGCGAAAAGACGGTATATTTCGAGGGGCCCTGCGCTTACCGGGAGCTGCTTTCGGAAAGCGGCCTTTGCGGGGCGGGGGAGACGCTCGTTCTGCACATGCGGGCGCACGAAACGCGGCTCTTTGAAACTGAGGCGAATGGCTGAGGACTTTTTTTTGACCGTCACGAAATCCCGAAAAAAGCTTTCGGTCCAGCCTTTCCCGAAAGGCTGGCAGAATCCAAGGACGGCGTCCTTGGTCGCCCGCCGCAGCGGGAGAAATCCTTTATGCTTCCAAAAGCGCAGGAGGGGAGAAAAAACAGCCCGCCGGGCTGTTTTTTCGTGGGGAACCCTCGCCGGGGGTTCCCCGTATGATTTTGAAAAAGCGTAAGTTTCCGCGCTATTGACTTCCCGTTTCTTTTGGTCTATACTGAAAACGAAAATCCAGAAACAACGGGAGTTTTTTATATGAAGATCACGTGGTACGGCACCGCCACCATCGGGCTGGACGACGGCAAAACCAAGCTGCTGTTCGATCCCTTCGTGCGCATGAACAAACGCATCCAGACCACCCCCATCGAGGGCTTCGCGGGCTTTGACGCGGTCCTCATCACCCACGGGCATCTGGACCATATCTACAGCATCCCGGAACTGGCGAAAACGGACCAAACCGTGCCCTTTTACTGCACCGCCACGCCCAAAAAAACGCTCACGGGCCGCGGCGTGCCGGAGGACCGCCTGCATCTCATAAAGCCCGGCGATACGCTCACCTTCGGCGATTTTACAATTAAAGTATGGCAGTTCCGGCATATCATCTTCGATCCCATCTATATCCTCTCCGTGGTGCCCAAAAGCATCGTTATGTTCCCGCGCCTGTTCTGGCAGGCCTATATGAACAAAAAAATGCCGGAGAACAAAGAGATCGTGGCCTACGAGATCGAAAACGGCGGCAAGCGTATCTTTCTGACCGGCTCCTTCCGCGATACGCCCTCCGTGCAGTACCCGGAAAACGTGGATCTCTTCATCCTTGCCAACGGCGGCAGCGTGTTCGTTCCGGAAAAAACCGCGGGCTTCATCGCAAAATACAAGCCCAAAGCCATCCTCGTGGACCATTTCGACAACGCCTTCCCGCCCGCCACGCGCACGGTCAGCGTGGAGCGCCTGCGCAAAAAGGTGGCAAGGGAGCACCCGGAGATCCGCTTTATCATTCCCGAGGAATGCAAACCCATCGAGCTGTAACGGAGGAACGTACATGAAAGCGAAAGCGCCCTCTTTGGTTCTGCTGGTGATTTTTCTTCTGCCTTGCTTCGCGCTGCCCGCGTTCGCGCAGCCGGAACCCGCGCTTTACGTTGCGCCTGCCGGGGACGATTCCGCCCCCGGTACCTTGGACGCGCCGCTGGCCACCCCCGGCGGCGCGCTGGCTTTTCTGGAGGCAAACGCGGCGGATTACCCGCAGGGCGTTACCGTATATCTCCGCGGCGGTACCTATACGCTGGCCGACCGTCCCCTGTATCAAGGAGGAATTCAAGTATGACGATCCTTGTGGATATGGACGATACCATAGAATACCTGCTCGAGGCCTGGGTGAAGGGCGTCAACGAGCGCTACGGCTATGCCGCCGCGGTGGAGGACGTGAAGGACTGGGACGTTTCCAAGGCCTTCCCGGGGCTCACGTGGGATCAGGTGTACGCCGTGCCCATGACGCCGGGCTTCTGGGCGGGGGTGGAGCCGATCCCAGGCGCGGCAGAGGCGCTCAAACGCTTTATGGACGCGGGGCACACGGTGCTCGTCGTTACCGCCACGCCCTTTGAATCGGTGCCGGAAAAGATCGGCGGCTGGCTCTTTGCGCATTTTCCGTTCCTCAAATGGGATCAGGTGATCGTGTGCGGCAAAAAGCAGTATATCCGCGGCGACGTGCTGATCGACGACGGCGTGCACAATCTGGAGGGCGGCGATTACGTAAAGATCCTGATGACCGCCGCGCATAACGTTGCCTACGACGCCGAGGCAAACGGCATGATACGGGTGCACGGTTGGGCGGAGATCGAGCGGATCATTGAGCAATTAAGTGTTGAGTTTTGAGTGTTGAGTATTGAGAAGAATGATATCGCCTCCCCCGTTTGACAACGTTCTCCGGGCATGCTATTATTTATCCATGGCATTCTGTTGCTCCGGGCGGCAGCGGTGTAAACGATATTGCAACCGAAGTATTCCGTCCGGGTACGGCGAGGCCGTTCTTGTTTCGGAATTTTAATCTCTTCCTGATCGGAAGGAGTTTATTTGTTCATGAATATTATCGAGCAAAAATGTATCGGGAAGCGCACGGATCAGGCTTTTAACGAGGATGCGCTCATCATTACGGACCAATATATTGCCGTCATTGACGGAGCAACGTCTTGCTGCGCGGATTGGGGAGCTCCGGGCGGACTTCTTGCAAAAAATATACTGACGGACTGTATTCTTCATGCCGCACCCGAAGAAAACGGGCTTGATTTTATGAAGGATCTCAGCAATTCTCTGTTTGTGTATCAGCAGAAGAAACCCGAATTGTTTATGCATCCGGAAAAAAGACTGATGGCTTCGGCATTGGTTTTTTCCGTTGCAAAGCTTCAGCTGTGGTGCTACGGAGACTGTCATTATTTGATCAACAATAAGTATTACCGAATAAACAAGCTCGTGGATACTTTGAATGCGAACCTCAGGAGTTTTATCAACAACCTTTGCCTGCTGGAGGGTTCTTCGGTATCGGAATTGCTCGATTTCGACCCGGGCGCTGCCGAGATCCGGCGATATCTTGATTATCAGCCGCAATTCGCAAACGTGGATAACGTATTCGGATATCCGATTCTGGACGGGGGAGCCGTTTTGCCGGAGTTATTTGTTTCTCACCAGATCGAAACAGGAGATGAAGTGGTTATGGCTACGGATGGTTACCCTTTTCTTGAACCCACATTGGAGAAGAGCGAAGAGAAACTCAATGCTTTGGCTGAAACAGATCCGTTGTTGATCCGGGATTTCAAAGCGGTAAAAGGCTTTTATCCGAATCAGCTCGGTTTTGACGACCGTACGTATATCAGATTCACGGTATAGTGGATCTTTCAATAACAGGATGGAGAAATCTGCAATGCAGCAATTATTTTTATGTTACAGACGCGCAGGCGCTCAAACCGCCAAACTGTTCAGCTTTTTCATGAAAAGAAATCATCCGGAGATTAGTGTCTGGTATTCCGATAAGGAACCGGAGGGGAACTATGCGCTCGACGTGCAAAACCTTCTGCGCAGTTCTTATGGCGCGGTGATTTTTGTTTCAAAGAATTTTACCGCCGGTTTTTTAGATAAAAACGGCCGCATCAACGCAAACCATTACCGCACGGAAAAAGGTCCGGAATGCGTTACGGTTTACGAGATCATTGAGATCGAACGGAACTTACAGGAAAGAGACGGATTTGAACTGCATATCGTCAATCTGGACGGGACGGTTTTCAACAAAAAGGATAATATGATTCTTGAATCGGTTTTCAGGCAGGCAGGAATACTGAAAGACGACAGCGTAGCGCACTTCGTGCAAAGGAACCTGAATCCTTTTTATACGGCACGGGATCATGAAGATTCCTTTTTCAACAGAATGGTCGGTTCATATCTTCCCAATGATATCAGCGTTATTTCCCACGGAAATCTCGGTATAGGGAACTATACCACAACCATAGACACGCTTTGCTGGGATACCAAACAGTTTATTCAGGCAGATCAGATCGTATTTGAGCTCGAAGGCTGCGATTTGCCGCTGTACGATAAAATAGAATACTCTCCGTTTCACAGTGAGCCTCTCAGCCAGGATGACGACGTGGTATCGGTGGTTCAGTTTGAGCAATCCCTGACCTCAAACGAAGAAAGAAAACATCTTCTTATGAGATGCAAGCTCATCAAATACCACCTGTTCAAGAAAACGCTTGATTTATGGGACCGAAACGGTTTCTCAATGACGAAAGAAATCGCCCGTTTCCTGAATTCGGACGAAGACACCCGTTTATATCCCATCCCGAATGCCATGGGGCTTGCGCTGATGGTGGTTTCATCCGATAACAAACTGGTATTTTCGCGTCGGAGCACCAAACGCCGCGTTCGCTCCAACGAATTCGATTGCAGTATCGTTGAAGGTCTGCTTCCTTTTGTTGATAAAACCGTAGGCGGAGAAAAAGTCAGTTACAGTTATGCGGATCCGGATTACATTCAAAACGAATGTCGCAGAGCCTTTTGCGAGGAAATATGTGCGGCGAACGATCTTATCGTGAATCTTTTCGGGTTGATTCTTGACCGAAAATACGGGCAGTGGAATCTGGCAGGCCTTATTCGTACCGGACTTACGTCAGAGCAGATCAAGGCGCGGCATGCTACAAGGGATGACACAACGGAAAAGAACCGCCTGTATTTTGTCGATTATACCGATACCGACGGGGCGCTGACAATTGCACCGATCCGTGATGCGATAAAACTGTTTCGGCAGGACGGCTTATGGGATACCGCGTTGGCTGTTGTGTTCGGGACGCTTTCCGCTCTTGGGTTTGACCGTGAAACGATCGATACGGTCTTACAGTAAAATGCGAAAACCAAAACAAATTCGTTTTTTATGCGCTGCGGTTCCCGCGGCGTTTTTTGTTGGAAACGGAATGCGGAAACAAAGCCGCATCACCAAAATCACTACTATCACCGCTTTTTTCTGTATATATAATATCGTTTTCTGTATCTGAAATGAAATATATATTTGAAATAAAATATAAACATATAAAAAATACCGATGATAGTGGTGATTTCTGTGATTTTTCCATAGGATACAGAAAAAACAGACACGGCTTTTCCGTGCCTGTTCAGAACTTAGGGGTATTTTCCTCTTATCTCGAATTCATTATGCGCCTGTCGCAAAATTTTAAATGATGTTTCCGCCGACCGCGGTTTTGTGCCGCGCCGCGCATCGCGGGCAACCCGCCGTCACAGGAATTTTCAATTTTCAATTTTTAATTTTCAATTTGATGTCCTCAACACTCAAAACGCAACACTGCGCCCTGAGCCCCGGGCCCTTATTCCCCATAGAAATCGATCAGATGCTGCTCGATCTCGGCGTGGCCGTCGCTGCCGATCCTGATCAGCGTGCCGCCGTTGAGCTCCGGCTCCCAGTAGCAGCCCGGGCCGTCCTTCACGGCGTAGGTGAGGCGGATCCCCTCGTACAGAATGGAGCTGTCGCACACGTGGTCGTGCCCGCACACCACGTTTTTGGTGCTGCCCTTTTCCTTGATCAGGGCAAAGAAGCCGTTGGTCTGCGGGGCGGTGCCGCTGCCCTCGTGCCGCACGCCGTAGCAGGTATCGGCGTATTCGCCGATATAGGGCGGGTCGAAGTCCTTTTTCTGCTCGGTCTGGCCCGTGGCGGCCTCCCACGCGTCGTGGTATTCGTACAGCGGAATGTGGAAGATCACGGTGCTCTCCACCGGCTTTCCTGCGGCGGCGGCGATGCCGTCCACGGCCCAGGAATACCATGCAAACTGGTTTTCCCACAGGTGGTCGTAGCCCGCGTCCTTTTTGCCGTTGATATTATCTTCCTCGATCTCGGAGTGGGTGTCCATCATGAACAGGGTATGGATCACCTCGCCGTTTTCGGTGATATTGATGATATAGTTGCCGTAGCCCATGTCCGCCGGGCCGAATTTGAACAGGCAGTTCTCGGCGTGGGTCAGCTTATAGGCCACCCAGAACTCGCTGATGCAGCCCTGCCCGTCGTGGTTGCCCATCACGGGCGCCCAGGGGATGCCGTAGGAATCGATCATTTTGATGAGCTCTATATAGGCAAGGTCGCCCCAGGCGTTGTCGCCGGTCAGGGTGATCAGGTCGGGTTTGGTTTCGGCCACCAGACGGTCCGTGTTGTCCTTCACCTGCTTGCCCACGTCGCCCAGCGCCTCCTCGTTATTCAGCTGCACGTCCGCCAGATTCAAAACCACAAAGTCCTTGTCCGGGTCCTTTTTCAGTTCCACGGCGTAATCTTTCGTATAGGCCTGCGATGCGCTCCAGCTTTCAAAAAACGCCTGTTCGCCGCCGTGCAGCGCCGTATCCACGTAGGGGATGAGCTCCTGCGGGTGCGGGAATACCGAAACCAGCGTGCCGAGCGCAAATACCAAGATCAGCAGCACCGCCAGTCCCCGGCGCAGGTGCTTGTTCCACGCCTTTGTGCGGATAATATAGATCGCAACGCACATCGCGCAGAAGATCGGCACCACCACGGCGCTCGCAATGGCGATGGCGCGTTTGTTGAAGGCGCCGCCCACGTTGATGAGCGTGAGGAGGCCCCACAGCACGATCTCGAAGAACGCCAGCCCGCCGAGAAAGACCTTCAGAGGGCTCTTTTCTTTTTTCTGCGCGTACAGCGCCAGCGCGATCAGGGCAAAGCACACGCCGCACAGCGCCGCCAGCACGCCCACCAGCGGCAGGTGCACCCACGCTAAAAATTCCTCACGGAAAAAATACATCGAAACGCCGAAAACAACGGCAACGGCGGCGCAGATCACGCCCGCGTATTTGCCGCGCAAAACGGAAACAAGTTTCTTCATGGTACTATTTTCCTCCCGTCTTTTATTCGGGGATATTATAGCACCCCACGCCCGGAAAGGCAAGGATTTCGGGGAGCTTTGGGGATAAATATCAGTTTGGTGGGTTGTGAAAATTAAAGATTAAAAATGAAAAATGAAAAATTAAAAATTAAAAATTAAGGGGCCTGCGGCCGGCATTATAAATATCTGTTTACCAAAAGAAGCGTTGTTTACGGTGAATATAATCGGGTAAGGGCGGGTCTCGCCTGCCGGCTCGGTCGGCGCTTCTGCCTTCGGCAGAGGTGTCCACCGGACACCCGCGCCCCTTCCGAAATTATTAATTTTTAATTTTTAATTTTTAGTTGCATCGCCAAACTGCAATTTGCGAATTTATTTCCGCGAATCCGTCCTTGCATTCCTTTCGTATATTTGGTATGATAACAATGGCGGTATTCCGTTTGCCGCTGTATTTCAAAGGAGCGATGCAAATGTTCAAAAAAACGCTTTCCGTATTACTGGCGCTGTGCGCCGTGTTCTGTATGCTGCTGCCCGCGTTTGCCGCGGCGCAGACCGGCCCGGTTTCCATTACCGTGCACAGCGATATCGCCGGGTGCACCGAAAACGATCTCCAAAAACTGATCACGGTCGATTCCGGCGAGGTGGTCCCGTGGACCCACGGCGGCGTACCGGTGACGATCGCCGAATACGCGGGCGGTTCGCCGCAGGGCGCTCTCGAGCCCGGCCGCACCTATTATATCTATTTTACCTTCGAGGCCGCCGAGGGCTACGAGCTGCCCGAAACCACTGCGGGCGGCTGGCTGACCGTTGCGTGCGATAAGGGCGTGGAGCTGATCCGCGCGGACGTGGTGAATATCTCCGTATCGCAGGGCAACCCCCGCGGCGGTACGCTGCGCGGTCTGCGCATTTACGCCCGGGTTGTGGCGCAGGGGACCGTCTTCCAGCGCATTCTGGGCTGGATCAAAGATATCATCGATAAGATCCGGGCGTGGTCCTTGTATTAATTGCCGCGCCGCAGGCGCGGCAGCGATATAAGAACCTGCCTTCGGCAGAACCTTGTTATTCGCTGCGCTCATAATGAATTCCTTCCGGAATTCGCGATATATCCCTTCGGGAAGCGATATTCCTTTGGCGCGATATGTCCCTTCGGGACGTGATAAGGAATTCATATCATATCGCGCGCGAACAACCGTGCGGCGCATATCGCATTTCGCGCAGCGGAATATATCGCATTTGCGCAGCAAATATATCGCGCCGCAAAGCGGCAAATCGCGATCTCTCTGGTTGTCGGTGCCGGCGGTATAAGTGAGATAAAAGAAGAAAGAAGAAAGACGCAAAAATGAAAAAACTGTTCGGAAAACTGAATATCACGTGGCCCAAGCTGATCATTTTCGCCGTGATCTGCGGCGTGTATACCGGCGTGATGGCGCTGATCCCGGCGCTGCGGGATACGTCCTTTCAGGATATCTCCATTACGTTCGAGTGCTGGGTGCTGTTCGCCATCATCATTATCACAAACGCCAAAAAACCGCTGGAGTCCGCGCTGAAGACCTTTGTGTTCTTCCTCATCAGCCAGCCGCTGGTGTATCTGGTGCAGGTGCCGTTCCACGAGCTGGGCTTCCAGCTGTTCCGATACTACCCGCCGTGGTTTTACTGGACCCTTGCCACCTTCCCCATGGCGTTCGTGGGCTGGTACATGAAGAAAAACAAATGGTGGAGCCTGATGATATTGATGCCCATGCTGTTCTTTTTGGGCTATCATTATTACGGCTTTGTCGGCGAGGCAGTGCATTTCTTCCCGAACCACCTCTTAAGCGCCATCTTCTGCGCCGTTACGATGCTTATTTATCCGCTGTGCATCTTCGATAACAAAAAACTGCGCAGGGCGGGCGCGATCATCAGTGTGGTGATTCTGATCGCCTTCACCGTCCTGTCCTTTACGGACGGCCGCACCCACGCCTACGATACCCAGCTTCTGGCCAGCGACGGCGAGACGGCCGGCGTGGAATACGACGATACCTATTCCGTTTATCTGGAGGACGAGAGCTTCGGCACGGTGAGCATCGAATACGTGGACAGCATCGAGTGCTATATGGTGAAGGCCTCCTTTACGAATACGGGCGATACCCGCCTGCACCTCGTTGCCCCGGACGGCACGGATCACGTTTACGATCTCCACGTGGAGCGCTACAGCTACCATGTGGAACGCGCGGATCAGAAAGAGGCGCCCGATGCAGTCGATTAGAGAGATTTATAAGATCGGCCGCGGGCCGTCCTCTTCCCATACCATGGGCCCGGCAAAGGCCTGCGAGATCATGCTGGAGCGCTATCCCGCCGCCTCGGCCTTTGAGGTGACGCTGTACGGCTCCCTTGCCAAAACCGGGGAGGGCCACCGCACGGATTACGCCATCAAACAGACCTTTGGCAGTACGCCCTGCCAGATCTATAAAAATACGGACAAAACGGATATCCCGCACCCCAACACGCTCGGGATCGTGGCGCTCTCCCACGGCGAGGAGCTGGGCCGCCATACGTTTGTAAGCGTGGGCGGCGGCGATATCCAGATCGTAGGGGAGCCGCAGCCCCCGGCGGAGGACCGTTACCCGCTGGCCTCCTTTTCCGCGATCCGGGCCATCTGCGAAAACGCGGAGATCTCCCTCGCCGATTACGTCTTCCGGTGCGAGCCGGAATCCCTGCGCCCCTATCTGAACGACGCGTGGGAACAGATGAAGGCCACCGTGCGCAAGGGCCTGCATACCGAGGGGATCCTGCCCGGCGGGCTCAAGGTCAAACGCCGGGCGGGCGAGCTGCGCCTTACCGGGCGGCGGGAGCACAATTTTATCAAAAAACAGGACCTGCTGATCGCCGCCTACGCCTACGCCGCCTGCGAGGAGAACGCGGCGGGCGAAAAGATGGTCACGGCCCCCACCTGCGGCGCCAGCGGCGTGCTGCCCGCGGTGCTTTACTACGAAAAAGAGATGTTCGGTTACGACCGGGACGAGCTTGTGGACGCTCTTGCCGTGGCGGGCCTCATCGGGCAGCTGATCAAAACCAACGCCTCCGTTTCGGGGGCGGAAGCGGGCTGTCAGGCGGAGGTGGGCTCCGCGTGCGCCATGGCTGCGGGGGCGCTCAGCGCCCTGCACGGCGGCTCCCTCGCGCAGATCGAGGCCGCGGCGGAAATGGCCATGGAGCACTGCCTCGGCATGACGTGCGACCCCGTGGGCGGGTTGGTGCAGATCCCCTGCATCGAGCGCAACGCCGTGGCGGCCATGAAGGCGTATAACGCCGCCGCTTTGGCCGAGGTGGTGTACGATAACCGCAAGATCAGCTTCGATCTGGTGGTAAAAACCATGTACGAAACGGGCCGCGACCTTGCCGCCGGTTACCGCGAGACCGCGGACGGGGGATTGGCGAAGATGTACCCGGCACTCGGGTGATGAATGATGAATGATTAACGATGAATGATTTCCGTAACAGAAAGTAAGGCGGAAAGAATTAAAAATTAAGAATTAAAAATTAAAAATGATAAGCCTGCCGTTGCCGTTCGCCGCGCAGCGGCAGGATTCTTTTGCCGCACGGCACCCATCCGCCGTCAACAATGCGGCGCAGCCGCCACCGAATTCGCAGCGCGGCTCCTTGAGCCACCCCGCCGCACTGCGGCGGTTTTGCTTGTGGAGAATGATTTATTATTTTAATGTGTATCAGAAAAAGCGGAGCCTTTGCCCCGCTTTTTTCATCGCAAAACTTTCCGCTATCTGTTTTTCGTTTGGTTTCTTCGGTAACTACGGTAACTACTGTAACTACTTTTTTTATGTTTATGTGATATTATGGAAATTACCCTCGGAACCGTTTTTTTATTTACACGGTATCAAAAAAAGCAGTTACCGTAGTTACTTCAGTTACGCATTGCGATATATCGCCTCACGGCGATGCGATATATTTGCTTCGCAAATGCGATATACGCTTCTCTCTGTTCGCGCGCGATATGATATGCATTCCCTTTCGCGTGCCGCAGGCACATATCGCACCTTCAGGTATATCGCTTCCCGCAGGGATATATCGCGCATTCCGGCAGGAATGCATATCGCAGCCGCGCATGGCGCGGCTACCGGTGATATCCAACGATCTCATCCGTCGTCTGCTGCCCCGTGAGCTTTCCGTTTGCCCCGAAGGTGTATCTTACGATCCGGCACGTGCCGCCGACGGTAAAGGAACTGGTGGCCGGGGAGAAGAACGTGGATTCGATCGTTTCGGCGTCCCATTCCAGTTCTCCCTTGTCCGTAATGCGCAGCGCGCCGCCCAGCGCCCCGGGAACCGCATAAAACGTGCGGGGCTCGCCGCCCGCCGGGTCGCACACCAGCAGCACGGCGGTATAATTCTCCCGCACCACGGGGGTGAGTTCCTCCGGGCTGACGGAAAAGTTTTGCTTTTCAAAACAGAAATCAAGGATATTCGCGATCTCGTTGCGGCCGCCCTCGTCCCTCTGCTCCGGCACGGCGTAGGCCGAAAGGTACGCGTTTCCGCCGAATTCCAGCATATCCGTAATATAATAGTCTTTGCCGTCCTCCGTATAGGTAAAGGCGTCCAGCGCGTTGCCCGCCGCGTCCAGCTTTAAGATGCGGTTCAGTTCGGGCTGCAGGGAGCTGCCGAGCTGCACCAGATACCCGTCCCCCAGCCTTGCGGCGCGCAGGATCCCCGCGTTGCCGACCTCGGTTTTTGCAGCCGAAAGGGGCGTGCCGTTTTTGTCGTACAGACCGAAGCAGAGCGTATTCAGGTTCCCCCGGCTGATCACGGCAAGGTTCCCGTCCGCCGCATCCAGCACGGCGCATACGTATTCGCCTTTGGCAAAGCCGTGCCGTACCTGTTTTACCCAGCGCACGCTGCCCGCATCGTCCACAAGGGAGAGCAGCCCGTGGTCCGTAAGGAGATCGCCTGCGGCATAGCCGTAGCCCCAAACCGCGGTGCCGAGGGCCGTATGGGCGCAGCCTTCCACGTTGAAAGCGTCAAAATCCGCCGTCCAGAGCAGCGCGCCGTCCTTATAGCATTCCACGGTGCTCTTCTCCAGCGTTTCAAAGCCCAGCGCGGGGTTCTCTTTATAAACGCAATCGGTTTTGTAGCCGTAGCCGGAGGCGGGCAGGTTGGCAAACCACACGCCGCGGTTCCACAGGGTCTCCAGATCCTCGGGCGTGAGGGCCTCCGGCGCGGGCAGCTCGTAGCCGGGCACGGCGTTCACGATCACCTCGGCCGTTTTGCCGTAGGCAAAGCGCCCGGTCTTGATATCGCGGTACACCTTTTTGATCTCGGCGCGGGTAAGGCCCTGGGCCGAAAGGCTGTTTTCGGCAAAAAACGTCATGGCTTCGTTATATTCCTTTGCCTCCGCCGCGGCGGTAAATACGCCGCCCAGCAGCAGCGCCGCAGCAAGGCAGGCCGCCACAGCGCCCCACCGGACCCGCCGCGCGGGTTTTTTTGGCGCGTTCGCCTGTGTGACATATTCTTCGTTCACGCCCCCGAGGGCGTCCAGAATATCGTATTCGTTCATACCGTGTAACCTTCCTTTTCCAGAAATACGCGCAGCTTTTCTCTGAGGCGGAACAGCGTGGTTTTGGCTTTGCTCAGCGAAACGCCGCAGTACCGCGCCGCGTCGGCAACGGAATCAAAATACCAGTAGCGGCGCAAAAAGAGCGTGCGCTGCGTTTCGGGCAGCGCGGCTAAAAAGCGGTTGATGGCTTCGGTCAGGGCATGTGCGTCCGGCGCGTCAAAGCCGTCCGCCCCGGCGGGCAGGCACTCGGCCATCTCGCGGGTGAGCTCCACGGTTTGCGCCGTCCGCTTTTGCGCGGCCTCCCTGCGGCAGCGGTCGATGGCAATATGCCGGGTGATGCGCGCCAGAAACGGAAAGAGATAGTCGCGCGGCTCGTGCGGGGGGATGCTGTTCCACGCCTGCAGGTACGTATCGTTTTCGCATTCCTCCGCCGAAAGGGGATCGCCGAGCACACCCGCGGCGATCCTGCGCAGGGACGCGCCGTATTTTGCCGCTGTCTCGCGGATGGCGGCCTCGTCCCGTTTTAGAAACAGATCTACGATCCCGGTATCTTCCATGCGATCCACCTCTTTTCTTTCCGAAAAAGCCCTTCACCCCATACAGCGTAAAACGGACGGCAAAGGTTACGCAAATATTTTAACAAATCCGAAAAAGAATGTAAACGGCGTTTTTTTCAACTTCTGTCGGAAAACGGATGGTTATTCCGTTTTTTGGCTGAATTTTATGTTGCGCTTCCCTTTTTATTATGTTATATTTATTTTACAAACGAGTAAAAGGGGAGACATCATGCTGACCTGGTTTTCCGAAACGTTCCATCTGGCGTTCCGGCAGGAGTGGGCCATTGCCCGCGCCATTGAAATGCTGAAGGCCGTTACGGCCGACGGCGGTTTTTCCGCAAAAAAGCTGTTTGCAGCGCTCCTGATGTGCGTGCAGGCGTTTAATTTTTTGATTTTTGAAACGCCGCTGCCCGCCACGGGGCAGGCGCTGGATCTGACCGGCTACGAGCTGGTATTCTGCGACCAGTTTGACGCCGATGCGCTGGACGAGACCGTGTGGCGTCACCGCGGCGTGGGCGCGCGCCGGTCCGGCTTCAATTCGGCCGAACAGGTCAAGGTGGAAAACGGCAATCTGGTGATCACCGCCGAATACCGCCCGGACGGCGAATACGGCGCAGGCTGGTACGTGGGCGCCGTGGCGCTCAGGGAATGGTACTGCCGCGGGTATTTCGAGATCCGCTGCAAGGTGACGGACAGCAAATTCTGGAGCGCCTTCTGGCTCCAGGCCCAGCATCCTTACGACCACGCGCTTTCCGCCGGCGGCGTGGGCGGCGCGGAGATCGATATCTTTGAAGCCATGAGCGCGGACGCGAAAACGGAACTGAAGCGCAACGCCGTCTGTACCACCATCCATTGCAACGGCTGGGACGACGACCCGGAGAACCTCGATTCGCGCATCTTAGGCGAGTTCCGCGCCAACGATATCTACAATACGTATAACACCTACGGCGTGGAATGGACCGAGGACGAATACATCTTCTATATCAACGGCGTGGAGACCACGCGCTCGTCCTTTGCAAGCGGCGTTTCCGAAGTGCCGGAGGAGGTCATCGTCTCCGTGGAATGCCCGTCCGAGATCCCCTACGAGCCCGGGCAGCACAGCGCCAGCATGGTCGTGGACTACGTCAGAATTTACCAAAAACCGTAAGGCCGCAGGCCGCGCAGCGGCGCGGCAGCGATATAAGAACCTGCCTTCGGCAGAACCTTGTTATTCGCTGCGCTCATAATGAATTCCTGCCGGAATTCGCGATATATCCCTTCGGGAAGCGATATACCTGAAGGCGCGATATGTCCCTTCGGGACGTGTTAAGGAATTCATATCATATCGCATTTCGCGCAGCGAAATATATCGCATTTGCGCAGAAAATATATCGCGCCGCGAAGCGGCATATCGCTAATTCACCCTTTCCGTTCGCGAAATCAATATTTTATTTTTTAATTTTCTTTCTCAACACTCAACACTCAAAACTTTTTAAGGGATACATTTCATGTCAGCAGAAACCAAGGATTACGGCAAACTCATAAAGGCCCTGCAGATCGCATCGTTTGTGATGATGGCGGCGGTGGCGGCGCTGTGCGTTATATGGCTGAAAAAGAACCATATTTCCGTGAAAAACGTGGACGCGCTCACGGCGTATCTCACCGGCGGCGCGCTCACCGCGGCGGCGATCATGGTCGGCTTCAGCATTGTAAAGAGCTTTGCGCTGGTGTTCCCGCCCGCCGTGCTGTTCGTGGTATCCGGCGTGGTGTTCGAAAGCTTCTGGGGCGCCGTGCTCGTCAACGCCGTCGCCACGGCCCTGAGCCTGATTTTGCCCTATTATTTGGGCCGGTTTACAGGCAAGGGCATGGCGGATACGCTCAAGGGCCGCTTCAAGGCCGTAAAGAAGCTGGACGATTTTGCCGGGGAAAACAGCTTTCTGGTGGTGCTCATCTTCAAGGCCGGGGGCCTGATGCCCTCGGATCTCTCCAGCCTCATCTTCGGGGCGATGGATATCCCGTTTGGGCGGTATTTTGCCGCCGCCAACCTCGGCATGCTGGTGCTCAACGTCCTCTGGACATTGGTAGGCCACAAGGGCGACCTTACGAACCCCCTCTCGTTCCTCTACGCCCTGCCCGCGCTTGTGTTCGCCCTCGCGGCAGCGGCAATTTTGATGGCGGCAAGAGCGAAAAAAAGAGCAGAGAAAACACAAAACGCTTCTGCAAATGAGAAATTAGGAATTAGGAATGAGAAATGAAGGATGGGCTCCGCCCATACCCGATTCTGAAAATGCGGAACCGCCGGTATCATCTTTTAAATGCGGCGGAACGCCGCCACCGAATTCCTCATTTCTCATTCCTCATTCCTCATTTATATAGCCTTTAAACAATACAACGTTTTCAATAAAGGAGAGATGGTATGAAAACCTATGACGTGATCATCATCGGCGCGGGGAACGGCGGTCTTGCGGCCGCGGCCACCTGCGCAAAGGCGGGGCTTTCCACCCTGCTGCTGGAGCGGCACAACATCCCGGGCGGCTCTGCGTCTTCCTTCGTCCGCGGGCGGTTCGAGTTCGAGCCCTCGCTGCACGAGCTTTCGGGCATCGGCACGCCGGAGGAGCCCGGCATGGTGGAGGAGATGTTCAACCGCCTCGGCGCGCCCGTGGAGTGGGCAAAGCACGCCTCCACCTTCCGCCTTGTGGTGCCCGCCAAACCCGGCGACCCGGACGCCTTCGTGAACGAAAACGGCGTCCTTGTTAAAGTGGATGCGCGCATGCCCCAGGGCTTTGAGGCCTTCGCCCGCAAGCTGGACGAGCTGGTGCCCGGCTCCTACGGCCCCTGCATGGAGGCGTTCCGGCTGGGGGACCGCATGTTTGCCGGTTTCGACGCTCTGGGCAACGGCGAGAATATGGGCGGCATGCTGGGCGCCGCAAAATACATGCCCGATATCATGCGCATGACCTCCCACACCATCAAGGAGGGGCTCACCGCGCTGGGCATGCCCAAAAAGGCGCAGGATATCTTTTCTACCTATTGGTGCTACATGGGCTCGCCCGGTTCCATCTTCGATTTCCTGTACTATATGTGCGTCATCCACGGCTATGTGAAGAACGGCACCGGCATCCCCGTGAAACGCAGCCACGAGATGAGCCTCGCCATCGACAAGGTCATCCGCGAAAACGGCGGCGAGATCTGGTACAATTCCGAGGTCACCAAGGTGATCATGCAGGACGGCAAGCCCGCCGGGGTCGTCATCAACGGCGAAAAAGAGGTGTACGGCAAACGCTTTATCTGCAATACCATGCCCACCGTGGCGTGGCAGACCCTGTTCGACGCCGCCGAGATCCCCGAAAAGCAGCTGCGCATGGTGAACGCCCGCAAAACGGCCGCCGTGCTCACCACCGTGTATCTGGGTATGAACCGCACCAAGGAGGAGCTGGGCGTCACGGACTATTCCGTATTCATCGCGCCCGATCCCGATTCGGATAAGCAGTACGCCGCCTGCAAGGGCTACGGCAGCGGCTACGTGATCATCAACTGCCTGAACGAGATATTGCCGGACTGCACCCCCAAGGGCACCTGCCAGCTCTTCCTCACCACCATGACCTTCGGCGACGTGATGAAGGACGTAAAGCCGCAGGACTACAAAAAGTTCAAAACCAGGGTGGCAAAGGATATGATCGAAACCTGCGAGCGGGCGCTGAACATGTCCATTCAGCCCTATATCGAAGAGATCGAGATCGCCCTGCCGCCCACCTTCGCCCGCTACCTGAACACCACGCTGGGCACGCCCTACGGCTACATGCTGGAAAAATGGGATTCCATGCTGCCGCGCACGCTGCAGTACCTGCAGGACCAGCCCTTTGAGAACTTCCTGTTCTGCGGCGCCTCGCAGGAGCAGGGCGACGGCTACGGCTGCGCCTACCATACCGGCGAAAAGGCCGCGGAGATCACGATCAAAGCGCTGAAGAAGGAGGAGAAATAAGATGGCAGGCTTCAAAAAGTTAAAAATGACCAAATTCCTTCCCATGCTGAAGGACCGGCAGACCCGTCTTTCCGCCGGTAAAAACGCCGTGCCGGACGCCCCGGACAACGCAAGGGCCCTCGCGAAAGCCCTGCACCCCAAGCGCCAGTATCTGGTGGTAAAGGAAGTGGTCGACCGCGCGCCCGATACCAAAAGCTATATCTTAGTGCCGGATGAAAGCCGCGGCACAAAAGAACTCGCGTACTTCGGCGCGGGCAAGTATCTTTCCGTGTTCGTTACGGTCAACGGCATGCCCGTAAACCGCGCCTATTCCGTCTCCTCCTCGCCCAAAAACGCGCTGGAGGGCTTTTACGAGCTCACCGTACGCCGGGTGGACGACGGCCTTGTTTCCCGCTATATCCATGAAACGTGGCAGGTCGGCACGCAGGTGGAGGCCAGCGCCCCCGCCGGGAATTTCGAGTACCAGCCCCTGAGGGACGCCCCCACGGTGATCGGTCTTGCGGGCGGCAGCGGTATTACGCCGTTTCTCAGCATGGCCAAGGCCATCCGCGACGGGGACGAGGATTTTACCCTCATCCTGCTCTACGGCAGCAAGACCGCAGACGGTATCCTGTTTAAAGACGAGCTGGACGCCGTCGCCGCCGCAACCGGGAAGGTCAAGGTCGTTCACGTGCTCTCGGACGAAGAAGCGCCCGGCATGCGCCACGGCTTTTTAACGGCGGAGCTCATCAGGGAGTTCGCCCCTGCGGACGCGCCCTATTCCGTGTTCCTTTGCGGCTCGCAGGCGATGTACGCCTTTGTGGATAAAGAGGTGGAAAAACTGGGGCTGGAGAAGAAGTACGTGCGCCACGAGCTCTTCGGTGAGTTCCACAATCCCGCCTCCCTGCCGGAATACCCGGCGGGCGTGCCCGAAACGGTCACCATCACCGTCACGGTGCAGGACGAAACGTATACCGTCACCGGCTCCACTTCCGACAGCGTGATGCAGATTTTGGAGAAAAACGGCGTGGCCGTGCCCTCCCGCTGCCGCAGCGGCGAATGCGGCTTCTGCCACACGCACATGCTCTCCGGCAAGGTGTTCGTGCCCAGTCACCTGGAATTCCGCCGCATGGCGGACGAGCCCTTCGGCTGTATCCACCCGTGCTGCAGCTTCCCGCTTACGGACTTGGTCTTAAACGTCCCCGCGGCGAAATAACGGAAAGATGCGCTGTAGACAAATTCCAGTGGCCAGCCGCCAGTGGTCAGTGGTCAGTACCCGTTAAGGCAGGCAAATCCGGTTACAGATTGCTGGTCACTGGCCACTGGTCACTGGTCACTCGTTCAGCGATAAACTGAAATCTGTAAACCTGTTTCCCAAAAAACCGTATCGCCCGCCGGTACGGTTTTTTTTCAATATCCTTGACATATAATTCCCGGTTTGATAAAATATTCTTTTGTAAACCGAAAACGGAGGAACGTTTATGAACAATACAGAAAAAACCATGGAAAAGATCGTGGGCCTGTGCAAAACCAGAGGCTTTATTTTCCCGGGCAGCGATATCTACGGCGGCCTTGCCAACACGTGGGATTACGGCCCGCTGGGCGCGCGCCTGAAAAACAACGTCAAGGATACCTGGCGCAAGCGCTTTATTCAGGAGCGCAAAAACAGCTACGAGGTGGACGCGGACATTCTGATGCATCCCCGCGTATGGGAGGCCAGCGGTCACGTGGCGTCCTTCTCCGATCCGCTGCTGGACTGCAAGGAGTGCAAGATGCGCCACCGCGCCGACAACCTGATCGACGACTTCGATCCCGACGCGCACGCGGACGGCATGACGAAGGAGGAGATGTT
>JAEEGL014899927.1_pt1 | contig 29227 bp, 27 predicted proteins | sample 9134231 | NCBI WGS metagenome assembly JAEEGL01 (sample SAMN16246548, study PRJNA631951) | gut metagenome | biome: gut microbiome; feature: rumen; material: fiber-attached | host: Bos | place: Iran: Karaj | collected 2018-10 | reverse complement strand
TAACCGGGATAAGAAGAAAAGATGACAGTAAACAAGGGAAAGGTATTTGAGCAAGACTTCAAAGACTCGTTAGACGTCTTTTCTAGCATGTGGACTTATCGTCCATCAGACTTCGGAGGCGGCCAAAGTTCCAGATTTACCAATCACTCTCTTTGTGATTTCATGGCATTTAATAATACTACTGGTAATCTGTTTCTCTTTGAATTAAAATCTACTCAAACAACAAGCATCTCATGCCCGCCAGTAAAGAGCATTATAAGCCTACTAGAGATGGAAATGCAACCCCTTGATAACTTAACCAAGGAAGAAAAGAAAGCCGCTCACAAAGCTATAAAAGAGCTCACACACCATCTTAATACTTACAAGATAAAATATCATCAACTTAAATCACTGTTAGAGATAGAATGTAACCCGCAATATTTACGGATGCATCCTTACTTCTTGTTAAACTTCCGCAATGTCAATAAAACATTTTTAATTGCCCCAAGTAATTTATATCAAGCTTTGGTGGATACTCAAAAGGCGTCTGTCAATATGGCCGACATCATGTCTCATGGCGGAATAGAAATAGAACAGGAACAGGTGCGAAAAACACAACACTTCTTATATCATGTGGAGGATATATTGAATGGAAAAAATTAGACAGGTAACGAAACAATATAAAACAGTTGCACAGCTTGTGGCACATGAATACACCGAGTATGTGGGCATCTGCACTGACGGTAAAAGATATTATGTTCACCATCATAATTCGGTGTTTGATTATGTAAACCCGATGTCCACGTACAGCGACGCCAAATATATTAACGGCGTATTGTGCATTATTGTATGAGTAAAAAAATAGGTTAGAGAATAATCTCTAACCTATTTTTTTTATTATGGTTTCCAAGATGTGCCATCGTATGCCTTCATTAATCCGGGTACCCAGTTAGTTCCATCATATACATAAACGGAGCCATTCTTCCACGTTGAACCATTGTATACATATACTTGAGGAATATCTAACACATGGTCGGCATCGCCAAGGGTGATAGTTTGCTGTTCTACCTCCATCACACTACGGTCAAAAAGTTTTATAGCACCATAAATCATCATGGTAAATTTTCCGCTACTATCGCATTTCAACGTGAGTCTCCCAGAGTACGCTACTCTATAGACGTCATATCTGCTTCCGGAAGATGCCTGCTGATTTCTTCTTTCAAAAGCACCATCGTAATCAAGAGAACAAATAGCATAATCAGTATTGGTAGCGCTATAAGTTTGTTTATCATTGGCAACAGAGTAGCCGACGCCTTTCATTAAGTCCCAACTACTATATCCAGTTCCAGACTTCGGCTTTACACCCAGCTCCCACCACACTTCTACCGTGCCGTTGGTTGCATCTCGGCTTTTTACACCAATGTCTAACAAAGCAGTCCTGTCTCCTACGGTCGTCCCTGTATATCTTTTTCTCCACAACCAACCACTTGCATCCGATTGCATAATTCTGTTATCATAAGTTGGTCTTGCTATTGCCATATATTTACCTCTTTAATTAAATTTTAATAAACACATCGCCAGCAGCCATGCCAGAGGATGGCAATGTAGAACCATAACTCACTCTAATGCCGGCGGTAGGGACGCCAGCGTTAAGATACACAATTCTGTTGGCCGCACCAACCGATGAACTGTATGCAGATACTGCATTTGTGCCAGAGTAATAGGCAAGTTTATTAGCAGCACCATTGTTTACGGTTGATTTTAACTCATAAGTACAGGCGGTTGGTGCACCATCGTTAAGATATACCGGTTTGGTAGCCGAACCTATACCAGAAGCATCATTAAGGTTTACGCCATTGGTACCATAGACAACTAATTTTCCACTAGTTCCGGAGTTTACATTTGCACCAAGAGAATAAGTACAAGCGGCGATGCCATCAGCTCCAAGATATACCGGCTTGGTAGCACTGCCCTTAGCGGCGCTAGCACCGGTTCCGCCATTTGCCATTGGAAGTACACCGCTGACGCCAATTCCCGTTGCATCTGCACTGCCATCAAAAGAAGCGGCAGAGGTTGTCGCCAAATTCACCTTGAGGTCTCGAGGGGTCGCAAGAGTGTTAGCCGTACCCGCAGAAGTTGCAGTGCTTGCAGAAATGTTGGCACATGGCAGCGGCACACCATTAGAAAGATAAATGGGTTCTGTTTGGCTGCCTATAGTAGTTGTGCCAAGTTTTATTGCCACGTTTGCATTAATAGACGTGGCAGCAGCCACGGTTGTACATGGTTTCGGTTCACCGTTGTCAAGCCATATAGGAGTAGAAGCATCACCGACATCGATGCTGCCGAGGTGATTGGCGGTATCAACAGTTGCATTTGAATATGCAGTAGCCGGTCTAATTGCACCATCAGAGTTTACATACACCGGCTGTTCTGTATTGCCAATCGCAGGGTGAGAATTCGCTCCAGAACCAATCTTCTGAGAATATTGTGCAGCAGGGACGGGCGTGCCAGTAGCATAATTGTTAAGCGTATTAGCAACTTCGTTCCAGTCATCAGCGGTCATAATAAAACGCTTGGTTGAGTCAGCGTTTGTACCGTACAACTTGATTAACAGGTTCATCAAACCGGTTTCACCCTTGTTATAAACCGCACTATCTGAAGTATAATTTGCGGTATTATATGTTATTTGGCTAGTATCACTAGTCCATTCTACGTTGCCGCCAGCAGAACGCATAGTGTCTGCAGCTAGCGCCTGTATCTTAGCAACCTCTCCATAATAGTTATTATTAGTTTGAGTTGTAGGTGTATCTAACGGCACATTTATTTTCGTTAAGGGCATAGCACATGCCTCCTTTCTTTCTATGTAAAAGGCTGATGTTTATATTTCAGCCTTGTCCATGACAACACAATTTACCACTCCTCAAGTATTCGCCTACTGCGCTCATTATTCTTCTCCCCCGCTGTCTACACTGACCGTAACTGTTGCACTATCTTTGTTGGCAGAAGACCAGAAGCATAAGAAACGGTACGGGTTTTTGTGTGTGTTGTCATTAGGATTTGTTATGTCATATACCAGACATTCGCCATCACTAGATGATGCTGTTAAAGCAAGATAAGTGGCAGGTATGGTTTTCCAGCTAAAACAAATAGCCCCCTTAATGTACTGCCCATTGGAAGCATCACTCGGAAGATATGTTATTGCTTGGGCATTATTGTCAAGCGTTTCAGAAAAGCTCATATTGCCAGCAGCATCTACTGTAAATATATAAATGCCATAACCTGTATTGTTAATGACCGTCACGGGTTTTAATCTGGGCAACAGTAAGATTTCTTTGTCGTTTACAACACTCCTAGGATAAATACTTGTACTATCTTGTTCAGTTTGTGAAGGCACAAGCAAAGTAGAATAATCTACTGATAATTCATCTTCTGGGGTTAAGGTGAACACCGGGGCTGCTTCATTATAATCGAGCCACATGGCAGCGGCCATGATGATGTTGTCCGTATTATATCCGAAATCAAGCGTTAGATAAACAGCCCTTTCTTCGGTAGGGTCGTCTTCATTGTAGCCAACAAGTGTGCCTTTTAAGAAAAGCCCATTCCCGGTTATAAGCGGATATATTTCATCATAAGTTTTGTCGATGCTTACACCACCATCTGCAAAAGTTATTATTACTTCACCTTCTGTTTTGGGTGAACCATATATTTGGGCATCACCTGCAAGGATATAAGGCGTAGCAACGGTTTTTTCGACAAGTTTAACTTCTCCAGTTTTCATCTGCAAATCCGGCATATCTTCAAGAGCTTGAATGGAAACATAAGGAATATCCACATCGCCGATTACCGATATTGTATGCTCGCTAGAATTGGCGACAAGAACGTATGCTTTAGGCATATCCATTTGTACATTGAATGGATATTCGCTAAAATCATAAGCCTCTTCCTCGTAATCCCATGGTGCACCATACCCACCACTTCCTTCTCGAGGGCAAGTATATGTGACCCCATCAAATATAGCCGTTATTTCTTCTGGGTATACTTCATAATTAGAATTAACTTCGCCAACATAAACGCCTTTACCCTCAAAAGGTGTAAAACTTTGAGTGTCAATTATTGTAACTGTTCGTTTTGGGTTAATTGGCTCATTACCACCACCACCCCCAACAACATTTTTAGCAATAAGTAAATTGTAAATATTCATTATTATCCCCCCAAGTCAATTGGCGCAGGGTCAACATCAACATTCCCCATTGCATTGTTGCTCGGGGTTTCCCCGAACTTTGCCCATGCCGAGCCAGACCAATAATAAATGTCACCACTATCAATTTCTAAAAGTAAAGAGTTAACCGGGACATTTGTTGGCCATTCATCGGTTGATAATGCCACATATTCGTTATAATTATTATAAGCATTTACTAAGGTTACTGCCATAATCATCCCTCCTTTAGTTGTGTCTATTGTATTCGTTATAAGCGTCCAAACAACGCTTCATCTGTCCTGTATTGTTATTGGTTGCCATGTGGTCAAGCATTTGATAAATCATATCTCCCTGTTTATTAACATCTTCTTTGAGGCCATCAACAACAGATTTAATATCGTCAATGTCCCTCTGCTTGTCAGCGTTTTGTTGTTTAATTGTTAACAATGAATCATTAATACTTTTAAAAGGCTTAATAACTTTCTCAACAAAACCCCAGACGGCCACAATCCCGCCGATTAAATATAATAATTCTTTTAATGTAAGTTCTTCCACAAGTGCCTTTCCCCCTTTCGTATGTAATACATTTGCCCTTTTGTACAAAAGGGGGCGTAGGTTATACGCCCCTGTGTTGTATCAAAAATTAATTCTACTCAGCCGTTTCTTCTTCGGGAACTTCCGGAACCTCAGGTTCATCTTCGAAGAATTCTAAACCTTCGTCTTCTAAAAGCTCCTCAGCGGCTGGTTCGCCGTCATCTTCGATGCTTTCGCCATCGTCGTATCCGGCACCCTCAATATTGTACTTCTCTGCGTTGTAATTAATGGTGCTAACACCAATCAAACAACCAAGAACAAAGGCAACAATATTAATGGTCTCAGGGATTTCAGTCCCATAAGGGAGAGCCCAAACATCAGAAAGCTGTGAATACCCCCAAGCCAGAGCCGGGAGGGCAATCAGACACAGCCACTTGAGCGTCTCGTACATTTTGTCGCTTAACTTAATGAACTTCACAAACAATTCCCCCTTCTATATTTTCTTTAAGGCATCTGCCTTATAGTAACCAGTGGTAACACCAAGCTTATTACCAATACGATAAGGATAAGCCATGCCCGGGAAGTATTCCAGAACGTATCTCTTTAAGCCGATGCCATAAGAAGTCTTACCCTTGCCGTCCTTACGGCTATTACCTTTACCGATAATCTCAACCTTATCGCCCACCTGAATTAAACTGGCAGGAACAAGGTCGACGTTCAGATAAATAAAGCCAAGGAAGGTAAAGTTAGCTCTGAACGAATTTGCCTTATACTTAACATTTCTAAAGGTCGTTCCATTATAGCTGCTCTCTGAAGACAGCCATGAGCCATCGCTGTAGATTTCCTCGACCACAGCTACGTGTCCATAATTTGTTTTTGTTTTGTGTTTCCATACGGCTACCGCTCCTAACTTCGGGGTCTTCCCGGTTTTTCTTCCATTGGTATACATCATCCATGCCCATGCACTTGTAGGATTATGTTTGCCAGCTTTTAACCTAGCCGTTGGGACACCAATGGTACACTTCGGGTCACCCTCCAAATAGGCGGCACGCCCCCAAGCGTAACCAACACAGTTGGAAAGAACCGAACCTTTAAAGTATAAAGGTTTCCCGTTAATGCACTGTGAATAACCACCGTACTTTTCCTGAAGATAATACTTGTCGTTTTTATCAGGAACTTTTTTCTGAGGTTTGATAACTTTTGCCATAAATTTCCTCCTTTTCAAATATAACCAACCATTAGAAAATGGTTAATTAACAATCTTCAGCGCCAATAAACGCACGATAATCACTTTTCCAAATCTCTGTTGGAGGGATATTGAGAGCCATACATTCCTGTACTCTTTGCTGATTGTGTGCGGCAATTTCTTCATCTGTTTTCCCCTCAACTAGAGATGTTTCATACTTAATACGTTTATAGGCTGCCTCTATTAAATTGTCTGACTTAATACTTTCAGAGTCATAAATACAATCACCGAACTGTAAATCGCCCGGGATAGGCTGCAAACCTTTGCGAGCAGCTTCCTCTGATATGTATGCGGCTCCGCCATATTGAAATTCTTTAGTGGTGTTATCATAAGAGATGATTTCTACTCTATAATAGAGCTCATCATAAGTAACGCCATAACTTGTAACATAATTTTTAATTTTTAACGCCATTCTATCCCCCTATGACCAAGTATAATCTTGTCTTAGTCTATTTGTCGTCGTCCAAGTTCCGTCAGAACTTGCCGTAAAAACATTGTACAATGTACCGTCATCCAAATTAAAAGCTGCTTGTTTAACGGTTGTTTTAGCATTGGTATACTTAATGCTAACAGTGCCATATATATTTGAGTTACCACCAGTTATTCCCGACGTAACAGAGCCACCTATAATACCGGCGTGGTCTTTTCCATAGTGATAACCAGTACTGCTAGTGTCAGTTGTAGAACCACCCTCTGTTGTTCTCATAACATTAACAGTAGCTCCATCGAACCCACAATACGAAGTCCACCTATAAGAAGATGAAAATGAACTAGCATAAGTGGGTCGATAACTACCACACGTCACATAGTGCCAATTACTAGTCCAGTCAGTTTCGTTCCTTAAAGAATATCTCACACGGGTATTACTACTACCAGCAGCCCTATAAGCAACATAGCCATTGGGATTAATCCACATATCCCATTCATAATGCGTAAGCTGATTACTTTTCGCATTTGTGCTAAGAGATGACGTGCTTGTCCCATACCCCTTCGGATATGTCAAACTTACATAAGCCCCCACCAGTCTTATCGGCAGAGCTTCAGCCCTTACATATCCCCTGAATTCAAAGAAATAGTAAGAAGCTGAGCTGCTGCTGTAATAAGCATTGTTTAAACTGGGGTCGGCAGATGCTCTTGTTATTTCGCCGTATGCATAAAGCTCGCCGCTATACGTCGGGTCTTTAGATACTTGAGCCCAAGACGAACCATTGTATCTATATAATTGATTATTATATTTTTTAGTAGAGTTATTGAAAACTCCATTAATATAATCGGTTTGTGGGTCATCATCACTACCCATATCTACCCATGTACTGCCGTTATAATATTTAACTTGCGTAGTTGTTTTCCACGCCGAGCCATCATAGCCCGAAAGATTAGACCATCTTCCCATATTATATCTTCACCCACAAATCTCCAGAAGCTGTACCAGTCGGTTGTGACGATTGCACAGATATTTTTGGTATATCAGACGTAAGAGCAACGGTACCACTTTCATTTGGCAATGTGTAGGTTCTGTTTGCCCCCAGTGTATCTGCCGTTAACAACCTCCCATAATAAGCGCCTGTCTTTGGATAAATGTCTATCCCCCCGTATTTATTTCCAGCAGTACCAGAATTAGTAGTATTACCCAATCTTAAAATACCATAACCATTAGCAGAAGCAGTGCCCTGTAAAGACATATACTTTAAGCCATCGTTTTGTTTCATCCCCTGATTACCCGTTCCACCGACAAACGGCGGATAATAAATCGTACCGCTTGTTGGATTTGTCGCAGTGACATAAGCATTAGTTGCATTGGTCGCTGATGTTGCAGAGGTGGCTGAAGTAACGCCAATAGAATCGCTAGCCCAAACACCATCATTATAATCAACAGTATATCGACAGAATGATACATTACCACCAGCAGTATAGGAGGAAACAAAATATAAATAAATTTCACTTTCTGCAGGTTCAAGGGGAAAATGAAGCGATAATGGAGCAATAATGAATCCTCCTTCATTACCATAAGCCCAGCTCGATACTGCGTCATACAAATAAACAAACTTTCCATCAGAAACAGCCTGTAATATGTCATCGTAAGTAGAATCAATTGAATAAGTGCTATTAGAATAACTGAGAGTTACCATCAGCACGTCACTGCTGCCTCCCGATACTGTTTGCCAAGTACCATCTTTCCTCAAATAGTCTGTAGTATTACTCGTATCAAATGAAATTGAAGCTCTGGCAACCTTGCTTGAGTCAGAACTATCAGTAATAACTAATTTATCACCCGTAGCAATTGCGACGTCGTTTGTCTGCAGGGCGCCAGTATTCTGAATGTTACCTAGGGCGGGAATGTCCGCCGATACTAAAGCCCTAAAACTGGGTGTACCGTTAGAACCGTTAGGAGCAGCAAGAACTTGATTAGCCGTCTTGCTTCCATAGGGGTTTACAGTATCGCCATAGGCAGTATCAAGAGCAATAGTACCGCTTGTACTAATCGTACCACCAGATAATCCTGAGCCAGCCGTTACTCCGGTAACGGTGCCAGTGCCAACGGCAATCTTTGAACTGCCGGTAATCTTACCATCTGTAATTGTAATGGCAGATATTGCCTCCCCGGTTGTTGCAGTCACACTGGAATCGAGTGTCTGTAGGGCTGCGTTTACAGCTTTACCGCTAACGGCATTTGTACCAGTTGAAGAATAAGAATCTGTAACCGTAGGAATTGTTACAGCACTTCCATACTCACTAATATGACCGTTCTTGTCTATCTTGATAGGATAAACAGCGGATGTTGTTTGAGCATTCGCTAAAACGTTTGTATGACCAACCGTGATGCTTCCTGAAGAAGTAACGGGGCTACCACTAATAGTTAAGCCACCATTTGTTGCGTTGCTTAAGCCGACACTTGTTACGGTTCCTCCGCCTGCGGCTCCAATGTCTGCCATGGTTGCCAACGCATTTGTCGAAGCATTGTAAGGGTGAGAAGAACTTGTTACTAAATTGGCGACACCGCTGTTAACAATAGAAGCGTTGTCAACTTTTACATCTGTGACGCCGCCGCTTACCGTCTGCCAAGTTCCATCATGCCTTAAATATTTAGAGGTATCAGAGGTATCAAAACCAACTGAGGCTCTAGCAACTTTATTAGAATCTGAACTATCAGTAACTACCAGCTTATCGCCGGTAGCAATGGTTACATCAGTGGTCTGAAGCGTTCCATCATTTTTAATATTTCCAATATCACCAAGAGAAATTCCAATTGTTGTATTGTTTGCTATTTCGCCAGACGCATTATCTATTGATAACGGATTTGAAGCAGAAATCAAACAACTATCATTTTCAACAAATCCTGTTTTAAATGTTAATGTAAATGTACTATTAATTACTGTCAACGTCGCATATTTGAATGTTGGATTAGATTGGTCTTCATAAACAAAAACAGCCTGACTTGCATCAATATTATCTACGACCCAAGCTAAAGGTGCCACCATTTGCGTGTCTCCAAGACCGATAACAACCACCGGCAACAGACCAGAGGTTGCTGCTGCATAAATTTGCTGAGAGCTTTTGTCGGTTGTTCCACCAGTAGGAATACCTTGCGACACCGTCGTAACAGTGGCGTTGACAACAAAGACTTCTGGGCTTGTATAGCCGCTAGAGTCATCTACAAATTTATATTCATTACCACCATAAGTAATTGAATTTATATATTTAGTAGCCATAATTCACCACCTTAAACTTTTGAAATATCATTAACAACAGTTGTAGAAGTAACAGTTAAACTAGGAGCAGAACCAGCAGTATAAAATCCACTATTTAAACTGGCGGCTGTAAACGAGTCGTTTCCGTGAGTGGCCGCAGTAAAGCTATCAGAGCCCTGAGTAAAATTACCTCCGCCAAATGTTATTGTTAAAGTTGAGGCTGCAGAAGCCGTGCCCCCACCTCCAGACAAACTTAAACTTGCGGCAGTAAAACTGTCTGTGCCTTGAGTAAATGAACCCCCACTAAAAGAGCCTCTAGTAAAAGAGCCTCCATTAAATTGACTTGTATCAATTGATGCCATGGTTCCAGCACTCCAACCACTCGCACTACCAACAGATGTAGTAGTAAACTTTAAAGTACTATTACCAGCTTGGTTGGCTGTAAATACAGAAGTTGCAGCATCGTTATTCTTTTGAAGTTTTAATGCTCCATCATTAACTACTCCAAAACTATTCTCATCAAATTCCCAACTTCCGTCTTGATGATATAGTGTTAAAACATATTGGCCTCCAGTAGATAAAGCTTCAAAAAACACATCCCCGCTTGCATTGTCATAAAACACGAGAGGCATTACAGCTTTATAAGCCTCGTGGTCATCATCATATGTAAAATCAACATATACAAATTTGTTTCCCGCATAAGCAGCGGTTATTTGAGCATAAGTTTTATTAGACGTTATATATTGCCCGTCACAACTCACCGTTACTTCAAACAGTTGATTTACAGCATCCCCATAAGCACTGATGTGCCCGTTCTTATCTATTGTTATAGGATAAACAGCCTGCGTAGTTTGAGCGCTAGTTAAAACATTACTATGTCCCACAGAAATGGTGCCAGCAGAAGTAACAGGGGAATTGGATACGGTCAGTCCGCCATCGGTGGCGTTACTAATTCCAACACTAGTAACAGTCCCCCCGCCTGCCGCACCAATATCGCTCATGGTGGCGATTTTGTTTGTGGTAGCATCGTAAGCGGTGTTTGTGACAAGATTCGCCACCCCACTCTCAACTACCGTTGTTCCGTTAACTTGAACATCTTTAACGGGGGTATAGGTCAAAGCGGTTGTAATGGCGCTACTTGTAAGCCTTTTGTTGAAGCCCTGAGTAAATCGTTGACCAGTAATTAAGCCAGCAGTAGTACCGCTTAAACTTTCAATATTAGCCTGACTTATAGCAGAATAAGTGGTATTATTATTAAGCCACCCATCTATCATCCAATATGTGCCATCATAAGTCATAGGGACAACAGAACCGGCATTCCACGAAGTTGTTGAACTTGTACTTGGGGCTGTTGTGCCATATCTTTTTATGGCTATTGCCGTTCCACTATTAATACTTAATTTCGGGTCGGCAACGGTATTATTATTTGTAAACCTAACTGATATTTTCATGCCAGTTGTAGGAGTACTCGGGAAACCTGTAATTGTGGCCGCTTTCGTCGCCGTTGCAGCCGCCGTAGTACATGTACCATAATAGCTTGTATTTCCCTTAACCCCAATTGTTATATCACCAGAAGTTGTGATTGGGCTGCCACTTACAGAAATATAATCTCCCGCCGTAATACCAACGCTGGTAACGGTACCGCCACCAGCTGCACTAACGTCAGCCATTGTGGCTAGTGCATTAGTAGAGGCGTTATAAGGATTGGAGGCGCTTGTAACTAAATTCGTAGTTGAATTGCCATTATCAACAGTTATTCCAGTTATATAACCACTAACGTTATCTTTTACGTCATATACTATTCCATCTGGTAATTGTACTTGTGAAAAATCTGCCATAAATTACCCTCCTATCTTTATGTACATATCTTGGAGACATTGTCTCCAAGATGAATATTTTTAATAAGAAACATTTACACCGGTCTGGTCTGTCAAAGCGGTGACTAAATCATTTGTACCAACAGTAATTGTCTGAGCTCCGGCAGTGGCAGCGCCAAGACCAATAATAGCGTCAACCTTATCACTTGCATCTGCCGTAACAGCAGTACCAACGCTTGCCGTAGGCAGCGCAGTAATAGCGCTTCCAGAACTACCAATAGTAACACCAGTCACAACGGCACTGCCAGTTCCCGTGGTGTCGGTCGCACCGGTAGCAACAGTGGTTGCCGAGGCGTTTTTAATCGGTACTGTTACATCTGAAAAATTAACAGTGTTTAAACTAGAAACACTATAAGTTGTTTGTGTGTCCATAGTCGCCGCACCGATGGTAAGTACGCCATTAGAAACACTTATACCTTTTAACCAATCTGTATTTGTAGCACTTGCAGTTCCGGTTCCATCAGCCGTTGTTTGAGAGGCCGTTGTAATAATAGATGCCTTACTTCCCGAAGCTTTCGAGGCTGTGGTCGTAGACGCCTGAACACCTGTTACAGAAGTTGTAACTAAATTTTTATTTGTTTCGGCACTAACCGACTTAACAAAAGTGTCTGTGGTGGGCGTTCCAAAAGTAACGGCTCCACTACTTAATGCAAATTGTGTACCTTCGCCTAATACTTTATCCGTTGTATGATTACCAAAAGTAACCGAAGATGTTCCGTTTGTAAACGTAGTATTTGCTCCAAGAACAGATTCGGTGTCTTGGTTAAGATACGCATCAGAAACCACCCAACTAGAATTTGCCGTGCCCGTCAACGCGGCAGAAGAACTTGTTGCTGTATAAGTTATTGTCTTTATTTCGTTATGTGACATCACAGAGCCGGCCGGGGCTTTCCAAACAAGAGCCAAACATACTCTATAGGTACCAGCCTGTGGATTGCCTATATAAGCCAATTGATAATAATAATTTTCATCTTTGAATAATATTCTTGGTATGCCAGCTCCTAACAGCTCCTGAAGCCTATCATAACTTATTCCCGTCGTACCGCTAGAAGACTCAGATATAATTTGATTATCCCCGTTGTCCATATTTAAATATAAATATTTTGTCTCTATACTTTCAAGAGCGCCTGCTATTTCACCTTCAACGGCAGTACTAATATCAACATCGCCGTTTGTGTCTGGCGTATAAGTATCTGAACCAACGGTTACACTTTGCACAACGTTCGACAGGTCGATTATTGTATCTCCAATCTTTTCCCAAGAATATGTTTTTATAGTAGTACCCGTCTCAATCGTTACATATTCGTCATAATAATCTTTTTGTCCCGATTGAGTCTCTGAATAAATTAAATAAAAAGTTCCTTTTGTACTATTAGTAGCAGTCAAAGTGCCAGTACCATAAGAAGCTCCTCCAGCATAATACACTTTTACACCACTAGGAATTGTGGCTAGTTTAGCCGCTGTTGGTGCTGTGGGCGATATATAATCTGCAGATGTCCATACAACATCAAATGAAACGCCTCCCCCAACAACCTCAATTAAGTTTTGAACCACATCTCGAATTTCGCGGTCGGCAATATAATAACTATTACCTGACGGAAGTGTCATCTGTTCTATTACAGGTGTATTAACATCGGTATAACTTGACATATATTAACCTCCATTCATCAATTTGAACTCACATAAGTTCTGCTAAAAACCAATGTGTTATTTGGCAAACCGGCATTGGTTTCGCCAGAATCATCTATATTAATTTTATCATCCCAAAAAAGGATATCGTTATGGGTGACACCACTTTGGAATGGAAGGTCTTGAACATAAGTTTGTCCATCCCCAACCTTCATGCCGGGTATATCTGTCCCATTTTCATCGCGATAATCTGTATAAATTATTACTTCTCCAGCCAAAGGAACAAAACCGGTAGCCGCGTTCCAATGCGCCGTAGTATCCCTCTTTAATTTTATTCTAGTATTTATAGTAGCCATATTTTACCTCACTTATGTACCCGTGACGGTGGTGCTGGTTCCACAATCTATTACGGTAACATCGAGAGCTATTGTTCCGCTCGTGCTGATTGTCCCGCCGGAAAGGCCGGTGCCAGCAGTAATGCTGGTCACCGTGCCTGTATTTGTAGTATAGCCACTAATCGTATCTTTTATGTAGTATAAACTATTATCAACAGTTACTCTGTCTACATAACTAGTTGCCATATTATCACCTCGCTATAACTATTAAGTTAAATTATGATTTGTTGTTTCCACACAATCTAAAATATGATAAGCTTGCGACCTTAATCCCCAGCCATCAATTCCATAATCAGAACCTTTTGGTACCCTATAAACCTTAGCCACAAATTGTGTTCTTGCATCAGTAGTTCCATTCATATAAGTGCTCGAAAAATAAGAGGCGTGACCTCTTATAACAATGGCCGGGAATTTAATCGTCAAACTGGGCGATAAAGCCGAGCCGCTACTAATAGCCGGAGCGGTCATTGTTGTTGTACAGCCATACGCTGCGGAAGCATACGCCGCTATTGCCGACGCTGTTGACCAATAAACCAAACGAACACAGTTACCAGCAGAGTAAACAGTTGTTGACCTTGTAGCATAAGATTTGCTGCCATCAAGAGTTAAAAACGTATCTGGCGGAAAACTAACTATCTCATATGCAGCAGAGCAAAATTGATATTCTTGCCTGCCCTTTCCCTTTGTGTCTCCAACAGTGCTATCATAAGTGGGTATAGTTAATGCTCTTTCTAACACATAATAATTATAATTATCTAGGTCTGTCAACGTAACTGTTGGTGTCATCTCCGAAGCGGCCAACAAGGTTGTCGAAGTGGTGGTGTATGCTGGGATGGTGAGTTCTAAGTCATCCACCCAAGAAACGTCACTGGAAAGAGTTGCCACCAACTCGGCATCTGGTCTTACAACGCCCATCTGTAATGCAAGCGTTCCTTCAACTTTACCAGTAGAAATGTATGCAGTCTTGCCGGTCAAAATGTTTTTGGGTAATGCGGTCGCGTCAGAAGTATCGGTGCCAGCATAGGTTCCAGTTGTTCCGTATATTGTAACACCATCCTTGATATTATCTGCTATCAAATCATTATCCCCACTAACATGTACGGTAGACAGACCATCATAGTCATCATCCGCCACTACCGTCATGTCAGAACCCGTCGGCGTCACCCACACTTCTTGTAGCTCCGGAGGTTCCTGAGCCGGGATGTTAAGTATGGCATTTGCCATATTCGCCGGTTTATATGTGGTTGCAGTACCACTCTTAGTCCTAATGGCATTAGCAATATTTGTATAGTTTCTATCATCCGTCGTTACAATCGCCATTAGTAATTCACCTCATCCCCATTATCAACACTATTGTCGATAACCAAAGTGGTATTGCTGACAGAGACATACGCTCCGCCACCTCCACCACCACCTCCCCCGCCTTCAGGGAACTTCAGGGGCGTATTGCTTTCCAACCAACCTTGGCTTATGTTATTTGTTTGATAAACCAAATAAACCTTATCGCCAAAAATCTTAATATTTCCATTTTCCCAAACCGTCATAGCAAGATTGTTCTTGCCGGTTCTGTTTGGGTACTTATAAGTGGTTGGCGTCTTTAAGTCGGTTGGAAAAATAACGCTTGCAGCATTTGTGTCAGGGTCAAACTCGTTTACAATGACAGCCATACGGCTCATCAAGTATTTTTCCTTGACAGTTTTTTCCACTATTTTTTCACTAATTTTCTCTATTAGTTGGTTTAATTCTTTTGCATCGCTCACGAATTCCACCACCCTTCTACAAATATCTAGTAGTTTTGACTAAGCCCAACGACATGCTTGCATCAGAACTCATCCCAAAACTAATACTATTAATTAAATATCTTTCACCAACATCACCCAGAAATGGGTCGGTAACAGTTACGACTTCGTTTTCTCTCAGGTGATATAATGGGACGCCTGTTAAAGAAATTGTAGACCGCATACACGCTACCTTTTTTAGTTCATAACGTGCTCTGTCGTCGGCCTGTTTCTGGTTGTAAATGCCGGCAATGTTATCGGTAATATTATAAACTTTTCTGGTAGCCCCGTTAACCACGCTATTGATGTCTGTGGGGTCATTGTTGTCGAGCATCGCAACAATAGGAGTATTACCATTTTGTAAATTATCACTGACAATAAGCACGGAGTTATAAATGCTTTCTAATGGCAATGTCTTCGTGGCAGTCATATAGTTTATATCGTGATATGTATAATCGTAGACGGGAGCCAGAACGTCGTCATAATCAAACGGTTTCATAGTGAATACACCGTTTTCGTCGTAATATGCATAACAAGACAGGTTGGCTGCAACCTCCTTGACAACGTCAGCAATGGTTCCTCCGGCGTTATGAATAATATCATAACTCGTCAAAGAATCAAAAACGCTGGAATCAATATTCGGCGTTACATAATCACGAACAATATCAAGTTTCAAGGTGTCGCTCACGAACTTACCCATTGATGTGCCGGCTGGGACTTGGAATGTAGCATCCAAGTATCCCCCAGCTCTGCCATCCAGAAGAGCCCACTTGTCGTTGCCCGTGACGTGGATGTTATTAGCTGCCCCAGTACTGTCAAGACTGGGGTTAGAATAAACAAACACGCCCTGCGGGAACAAAAACTCTTCTCCGTCAATTTCATATCCCAAACTAATTTTGAAACGTTGTCCAATGCTCAAATTGTCAAAGTATTTATTCCATTGCTTATTGTAGTTGTTAAGCGTAAAGGAGGCGCTACGTCTTGAGCCGTCCTGATTACTGATGCTGATATTGCCACTACCCTCTTCTACATCATCTGTGATGCTAGCAATGATAGTATCGTCTTCTTTGTGTAATAAATCTATTTTGTATATCGGCTTTCTAATGGTGGATTTGGCAATATACTCAAAATACTTGCTTAAATCTTGCATAGCTTAATAATTAGCCGTAAGTGCCGGTTGTGAAATACCACCATATAAATCACCAATCTCACTGAATGAGAAGCTCGCATTAATCGGCTGCTCTCCAATCGCCTGATTTACTACACTATCTTTGTAATCATAAGTAAAGACATACCAGCCCTCACCTTTACGAGTCTTTAGAATTTTAATTCTATTTCCATCTTGTATACAATCTCTCAGATTCTCCAAAAGACCAACAGTATTATTGGTATATACTTGGCTATTAGCATAACGAACTAAAGCAGCGATACTTCCGGATATGTGTTTCAAATCACCAACGCTATATGTATAATATTTGTTGTTGGTCTTAAACGAAGAGTATTCCATGTTCAAGGATAAGTCGCCGCCACTCACCAGTGTGTCAAACTTATATACAATATCATTGCTGACATCAATCAAAAAATATCCATAATAATCCATATTGATTTCTTTGGAAACCAGAGCAGTTGACATGTCCTCCGTACCATCTGCGTAAAGCAAATATCTATAAGTATTATCTAACAATACAGTATAGTCAATATAACTTGTAGTACTGCCGTCAAACGTACCCAACAAAGTCGCCTGATTACTCTTAGAATCCCAGCGGTATAAAATCCAATTTTCAATCTCTCCAAGACCACGCAAAATACCAGCCGGATAGCCACTTTGAGAGAAGTCGCTTAGCATATAAGTATAGTCAGACCAATATGCACTTTGTACATTATAAGAATCTAAATACTCGGTGGTCATATCACCCCATCCTTCAGATGTTTTTACTTGAGATTGACCCCAAATATTAGATATGGTCATGTCGCTCTGACCACCAAACGAAATTGATGTAAAATCCGCCAATTCCGGGACATAGTCTGCCTCGCCATATAAAGGGATAATACCTAAATTTCCATCATAACCTAATATCATTTAAGCCACCCCCCTAAACATTACCATATTCTCTGATATACATCTCTCCATCAGCATACCCAATAAGATATACCTTGTCTGCGCTAAGAGTTGTAACATCAGTATTAACAACGGTGCTTATCGTTGCATTATTCCACAATTTCATGACAAGGGTAACAGTAAATTCATGAGCAGAATTGCTATAACTTAATGTCATGCACTGTGTTTCACCATCCATTGTTACAATAGTACCATCAAAATTATTGGTGCGTGGAGAGAATAAAAATGTCGGCATTGTCCCCGCTGGTATTGTCATGTCTGTAAATGTTAACTTGCATCCGCCGTCAATATCTACGCCAGTGTTGCCCGCATACACAAAATTGTTATGCTTGGACACACTGCTTCCCGGTGTTTCTATTGCGTTTCCCTCTAAAGCCAAAGCATTTTCCCAATCTATAGTTACGGAGCTTTCGCAATTATTAACCTTAGTTATAGGGGTATAGTTGGTTTCAACAGTACCATATCCAACATCAAATACCAACGAGCCTTCATACTCATAACCGGTATTGTCTATTAAATTAAATACAACTTCATATCTGCCAAGACCATCGTCATAAGTATCACTTAAGTTTGACAAACAACTCAAAAGCAAATGGTTAAAGGTATAGTGAACATCACCCGTGTATTGAACATCACTTTGTTCAATCAACGTACGTGATACTACGTTTCTTGAACTATCAATCAAAACGTTATAAAGACTTGCCCTCCACTGAGTAATCATTGGTATGTTAGAATTGTTACTCCACTCAACACCAAACTCCATACTTGAATTCAGCACCTCAGCAACATAAATAGTAGTGGGCGAGCCGCTAATGGTAGTTAAGAACGAAGAGTCGTTTTTGAAAGCAGCCTCTCTAGTAGTAAACAAAGACATTGTGTTTGCATCCCAAACTCTCGCATAATAAGCATTTTGAGTGTCGCCTTCAACCGTGATAATCATCTGACCGGTATATAATGTCCCGCTATAATTGGAATAATTGTAAATCGTTCCGCCCGTATTAATTAGAGTGATAGTCTGACCGTTATACAAATAGTCTAAATCATACGCCACGCTATTAGCTACAAGTGGAGTCCACGGAATAATTTGCGAATCCTCAAACGGTTGTATGTCAATGGAACTCACGGACAACGGAACAATTGCGCTGCTTACTCCTTGTAAGGCCGCCTCTTTACTAGTATAAAGCTGAATTTTATTGCCGCCGAGCACACCAACATAAAATAGATTCGTCATTTTTGTGGTGGGATTAACATAATATGTTTTATTAGCAACTGTCTCTCCACTTATGATGCCACTGGCGCCACCCTCCAAAGCATGTGCTTCGGTATCATAAATTCTTATGTAATAACCAACAGGGTCTGAAGCCCCCTCGTTAATTTTATATATATAGTAAGGGGTGCTTGATATATTTTCTTGTATTTTATCTCCTGTCGTAAGATTAATATAAACACCTTCTGTAACTGTGAACGTATTTGTGAGGTCTGTTCCCTCAATATCAACACCGGTATTAACAGTACCCAAAGTAAGCTTCGAATCATACGTATCAATAAACATATATAAATAGGGCTGAAGCACATTCATCTCTTCTACCGTACAAGCATAAACCTGATTCCCGGTTTCAAAACCCTTTTTGTCTGTTGTCATTTTATTTCCGGTTTCAACGGTACCCGTAGCATGTTCGCCCCAGACTCTGACACCCCAACCTAAAGTAGTGCCAGAATTCTGCACAACATTGTTATAAACGTCCCCAGAAGATGCTTCGTAAGTAACAACCTGATTATTATAATAAGGAGCGCCGGATAAATCAAAAGAAAAACCACTTCCCAGCGGGCTCCACTCTCCAATATTTGTATTAGTGTATAATTGCCCGGTAGCACCGGTCATTTTATAACCTTTAAAAACAAAACTAAGCTTCATGCCATCCGTGACGTCAACGCTTTCACGGTTTGGCTCCATATATAACGCGTTTGGTTTATATATTAATCCCATATACACCATCCTTTCGTATAAAAATATGTTCGCCGCCCTTTCGGGCGGCGCATTTATTACCTAACTGACCGAAGCCAGCTGTTGAGCCTCAATTAAAAGACTGTGCAGCGTGTCCTGACTGTCGGCAGTAATGTTTAGAGTCGCAATATACATGGATTGCGAAGAATTTGTAGTACCTTTGCTTATAACAGACGGTCTCTGCTTTGCCAACTGGTATAGTAAGTTGGCCTGCTGTCTTCCGTTGAGTATAAGTTCTGGTGTAGTGGGTGTCCCGTGTACTTTTACACGGTCGCTGAGCATTCCGGTGTTGGTTAACAGCCCAGAATCAACAACACCACCTTGAGCGTAACCATTTTTGGGCGTATAATGCTCCCCGGTTCCCCAATTTTCAAGTAATTCATTAGTATAATTAATTGAACCCTCAATTTTGGCAATCTGGTCTTGGATTTTCTTGATTTCTTCCTGCTGATGAGTGTAGAATTCAAGGTAAGCATCACGCATTTCCTTAATCATCTCTTGTCTTTCGGCAAAATCACCATTAGCAAAGGCTTCAAGCCAATCCTTAACACCTTCAGATTCAAGAACCTCATCGGTGACCTTCAACATATCTGCAATTTGCTGCAGAATCTCGTTTAATTCATCGATTTTCTCCTCATTGGCTATCTGATGTTCCTTATCATCCTGCCACATGCCCGCCAACTCGTCTTCCATGGCGGCTCTTTCTTCTTCAGAGGCGTTCAACCATGCCTGAACCCAGTCTAAAACACCTTGGTCGTTAAGGTATTTGTCAACAGCACGGTCTACGGCATCTTCGATTCCCTCTAAATGGTCTGTTTGAGCCTGAAGTTCGGCAATTTGCGCCTCATAAGAAGCGATAACAGCATCTTTTTCAGCCTCGAGAGCAGCAATAGCCTCTTCAATTGACTCCTCTTCTGCCTCTGCAGCTTCTTTTGTAGCCTCAAGGAGCTCTTGTAAGGCATCCTTTTGAGCTTCAAGTGCATCAATCTGCTCCTGCAGAGCATCTTTCATTGCCTGACGCTCAGCTTCGGCTAACTTGTCGGCATAATCCTGTAAGAGTTTCTCATAATTTGCCTGAGCGGACGTGTAATTATTATACGCGCTCTCAACATCTTTCTGATTTGCTGTCCAAATCCAGCCACGTTCGGCATCATAAGTTTTAACCGTCTTGCTTCTCTTAGTAGCTTCGTACGCATCTCTTGCTTTTTCGGCGGCCAAACGCGCCTTTTCAATGTCGAGCAAGAGCCTTTCCATTTCAAGCTCTTTTTCTTTAGCGTCAGCAACATCATCAATAGCCTGTTGCTGTTCCTTAAGCGCTTTAATTTGCTCATCAAGAGCATCTTGTTGTGCCTTATTCTCTTTCTCGTACTCTTTGGTGCGCTTCTTGAGAGCCTCAATCTGCTCATCAAGGGCATCAATCTGCGCATCATAAGCATCTTCAGCAGCTTCCTGTTCGGCCTCGAGAGCTTCAATCTCTGCCTCGATAGCCTCAATGATAAGCTGGAGACGAGCCCTGTAATAATTCATGTTATCTTCGATAGCATCGTTCTCATTCTCAAGAGCCTCAATCTCAGAATCAATGATGTCTTTCATTGCTTCCTGAATCTTTTCATAGACATCAGTAGTATCAGACATCTGTCTCTCAAGTTCACTTAAGACTTCTTTAAGAGACTTTAAGGCGTCTTCAAGTTCTTTAACAGCCTTAGTTGCCGCCTTGGTATGCTTACCACCCTTCTTAGCGGCAGCGGCCGCCTTCTTTAACAACTCTTCAACATTGAGATTTTCGAGCGCTTTAATTTGAGCATTAAGGTCTGCAAGACGTTTTTTCATATTAGCAATAGCGTTTTCAAGCTCAGATGTCGACATGGCGGTATACTGCTGATACTTTGCAAAAGAATTTTGTAAAGCGGCAAGAGCCGCAGCGCTAACCTCTATACCCTTTTCACTCTTTATCAAAGCATTGTTCATGCCAAGCTCATAGGCTTTTGCCTTAATAACCTTATTGACCGCATCAACAGTGCCTTTGCCTCTTTCGTTACCAGCCTTACGCAAGCTTAACTCTGCCTCTGCCATCGCAATATCGCCTTCTAATTCGTCTCTTTGCGATATTAATGTAGCTTTGGCCGACTCAATGCTAGCTTTGGCTTTTGCGACTATTAGCTCTTTACTCAGTGTTAACTGCCCATTTTCGACATCAAGAATATCTGCATAATCAGACCAGTTATCTATAATAGTAAGTAGCTGTTTTGCGTTCATGCCATTAGTAGCTTCGTTATATAAGTCTACATAATTTTGCAGCTTCCTCTCAACAGCAGCAATTTCAGAATACTCTTTTTGCCACTTGTCTATATTTGTTTTATTAAGAGCATTTACACGTTTAATTACATCGTCTAAAGAAACTCCAAACTTTTCGCTTAATGCAATCGCTTGCTCGAAATCGATGTTTTCAAGTGCTTTATTAAAATCAAAATTACCCAAAGCATCATACAAATCGTCACCAAGTTTATAAAAACTCTTTACGGCCTCTTTGAAGGTATCTTCTGTAATACCTTGATTTATAATCGCTTCTTGTTCTTCCTCTACCTTTTTAAGATAATCGGTGTAGGCTCCAACAAGTTTTTCATAAGTATCTAAAACTTGTGTGGCATTCTCTCCTAAATATTCTCTCGACTCTCTGAGTGCATCAACATTATTATCGGCAATATACTTTCTTACTTCGTCGGCCTTGCTTTCAATAAAGTTCCCGGCCTCATCAAAATATTGCGCCATCTGGGTAGTAGTAAGGTGAACATTGTTTGCAACATCATTATAAGAAATAAAATCTGTGCCATCGGGCATTTCCCATTTTACCGTTTTAGCATTTATTTCTTCTGCTAATTTTAAAGCTGCCTCTTTAGCTCTTGCTTCAAGTTCTACTAATTTATTTTCCAGCTCTTCAATTCTGTCTAGCTGCCCTTGAGTCGTCTTGCCACCCGCAGCATCAATCTCATCATATATTGATTTAATTTGTGACTTAATATTTTCAACATCAGATTGAGCCGACTTATAAGCTTTGGTGGCTTCCGCAACGGCCTCATTATTTTTCTTAATAGCTTTTGAAATTGCAGAAATTGCATAACCGGCAGCCACGACTAGAAGGGATAATCCTATTTTTCTTACAGTATTTATAGCTTCTTCAAGCGTAAGTTCTGCTCCAAGTTTTCTTATTTCCTCATCTTGAGCCTTAGCAGCCATTTTGCTTAAAGCAATTTTATCTGTATATTTTAAATTTCCTTCTGCGGCTAACTTGATTAAGTTTTTCATTGCAGCAGCTTCGCTTTCGCTAAGACCAATAATTTTGTCTGCTGCAGCTATTCTGTCTTTGTTAGCCAAAGCAATTGATTGTAAGTTCCCAACAATTTTTTCTTCTATCTTGTTGAGACCATCAATTTTAAGACCCGTTTCTCCAATAGCTCCCATTATTTGAGAGAAAGAAGAATACGCCCTGCCGAGGTGTTCGGTTATTAATCCAATTTTACCGGCAATCGCTCCAGCGCCAGCCCCAATAACAACATTGCCAAGCCCTATCTTATCTACAACCTGAACAATAAATGTCAAAAATTTTGTTATAGAAGTTATAAACTCCGAGCTGATTGCTCCTTGCAACATGTTTTGAACGGCCGCTTGAAGTTCTCGTATGGCTCCAGTGAGAGAATTAAGCATGGCCTGCTGTTCTCTCTCTGCCGAACCCGTCGCATTATCAACATTTTTAATTGCATTTTCAACACTCTTCCAGTTGTTTAATAATGCTTGTAAAACAGTGATTTGGTTTTTGCCAGCAATCTTTTCACCAAGAAGCTGCTGCTCATTTGAAGACATTTTGTCCCAAACCGCTGCAAGGTCTTCTAAAATATCGTAAGTGCCACGCAATTGTCCTGTAGCCTTATCGGTAATACGAACAACTTCGCCATATTTACTGGTGATGGTAGTAAACAAATCTTGCAATTTGGCTGTACCTAAAACATCCCCACTCATTTCGGCGTCAATGCCCCTTAAGCGCTGTGAAATAGTTTTTAAGCCATTAGATGTCTTTTCAACATTCTGCAAAATTTCGTTAGCGCCAGTCAGCATTGCACTTAACTGTCCAATACTGGTGTTCTGAGCAGCAAATACCGAGCCAACTCTACTCAAACCATCAGCCAAATCATCAAAAGAAATGGCTGCATTGTTAGAAATATTATTTAACTGGTCTGTAATATCTCGAGCATTTTCTGCGGGGATATTATAAGCCTTCATGACAGAGATAAGTACCTGAGCAGCCTTCTCCATATCTGTAATGCCATCAGAAACATTACGTAATACAGCCGCTTCTTCTGTCAACATCTCAATTTGTTCTTGGGTGTAACCGCTTCGGGCAAACACAGCACTAGCCTGTAACAAATCACTGGTGGTCGATGCTGTGGCCGAACCAATTTCTTTTATGTTCGCAACAAATTCTTTTAGCCCACTGTCGCTAAAATCTGTAACCTTACGGATTTCGACCAAACGCTCATCAAGTTCAGCCGTTGCGTCAATAATGGCTCGAATTTCTTTGAGAGCGAAATTATATAATCCATTAATTACTTTTGCACGTATCGCAGTTGCAAGAGTCGCAATCTCAGAAGCTTGTGCCAGAGCCAAAGCTTTGGATTCTGCTGCCAACGCCTTCTCTTCTTTTTCTGATTCTTTTAATGCTTTGTTGAATTCTTTTACATTTTGTGTATATAATTTAAAAGAATCGTCCCATTTTTTTAACTCATCGCCACTTGTTACATTTTTGAGTTGCTTTTTTAATACATCCAATCCTTGTGATAAAAACTCATTAGAAGCAATTATCTCTTGATTCTTAATGACGAAATTATCTAATTGTTTTTCTTCTTTGTCACGGTCTTTGTTGAGTCTTTCTCTAGCTTTAGTAACATCTTCAATAGCTTTAGCTTGTGCTTGACAAGCCACAATGTTATCGTGATAAACACGAGTGACCGCTCTCTCACTTTCAAACTCTGCTTTTGCTTCTTTGTTAATGCTACGAATAGCTTCTGTTAAATCTCCAAGGTCTGTTTTTTGTTGTTCTGTTAAACCTTGTGTCTCTATACGAATCTTGTCAACATAAGCAATAGCCTTAGCAACTTCTGCGTTCCATTCTTTCCAATCGTTCGGATTAGGAGACTTAGATGGTTCGTTGGATGGATTATTGTTGTTGTTGTTATTAGTATTCTCATTAATTTCCTTAACAACTTCCAAAGTACCATTAAGAGTATCCTTGTACATCTCGGCCAACATATTGTGTTGTTTAAGATTGGTTGTAATTTCCCCCATCTCAACAACCATGCTTTTTATTTTGTCACGAGAACCCTTGCTATTCTTATTATCTAAAGAATTGTAGGTTTCCTCAAAACTTTTTATCTTTTCTTTTGCTTTTTCTAGGTCATCCGTCATAAGTTTGATGTCCGACCTCAGCTGGTCATATTTCTTTTTTTCTTTTTTTGTTAAACCTTCGGTGGTTTTATTATATTCTTCTTGCGTTTCTCTTATAGCTACGGTTAATTTATCAAGTTCTTCTTTGAGAGCAGAAATCCCAACCGTAAAATCACTCTTCTTAGCCATACTGTTCACCACCTTTCATGTTAAGAAATAATCTCTGCCTTTCTAAGCAAACCAACCAACATAGGATAATACTTTTCTCTACACATACTATCAAATGCTTGTTGCCAATATCCCCTTCTTCTAACAAACTCCCCATTACTTGTAAATTTGTTCGGGATATTCAAAATATCAGCCAAAGCTTGACGATAATCATCTCCTTCAAAACTCTCGTGCATCGGATCATTTCGTCCTCCTCCACCGTCTGTGCTCATGTCTTCATAATTATATATTAAATCAAAGTGGAAGACTCCACTCTTTGCAAGATGAACATGCACATCCCATGCACTTACAAACTCACCGGTAGGCGTTTTACCACCATTATACCAATAGTTTTCTCTTTTAGCAAATTTAACAGTACCGTCTTCACCGACAGATGTTAATTCATCTATATAAGCTCGTTCAGCAATTATTTTGCGAAAATCACCAGTAGCAGTTGCACTTATTTGTTCACAAGCCGCTTTTAATGCCTCGCTATATTTTTCCCAAAATCCTTTACTATCGACCCCAAGAGCATCAAACAAATTGTCTATGTCGACATGTTGATAACGCTGGATGGTTGTATAATCATCAATATCTCGTTCCCAGCTATATCTCCAATCTTTTCCACCCATGTAACTGTTATAATACCATTCTACATTAACAAAATAGCCATTATAACCAATCTGCGGTACTTTTATGCTTACCGGCATATAATCACCCCTTTATTTTATTTTTGTTTCAATAAACAGGTTTGTTAACTCCTTTAACTTTTCAGTATCAAACGAACTAATATCTTCCTTAAGCTGTTCTACAAGATTAACGGACACATCTTCGTTAAAGAACTCTTTTAATGCGGCCGAAGTATTATTATAAACCTCATTACCAATCATAAAAAGTTCTAATCTTTCTCTAACCTGAGTCCAAACAACAAACCCATTATCAATCATATCATAAGTATTTGAAATCTCAGACCCACTCATATCATCAGTATTAATATTCGTATAGTTGTCTAAAATAACCTTAGAAATAATAAACACTGGTTCAACAAATTTACCATTCAAATACTCATCAACACACTTGGTATAAACGTCAAACCAATCTTCCATATTAACATCCTGATATAAGCATTTAACGCCTTTAATTTCAATCTCCTTGATTGAATCATCAATAACGCGCTCCTCCTTCGGGAGCACAACCTTCTTTTCAAATTCTTTCTTCATACAATATCTCCTTTTCTACCAAACAAAACTTGCAACCAAGTTGCAAGTTAGTTGCAAGTTAGTTGCAACTTAAATATGTTCAGAACAAACAAGTAAAAAAAGAAGCCATTAACTACAAAGAACTAATGGCTTCTCTCTTTCTACTTATTTATTCGGCTTATTCCGACTCAACCTCTTCCAAAGTTTCCGCCGGTTCTTCTACAACCCTTTTTCTTCTTCTACGCTTAGGCGTTTCAGAAGTTTCAAAAAGCTCTTCAATCACATCGTTTTGAGGTTCCTCAATAATCGGAGCCTCATGTACTTCAACAACCTCTTCAACAATCGGGGCAACTTCCTCGACGGCCGGAGGTGCTTCAATAATACGAGTTCTTATATTGCAAGAACGGAAGTTGGCGTTGGGTTTATACTTGTTTTCAGACGAACACCACCGGGCAAACTTGCACGGATGACCGGACTGAGAACAAATGTAGTAAATTCCCTTACCAATTTTCTGTTCGCTGCCGTATCTACAGAAACTCATTATTCAGCAGGAACGATGCTTACAACGATTGAGTCGCTAAAGTCGCCGTAGGTTGCAGTAATAGTGGCAGAGGTATCGCCTACACCGCTGGTAATGGTTACTAAACCATCTTCAACAGCTACAGTAGCGGCACCGGAAGCAGCCCAAGTGCAATCTTCGGTAATAACCTTGTAGTTGTTGATTGAGCCGTACAGACCAATAGCGGTCAGCTGGAATGAAGCGTCGCCAGCTTCAACAGAAACGTTACCATTGGTAATAACAATGCCGCTAATATCATTAACAAATTCGCCAACCGGTACCCACTTAATCGTAGCATACATATCACCGGTAGCGCAGTCTTCAGACTTAACGTTCAGAGCCTTACCGCTCAGTGATTCATTAGAAACACCGTCGGCGCTCAGAGACAGTTCATAGTTGCCGCTAACTTGGAACTTCGGGATATTATACTGTAAAGTATAAGCGAGGTTCATATTCTCGTCACGCAGCTGGATGAATAAGGTTAAGTCAACGACCTTCGGCGGGGTCGTGGTTTCAATGGTCAGAACATCAACCTGTTCCTTGGCGTCATAAATAGCGGTGACCTGCTGGCCAGCCATAGACGGAACGGAAATCAGGTATCCACCGCCAGCGCTCTCGCTGGAAGCGGCGGTAACGTTCATAACGGTGTCTTCATCGGAGAAAACGTTAACCAGACCAACAGGGAGCTTTGAGACAGTGCCGTTACCGGCGCCATCCAGAGTCAGACACTCAGTCTGTAAAACGTTAACATTGGAAGACAGAATCTCGCTACCAACGTTCAGAGGTAAGAATGCTCTTGAGAAGGTTGCCTTTTCAATAGTACACTCTAAAGTCTTGTCGTGGTAATAAACGCCCTGAATAACATTGTTGATACCGCCACGAATTTCCTCTTCGCTCATGGAAAGGTTAACTGCGGTTGAAGCATTGGTGGTTCCATAGAACAGGCCATTGCCGGTTGCGGGGTCTCTACCTAAAACGTTAGCAACAGAAACTAAAAAATATTTAGACATAATTTTCCTCCTGTTTCTTTATTTATTCATGTCGGGAATTGAAAAAGCATTAACCGACTTAGCCACACCCGACTGCGCAAAGTCATCTGCTTTAATCAATAAATCATCATATCTTCCCTTCTCAAGATTAAGCGGTTCTAAATAATACTTAATTGGTGAACTAAATTTCACCTGACCGCCAGCCTGCAGGGGATATAATGTTCGATAATTTACATATTGCTGTAAATAGCTAAAATGATATTTGAATTGGTACAGAGTATAATTCTTTAAACTCTCGCCGTTAATGTCCATTCCAGACATCGTGACGAAAGCAAAAATTTCATCCGAAAAAGACATTGTTTTTTCCGACTTTTGTTTATCCCTCTTTATCTTTTCCATGTCTGCGTTATACCCCTCAAGACTCTTTAGGGGTATACCGCTTTGTTTTAGTATACATTCACGAATCAGTTCTAAATCTTCTTCGGTCAACTTTATAAGTTCACCATTCAGTTTGACAACAATACACAAAATGCTATCAAAAATATCTAACGGGTTCTTAAGATTATTATTACAAAGCACAACAATATCATCTGGCTCTTCCTTCTCGGTATCAAGATGAAACACCGTTGCAAGTAATTGCCGGTAAGCGGTAAGTGCTTCATAATATTTTATTATGTTTCCATAACTTAATCCATACAACATAGCTTTCATATAAGAGCTCTTATATATACCCTTAATTCCGTCAAATGGCATTCCTTGCTTGTCAATAAACTCTAACTTATCATGAGCCAACAATAGATACATCAGCGTCGACGTTGAAGAATCTAGCAACTTAATAGGATAAATCGGGATGCCCCTATAAACTTGAGGCATCCCGAACACATCATTTTCCTCTATATAAAAATCTTTTAATTTCATTACGAGGCTATATTAGTGGTCATGACTAAAATATAACCACTATATTCCTTATTATAAGTTACCAGCTTCAATTCGCCACCATAATCTTCTTCACCGTTCATATAAAGATAATTGCCGCCATCAGTCAGCGGTTTGCCATTCAAACATTTAATAATGTTCTGACAAATAGCAAAAGCTCGATTATCATATGGTGTAGTCTCCGTGGCACACAACATCTTTTTATCGTCAACAACAATCTGGAATACTACAGAAATCTTAGCTGAAGATGGGTGCATGGAATAACCGCCCAGTACCTGTAATCTTAACTGAGCGAACACCCGGCCTTCATCAGAGGTCATGGCTTCTTCCGTAAATTTCTGCAAAACCACATTATAACGGTCGGCGTGCATTGAGTTCTTACAAATCATATTTCGCTTTTCTGCCATGGTTAAATCGGGCTTGCCAATAATATTCTCATAACGTAAAAGCTT
>JAEEGL015956107.1_pt1 | contig 29229 bp, 19 predicted proteins | sample 9134231 | NCBI WGS metagenome assembly JAEEGL01 (sample SAMN16246548, study PRJNA631951) | gut metagenome | biome: gut microbiome; feature: rumen; material: fiber-attached | host: Bos | place: Iran: Karaj | collected 2018-10 | reverse complement strand
GCCTCGCGTCGGCATGCCGTAAAGCCCGCCGGCGCGGCAGGCGACTCGTTCCCGCGGCGCGGTTCGTCGTAAAGCAGGCACCGCAGCTCCCACAGATGCTCCGGCGCCGCCGCGGCGACGATGAGAATCCCGTCCGCCGCCAGCACACGCGCCGCCTCGCCGGAAGGGATCGGTGCAAAAAGGCTGAACACCGCGTCGAGCGACGCGTCCGCGACGGGCATCGAGAAGATGTTCCCCGCCGCGAAGCAGAGCCGGACGCCGTCCTCCGCCGCCGCGCGTGCAAGACGCGCACCGGCGGCCGCTCCCCGTTTGGAAGCGTCGAGCCCGCACATCTCCGTCGGCACGCCAGCGGCGCGCGCGACGCGCCGGGCGATGCGGTCGGTGTGATACCCTTCCCCGCATCCGGCGTCAAGGAGAGTAAGGCGCGTCCGTCCGGCGGGCAGGCAGGCGATCGCTCCGTCCGCCGCCGCGTCGGAGATCGCGTCGTAATATCCGCCGGACAGAAACGCCGTCCGCGCGGCGAGCATCTCTGCCGCGTCGCCCGTACGGGCGTTGGAGCCCCGCCCCGGCGGCAGGAGATTGACGTACCCCGCCGCGGCGATATCGTAGCAGTGACGCCGCCCGGTCTCCCCCGCGCAGTACAGGCTGCCGCCCTCCCGCGCGAGCGTCCCGCCGCAGACGGGACAGCGGAGGAACGAGCTGAAATCCGCCCCGGCGCGCATCACGTATACGCCTCGATGAGAACGGCGTGCAGCGCGTACCGCCCGTCCCCGAAGTTCGTGCAGGTCGAGAGCGTGAGCATCCGGTCGCCCTCTCCGATCTCCACGTCCGACGGGACGCTGGAGCGCGCCTTCATCGCCTGAGCAAAGGTGACGAAATCATCCCACGAGGTGAAGCCCGTGCGGATGTAGCCGGAGCTCGGCATCGTCGCGTACACGGAAAACGCCTTGTAGACGAAAATGCCGTCCATCGTGTAGATATAGATCAGGGCGTTATTGAAGATATCCTCCTCGAAGAACCGCTCCACGCCGTGGAACATCGCCCCGGTCACGATATTGTGCCCGTAGAGCACCGTGTTGAAATTGAGCATCATCGTCTCGTTGCATCGGTAGTCCACGAAGATGGAGCCGATCACGAGATATTCCTTCTTGTAGTTGTGGTCGAGGTAGTAGTCGTTGTCCTCCCCCTGCACGAGCACGTACGAGATGCCGACGGAGGGGACGCTGATATAGCCGTACACGTCGTCGTTCCGTTCCTTGTAGGAACGGAGCAGCGCCCGCAGTTTCTCGAGCTGCTCCGCGTTGTCGGAGGATGGCGCCGTCTGTGCGCTCGGCTGCGCGGCGGAGCCGCTCCCGCTCTGGCGCCCGGTGATCGAGAGGAGCGCCGTATCCGCGCGCGAGGCGCGCAGCGTATGGAGGATCCCCTCGGCGTCCGCGCTCTTCGTGGCGTCCTCCAGTCCGAGTTCCCGTCCGATGGAGTCGAATTCGGCGGCGACCTCGTCGTACAGAGCGTTCCCTTTCCGCTTCTGGATCAGGTTGTCCGCGAGCAGTACGCAGCTCACGGCGAACACGGCGATGCACACGATGAGCAGGACGTTGGAGCCCCACGCGCCGAGCCGCTGCCGGAGCGAAGGCTTCTGCCGCTCGTGAGACAGCGGGATATCCTCCGGCGTCAGCCGGTCGAGCGAATAGAGAAACGGATCTTTATCGTAATTCGGTCCCGATTCCCGGCTGAAAGAGAATTCATCCTCTTCGCCGGACGGCGCGGGTTCCTCTCCGGAAAGCCATTGCCTTATTTGGTTCAACAGGTCCATGCGCGCTCCTCCCGGTCGTCTTCCGTCCGCGGCGACGCAGCAGACGGTTCCAGTATTATTATAGGTTTTTTTTCGCCGTTTGACAAGGGATTCCGAAAAGAGTTCTTCATTTTTTCATCCGATGTTTACAAATTCCGCATTTTTGCGCGGATCTTCCGCCGCCGCCGCTGAGAGAGTGGATTTGCGAATCCTTCCCCGGCGGCTTGCAATTCCCTCTCCTTCTATGTTATAATATATACGGTCGCTTCGAGTTTCCCCGTTTTGAGGTGCGTATGGCAGATATTTTTGAACTGTTCCAGAAAATACGTAAAGAAGAGCCGGCGCCCGCCGCGCCGCTCACGCATATCGTCGTCGGGCTCGGCAATCCGGGTCCGCGCTACGCGCGCACCCGGCACAACGCCGGCTTCATGGCGCTCGATTCCCTCGCCGCGCATATCGGGGCGGCGGTCACAAAAGAAAAATTCCACGCCCTGATCGGCGACGGGATGCTCGGCGGACGGCGCGTGCTCCTCATGAAGCCGATCACCATGATGAACGCCTCCGGGATCGCCGTGCGCGACGCCGCGGAGTTCTACCGGATCCCGCCGGAAAACATCCTCGTGCTCGTGGATGACGTCTATCTCGCGCCGGGTCGGATGCGCGTGCGCGCCAAAGGCTCCGACGGCGGGCACAACGGTATGGAGAACATCATCGACCAGCTCGAGTCCGACGCGTTCCCGCGCATCCGCTTCGGCGTCGGACAGAAACCGACGCCGGAGTACGATCTGGCGGACTGGGTGGTCGCGCCGCTCCCGCCCGTGGATCTTGCGCGCCTTACGGCGTGCTTTCCGATGATCCCCGACGCCGCGAAGATGATCTTTGACGGGCAGACGGACCGCGCGATGGGCCTGTGCAACGGCTTCCGCGGCGAAGCGGACGCCGGGGAGGCGCCATGAATTTCGAGCTGCTGATCTCCCTCTTCCGGCGCAGCCGGGAATACGCGACGCTGACGGAGGCGATCCGCTCGCAGCTTGCGACGGGACGGATCCGCCCGATCACGGCGACGGGGCTCTCCGAGGGCGCGTCGGACGTCTTTCTGCCCGCGCTCATCGGCGATTTCTCCGATCAGTGCGTGCTTCTCCTCGTGCCGGAGGAAAAGGACGCGGCGGCCGCCGCCGCGCTGCTCGGCTCGTGCGGGATCCGCGTCCTCCGCTATCCGGCGCGGGACTACAATTTCAACAACATCACCGCCTCCCATGAGTACGAGCATGAGAGGCTTCACGTATTGTCGCGCCTGCTCACGGATCCGGATCCGCTCGTGATCGCGGCGACGCCGGAGGCGGCGCTCCAGATCACCGTCGCGCCGGAGACGCTCGCGGCGCGGACGGTCACCGTCGATACGGGCGGCACCGTCGACACCGCCGCCCTCGCCCGCTCTCTTACGGAGGCGGGTTACACGCGGGGCGAGCTCGTCGAGGGTCCCGGACAGTTCGCGATCCGCGGCGGGATCGTCGACGTCTTCCCGCCGACGGACGCGCCGTACCGCATCGAGCTGTTCGGCGACGAGATCGACCGCATCGGCACCTTCCACCCGGAGACGCAGCGGTTCCTCGAACCCGTCGAGGGCAAGATCCGCATCCCGCCGGCGCGGGAGATCCTGCCGGACGGCGAAGCGCGCCGCACGCTCGCCGCGCTGATCCGGCGACAGAAAAAGAAACTCACCGGCGCCGACGACGCGTCACGCCGCGCCGCCGAGGTGCTCGACGGAGAGATCGCCGCACTGGAGCAGGAGGCGGATATCGACTTCGCCGACAAGTACCTGCCGCTCCTCTGCCCGGAGGGGACGTGTCTGCTCGATTACTTCCGGGGGCTCCTCGTCATCCGTTCCGCGCAGGCGTGCGCCGCGAAAGCGGAAGCGAGCGGCGCGCTGCTCGCGCAGAGCGTGACGGACATGCTCGCCGCGGGCGAGCTCTTCCCGATGCGCGCCGGGAGCGAATACCAGCGCGCATGGGACGCCGTCGAGGGCGCGTGGACGCAGATGCCGTGCCTCACGCTGGACGCGCTCGGCACGCCGGGCAGCGGGCTCTCCTTCCGTTTCCAGTCCGGGCACGTCCCCGCCTACGCGGGGAATCTGGCGCTGCTCCGCGAAGACTTGGAAAATTACGTCAAGAACGGCTACATGACCGCCGTCGTCTGCGCGACGGAGCCGGAGGAGGAGCAGATGGTCCGCTCGCTCCACGACGACGGCTACACCGTCGGGTGTGCCGAGGGAGCGGACGCCGCCTTCTTCTCGCCCGGCGCGGGCGGACGGATGCCGGTCGGCGTGCTCGTCGGCTCCTTCAGCGCCGGTTTCGATCTGCTCTCCCCGAAGCTCGCCGTGCTCAATTTCTCCTCGGCACAGCGTACCGCCGGACGCGTGCGCAAGCCGAGTCACAAAACGAAAAAGAACGCCTCCGAAGCGATCCTTTCCTATGCGGATCTCGAGGTCGGAGATCTGATCGTGCACACGGTCTACGGGATCGGGCAGTATACGGGGATCGAATCGATCACCGTCGACGGCACGACCCGCGACTACATCACGATCCGCTACGCGGGGACCGACAAGCTCTTTCTGCCCGTCGATCAGCTCGACATGGTCTCCAAATACATCGGCGCGGGCGCGGACACCGGCGCCGTCCGCCTCTCGAAAATGGGAGGCACGGACTGGGTGCGCGCCAAATCCCGCGCCAAGGCGGCGACGCGCGACATGGCGCGCGAGCTGATCGAGCTGTACGCCCGCCGCAAGCGCGCGCGCGGGATCGCCTTCGAGCCGGACGACGATCTCTGCCGGCAGTTCGCCGACGCCTTTGAATACGAGGAGACGGACGGACAGCGCGCCGCCATCGAGGACATCCGCCGCGATATGGAGGCATCCTGCCCGATGGACCGGCTGCTCTGCGGCGACGTCGGTTACGGAAAAACGGAGGTCGCGCTCCGCGCCGCCTTCAAGGCGGCCATGAGCGGTTACCAGACGGCGGTGCTCGTCCCGACGACGATCCTCGCCTTCCAGCACCTCCAGACCTTCCAGAGCCGGATGCGCGGCTTTCCCGTCGAGGTCGACATGCTCTCCCGCTTCCGCACGCCGACCCAGCAGGCGGCGTCGCTCCGCCGTCTGCGCCGCGGCGACACGGACATCATCATCGGCACGCACCGGCTGATCTCCTCCGACGTGCAGTTCGCACGGCTCGGACTCGTCATCGTGGACGAGGAGCAGCGCTTCGGCGTCGGACAGAAGGAAAAGCTCAAGCAGCTCGCGCCGGACGCGGACGTGCTCACGCTGACCGCCACGCCGATCCCGCGCACTCTGAACATGGCGATGGGCGGCATCGTGGACATGAGCGTGCTCGAGGAAGCGCCGGGGATGCGCTCCCCCGTCCAGACCTACGTCATGGAATACGACGAGGGGATACTGAACGAGGCGATGCGCCGGGAACTGCGGCGCGGCGGGCAGGTATTCTATCTCCAGAACCGCATCGAGAACGTCTACGAAACGGCGTCCCGCATCGGGCGCGCCCTGCCGGAGGCGCGCGTCGCCGCGGCGCACGGTCGGATGGACCGCGAGGAGATCGAGGAGATCTGGGCGTCGCTCGTCCGCGGAGAGATCGACGTCCTCGTCTCGACGACGATCATCGAAACGGGCGTCGACGTGCCGAACGCGAACACGCTCATCATCGAGAACGCCGATCGCTACGGCCTCGCGCAGCTGCATCAGATCCGCGGACGGGTCGGCCGCTCCAGCCGCCGCGCCTACGCCTTCTTCACCTATCCGAAGTACAAGGAGCTCTCGGAGATCGCCGAGCGGCGGCTCGCCGCCATCCGCGAATACGCGGCGTTCGGCGCCGGCTTCAAGATCGCTCTGCGCGATCTCGAGATCCGCGGCGCGGGCAATCTGCTCGGCGCGGAACAGCACGGGCACATGGAGGCCGTCGGCTACGATATGTACGTCCGGCTCCTGAACGAGGCGATCATCGAGGAACAGGGCGGCGAGGCGCCGGTGCGCGCGGAATGCGCCGTCGATATCCGCGAGGACGCCTATCTCTCGAAGGGATACATCCCCGGCGCGCCGCAGCGCATGGAAATGTACAAGAAGATCGCGCGCATCGGCGAATACGCCGACTACGAGGACATCCTCGACGAGCTGTGCGACCGCTTCGGCGAGCCGCCCGCCGCCGCCGTCACGCTCTGCCGGATCGCGCTGATCCGCGCGCTCGGCATCAAAGCGGGGATGAAAAAGATCGAGCAGCGGGATCAACTTCTCCGCCTCGTGCCGGACGAGGTGCGCCCCGCGGCAATGGCCGCGCTCAGCGACGCCTTCCCGAAGGCACAGCTCAAAATGCAGCTCGGCGGCGAGCCGACGCTGACCTGCCGCCCGCCGAAGGGCGAGAAGATCTCCGATTTCGCCGTCGATCTCCTGACGAAATACGTACAGTTCTGACGCACATACGCCCGCACAGAAAGGAAACGCTATGAAACGACGCATCCTCCCGGCGCTCCTCGCGCTCGCGCTGCTTCTCCCGCTCGCCGCCTGCGGCGGCACAAAGGCCGCCATGTCCTACGGAAAGAGCAGTATTTCGATCTATATGTACCGCTACTGGCTCTCGACCTACAAGGGCGTCTTTCTGCGCACGTATTCGGACATGCGCGACACGGACGCATTCTGGGATTCCGTCCTCGACGGCGGGGAGACCGCGGAGGAATACCTGAACGGTCTCGTCGCCGAGAACGTCAAGAGGACGCTCGTCTGCGCGGAGCTCTTCGATCGGTACGACCTCACCCTCCCGTCCTCGTCGGTCAAGCAGACGGACGACTATATCGAGGAACTGATCACCGAGGAAGCGAACGGCTCGCGCAGCGCCTTCAACCAGATCCTCGCGCAGTACGGCGTGAATCTGAACATCCTGCGCGAGATCTATCTCTTCGAGAGCAAGGCGTCCGTCCTCTTCTCCTACCTGTACGGCGACGGCGGTCCGCGTCAGCTCGGTCCGGAAAAGCTCGACGAGTACTGCGCGTCCCATTTCGTGCGCGTCCGGCACATCTACGTCAACGACGCGTACGCGCTCGACACGGATGAGGACGGATATTACAAAACGAACGCCGACGGCACCGTCGCCACGCGCCCGCTGACGGAGGAGGAAGCCGCCGAGAAGGCGGAGATCATCGCCCGGATCGAGGCGGCGCTCGCCGCGGGGGAAAACTTCGACGCCGTATACGAGCGGTACTCGGAGGATAAATACTATGAGAACGGCTACTACCTCAGCCGCGGGATCGATTTCATCGACGAGGTCGTCGACGCCGCCTTCTCTCTCGCCGTCGGCGAGCAGACGGAGCTGCACAGCGACTACGGTACCCATTTTTTGTACCGGATGGAATCGGAGGAGCGGCCGTATGAGAACGAGGCGAACGCCGATTTCTTCGATTCCGTTCTGAACGACGCGGAGAACGAGGACTTCATGGCGTATCTCGACACGCTCCTGCCCGACGTCACCGTCTATGAGGACGTGATCGCCCCGTATTCCATCCGGGACGCCGCCGTCAATTACTATATCTGATCATATCCGATCCGCCCGCGCCGCCGCCGGGGGGATCCCCTGCTCCGCCGTACTCTCCGTACGGCGGAGCTTTTTTCGCCGCACGCGCAGTCCGACGCGGCGCGCAAGTTCGATCGGGACGACGCAAAGCGACAGAAGCGCCGAAAGCGTCAGCTCCCGCAGCGTCAGCGGTTCGCAGCGGAAAACGTCGCCTCCGAAATAGAGGATCATGAGCTGCACGGCGGCGACCGTCAGGATGATCCCGATGAACGGACGGTTGCGCGGCAGATGCGAAAGCAGGTTCAGCCGCTGTGTGCGGGCGAGAAAGCACTGGACGATCCCACTGAAGATGAACAGCGCGAAAAAGACGGTCAGATAATAGATCTCCCCTCCGCGGCAGAACAGTCGGTGCATCGCCGGCGAGCGAAGAAACCACAAGCAGAGCGCCAGCGCGGCGCCGCCCGCGGCGAGGATCTGTTCCGTCATCGCGCGGGAAAGCAGTTTCTCTCCCCGCGGGATCGGCGGCAGCTCCATGTATTCGGAAAGGGACGGCTCCCCGGCGAACGCGAGCGCGCCGAGCGTATCCATGATGAGGTTCACCCACAGCATCTGGATGACGGTGACCGGCGTCTCCGTGCCGAAGAGCGGTCCGAGCAGCGACACACCGACGGCACACAGGTTCATCGTGAGCTGGAACACGATGAATTTCCGGATGTTCTGAAAGATCGTGCGCCCGTACAGCACCGCCTTCATCACGGACGAGAAGCGGTCGTCCGTGACGACGATATCCGACGCCCGGCGCGCCGCGTCCGTCCCGCTCCCCATCGCGAAGCCGACGTCCGCCGCGCGGAGCGCCGCGGCGTCGTTTATACCGTCGCCCGTCATGCCGACGACGAGCCCCTCGCTCTGCGCGACGCGGCCGAGGCGGTTCTTGTCGCCCGGCAGCGCGCGCGCCACGACGGCGATCCGCGGGAGCAGGCGCGCCGCCTCCTCGTCCGTCATCGCCGCCAGCTCCTCCCCGCGCACGACGAGCGACGGTCCCGCTCCGCCGAGGATCCCGCACTCCCGTGCCACGGCCTCCGCCGTCAGCGGATGGTCCCCCGTCACCATGACGGTATGGATCCCGGCGCGGCGCGCCGTCTCCACGCTCTCCCGCGCATCCGGGCGGAGGCGGTCGCGGATGCCGATCAGCGCGAGCAGCGTCACCTTCCCTTCCTCCGTATACGGTCCGGCGCATTCCGCGGCGGCGAGCACACGGTGCGCCGCGCGCGCCATCTCTTCCCACTCCGCACGGAAACGGGCACGGACGCGCGGCGTCATCCGGTGCGTCCGCCCGTCCTCGCCGCGGTAGCTGCCGGCACGGGAGAGAATGATCTCCGGCGCGCCGCGCAGCTGCGTGCGGACGCCGTCCTCCGTCGCCGTCCATCCGGCGCTGATCCGCACGGCGGAATCGAACGGGATCCGTCCGAGGACGTCCCGTGCATCCTCCGTCGTCCCGAAAAAGCGGTCGAGCGCGTGATCCGTCGCGTTCCCGCGTCCGATGCTCCGGCATACGCGATGGTTTTCCGCAAGCGCGGCGGCGATGCCCCCGCCGCGGCGGAGCGCCGCCAACGAGCCGTAGGCGTCCGTCGCCGTGACGATCCGTTCCACCTGCAGCTTTCCGCAGGTCAGCGTCCCCGTCTTATCCGTGAAAAGGACGTTCATGCTCCCCGCCGTCTCGATCCCGACGAGGCGGCGCACGAGCACGCCGTCGGCGATCATCTTCTTCATATGAGAGGAGAGAACGACGGTGATCATCATCGGCAGTCCCTCCGGGACGGCGACGACGAGCACGGAGATCGCCACGGTCAGGGCGCGGAGCAGATGCGGCAAAAGGAACGAAAGATCCGTCAGCCGTGCGCGGAGCACCGCGCCGTCCATGCCGCTCCCCTCCAGAAGCGCGTGCATCAGATACGCCCCCGCGATGGCGGCGGCCGCCGCGTAACCGAGGCGGCTCACCGACCGGGCAAGGACGGTCAGCCGCTCCTTGAGCGGACTGGGCACGGCGTTCTCCTGCACGCCGGACGCGACGCTGCCGTACAGTGTCGCGTCCCCTACGCGCAATACGATCATCTCCCCTTCCCCGCCGCAGACGCGGCTGCCGCGGAACAGCGTCCCCGGCGCGTCCGCGTCCCACGCCGCGTCCTCCGGCGCGGCGGTCCCGACCGGCGGAAGCGGCAGCGGCGCCCGTTTGCATTTCTCCTCGCTCTCCCCGGTCAGCGGCGCTTCGTCCACCCACATCGTCCCCTCGGCGAGGACACCGTCCGCCGGGACGGTGTCCCCGGCGCCGAGACGCACGATATCCCCCGCGACGAGCGCGGAGATCGGTCTTTCTGTCCACTCCCCCTCCCGCAGAACGGAGCACGGCACGTCCTCCGCGCGTCCGCACAGCGCGTCGAACGCCGCCTCCCCCGTGTACTCCGACACGGTGGACACGAGCGTGGAGATCAGCACCGCCGCGGCGATGCCGGCACATTCGTACACGTTGACGTGTCCGAGCGTCACGGCGGCGTTGACGATCAGCGCGCCGAGCAAGATCCGGATGATCGGATCGTTGAAGTTGTGCAGAAACTGCCGGAGAAAACCGGCTTTCTTTTTCCGGGTCAGCGCGTTCGTCCCGTGCGTCTCCCGGGAGAGGCGCGCCTCCTCCTCGCTCATGCCGCGTCTCCGGTCGTATCCGATGCGGCGCGGCGCTTCCCGGGCAGGGGCGGCAGTGTCATGAGGGCTCACGATAGCGCATCACGATCCTTTTTTCAGATTTGCCCCATTCTATGCGCCGAAATCGGTTTTTAGTAGCGGCGGACGTCCCCCCGGCATACGATGACAGAGAACCGATACCGAAGGGAGATTGCCTATGCCGAATAACCGTTTCCGTTATGCTCCGACGTCCGACGAGGGAGACGCCGTCTTCTTCGCCGGAGCGAACACCGCCGATGGGTTCATCGGCGCGTACGGCGACTTCATCCGTGAGCGGGAATGCGAACGGATCTTTATCCTCAAGGGCGGTCCGGGCACGGGAAAAAGCACGCTGATCCGCGCCTGCGCCGCGCACGCCCCCGCCGATGCGGCGGTGACGCTGCTCCTCTGCTCCTCCGATCCCGCCTCCGCCGACGCGGCGATCCTCACGTCGCCCGACGGGCGGCGCGTCGCGCTGCTCGACGGGACGGCGCCGCACGCCGCCGATCCCGTCCTCCCCGGCGCGGCGGGCGAGATCGTCGATCTCGGCCGATTCTGGGACGGCGCCGCACTGACGGCGGCGCGGCGGGAGATCGACCGCCTGACGGAAGAAAAAGCGCGCGCCTTCGGGCAGGCGTACCGGCTCCTTGCCGCGCGGCGGCAGATCGCGCGTCTCTCGCGCGCCCTGCTTGAGGAATGCCTGCTCGGCGACAAACTCGCCGCGGCGGCGGCACGCATGCTGCGCCCCATTCCCCCAGAAGAAACGCCGGAGGAGGAGCGGCGCTTCACGTTCGCTCTCTCCATGCGCGGCGCCGTCCGGCTGCCCTCCTTCGCCGCGGCGGCGCGCCGGACCGTGAGGATCCGGGACCACGGAGGCAGTGCCGTCCTCTTCCTCGATGCGGTCCGGGAGGAGGCGGCGCGCCGCGGCATCTCCGCCCGGATCTCGCCGCTGCTGCCCGATCCGGCACAGCCGGGCGAGATCCTGCTCCCGACAAGCGGCATCCGCTTCTGCCGGGAAGAGGACGCGCCGCCGTCCGGGGACGACGCGCAGACGGTCAACATGCTCCGCTTTCTCGACCGCGGCGCGCTCGCGTCACGGCGGGGGCGGCTGCGCTTTCTCGAGCGCTGCGCCGACGACCTCGCGCTCGCTGCGCTCGGATCGCTGGAACAGGCGCGAAGCGCCCACGCCGCTCTGGAAGAGATCTATCGTGCCGCGATGGATTTCGGCGGCGTGCAGGCGCTCACGGAAGCGCTCGCCTGTCGGATCCGCGATCTGCTCGCCTGACGGGAGGGCAAAAAAGAAAGAGGGAGAAGCCGCGTGGCTTCTCCCTCCTGTGATCGGACATGCCGACGAGAGATTTCCCGGGAAATCAAGTGATCGACGCCGACTGAGACGGCGGGACTGACGCCGCCTAATTCGCCGTCAGCGGGCGAGGTCGTTGACCATGGCGTACAGCCGGGCGAAATCTTTCTTCTTTTCCTCGATGGCGCAGTCCATCTGCGCGATCTGCTCCGCGGTGCACTTCTCGAGCATGCCTTCCTTCAGCGTGCCCTTGTACTTGCGGTCGAGGATCTGCGAGTAGAGGATATCGACGGCGACGATGCGGTTGTCCTGCTGGCAGATGACGAGATTGCTCTCGCCGGCGAGGAGCCGCTCCACGGCGTACACGCCCATCTTCGCGGCGAGGATGCGGTCGCCCAGCGTCGGGTCGCCGCCGCGGACGACGTGCGCGAGGCGCGCGAACTTCGTCTCGACGCCGGTCTCCGCCTGGACGCGCTTGGCAAACGCCTCGGAGAAGTGCTCCACGCCCTCGGACACGATGACGAGGAAGCTGCGCTTCCCGTCCGCGCGCAGGCGGCGGATCTTCTCCATGCACGCCGCTTCGTCGAACGGGACCTCCGGGATGACGGCGGCGACCGCGCCGAGCGCGAGCGCCGTATTGATGGCGATATCGCCGGCGCCGCGGCCCATCACCTCGACGACGTTGCAGCGCGCGTGCGACTCGCACGTATCGCGCAGGCGGTCGCACATCTGGACGACGGTATTCATCGCGGTATCGAAGCCGATGGAATTCTCCGTGGCGGTGATGTCGTTGTCGATCGTGCCGGGCACGCCGATCGTCGGGATGCCGCGCACGGACAGATCCGTCGCGCCGCGGAAGGTGCCGTCGCCGCCGATGGCGACGATGCCGTCGATCTCATGCTTCTTGCAGACGCCGATCGCCGTCTGCATGCCTTCTTCCGTCTTGAACTCCTCACAGCGGTCGGAATACAGGATCGTGCCGCCGCGGGAGACGATATTGCTCACCGTGCGCGCCTTCAGCTCGATCATGTTGTCGTGGATCAGGCCGCTGTAGCCGCCGTAGATCCCCATGACCTCCACGCCGCGGGCGAGCGCCGCGCGCGCGATCGCGCGGACGGCCGCGTTCATGCCGGGCGCGTCGCCGCCGGAGGTGAGCACGCCGATCTTTCTGAATTTCTTTTCCATGGTTTTCACTCCTTATTCATTCCGGATAGCCGGAAATTCGCCGTACATCGTACCGAATAATTGTAGCACATTTGCCGCGGGAATACAAGAGGAAGACGCAAAAAACGCGGACGCCGCGCCGGGATACGGCGGATTTTTTTGCCGGAACCGCCGAAATCCGCCGGGGCGGCGCATTCCCGGTTGACAGGGGCGTCCCGATATGCTACAATGAGAGTATCGGATTTCCAAACGATCCGCACCGGCGGACGCCGGAGAAAAGAGGGTCAAGCATGGACAGAAAAGCAAGCATCCCGAGGGACGAATATCCTCGCCCCGCGCTCGTCCGGGGGGAAGATTCCTGGGTCTGCCTGAACGGGCAGTGGGCGTTCGCCTTCGATTTCGGGAAAAGCGGCCGCGAGCACGGCATGATCGACGGCGGCGAGTATCCGCTCACGATCACCGTCCCCTTCGCGCCGGAAAGCAAACTCTCCGGCATCGGGTATACCGATTTCATCGCCGCCGTCTGGTACCGGCGTTCCTTCGCCGTGCCGGAGGGCTTCTCCGCCGCGGACTCCCGGCTGCTGATCCGCTTCGGCGCCGTCGACTACCGCTGCGAGGTCTGGATCAACGGCCGCTCCGCCGGGAAGCACCGCGGCGGCTACACGCCGTTCGCCTTTGACATCACGGATCTCGTCACGGCGGGGGAGAACGTCGTCACCGTCTGCGCCGAGGACGACACGCGCGATCCGATGATCCCCTCCGGCAAGCAATGTCCGGCGCGCGAGAACGTCGGCTGCATGTACGACCGGACGACCGGCATCTGGCAGACGGTGTGGCTGGAGGTCGTGCCGCGCACGTATATCCGTTCTCTGCGCATGACGCCGGACGTGGACGGGGAGAAGCTGGACGTGACCGTCTTCCTCGCCGGGGATCGGGGCGCAGCCGGGATCTCCGCGTTCGCGTCGCTGGACGGCGATGCCGTTTCCTCCGTCACCGTCCCCGCCGAGGGGATGACCGTGCGGCTGACCGTGCCGGTCCCCTCCCCGAAACTGTGGGATCTCGGCAAGCCGGTGCTGTACGACCTGATGCTGACGGCGGGCGCCGACCGGATTCTCACGTATTTCGGGATGCGGAAAGTCGCGCTCGACGACCGCGCGTTCCGCCTCAACGGGCGGCGCGTCTTCCAGCGGATGGTGCTCGATCAGGGCTTCTGGCCGGACGGGATCTACACCGCTCCGAGCGACAGCGAGCTGCGCGCCGACGTCGAGCGCGCGATGGCGGTCGGCTTCAACGGCGCGCGGATGCACATGAAGATCTTCGAGCCGCGGTACCTCTACTGGGCGGACCGCCTCGGCTACATGGTCTGGGGCGAGTACCCGAACTGGGGACTGGACGACAGAGAGCCGGGGGCGCTGCTCGCCATGCTGCCGGAATGGATGGAGGAGATCGAACGGGATTACAACTCGCCCGCGCTGATCGGCTGGTGTCCGTTCAACGAGACGTACCAGGAGAAAAACGCGGAATTCCTCGCCGCGGTCTACACCGCGACGAAAGCGATCGATCCGTACCGTCCGGTCATCGACACCTCCGGTAACACGCACTGCGGCGTGACGGACGTCTACGACGTGCACGACTACGAGCAGAAGCCGGAGGTGCTGCGCTCCAACCTGGCGGAGATGACCGATCCGACGAAGCCCTGGCACAACAGCCTGAACCCCGTCTGCTACGAACACGACCGTCCGCTCTTCATCTCCGAGTACGGCGGGACGCGCTGGCTCATCGACGCGGATCCGAACGATCCGGCCTGGGGATACGGCGACGCGCCGAGGTCGCTTGAGGAATACTACGCCCGGCTGAAAGGGCTGACGGACGCCATGCTCGACTGCCCGGAGGTCATGGGCTTCTGCTTCACGCAGCTCACGGACGTCTTTCAGGAAAAGAACGGCATTTACGCCTTCGACCGCCGGGAAAAGTTCGACCGGGAGACGATCCGCGCGATCTTCTCCCGTCCCGCCGCCGTCGAGGCGGAGGAACGGAAAAAATAACGTCGGAAAAGAATAACCTCCGTTATTAAAATCACATAAACCACAAGGAGAGATCTCATGCTGACCGATCACAGATACGTAAAGATCACCGGCGGGTACTGGCAGAAAAAGGCGGCGCTCAACCGCGACGTCACGATCAAGGCAGTGTACGACCGCTTCTTTGAATCCGGGCGGATCGAAGCCTTCCGCTGCGACTGGAAGGAAGGGATGCCGAACAAGCCGCACATCTTCTGGGATTCGGACGTCGCCAAATGGATGGAAGGCGCGGCGTATATTCTCGAACGGGATGCGGATCCGGAGCTTGAGGCGAAGGTGGAGGCGATCATCGACGAGATCGAAAAGAACCAGGGCGAGGACGGGTATTTCAACGTGTATTACACCGTCGTCGAACCCAAGGGGCGCTTCACCAACCGCGACTGTCACGAGCTCTACTGCGCCGGGCACCTCATGGAGGCGGCGTGCGCGTATTACAACGCCACCGGGCGGGACCGGTTTCTTGGACTGATGGAGAAATACGCCGATTATATCGCCAGGGTCTTCATGATCGACCACAGCGCGGCGTTCAACACGCCGGGACACAAGGAGATCGAGCTGGCGCTGTATAAAATGTACGAGACCACCGGGAAAGAAAAATACTTCGAGCTCATGAAATACTTCCTCGAGACCCGCGGCAGGCAGGATATCCCGGGGCTCCCGCAGGAGGATCTCTCGCGCCAGATCCAGTCTCACGCCCCGATCCGGGAACAGCGCGAGGCGATCGGTCATTCGGTGCGCGCCATGTATCTCTATTCCGCGATGGCGGATCTCGCCCGCGAGACGGGCGAGGAGGAGCTTCTCTCCGTCTGCCGGGAGCTCTTCACGGACGTCACACAGCGGAAAATGTACGTGACGGGCGGCATCGGCTCGACGCGGCACGGGGAGGCGTTCACCGTCGCCTACGATCTGCCGAACGCGCACGCGTACACGGAGACGTGCGCCTCCATCGGGCTGATCTTCTTCGCCAACCGCATGTTCCGCGCCGATCCGGCGCGCACGTCGCGGTACGCCGACATAGCGGAGCTCGCCATGTACAACGGCGCGCTGTCCGGGCTCTCCCTCGACGGCGAGCAATTCTTCTACGAGAATCCGCTGGAGATCCGCCTGCGCGACCGCACGCGTCTCACGAACGGGAGCGAGCAGGAGAAATATCCGATCACCCAGCGCGTGCGCCTGTTCGGCTGTTCCTGCTGTCCGCCGAACCTCACGCGTCTTTTGCCGGCCATCGGGGATTATTTCTACGGCTTCGACGAAAAAGAAGGAGCCGTCTACGTCAATCAGTTCGGGGAGAGCGAATTCTCCTACGGCGGCGCGAAGGTCGTTCAGACGACGGACTACCCGCTCGACGGCGCGGTGAAGATCGCCTCGAACGTCCCGGTGTACGTGCGTATCCCCGGCTGGTGCGGCGGTCTCTTCCGGGCGGACAAGGCGCATACCTTCGAGAACGGCTATGCGCGCTTCGAGCCGGGAGAGTTCACCGTTACGTTCGAGCTCAAGCCCCAGCTCATCGCGGCGAACGTGAACGCGGTGAACGACATCGGCCGTGCCGTGCTCCGCTGTGGACCCTTCATTTACTGCGCCGAGGCGCCGGACAACGGCGGCGAGGTGCACACGCTCTTCTTCGACCGGACGGCGGTCGCGGCGGCAAAGACGGAATACTCCGAGTACTTCGGCGCGCCCGTCGTCACGCTGCCCGGGCTGCGGATCAAAAACAAAACGGACGCGCTCTACGCCCCGCTCGACGAGCAGTACGAACAGGTGACGCTCAAGATGATCCCGTACGCCGCGTTCGCCAACCGCGGCGAGTGCGACATGCTCGTCTATCTGAACGTGCGGTAAAGCGGCGCAGAAACCGCGCGACGCCTCATCGGAGCGCCGGGGACGCCGACGCGCCGATCCCCGCAGGACACGTACGAAAAAAGGATCGCGGATTTCGTCTGCGATCCTTTTTGATTTGTCCGAACGGGAGGCGCGCCGCTCAGCCTTTCTCCCCGCCCGGATTGCGGATGATGTCCGTGACGTCCTGCAGAGAGATGAAGGCGTTCCCGTCGATGGATTGAACGAGCTCCTTCAGCTTGTTGATCTGGAAATGGTTGACGATGAAGTAGATGATCTCCTTGTCCTCCCGCGAGAAACCGCCCACGGCGTTCACGATCGTGCCGCCCGCGCCGAACCGGTCGGAGATCGCCGCGCAGATCGCGTCCGCCTTCGTCGTGACGATCATGGCGCATTTGGCGCGGTTGAAGCCCTCGACGATGAAATCCACCGTCTTCGACCCGGCGTAATACGCGACGATGGAATACAGCGGCAGGATCCAGCTCCGGATCACGATCCCGCTGACCGTGTACAGCACGGTGTTGAAGATCATCACGAACGTGCCGAGCGATATGCCGATCCGTTTGGCAAAGATCACGGAGAGCACGTCGATGCCGTCGATCGCCCCGCCGAAGCGGATCGTCAGCCCGCTCCCTACGCCGGAGAGAACGCCGCCGAAGAGCGCGCAGAGCAAAAGATCCGACCCGGCGAGCGGAGAAACGAGGGCGACGTCGATCGCCAAAGCGTTCATGATGAAGTGCGCCGTCAGAGAATACGTCCCGACGACGAACAGAGAATAGATCGTAAACGCCAGTCCCTGCTTCTTCAGTCCGATAAGGAAGACGGGGATGTTGAGGAGGACGAGGAAGAGCGGCATCGTCAGATACGGCGGCGTAAGCTGATCGAGGAACATCGACAGCCCGGAGATCCCGCTGTCATACAGCCGGACCGGGTACAGAAATACCGTCACGCCGCACGCGTTGATCGCCCCCGCCAGCGCAAGAAAGAGAAAATGGAGCGGTCTGATCTCCTTCAGTCCGCAGCGGATCCATGCCGCCGTCGCCTTATCTTTGCGGCCGTTTGCCATACCGTTGTCCTTTCTGATCCGGAATACGGGAACCTACGGAATATTATACAGGGATTTTCCCGTCAAGTCAACAGAATTTTCCGTATCCGTCCGCTCCGCGCCGCCGTCGCGCTTGCATTTTCCCAGGAAATATGATACAATACTTTCAGCCGTCACCCATTATCTCACCACGGCGAACGGAGGATACCATGGAATATACCTTTTCCGACAATCTCGGCTCGCTGAAGCCTTCGGCGATCCGCGAGATCTTCAAGAGCCTCACCGATCCGTCCATCATCAGCTTCGCGGCGGGCAATCCCGCGCCGCAGTCCTTCCCCGCCGACGCGCTCGCCGATCTGGCGGCGGATATCTTCAAAAATAACGCCGCCGTCGCGCTCCAGTACGGCATCACCGAGGGATACACGCCGCTGCGGCAGGCCGTCGCGCGCCGTCTCCGTGAAAAGTTCGGCATCGGGCGCGCCATCGACACGACGATCATCACCTCCGGCGGCACGCAGGGGCTGGAGCTCTGCTGCCGCGCGCTCTGCAGCCGCGGCGATGTGGTGCTCGCGGAGGATCCGTCCTTTATCGGCGCGCTCAACTCCTTCCGCGCCTGCGGCGCAGAGACGGTCGGCGTCCCGCTCGGCGCGGACGGGATCGATCCGGCGGCGCTGGAGGCGGCGATCCTCGCCCATCCGAGGACGAAGCTGCTCTATCTGATCCCGACCTTCCAGAATCCATCCGGCATCACGACCTCGTGGGAGAAGCGGAAGGCGATCTATGAGATCGCCCGCCGGCACGGCGTCATGATCCTTGAGGACAACCCCTACGGCGAGCTGCGCTTCGCCGGGGAGGACATCCCGACGATCAAATCGATCGACGAGGAAGGCATCGTCGTGTACTGCTCTTCCTTCTCGAAGATCCTCTCCGCCGGGATGCGCGTCGGCTACGTATGCGCTCCGGACGCCGTCGTGCAGAAGATGGTCGTCGGCAAGCAGTGCGAGGACGTGCATACGAACCTCTTCTTCCAGATGATCACCTACCGGTATATGACGGAGTACGATCTGGACGGTCATATCCGCGAGATCCAGGACATCTATCGGCACAAATGCACGCTGATGCTCGGCTGTCTCGACGCCGCGATGCCCAAGGGCTTCACCTTCACGCGGCCGGAGGGCGGACTCTTCATCTGGTGCACGATGCCGGACGGCATCCCGATGATGGACTTCGTCAAGAGAGCGCTGGAGCGCAAGGTCGCCGTCGTGCCCGGCTCCGCGTTTTTGTGCGATCCGACGGCGGAATCCCACTCCGTCCGTCTCAACTATTCGACGCCGTCCGACGACGATATCCGCCGCGGCACCGCCGTGCTCGGCACCCTCGCCGCCGATATGCTCCGCGAGAGAGGCTGACGCCATGTTCATCGATACGGTACAGATCCACGTCAAGGCGGGGGACGGCGGCAACGGCTGCGTCTCCTTCCGGCGCGAGAAATACGTCGCGCGCGGCGGACCGGACGGCGGCGACGGCGGCAACGGCGGCAGCATCCTCTTCCGGGTGGAGGAAGAAACGAACACGCTGCTCGCGTTCCGCTACCGGCGCAAGTTCATCGCCGAGAACGGCGGCGACGGCGCGGGCGCCAAGTTCCACGGCAAGAACGGCGCGGACGTCGTCATCCCCGTGCCGCGCGGCACGCTGATCCGCGACGCACAGTCCGGACGGATCCTGCACGACATGTCGGACGACGGGGACTTCCTTCTCTGCCGCGGAGGGCGCGGCGGCTGGGGCAACAAGCATTTCGCCACGCCGACCCGGCAGATCCCCCGCTTCGCCAAAGCCGGGCTCGCCGGCGAGGAGCGGGACGTGCTGCTTGAACTGAAAATGATCGCGGACGTCGGGCTCGTAGGGCTCCCGTCCGCCGGGAAATCCTCGCTGCTCGCCGCCGTCTCCGCCGCGCGGCCGAAGATCGCCGAATACCACTTCACGACGCTGGAGCCGAACCTCGGCGTCGTCTCCCTCGGCGAGGGACAGGGATTCGTCATGGCGGACATCCCCGGTCTGATCGACGGCGCCGCCGAAGGCGCGGGACTCGGCCACGATTTTCTGCGCCACATCGAGCGCTGCCGCCTGATCGTGCAGGTCGTGGACGTCTCCTCCTCGGAGGGGCGCGCGCCGCTCGACGATTTCCTGACCATCTCCTCGGAGCTGGAAAAATTCTCGCGCACGCTCGCCGAGAAGCCGCGCATCGTCGCCGCGAACAAGGCGGATCTTCTCCCGGACGGCACGGACGCGGAGCCGATCCGGGCGCTTGAGGCGGAGGCCGCCGCCCGCGGCTATCCGCTCGTCTTCCTCTCCGCCGCGACGGGAGAGAATACGAAGGCGCTGCTGACCGAGATCCAGCACGCGCTCGCCGCGCTCCCGCCCGTCCTCACCTATGAGGCGGAGCCGGAGCCGATAACGGAGGCGGAAGACGCGGACGTGAGCAGCGTGCGCATCCGCCGGGACGACGACGGCGCGTTCGTCTGCGAAGGGAAATGGGTCGACGCGCTCGTACGTCAGGTCAACTTCGACGAGCGCGAGTCGCTGATGTTCTTCGAGCGCGTGCTCCAGAAGAGCGGTCTCATCGACCGGCTCCGCGAAGCGGGCTGCGGCGAGGGGAACACCGTGCGCATGAACGGGATCGAATTCGATTTCGTGGATTGAGCTCCGCCCCCGACGACAAAAGAGAAAGGAAGGCTTCTCTGCCTTCCTTTTCTGTTTCCGTTCTTGACTTATCTCTGCTGGCGCTGGCGCGAGATGTTCACCGCGCCCTCCGGGATGACGGAGATATGGTCGAGCGATTTTCCGGTCCCGATCGCCACGCAGGAGACCGGGTGGTCCGCGACGCGCGTGCGGATGCCCGTCACGTTGGCGATCAGGCGGTCGAGCCCGTAGAGCAGGCTGCCGCCGCCCGTCATGACGATCCCGTTGTTCAAAATGTCGCCGATGAGCTCCGGCGGCGTCCGCTCGATGACGGAGCAGATCGACTCCACGATGGCGGTGATCGGCTCCTCCAGCGCGTCCGGCATCTCCATCGAATTGAGGTGCACGACGCGCGGCAGCCCCTGCACGAGGCACCGGCCCTTCACCTCGATCGTCCGCGGCTCCTCGCGCTGCCACGCGCCGCCGATCTTGATCTTGATCTCCTCCGCCGTCCGCTCGCCGATGAGGACGTTGTACTTGCGGCGGACGTAGCGGATGATCGCCTCGTCGAACTTGTCGCCGGCGACCTTGATCGACTCGGAGACGACGATCCCCTGCAGGGAGATGACGGCGACGTCCGTCGTGCCGCCGCCGATATCGACGATCATATGCCCGTTCGGCATGGAAATATCGATCCCCGCGCCGATGGCGGCGGCGACCGGCTCCTCGATGAGGTAGGTATGCTTCGCGCCGGCCTGCGTCGCGGCGTCGATAACGGCGCGTTCCTCCACCTCCGTGATCCCGCTCGGCACACAGATGATGACGCGCGGCTTGAAGAGGAGCGAGCCGCACGCGCGGCGGATGAAATATTGGAGCATGCGGAGCGTCACGTCGTACTGACTGATGACGCCGTCGCGCAGCGGACGGATCGCCGTGATATAGCCGGGCGTCCGCCCGAGCATCATCTGCGCCTCACGCCCGACCTTGAGGATCCGGTCCGTGTTGCGGTCGATCGCCACAACGGACGGCTCCTTGAGCACGATCCCTTTGCCTTTAACGTAGACCAGCACCGTTGCGGTGCCGAGGTCGATCCCTATATCCTTACTCATACCGTTCCGTGTATTCCCGGCCTTCCGGCCGCCATCCCATCTATTTGCACCGGACCCGCGCCCTGCGCCCCCGTCGGCGAAGTGTTTCGGTCCGCATGAATTGTCACAATAATATTATATAGTATTTCAGGAAATAATGCAATCCGTTTTGTGCGTTTTTTTCCGCGAATTTACGATTTTCCCGCCGCCGCGGAAAAAAGACGGAAAAATCAGAAAAACTTACCAGAAAATTCAGTTTCTTTTCATAAACCCGTGCTATAATAATGTTGTCTGAATGGTGCCAAAGGCATGCTTCCAAATAATTTCCGATGAGGAGGATCCCGCTTTGATTGAAGTTCGGCATCTGACAAAGAAATACGGAGCGTTCACCGCCGTGAACGACGTCAGCTTCACGGTCGAAAAAAGGAAGATCTACGGCTTCCTCGGTCCGAACGGCGCCGGGAAGTCCACGACGATGAACATCATCACCGGATGTCTCGCGCCCACCTCCGGCACCGTGACCGTCAACGGTCACGATATCTACGAGGATCCGATCGGCGCGAAGGCGTCCGTCGGCTATCTGCCCGAATTGCCTCCGCTGTATCCGGATATGACGCCGGAAGAATATCTGCTCTTCGTCGGCGAGGCGAAGGGGCTCGAATCCGTCCATCTCGACCAGCACGTGGACGCGGTGATGGAGACGACGCGCCTGACGGAGGTGAAGGACCGGCTGATCCGCAATCTCTCCAAGGGCTACCGACAGCGCGTCGGCATCGCGCAGGCGATCCTCGGCGACCCGGAGATCGTCATCCTCGACGAGCCGACCGTTGGTCTCGACCCGCTGCAGATCATCGAGATCCGCGACCTCATCCGCAGGCTCGGAGAAGACCACACCGTCATCCTCTCCAGCCACATCCTCTCGGAGATCAGCGCCGTATGCGACACGGTCATCATCATCTCCCGCGGGCGGATCGTGGCGAGCGACACGCTGGAGCATCTGACGGCCTCCGCCGACGGACGGCGGATCATCACGCTCGACGCGCGCGGCGCGTACGACCGCGTCGAGGAGATCCTCCGCGGTCTGTCGGGCGCCGACCGCGTGTCCGTCTCCCACGGACTGAACGGCTGCATCCGCGCGCTCGTGGAAACGGCGGCAGACCTCGATCTGCGCGAGGACGTCTTCCGTCTCTTCGCCGCCGCGGACTGCCCCATCGTCGAGATGACGACGAACGACGTCAGTCTCGAGGACGTCTTTCTGCGCCTGACGGAGGAGCCCGCCGACGACGGCGAGGTCCCCGGCATCCGCGCCGCGCTCGACGCGGCGGACGGCGCCGATGACGAAGAGGAAAACGAAACGGAAGAAGAAGCGGAAGCGGAAGAAGAAGCTCCCGACGCCGGATCCGCGGACGCAGAAGAGGATGCGGACTCCCCGTATTACGACGCGCCGAAAGACAAAAAGTCCGGCAAAGCGAACAAGGACAAACGAAAGAAAGACCCGGACGACTACACGCCGCTCTTCGGCGGGAAAGAATGAGGTGCCATCATGTCTGCGATCTATAAACGCGAGCTGCGCTCGTATCTGTTCGGCGTGACGGGCGCGATCTTCGTCTCCTTCCTCCTCGTGATGATCGGCGTCTTCTCGACCGCCATCAACTTCTCCCAGCGGTATCCCTCCTTTGAGATCGTGCTCTCCAGCGTCCGGCTCGTTCTGCTCCTCGTCGTTCCCATCATCACGATGCGCTCCTTCTCCGAGGAACGGCACGCCAAAACGGATCAGCTCCTCTATTCCCTGCCGCTGTCCCTCTCCCGCATCGTGATCGCCAAGTATCTCGCCATGGTCACGGTGCTTGCCGTTCCCTGCGGCGTCGCCTGCCTGTACCCGGTGATCCTGTCCTTCTACGGCACGATCAATTTCGCGTCCGCTTACGGCGCGATCCTCGGCTTCTTCCTCCTCGGCTGTGCGCTGATCGCCATCGGGATGTTCCTGTCGTCCCTGACGGAAAGCCAGGTCATCGCCGCGCTGCTCACCTTCGGCGCCTTCTTCCTCATCTATCTCGTCAACGGGCTCGCCGGGCTGATCCCCGCGACCGCCGGCGCCTCCGCCATCGCGTATATGCTCTGCGCCGCCGCCGTCGGCGGCATCCTCTACGCGCTGACGAAGAACGCGACGGTCTCCGCCGCCGTCGGCGGCATCCTCGTGCTCGTCGTCGTCGGAGCGTATCTGATCGACAGCACGGCGTTCGCCGGCAGCATCCAGAAAGTGTTCTCCTCGCTCGCGCTGTTCGACCGCTTCAGCGATTTCTCCAACGGCATCGTCGATCTCACCGCCTACGTCTACTACCTCTCCGTTTCCGCGCTGTTCACCGTCTTCACGGTGCAGTCGATGGAAAAGAAGCGCTGGGCATGAAAGGAGTACGGTCATGGAATCCGAAAAGAAAGAAAAGAAGCCGATCAATCTCCGCGCGCTGAAAGGCGGCTCCTACAGCCTGGCGCTCTGCGCCGCCGTGCTCGTCGTCGTAATCCTTATCAATCTCTTCGTCGGCGCCCTGCCCTCGACCAAAACGAAGCTGGACGCGAGCGCCGTCGGGTTATTCACGCTCAGTGAGGAAACGAAGAAACTCGCCGCCTCCGTCACGGAGCCGGTCACCTTCTACCTGGTCGCGCCGCGCGGCCAAGAGGACGCGGCGATCTCCGAGCTGCTCGCCCGCTACGCGGACCTGAACGAGAACATCAAGACGGAGACGGTCGACCCGGACACGAATCCCGCCTTCGTCTCCCAGTATACGACGAGCACGCTCGCCTCGAACAGCGTGATCGCCGTCAGCGCCCTCCGCTCCTACGTGATCCCGTACGACAGCATCTATTACACCTCCTACGACAACCTCACGGACGAGGATCTGTATAATTACTATTACTACGGGATCACGCCCGAAGGCACGCCGTATTTCTCCGGCGAGCCGGAGCTGACCTCCGCCCTCGACTACGTGACCGCCGCCGCGATCCCGACGATCTACGCGCTGAACGGTCACGACGAGGACGCGCTCAGCAGTACGATGAACACGTACTTCACCGCGGACAACATGCTGACCGCGTCGCTTACGCTGCTCAGCGACACCGGCATTCCCGAGGACTGCTCCGTCATCCTCATCAACAATCCGAAATCCGATATCAGCGTTTTTGAAGCGGAGCGGCTGACCGCCTATCTGAGAAGCGGCGGCAGGATCATGCTCGTCACCGATTTCCGCTACTGCACCGCCGAGAAGATGCCGAATCTCCTCTCCGTGACGGAAGCGATGGGGATGACCGTCTCCGAAGGCATCGTGGTGGAGACGAACCGCAACAACTACAATACCTACCAGACCTATCTGCTCCCGACGATCGGGACGGCGGGACCGGGCGCTTCCCTCTCCGCCGATCAGTACGTGCTCCTCCCGAACGCGCACGCGATCGCCTTGACCGGCGAGGGCGACGCCGACGCTTCCGCGTGGATCCGCACGACGACGGCTTCCTACGTGAAGAAGTCCGGCACGGACATCACGACGTATGAAAAGGAAGACGGCGACACGGACGGTCCGTGTGCCGTCGCCGCCTACGCCGCGCTCGACACGGACGGCGGCAGCGCCCAGCTCGTGTGGTTCTCCACCCCGTCCATCGTGAGCGATCAGATGGACTACTACGTGAACGGCGGGAACTCCGCGGTGTTCATGGCGGGCATGAACTGGATGTGCGAGAAGAAGATCTCCGTCTCCGTCCTCGCCAAGCAGCTGCAGGTCGAGGCGCTCGTCGTGCCGGAATCCTCCGTCGGTCTGTGGACGACGGTGCTGACCGTGCTCATTCCGGGCGCGATCCTCGTCGTCGGCTTCGTGCTCTGGTTCCGCCGGACGCGCCGCTGAGGAGGATACCATGAAAAAAAGCAAGATCCTCCCGCTCATATTGCTTCTCGTGTTGGCGCTCGCTCTGTTTTTTGCCTACAAGGTCATGATCGGCACACAGGAAAGCGGTACGCCGTCGGCCTCCACCGGAGACGAGGTGACGATGATCCTCGACCGGATCTCCGACGACGTGCGCGCGCTCCGTTATACCGCGGGCGGCGAGACGCTGTCCTTCACGCACGCCGCGTCCTCCGCGGACTGGGTGCTCGAGGATCAGCCCGTGTTCCCGCTCGATCAGACGACGGTCGCGTCGATGGCGTCCGCCATCAGCACGATCGGCGTGTACCGGACGCTCGACACGGGCGACACCGGCGCGTACGGATTCGATGCGCCGGCGTGCACCGTGTACGTCCGCTATTCCGACGGGGAGGAGCATTCCTACGCGATCGGCGCGCTCAACTCCGTCACCGGCAACCGGTATTTCAAGGACCTCGACACGGGCGTCGTGTATATGATCTCCCCCGCCCTGCTTCCGTATTTCCAGTATTCGCTGTCGGATCTCTTCGTCTACGACACGCTGCCGACGGACATCGACGTCTCCTATATCAGCGCCGTGACGCTCGGCGCGTCGGTCACGGAGGACGCAGAGAAGATCGAGGAGATCTATAACAACTTCCTCCGCCTCACTCCGACGCGCTACGCGGACTGGAGCGGCACGGAGGAGGCGAAGGCCGCCTACGGCATCGGCGCCGCCGCGCTCTCCCTCTCCTATAAGCGCGCCGTCTCGGTGACCGATACCGCCGGTGCGACGATCACCTCCCGCATCCCCGCCGATTACACCGTTACCTTCGGGACGCCGGATGAAGAGGGTCGGATCCCCTACTGCCTCAGCGGCTCCGACGTGATCTATCTCGCGGACGCCGCGATCTACGAGGCGATCGCCGCCGTCTTCGGCTGAGTGAAAGGAGGCGGGGCCCGTGCACACGAAGAACAGCGATACCTCTCCACAGTCTTCCTACCCGTCGGCACAGCCGGCGCGGTCGAAGAATATCCTCTCCGTCTTCCGCATCAACGCGCCCGTCGTGCTCGGATTCGCGCTCCTCTCTCTTGCCGCGCTGATCCTCGGGACGGTAACGGGCGGCGGTACGACGCGGCTCTTCTTCTCCGTTTACCGTTCATCCCTGCGCGATCCGCTCACGTACGTGCGGCTCGTCGGGCACGTCCTCGGGCACAGCTCCTTCGCTCATTTCTTCTCCAACATGTCGCTGCTCCTTCTTCTCGGACCGATCGCGGAGGAAAAATACGGGAGCCGGAACCTGCTCGTCTCCATGATCCTGACCGCCGTCACGTCCGGCGCGCTCCACTGCCTGTTCTCTGCGGATACCGCGCTGCTCGGCGCGTCCGGCGTCGTGTTCATGCTCATCATGCTCTCCGGTTTCACGAACGTGAAGAGCGGGACGATCCCCCTGACGCTCGTGCTCGTCGTACTCATGTATTTCGGGCAGGAGGTCTGGAACGGCGTCGTGCAGAAGGACAATATCTCCCAGCTCACGCACATCGTCGGCGGACTGTGCGGGATCGCCTGCGGCATCGTCCTCAACCGCCTGCCGCAGAAAAAGAAAGAAAACCGTCCCTGACGGGCAAATGAAAAATCACGCGAAAGCCGCGGAAATCCCCCGCGGCTTTTTCTTTTTGCGCGCCTCTCCTGAAATGTGAACGGATTGTAAAATCCCGGATTTTCCCCTCTGTTCCGTGACGTCGGGGCGGCTTTATGCGTTATTCATCATGAAAACAAAAATCCGTGCGTAAAGGAGCGATATCATGAAACGCCTGTACCCGATCGTCCTTGTCCTCGTCCTTCTCCTCTCCCTCGCCGCCTGTTCGGGTCCCGAAGACTACCGTTCTCCTTCCCCGACGCAGGGCGGATTCTCGATGAGCAGCCGCGGCAGTTACGTATACGGCGGAAAGCTGTACGAAGCCCGGCGCGTCCTCTCCGCCTGCGAGCTCGCACACCTCGACGAACGCGAGGAATATGCGGAAGCGTTCTGTTTCGATCCGCTCTGCGAGCATGATTCGCCGAATTGCAAAGCGTTCATCGGCGGCGCCGGGACGCTCTGCGTGCGGGAGATCGGCGGGACGGCCGCCGTGTTCGCCGCCGGCGGGAGCGGAAGCGAAAACGAAGAGGAGAAGACCGCCTACAAGATCACCCGCTTCGACACGGATACGCTGATGAAGCGCGAGCTCGCGCGGGGAATCCCGGATCCGATCGAGACGCTCTGCGTCACGGACGAGTACGTCGTCTTCACGGTGCGGCAGGGCGGACGCCATGCCCTGCGCGCCTGTCCCGCGAACGGGGCTAAGACGCTGTGGGCGGACGCGCTGTGGGCGGAGGACAAGCCAGAGGGAGCGGATCACCGGCTCCTCGGCTGCGTCGGCGAGAACGTGTATTATTACGACGAGGCGGGAAACGTGTGGGAGACCACGGTCACCTTCGAGAAAGCGAAGATCCTCTTCACCGGGATCCTGCCCTACGGGTATCTTTTGTGGGACGGATACCTTTATTTCCCGTACAATCTCTCCGCGCAAGAGATCCAAGGCTATACCGACTGCTTCACCTTCAGCAGCGCGGACCTCTTCCGGACGCCGCTGTCCGCGCCGTCGATCGAAAACAGCGAGGCGGTCGCGCGCGGAGTATACACCTCCTACAACGTGATCGCCGCCCGCTTCTTTGAAGGGAAACTGTACTGGAGCCCGCTTGACGCGGAGTACTTCGGGACGGTGGAGTACGGATGGAGCACGTCCCCCGACGCGCCCGGCGCCGAGCTGGCGGGCGGCTCCATGATCGACACTATGATCCGGAGCACGGCGTCGCTGTACGAAACGGATCCGCGGACGCTCGAGGCGACGGAAGTCCTCTCCGATCTCGGATACAATACGGTCAATATCCTGTACGCGGGACCGGAATACGTGCTGTTTCAGTCGTCCGTTTCCGGATACAGGACGGACGTACCCTACGACCCCATGGGAGCACAGTACGTATACGACCGTACCACGGCGGCGCTGATCCGGTATCAGAGCAACAGCGCCGAAGAACACGCGGGTTGGTTTTACCGGTATCTCGACCTCGCGGAGGACTGATACGGTGCGGATCTTTCCTGAGGAGCTGCGCAAGCCGTTCGGGAGCAGGATCTTTCGCCTCGCGCTCGCCGCGATCCTGCTCGCCGAGGCGGCGCTGTGCGCGTATCTGTTCTCCTCGCAGCGGCAGTACGCGCCGTCCGCGCCGCTCACGCAAGAAGCGTATCACGTGCGTGTCGGCGAGGTCCGCGCGCAGGCGGAGAAGAACATCCGGCGGCTCGCCGAGCTCGGCGCGGAGGAGGAGGACTACTCGATCCGTTACCAGCGCGAGGTGATCCGCGTGTACGCGGCGCTGGAGGAGACCGTGCGCTTTGCCGACGAGGCGCCCTCCGAGGGGTGGACGCTCTTCTTCGGCTGCGACGTCTTTCTCCCCTTCGCCGCGATGGGGACGGTCATCATCGTTTGTTCCGCCGCGGTCCTCGACCGCCGGAGCGGGATGTGGCAGATCACGCGCACGGCGAAACGGGGACGCGGCGCGGCGGTGTGGGCGAAGATCTTCGCCGCCGCCGCGCTCTCCGCGCTTTTCTCCCTCCTCTCGCAGGGGATCGTGCTCTTTCTCGCGGGACTCTGCGGCGGGCTGTCCGATCCGACCGCCGCCGTGCAGAATCTGCCCGATCTTTTCCTCTGCCCGTACCCGGATTCCATCCTCTCCTTTCTTCTCGCCGTACTGCTCTGCCGCTCGGTGACCGCCGCCGTCTTCGCGTGCGCCGTCTGCTGCGCGGCGGCGTTCAGCGGCCGGTATTTTTCCCCCTTCCTCGCCGGAGCCGGACTGTACGGCGCGGCGTTCTTCGTATATTCCGCCGATCTGCCCGCCGTCTTCGATTGGCTCGATCTCTACCGGACGATGCTCCCGGTGCAGGCCTTCGGGCGGTACGCCGCCCTCAGCGCCGCCGGGCGTCCGATGCCGCTTGCGGCAGCGGCGGCGATCCCCTGCATCCTCATCGCGGCGGCG
>JAEEGL011699719.1_pt1 | contig 29231 bp, 25 predicted proteins | sample 9134231 | NCBI WGS metagenome assembly JAEEGL01 (sample SAMN16246548, study PRJNA631951) | gut metagenome | biome: gut microbiome; feature: rumen; material: fiber-attached | host: Bos | place: Iran: Karaj | collected 2018-10 | reverse complement strand
CATCCCGGGAATCTGTCAAGCATTTCCCGGAAAAGCCCCTTCATCACGGGAAAAACGGGCCATGATATCTTCGAATTCGGCCAGGGAGGAGGCGGCATAGCATTCTTTTCTCCATGCGGCCACGCCAGGGATCCCCCGGACGTACCAGGCCATATGCTTGCGCAGAAGGGGCACCGCCCAGTGCTCCCCTCTCCACTCGCACATCTCCCTCGCATGACGGACGGCGACGGATGCGATCTCTTTCCTGCCGGGCGGAACGAAGGTCCCGCCTTCCAGCGCAGCGCGCACGGCGGAAAAGATCCAGGGATCTCCCAGGCTTCCTCTTCCGATCATGACGCCCGCGCAGCCGGTGTCTCTCAGGACGCGCAGGGCGTCCTCAGGGGTGAATACGTCCCCGTTGGCGAGGACCGGGATGCTCACGGCCTCCCTGACCTTTCGGACAGCCTCCATATCGGCGCGGCCGGAATACTGCTGTTCGCGGGTCCGTCCGTGCACGGTCAGAAGAGAGGCGCCTTCATCCTGCATCCTTTTCGCGAAATCCGCGGCTCCGGTAGCGTCGTCCCATCCCAGACGCATCTTGACCGATACCGGGACGGAGACCCTGCGGACGATCTCGCGCACGATCTCCCCCGCAAGCTCCGGCTCACGGAGAAGCGCAGAACCCTGCCCTGCCTTCGTGATCTTAGGCGCGGGGCAGCCCATGTTCAGATCGATGCCGGCGTAATGCTCCTGCATTTTTTCCGCCATGTCCGCCATGATCCCCGGAAGGCGTCCGAACAGCTGGAGCAGCACCCTTCCTTCCCCGGGAAAAGTCTCTATGAGACAGGAAGAGCGCTCGGGACCGTACAGCAGTCCCTGGGCGCTCACCATTTCCGTGACGGTGAGATCAGCTCCCATCTCCGAGCAGATCCGGCGGTATACTGCGTCGGTCACGCCCGCCATGGGAGCGAGCGCTACGACGGGGCGGTCAGGGAACCCGTACATAGCGCGTGCTCACGTAGGCCTCGCGGCCTTCGAATTCGATCTTGTACCATCCGTCTTCCTCGCCCAGGATCTTCACGACGTCGCCGTTGTTCAGCGCGCCGAGTTTCTCGAACTGGCTTCCGGGGCCGGAGCGGACATTCAGCTGGGAGTCTACGATGACGGTGCCCTTGAGCTCGGGTTCGGGCGTCGGAGACGCGGTAGGCCGCGCGGGGATGACGTTCCCTGTGAATTCGGGTTCGGGAACGGGAGTAGCGGTAGGTCTCGGCGTCACTGCGGGCTCTTTGGTCGGCGTGGCTTTGGGTTCGAGGAGCTCCTTGATCTGTACGTCGTCGATCAGCCAGTGGCCTTCGATCTTGACGCAGCTGATCTCAATCCTCGTACGCTGCCAGTCGTCCACCGGTTCCGTGACCGCCTGTCCTTTCTCATCGATCTTGCCGGTCTCTCTTTTCCCGTCGAGCGAGGACACGTCCAGGACGGCCTCCATCCTGAGGCTCCTGCGTCCGGGCATGACCCAGAAAGGTTCGAGAGCGAGATCGTAGTCATAGGACGTGATGGTGTCCCCTGCGTGAGGGCTGTTCAGGAGCATCTCGTCCGATTCGAGGAAGCGCTGGGTGAAGTAGCTGGAAAGGTCCGTCTGGTTTTCGGCGGGCAGAAGGATCTCAGCGATCCTCTCGCGCATGCCGTCCGTCACGATGATGTAGGCGTGCGTCGTATCCATCCCCACCCTGAAGCCGATCAGCATGAGGATGACGAGCAGCAGCACCGTAACGATGTTCCTGGCAAAAAAGCGGAGAGCGCGTACGATGTATTCCATGATGCCTCCTTTACCAGCGGGTGAAGCCCCAGGCCATGCCTGCGGCGCAGATGACGATGAAGAGAGCGGCGGCTCCCGCCCTTACGGCGGTCCTGCCGCGGAAAGGCCCGAAACCGAAGGCAAGGCCGAGCAGATAACCGCCGGCAAGCCCTCCGATGTGGCCCCAGTTGTCGATGGATCCCTGAAGGAAGCCCATCCCCAGACTGATACCGATGTAGATCAGGATCTGGATCCCGAAGAAACGGTCGAAGAACGCCCGGTTCTGGCTCCGGATCGAGAGGAAAGCTCCGAGGATGCCGAAGACGGCCCCCGACGCTCCGACCGAAGAAGAGCTGGAGAAAGCGAAGCCGGCGACGCAGCCGAGAAAGCCCGAGCCCAGCAGAAGCAGCCAGTATCTTTTCTTCGTAAAGAAGTACTCGGCGATGGGGCCCCAGATGAGAAGCGCCAGCACGTTCATGAAGAGATGCAGGATCCCGCCGTGCAGGAATACGGGCGTCAGGAGACGCCAGTACTGGCCCGCGGCGATCGCGGAATTGACCCGTGCGCCCAACTGGGTCAGGATACCGCTGTAAGCCGGCGCCTGAAGTCCGTAAACAAGCCACGCGGACGCGCGGTCCGCGAGGAAAACGGCGATGCAGGCGATGCAGAACCCGTAAGTCCAGACGGGCTTTCTTCCGTCAGGCATTCTGCGCAGCAGCGGCATGGATCTCTCCTTTATATCAGTCAGTTTTCAGGAACGTCGTCGTCGGGATTGTAATAAGTCATCCTGGGCACCGAGGGATACTCGGAAGTATAGACGTCTTCCCTCGCGATCTCGTTCCCGGTCTCCGGATCCGCGAAGATCCTGTAGGTCAGAAGGATACATCCCTCCTGTCCTGCGGCCCGCACGACCTTGCCGCGCTTCACGTCCGCCGAAGGGACGAAAATGGCGTCTTCGGGGATCGGGATCTTTTCCTTCACGGTGGTATGGATCTCGACTTTGTACGGTTCCATGGCGGGCCTTCCGTAGATCTCCGCCGTCAGCGTGCCCGCTTCCATGTCCGCCTTCAGGATGAGGACGGTGTAGGCTCCGCTTGTGTTTACGAATTCCAGATCGTCGTCTCCCCCGACCTTCGCTTCCTGTCCTTTGGGAACGAAGGCGGTCATGTCGGGATCCGGGCTGTGGGTCCGGATATCGAAGCCGGCGAGGATCGCGCAGTTCATGAGCGTCGTCGCGGTCTGGTTCGCCGCGTACTCGGGACGGGCGCTCATATGGTAGCCCGCTTCCCCGGTGAGCTCACCCACAAAGCGTTTCCAGGAGAAGGTCTCTCCCGCCTGAAGAACCGTGCCCGTGAGTCGTTCGCAGAGCAGCTGCAGGTTCTCGCACAGCACCTCGTCCTTCGGGAGCAGCGTGGAAAAGCTGGCCGCCTTCGCGTTGGATCTTTCGAGATCCGACACGAGGATGGAAGGCATGATGGTTTTGGACCTGACTTCGACGATCCCGTCCTGTCTGTCCAGGATCTCACTGCGGACCGCGTCCCAGAGCCAGTCGGGATCCACGACGACCCCGTATTCCTCTTTCTTGTAGGAGAAGCGCTCGAATTCGGGCTTCGTGGGATCGAATGAAAGAAGGAGGGCGTTGACAGGCGGCGTGGAAAGCGCCTCCGCCCTTGCGCGGACCTCCTCTTCCAGAGGCGAAGGATCCACTTCGACGTTCAGGGAAAGATCGATGGGATAATACGGAAGCTGGTTCATGAAATCCCTGTATTCGTAATCCGACAGGTCTTTGCCGATCTCCTGCGCCTCCTTGAGGACATCGTCGAGATCGGTCCGGAGCATGTCGGGCGTGATGCGCAGCTGATAGGCTTCCTGCCCGAAGCGTATCGTGACCGTCATGAGCGTGCACCGGTTCTCCAGAGAAGTCAGGAGCTGTTCTCTTGCCTCTTCATAGCTGAGGGAACCGATCGGGACGGAATCCACAAAGAGCCCGTTGGGGTACTTCTCGCTCGTCCTGAGTTCCCTTGCCTGGCTCTCGATCTGGTCCCTGTAATCGGTGATGCGGCTCTGGATCAGGAAGAGGAGAGCGCACAGAAGCAGCGTGAAGGCGGCCGTAACGATATAGGCCCAGGTCTTGATCCTGACCCTGCGCCTGACCGCGTTCTGTGCTTCGCTCATGTCCGCCCCCGTATCTCTCAATTACCCTTGATTATACATGAAAAAAAGAGGCGGTTCAAGTTCGCCACTGACAGAGCAGAAGATCCGGCCCGCGTAACGCGGACCGGATCCGTAGGGTATTCGTTTATTCGCCGCCTTCGCCGGGATCCTCAGGCTGAGGATCAGGAGGCTCGGGAGTCGGCTGGGGAGGCTCAGGAGTCGGCTGAGGAGGTTCCGGAGTCGGCTGGGGAGGCTCGGGAGTCGGCTGAGGAGGTTCCGGTGTCGGATCAGGTTCGGTAGGCTTCTCCGTGGGCTTCTCCGTAGGCGTATCCGTAGGTTTGTCCGTAGGCGCCTGGGTCGGCGTCACGTCGGGCGTGGGCGTCGGCGTCAGCGTGGGAGACGGGGACGGGCTCTTGGAAGGATCGCCGTCGTTGGGGTTGTAGTAGATCTTGGCCGCGACCGGCGGATAGTAGTCGTCGAAGAGCTTGACGCGGCGGACTTCCTTGTCGTTGGCGTCCTTATAGACTTTATAGGATGTGCAGCGGATGCCGTTGCGGGCCTTGACTTCCGTCGTCGTGCCAGGCTTCTGCTTGGAGTAGGACACGTAGCTCACTTCCCTGTTCGCGCCGATCGTAGCGGTCGTTTCGACCTCGATGTCGATCTTCTCGCCGTTGGGAAGAGGCTCGCCGTAGATCTGCGCCGTAACGGTCAGCTTGTCCAGATCCGTCGTCATGACGATGATGATGGGCGAAGTCTTGTTGTTCTTGAAGCAGAAATCCTTGTGGCCGTAGTCTACAGTCGCATCGCGGCCGCGCTTCAGATAGCCCAACTCATAGGAATGGGTAAAGCGCTGGGTGATCTCCAGATCGGCCATGGCCACCGCGTTGAACAGTGTGCCGGACACCTGGCAGATGCCGCCGCCCATGCCGCTCTCGGTGCGGTCGCCGCCGATGATGACGCCGGCTTCCTTGAAGCCGCGTTCGGCGGTGCGCTTGCCCACGACGCCGTTGAAGGAGAACTCGTCTCCGGGCTGCATGATCTTGCCGTTGATGATGGAGCAGGCCAGGGATACGTTGTTGTTGCGGTTGTTGTCACGGGTCAGGTTGGTCGTGAAGGAGGTGATCATGGAGAACTGGCCCTGCAGGCTCGCCTTCGTGATCTTGGGCTGCGTCTCTTCGAAGGTCACTTCGACGACGCCGTCCTCACGGTTCGTGATCTCCTTGGATACCGCTTCCCAGAGCTTGTCGGCATCGGCTTTCAGACCGGGCTGCTCGTCCTGGAACACGAAGCGCTCTTCTTCGGGCTTGTTCGCGTCGAATTCGATCAGCTGGGCGTCCACGGGCTCCTGGGTCAGGGATTCCGCGAGTTCGCGGACCTTGGACTCGAGGGACGAGGGATCCACCTTGATCGTCGTGGAGAGCTTCACGGGGTTGTTGGGAAGCTCGGCGATATACTCGGCGCGGGAAGCTTCGTCGCCCGTGCGGCCGATCTGCATCGCCTGTTCGAGCACTTCGTCCACGTCGCTCGTGATCATGTTCGGAGTCACGGAGAAGACGGAAGACTTGTCGCCGTACTTCACGGTCACGTCCAGAGCGGAAAGCTTCGACTTCTGGGCGTCCGTGATCTTCTGACGGGCTTCCTCGCGGGTCATGCCGCCGAGGGAGATGTCGTCTACGAACACGCCGGTATAGAACGTCGCGTTCGCGTCGTCGGGATTCTCGGGCTCCTTGACGTCCGAGGCCTGCGTGGCCGCGGGCGCGGGAGAATTGTCAAGCACGGGATTCAGCTGTCCCTTGTCGGGATGCAGGATGGAATCGATCAGGAACCATCCGCCTGCCAGTACCGCGAGGATCATGACGGAGAGGACGACGATGAGGATCGTGTCCTTCCTGTTGGTCGCGGATTTCTTCTTCCCGCCGTTCTGCGGGGCCTGGCGTTTCTGCTGCTTATTCGCGCTTCTTCTTGTCGCCATCTTTCAACCTCATATCTCAGGATTCGCCGCTGTCCCGTTCGGGAAACGGCTTATATGTTCCCGGGATGACCCGGGTTTTCGTCTTTTCCTCCCCGTTTCGGGGAACGGCCGCGCCGACCGCGGCACATACTAAAGTATTATACCACAACTTCTTTCAATTGGAACCACCTCCCGACAGATTTTGTGGATTTCGTCAGCGATTTCCTATATAATACAGAAGACATGTCTCACGAGGAGAGTCCATGATAGCAGTCTGGGTAGAAAAAATCAATAAGTCCTTCGGCGCTCAGGAAGTCCTGAAGGACGTCTCCTTTAAGCTGCAGGAAGGATCCCGCACGGGTCTCGTCGGTCCCAACGGTTCCGGCAAGACCACGCTTCTGTCCGTCATGAACGGGAGCCTGGATCCCGACAGCGGGTCCGTGCGCTGGGCCGGCAGCCCCAAAGTGGGCTATCTCGCGCAGATCCTCCCCTTCCCCCAGGAATGGACCGTATGGGAGACCATGCTGGACGTATACCGCGGCGTCTTCGCGATGGAAGACCGGCTGCGCGACCTTGAACGCTATATGGAAGCCGTACATCCCGTGGATCCCGACGCCTACAGACGCTACGGCAATGAATACGCGTCCCTCATGGAGCGTTTCGAGGAAGCGGGCGGCTACCGCTACCAGAGCGACATCCAGGGCGTCCTCTCAGGCCTGGGGCTCCCGCAGGAATCCTGGTCCTCCCCCCTCTCCGTCCTTTCGGGCGGCCAGAGGTCCCGCGTCTGCCTCGCAAGGCTCCTTCTGGAAAAGCCGGACGTCCTCCTTCTGGACGAACCGACGAACCATCTGGATCTTGAGGCGATCGCCTGGCTCGAGAACACGCTGCGCTCCTTCCGGGGCACGCTCCTCGTCGTATCCCACGACCGCTGGTTCCTGGACGCGGTCTGCGGGAGCATCCTGGAGGTCTCGGGCGGTTCCGTCGACAGCTACGACGGCAATTACAGCGACTATCTCTCCCAGCGTGAGGAACGCTACCGCCAGCAGCTCAAAGCCTACGCCCTGAACCAGAAGGAGATCCGGCGCAGGGAGGCGATCATCCGGCGCTACCGCTCCTTCAACAGGGAAAAGAGCATCCGGGCGGCCAGGAGCTGGGAACGCAGGCTCGACAAGATGGAACGCGTGGACCGGCCGAAGGACCGGGAGAGTTTCAGGCTCGAGCTCCGCGTCGACACAAAGTCGGGAAACGACGTGCTCCTGACGGAAGATCTGGGCATGTCCTTCCCGGGCAAGCCTCTGTTCTCCCATCTCAGCCTTCACCTGCGGCTCGGCGACCGCGCCGCGCTCATCGGGCCGAACGGCGTCGGGAAAACGACGCTCCTCCATCTGCTCTGCGGACATCTGCGCCCAACGGAAGGCACGTTCCTTCTCGGTACCGGCGTGAAGATCGGGTACTACGACCAGCAGCAGGAGAACCTGTCTCCCGAAAAGACCGTGCTGCAGGAGGTGTGGGACGCCTATCCCCAGATGACCCTGCAGGAGGTACGGGACAGTCTCGGCGCCTTCCTGTTCCGCGGCGAGGACGTCGACAAGATGATCTCCGACCTTTCCGGCGGCGAACGCGGACGCGTATCCCTGCTCAAGCTCGTTCTCGGCGGAGCCAACTTCCTCCTTCTGGACGAGCCCACGAACCATCTGGACATCGACAGCCGTCAGGTCCTGGAAGAGGCCCTGGCTGATTTCCCGGGCACGATCCTGCTCGTGTCCCACGACCGCTATTTCATCGACAGGGTCGCGAACCGGGTCATCGAGATGCAGGGCGGAGACGACTTCGTACAGTATCCCGGCGCATGGAGCGAGTATCTCTATCACCGTTCCCTCATCGAGGAGAAGGCCGATCCCGCCGCCTCCATGACGCTGACGGAACAGCGCAGGGAGAAAAGACGGCAGCGGGAGGCACGCAGCGAAGAGAAAGCCAGGAAGCAGGCCCTCCGTGAAGCCGAAGAGAACGTAGACCGTCTCGAAAAAGCCTGCGCGGAAGCGGAAGCCCTCCTCTCCAGTCCCGAGACCTACAGGGATCCCGCTCTCCTCGAGGAGAGGACCCGGAACTACCGTTTCCTGAAGGAACAGCTCGAGGAAGCCATGGAGACATGGGTCTCCCTCGGGGAATCTCTGGAATTATGACGGATGCTTTTCCGCACCGGTTCCCGCACAGGATCAGGCTGCACGCCGTGCAGTCTGTTTTTTTGCCTGTGTAAGTCAAATTTGTTTTAGTTCAGCAACAGGAATTTCCATACAGGTTCCGAAATATCGATCCGAATTTGCTCTGATTTCAACAAATCAGCCCTAAAACGGCGTCTGTTGCGTGCATGAATCACTCCGTTTTCGGGAAATCATGCACTTTTTCACACGGATCGGCAGTTTCGTCAGGCTTTACAGATAGAGCAAATTTATGCTATTATTCTTTTCATGAGATAAAGAACTGAAAGGAGTCCGTCCTTGATCGTATCATTCCTGAAGAAATACGGTTGGCGCTATTTCCCCGGTATCGTGTTTCTGTTCCTCTCCAGCTATATCGAGACGCTGTCGCCCAAGATCCTCGGACAGGCCATCGACCTGCTGTCGCAGAGTCCCATAGACAGGCGCGGCGTGTACCTCTGCGCGCTCTATACCGTGCTCGTGGCGCTCGGGATCCTCGCGACCCGGTTCATCTGGCGCTACTTCATCATCGGCAACGCCAGGAACCTGGAGTGCTATCTGCGCGAAGAGCTCTTCGATCATCTGCAGAAGATGCCCGTGACCTTCTTCAACCACCAGAAGACGGGCGACCTCATGGCCTACGCCATCAACGACCTGAACGCCGTCCGCATGACTTTCGGCATGATGATCGCCCAGATCCTCACATCGATCTCCACGGGCTATTTCTCGATCGGCTCCATGTTCACCCTGGTCGATCCCAGGCTGACGGTCCTGAGCCTCATCCCCATCCCCGTCGCCCTGTTCCTCTCCGGATGGATCAGCGTGCACGTCCGTCAGCGCTTCAAGCGCGTACAGGACATGTTCGCCCGCCTTTCCGGCACGGTCCAGGAGAACGTCTCAGGCATGCGGGTCATCAAGTCCTATGCTCTTGAAGAGAACCAGATCGACCACTATCAGGGCAAATCCGCCGAGATGCGGGACGCCCAGGTCGACCTTGTGAAACTCTCCTCCCTCACGAACCCGGCGATCACGCTCATGTTCGCCCTCTCCTTCACGATCAGCTTCATCCTGGGAAGCCGCATGGTCATGGAAGGCAGGATCAGTCTGGGAGACTTCGTGGCCTTCAACGGCTACCTGACGCTCATCATGCGGCCCGTCACGATGGTCGGCCGTATCCTCAACTCCCTCCAGCGGGGCATCGCGTCCTTCCGCCGCCTGAACCAGGTCCTCGAAGCCCCCACGATCCCCGAAGCTGAGCAGGCGGATCTGGAGCAGCCTCTGGAAGGCGCCATCCGCGCCGAGCATCTTGACTTCAGCTATCCCGACGGTTCCGACGCCGTCCTGAAGGACATCTCCTTCGACATCAGGCCCGGACAGGTCCTGGGCGTCTGCGGTCCCACCGGCTGCGGCAAGACCACCCTGACCCACCTTCTCATGAAATTCTATACGCCTGAAGCCGGCATGCTGTTCCTGGACGGAAAAGACATCACGGATCTCCCCGCGAAGGGCATCCGCGATTCCGTCGGATACGTGCCGCAGGACAACTTCCTGTTCAATACGACCGTCGAGGAGAACATCCTCTTCTATCAGCCCGGAGCGACCCATGAGGACGTGGAGAAAGCCTCCCGTCTGGCCGGTCTGGAAAAGGATCTGGGCAGCTTCTCCCAGGGCTACGACACCGTCGTGGGCGAGCGCGGCAACCACCTGTCGGGCGGTCAGCGCCAGCGCGTCTCCATCGCCCGCGCGCTCATACGCGATCCCAGGATCATCATCCTGGACGACACGCTTTCCGCTGTCGATATGGAGACGGAACACGAGATCCTGCAGAACCTGAGGAGCTATTTCAACGGGCGTACCGCCGTCATCATCGCCCACAGGCTCTCCGCTCTCGAACGCGCCGACCTGATCCTCTATATGGAGAACGGACAGATTGAAGAGAAAGGCACCCATGAGGAACTCATGGCCCTCGGAGGCAAGTACGCCGATCTCTACAGCAAACAGATGGAGAAAGGAGGCAGCGAAGCATGAACATGGGCGGAGGCCGCGGCCGCGGCGAAGCGATCCCCAAGGATTATCAGTTCCGTTTCGATACCGTACGCAAGCTTTTGAAGCTCGCTGTCCCCTACAAGTGGCTGTTCTTCTTCTCTTTCCTCTGCATCCTCGCAGTGAACGCAGCGGAAGTCGCCACCCCCTACATCACAGAGATCATCATCGACCATCATCTGAGCCTGGGCTATTTCGGCGAAGGGCTGAACTCCATCACCTTCTGGGCGATCCTCTATTTCCTCGTCTCCGTCGTGAGCGCGGTCGGGACCGTCATCCAGCAGCGTCTCGTGTCCCGCGCGGGCCAGGGCCTGCTCCACAACATGCGCGTCACGGTCTTCTCCCATATCCAGCGCATGACCCTTGAGAACCTTGACAAGTACAGCACGGGCCGTCTCGTCACCCGCGTGACCAACGACATCGAGACGCTGAACGAGTTCTATTCGGACGTGCTGGTGAACCTGCTCCGCGACGTGTTCCTGCTCGTCTTCATCGCCGCCTCCATGCTGGCCATGGACACGAAGCTCGCGCTCGTATCCTTCGCCTGTCTCCCCCTCATCGCCGTGACCACCTTCTCCGTGCGCAACGTCATGCGCCGGAACTTCACGCGCATGAAGGCCCTGATCGGAGAGATCAACGGCTTCTTCGCGGAGAACATGGCGGGCATGCGGATCGTGCAGGCCTTCAACCGGCAGATCAACAAGATGAAGGAGTTCCGCGCCCTCAACCAGCGCTACTTCCGCACCACCATGATCCAGGTCGTCGTACAGTCCGTGCTGCGTCCCATGATCGAGGTCGTGAACGCCCTTGCGGTCGCTCTGCTCATCGTCTACGGGTATCACAGGATCTCCGGCGGCGTGCTCCTGGTCGGCGTGCTCTACGCCTTCATCAACTACATGAAGAAATTCTTCAACCCGATCTCCGACCTCTGCGAGTTCTACAATACGATCCAGTCGGCCCTCGTGTCCGCGGACCGCATCTATGAGCTCCTGGAGGATCCGGCGCCCCTGGAGGATCTCGAATCCGGCACCCACGGCGGCGAAGTGATCGGCAAGGTGGAATTCCGTAACGTCTGGTTCGCCTACGTCGGTGAGGAATGGGTCCTCAAGGACGTGTCCTTCACCGTGAACCTGGGCGAGAACGTAGCCTTCGTTGGCCCGACCGGTGCGGGTAAGTCCACGATCATCAACCTGATCAGCCGGTTCTACATCCCCCAGAAAGGTCAGATCCTCGTAGACGACGTGCCTCTGGAGGACTGGAAGCTCGGAGACCTTCGCCGCGGGATCGCGGTCGTGCTCCAGGACGTCGTGCTCTTCTCCGGCGACATCTCCGACAACATCCGCGTGAACCAGACGGACATGACGGACGCGGAGATCCGGGAAGCGCTCCGCTACGCCATGGCGGAGGATTTCGTGGACGGCCTGGAAGACGGGATCCACTCCCCCGTCACCGAACGCGGATCCACCTTCTCAACCGGCGAGCGCCAGCTGCTGTCCTTCGCCCGGGCCATCGCCCACAAACCGAGCATCCTCGTGCTGGACGAGGCGACCGCGAACATCGACAGCCACACGGAATCCCTGATCCAGCGGTCGATCGAAAACATCTCGCAGGGCAGGACGGCCATCTTCATCGCCCACCGTCTCTCGACGATCCGCAACTGCGACCGGATCTACGTGATCGACGACAAGCACATCGCCGAATCGGGGACCCACGACGAACTCATGGAGAAGAAGGGCCTTTACTATGCTCTTCACGAAGCACAGTTCGAGGACAACTGATCTGGAACGTTGGAACAGCCGGAGCGATCCGGCTGTTCTTTTTGCGTCTCCGTTATCTTTTGTCGGACCTTACGAGCGGCGACCCTCTGTTTTTGGAAGGGGAATCCTTGTCATACGGCCCGCAATATTGTATAATATCAGAATGTGGTTCATCCACATGATCCCTCATCAACGAAAGGACTATTCATGGCCCATCTGAAAAACCATACGCCCGAAGAGATCCGCAGCGCCATCGAGGGAAAGCTTTCCCGCTATTTCGGCTGTGAAGTCTCCGACGCCACCGATCAGCAGCTCTATGAAGCCGTCGCTTCCACCGTGCGCGACCAGATCATGGAGATGTACACTCCCTTCCGCGGCGAACGCACCCGTCAGAAAGCCAAAAAGCTCTATTATCTCTGCGCGGAATTTCTCGTAGGCCGCACGCTTTCCAACAACATGATCTCCCTGGGATGCTATCAGGCCTTCCGTGAAGCCCTGGACAGCATGGGAGTCGATTTCGACAAAGTCTGCGAGCAGGAGCCCGAACCCGCTCTCGGCAACGGCGGTCTCGGCCGTCTCGCCGCATGCTTCATGGATTCCCTCGCCACGCTGGACCTTCCCGCCATGGGATGCACCATCCGCTACGAATACGGACTGTTCCGTCAGCGCATCGTCGACGGACAGCAGGTGGAGCTTCCCGACAACTGGCTCGCAAACGGCAATATCTGGGAGATCCCCCGTCCCAACGAGACGATCGAGGTCCACTTCGGCGGCACGATCGAGGAGAAATGGGAACAGGACGGTCTCCACGTCGTTCACAAGGACTACAAGACCGTTCTCGCCGTCCCCTACGACATGCCTGTTCTGGGCTATGAGACGCCCAACGTCAACATGCTCCGTCTCTGGAGCGCCAAGAGCCCCAAGACCCTGGACATGCAGCAGTTCAACCAGGGCCAGTACGCCCAGGCGATGGAGGAAAGGGAACTTGCGGAAGTCATCTCCAAGGTCCTCTACCCCGAAGACAACCACGCCGCAGGCAAAGAGCTCCGTCTGCGCCAGCATTATTTCCTCGCAGCCGCTTCCGTCGGCTTCATCCTCCAGGATTTCCAGAGGACCTACGGCGGCCGTTGGGAGCTGCTCCCCGACAAGATCGCGATCCACATCAACGATACGCATCCCGGCCTTGCGATCCCCGAGTTCATCCGCGTGCTCGTGGATGAGAAGCACCTCGACTGGAGCTTCGCCGAGTACCTGACCCGCCGCGTGTTCGCCTACACGAACCACACCGTCATGGCGGAAGCCCTGGAAGTCTGGAACGAGGATATGCTCCGTCTCCATCTCCCCAGGATCCATTCCATCCTCGTGGAACTCAACCGCAGGCTGAGCGCCCGTCTCTGGGATTACTATCCCGATCAGTGGCAGCGCATCTCCGACATGAGCATCCTGTCCTACGGCCAGGTGCATATGGCGAACCTCTGCGTCTCCATGAGCCACCACGTGAACGGCGTGTCCAAGCTCCACGGAGAGATCCTGAAGGATACCCTGTTCCACAACTACGCCGTCATGAATCCCGAAGACTTCTCCGGCATCACGAACGGCGTGACGCACAGGCGCTGGCTCCTGGAAGCCAACACCGGACTGGCCTCCCTTCTGGACGAGACCATCGGCACGGGATGGCACAAGGACGCCTCCCAGCTCTCCCTGCTCAAGCCCTATGCCGACGACGCCGCATTCCGCGAAGCGTTCGCGAAGGTCAAGGCACAGAACAAGGAGCGCCTTGCGCATTACCTGAAAGAACATCAGGGCGTGACGCTGCGCACCGACGCCGTTCTGGACGTGCAGGCCAAGCGCATGCATGAATACAAGCGTCAGATGCTGAACGCGCTCCATATCCTCAGCCTGTACAACCGCATCGTCGAGGATCCGGATTTCACGATCCCGCCGGTCACCTACGTTTTCGGCGCCAAGGCCGCCGCAGGCTATACGAGGGCCAAGCTGATCATCCGCTTCATCCACGCCCTCGCAGCGAAGATCGAAGCCCATCCGAGAGCCCGCACGATGCTGCAGGTCGTCTATCTGGAGAACTACTCCGTTTCCAATGCCGAACTGCTCATCCCCGCAGCCGAAGTGTCCGAACAGCTCTCCACGGCCGGCAAGGAAGCCAGCGGAACGGGCAACATGAAGTTCATGCTGAACGGCGCCGTGACGATCGGCACGATGGACGGAGCGAACGTCGAGATGTACGAACAGCTCGAAAAGAAGGGCATCTACATCTTCGGTCTCTCCGCTTCCGAAGTCGAGCAGATCTACCGTACCGGCAGCTATCAGGCTCACGAACTGTTCACTTCCGCCCCGGAGCTCTACAAGACGATGATGACCCTGCTCCAGGGCAATCTCCTGCCCAATGATCCCAGAGCCTTCAACGACCTGTACAACTCTCTGGTCATCGGCGACAACGGCAACATGGCCGACCCCTACCTCACCCTGCGCGACTACGCTTCCTACGCCGCCGCCCACACCCAGGTCATCTCCGACTATCAGAAGCCGGATCTGTGGTGGAAACAGGCGATCTGGAACACGGCCTGCTCCGGATTCTTCTCCAGCGACAGGACGATCCAGACCTACAACGAGCGCGTCTGGAACATGGAGCCTCTCAAGCTCGATACTTATCTCAACTGATCCTCATACAGACCGCAAAGCCCGCATCCCTTTTGGGACGCGGGCTTTTTCCATGGAAAAAGCCTTCCCGAAGGAAGGCTTCCCGATCTCTGTTTCGATTATTCGACGCTGAAGGGCAGCAGGGCTACCACGCGGGCGCGCTTGATGGCGACGGCCAGTTCGCGCTGATGCTTGGCGCAGGTGCCGGTCATACGGCAGGGCAGGATCTTGCCGCGCTCCGTGATGTAGCGGCGCAGACGGGCGGTATCCTTATAATCGATGGGGGTCTTGTCCACGCAGAAGGCGCAGACTTTGCGGCGGCGGCGTACACCACCGCGATTCGGACGGCGTTCGCCGTTTTCAAATTCGCTCATTGCTTTATCCTTTCAATACAGGCAGATGTTAGAAGGGCAGATCTTCGTCGATCTCTTCCATCTCCATGTTGGCGGAACTGCTCTGGGGCTGTACCGGAGCGTTGTAGCTGCGGCTCTGGCCTCCAAAGCCTTCCTGATCATCTCTTCCGGCGATGCGGTTCAGGAACTTGACTTCCGCGGCGACCACTTCGGTCACGTAACGGCGGGTACCGTCCTGTGCGTCGTAGGTACGGGTCTGGATCGATCCGTAAACGGCGACCTGGCTTCCCTTGCGAAGATACTTCGCGCAGTTCTCGGCCAGTTCTCTCCAGGTGACGATCGGAATGAAATCCGCTTCCTGACGGGCGTTCTCCCCGTTGGCGGAGTTTCTGGAATTGCGACGGGAGATCGCGATGGTAAAGCTGCACACGGAAACTCCGGTGCTCGTCGTAGTGCGCAGTTCGGGATCGCGGGTGAGGTTGCCAATCAATATACACTTATTCATGCTGTCAGTCTCTCTTTCCTGTTATTTCGTGATTCCGGTTGTTGCTGATAGATAATGGACCTTACTCCTCGGATTCCTGGCGAACGATGATGTAGCGTACGACGTCTTCAGTGATCTTGAAGTTGTGTTCAAGATCCGCCAGCAGGGCAACTTCGGCGTTGAAGGTCATCTGTACGTAATAGCCTTCGTTCTTGAAGTTGATGGGATAAGCCAGGCGGCGTTTGCCCCAGGGCTTGATCTCAATGACTTCGCCAGCGTTGTCCTTGACGATCTGAGCGAACTTCTCAGTCGCCTGAGCCACTGCCTCTTCATCCAGATCTGCATTCAGGATGTACAGAGTCTCATACTTGTTCATTGGTTTCACCTCCTCTTGGTCTAGCGGCCCCGTCACGGAGACGGAGCGAGAATCGGCAGACGGAATGTCCGCCGAAATAAAATTATACACAAAATAGTGCCCTTATGCAAGCACTATTTTTCATTTCTTTGATTTTTATAGCCGGAAACTCAGCTTGCTTCCCTGTCAGGAGACGATGATACGGGAGGAAGCTCGAAATACCGGAGCATACAGCCTGCCATGAACCAGAACACCAGTCTCAGTGCATCCAGGTGCATGGCGGAGATACGGTAGAACACATGGAACGGGACGGAAAGCAGACCCGGAAGCGCCGTCTCCGTCCATGCAAGAACGATCATGATCAACCAGAGGACGCCTGCGGCTGTCAGCGCCAGAGCTGCGGCCCTTCCCTGCGTCTTCTTCGTTCCTTCAGGAGGCCTGTATCCCGCAACGAGACGCACGACCTGCATGAAGGTCCAGCCAAGGACGATCGCCGCCAGAGCCTTTCCGAAAACCATGGTCAGGACATAAGGCAGGACGATGTACGACGTGCTTTTCAAAATGAGCGTCTGCCTTACCGCGAAGAAGTATGCTGCGAACAGGATGACGCACAGGCACAGCGCAGCCGCCAGTACGGCCGTGTCCCTGCGCCGCGCATTCTGCGATGACGTCCCGTAGATCAGTTCCGTGGCATCCGTTCCGAGGACTTCGGCGATCTTCGTCAGGGTCTCGACGTCCGGACGGCTCCTGCCCTGTTCATAGTTTGAGACCGTCTGACGCGTGCAGTAGAGGCGTTCCGCCATCTCTTCCTGTGTCCATCCCCTGCGGATCCTCGCTTCCCGTATGTTCTTCCCTATGTCTCTCATGTGAAACACCTCCCGCGTCCATTCTCCCACGCGAGCGGGCTCCTGTCACGCAAAGAAGCTTTGCGCATGAAAAAAGCCGGCCCGAAGCCGGCTTTATCATTGTTTGATCCGTTTGTACATGACGCCGTCGATGAACATCCGGTCCCTGTTGATCATGCACCAGCATCCGCTGCCCTTCTCGCGTCCCTTAACGGAATCATACGTATAGTCGTTGATCTCGAAGCTTCCTGTTCCGAGAATGATGCGCAGTCCGTTGTCCTTCAGGAAGCGGTAGTTGCCGCCGTCGTCGCTGATTCCGGTATGCTTGATCTTCATATCCTTTTCGAAGGTGATCGTGCAGTCCACGACGCCGGAATAATGGTATTCGTGCTGGTAGGCCCAGGTCCCCAGTATCCACTTTTCGTAATTCGGCGCGCAGGCAGTCAGCATGCTCATGATCATGATCAGCAGGAGCGCTGCGGCAAGGATACGGCGAAAGGATCTCATTTCAGTACCTCCGATTGGAATGTACCTATTATATACGCTCACGGGATCGTTTTCAAGTACGGCCATTTTCCGCTTGCGGCACAGCCCCCGTCCGTGTCATAATTGACGGAGAACATCCTGTTTTCCGGAGGCAGCATGAAGATCCCGACAGAAACGAAAAGCTACGAAGAGGTCATAGCCCTCCCCCGTCCCGAAAGGCTGAAGCCCATGCGGCCCAGCCGCGTCCTCGCCGCGGCCGTACGGCTGTTTTCCGAGGCCGACCTTCGGGCCGTGCATTTCACATACACGAAGAAACGCATGGAAGCGGCCGGGAACGGTCCCTGGCTCGTGCTCATGAACCATTCTTCATTCATCGACCTGGAGATCGCGTCGAAGCTGCTGTATCCCAGGCCCTACAGCATCGTCTGCACTTCCGACGGTTTCGTCGGCAAGGCCGGTCTTATGCAGAGACTCGGCTGCATCCCCACACAGAAGTTCGTCCGGGACGTAGGCCTGATCGGCGACATGCTGACGGCTCTGCGCGGGAACGGGGCCTCCGTCCTCATGTACCCCGAAGCCAGCTACACCTTCGACGGCAAGGCGACTCCGCTCCCGAGGAAACTCGGGATCCTTCTGAAGAAACTGGCCGTGCCCGTCGTCTTCATACGGACTTACGGAGCCTTTGCCAGGGATCCCCTGTACAACGGCCTCCGCAAACGCAAAGTGGACGTCAGAGCGGAGATGACCTGCCTTCTGACTCCCGAAGAGATCCGGTCCCAGTCCGTCTCCGAACTGGACGCCATCCTCGACGAGGCCTTCACATTCGACAATTTCAGATGGCAGAAAGAGAACAGGATAGAGATCACGGAACCTTTCCGCGCGGAAGGCCTCGAACGGATCCTTTTCCAGTGCGCGGCCTGCGGAACCGAAGGCGTGATGCGCTCTCACGGATGCACCGTCGAATGCACCCGCTGCGGAAAGAAGTATACGCTGGACACGCTGGGCGAGCTGAGAGCGGAAGAAGGAAGAACGGAGTTTCCCTTCGTTCCGGACTGGTATGACTGGGAACGTGAAAACGTGAAAAAAAGTCTGGAAAACGGGACCTACCGGCTGGATACCGAGGTGGATATCCTCATGATGGTCGACTATAAGGCCGTTTACCGTGTAGGCAGCGGCAGGCTCGTGCACAGCACGGACGGTTTCGTCCTGGACGGCTGCGGAGGTAAGCTTCACTACGAACAGGACCCCCTCGCCTGCTACAGCCTGTACTCAGACTACTACTGGTACGAGATCGGGGACATGATCTGCATCGGGAACGCAGACGCCCTCTATTACTGCTTCCCGAAAAAGGAAGGCGTCGTCGCAAAAACGAGACTGGCAGCAGAAGAGCTGTACAAGATAAAAAGAGCAAAATAACAAGTCTCCGTCCTCTGTTTTCGGACCGTTTTTTTCTTGACAAACGACTGGCGGAAAACTAGACTGTACTTGGATTTCAAGAAGAAGGGAGCGATGCGCATGGATCCTGGCAGTACCCAGTACGACCACCACTTATGCGATAAAAATACGGGATCTCTGCGCGCACCGCAGCGGATCCTCTGAAGAAGGAGGCCGTTTCCCATGGGGATATCTATGAACTGATCCAAAACAAAAAATACCGTGACGTCCGCCGCATCGTGGAAGACATGAACGAGGTCGACATCGCCGACGAGATCAACGAATGGGACGACGTCGGCGCAGCCGTCATCCTTTTCCGTCTCATGCCCAAAGACCTGAGCGCCGAAGTGTTCGCCTATCTGGATCCGGACGCCCAGAGGCGCATCGTGGAAGGCATCACCGACAGCGAGCTTCGCGGCATCATCGACGAACTGTTCCTGGACGATACGGTCGATTTTCTGGAAGAGATGCCCTCTTCCATCGTCCGCCGCGTCATGCGCGTATCCGACAAGGAGACACGCGACCAGATCAACCGTTTCCTGAGTTACCCGGAAGACAGCGCCGGCTCCCTCATGACGCCGGAAATGCTGCATTTCCACGCGGACTGGACCGTCGGCGAAGCTCTTGCCCACCTGCGCAGGAACGTCGAAGAATCCGCCGCCATCACGCAGCTCTATGTCGTAGATTCCGGAAGGAAGCTCATCGGCGGCCTCACGCTGCGTGATCTGCTCGGTTCCAAGGATCCGAGCCCCATCCGCGATATCCTGGACGAGAACGTCGTATCCGTCAAGACGACGGACGACCAGGCCGACGTAGCCGATCTCTTCAAAAAGTACGACCTGACCGCCATGCCCGTCACGGACAAGGAAGACCGTCTGGTCGGCGTCATCACGATCGACGACGTCGTAGACGTCATGGAAGAAGAGACGACCGAAGACATCTACAAGATGGCCGCTATGGAGCCTATCGAAGACAGCTACATGGAGACCGGCGTCTTCACGCTGGCGCGCAAGCGCGTCGTCTGGCTCGTGCTCCTCATGATCTCGGCCACCTTCACCAGTCTCATCATCCAGCATTATGAGATGGCGTTCCAGGCTAACCTGCTCCTGACGTCCTTCATCCCCATGCTGATGGACACGAGCGGAAACGCCGGTTCCCAGGCTTCCGTCTCCATCATCCGAAGCCTGACGCTGGGCGAGGTCGAATTCAAGGACATCCTCACGGTCATCTGGAAAGAAGTCCGGATCGCAGTGCTCGTGGGCGTCGTCGTGAGTGCCCTGAACTTTCTCCGCATCTGGCTCTTCAACAAAGACGTGCTCGTCGCACTGACCGTTTCTCTCGCGATGCTCTGTTCCATCACGGCGGCCAAAGTCGTCGGCTGTTCCCTGCCCCTGCTCGCCGCGAAGTGCAAGCTGGACCCCGCCCTCATGGCCAGCCCCATGATCACGACCATCGTGGACGTGGTCGCCCTGCTCGCCTACTTCAACATCGCGCTTCTGGTCATTCCCGGATTATAAGAGCTATAACCGGTCAAACGATAGGAGGTCAACATGTCCGAAGAAAAATGCAAAGTCTGTTCCAACACCCATCCCTGCCCCTGCACCAACGTGGGCTGCGCGAACCACGGCCGCTGCTGCGACTGCCTCGCGAACCATCTGAGCCACGGCGGGCTCCCCGCCTGCGCCCGCGCCGTCATGGAGAACAAGAAGGACTGATCTTCGGACCCCGAACGGCAAATACATAAAAAAGCGTCCCGCAGCCGTCGATACGGATGACTGCAGGACGTTTTTTGTGATATCATGGGATCGAGAACGATAGGATACGAAAGGAGTCTGTCATGGAGAAGCGGAACGACGAATCGACGCGCGTGCTTTTCTTTATCCTTCTCGGGCTGTTCCTGTACGGGATGGCCGCCGAGATCGTCCTGAAACTTGTCAACGCCGCGATGGCCATGCCTTCACCGGAGCCGAGGATCTTTCTGAATCAGATCCTGCAGGAATTCGGTAATGAAGCGGTCCCACTCTTTGCGTTTCCCGCGCTGGGGCTGAACCTGATCCCCATCATGCCCCATAATAACTGGGCGTATGCGTTGCGCTGGCTCCCCTTCCTCGTGCTGTTCTTCCTGCCGGCACTGTGCGCGGTGCCCCGCCTGAAGACGACGCCCCTGATCGTCTGCGCCGCGGTGTACGGCGTCACGGCGGCCGGCCTCCTGCTGACGCAGATTCTCCGCCCCAATCGGATGTTCAGCGTCTGGTCCGCCATCCCGTACGCGGCCGAGACGGCTGTGCTCATCCTGGCCTGCGTCGCGCTCGGGCTGAAGAATAAAGGGTTCGCGATCTCCGTCGGAGTGATCTCATTGCTGTTCGCGGCCGTATCTCCTGTCGTCAGCTCATTCATCAGCGGGATCGATACGATCCCTCAGGGGATCCCCTTCTCCACCTATCTGACGATAAGGCTGAAGACCTTTCCTCTCTCCGCCGCGGTCTCTCACTGGCCCATCTTGAAGACCTTCGCGTTCATCATGTATGCGCTGATCCTTTTCGTGCTCCCCGTGCGTTTCTCGAAAAAGGAGGACCCTTATCTGCGTAAACAGCCTTACATACAGGCCCGGAGCCTGCAGCAGCCTCCCTTTCCAGGTGGCCGCTGAGGACCGGACAGATCGAAAACGCCCCGGGAACGATACGTTTCCGGGGCGTCTTTTTGTGTTCCTGCGGGTCTACTTCTCGAGGACGCTGCACTGTTCCAGGAGCTCGATGATCGGAAGGTGCTGGGGGCAGGCACCTTCGCACTGGCCGCAGCGGATGCAGTCGCTGGCCTTGCCCTTTCCCTGGGTCACGATCGTGTACTCGCGGATCGTGCGGAACTCCGGGCTCCCCTTGCGGCGGTTGGCCACGGTGAAGATGTCAGGGATCGGGATGCCCATGGGGCAGCCCTCCACGCAGTAGCGGCAGCCCGTGCAGGGGATCGTCTGGTCCTGATTGAGAGCGAACTGAGCCTTGCGGATCACCGCCTCCTCATGCTCGTCCAGAGGACGGAAGTCCTTCATATAGGACAGGTTGTCTTCCATCTGCTCCAGGCTGCTCATACCGGACAGGACGGTCAGGATGTTCTCTTTGCTCGCCACGTAGCGGATGGCCCATCCCGCGTAGGAAAGGCCGGAGCCTTCCGCGTCGAACACGGCCTTCACGGAATCGACGGGATCGGCCAGGATGCCGCCCTTCACGGGTTCCATGACGACGACGGGCTTGCCGTGCTTTTTGCAGATCTCCCAGTTCTTCCGGGCCGCCACTCCGGGATTCTCCCAGTCGGCGTAGTTGATCTGGAGCTGGACGAACTCGGCATCCGGATGCTTCTCAAGGATCTCCTCCAGGAGTTCCGGATCCGCGTGGAAGGAGAAGCCGTAATGCCTGATCAGGCCTTTGGCCTTGAGTTCCTTCACGTAGTCCCAGAGATGATACTTCTCGTAGTTCTCATAGTTGCCTCTCTGCAGCGCGTGCAGCAGGTAGTAGTCGAAATAGCCGGCTCCGCTGCGCTCGAGGCTGGTCGTGAATTCCGCCTTCAGGGTCTCCTCGTCCAGGTTCGCGCCGTTGGCGATGAGTTTGGACGCGAGGGTGTACTTATCCCTGGGATAGCGTTCCACCAGCGCCTTTTTGATCGCGGCTTCGGAACCGTTGTAGGCGAAGGCCGTATCGAAATATGTGCCGCCCGCTTCGAGGAAACGGTCGACCATGAGGCTGACCTGCGGGATGTCGATCTCACCGTCCGCGAGGCGCGGAAGGCGCATGAGTCCGAATCCGAGTTTGAACGTTCCTTCTCCCAATACGCTCATTGGGGTTCTCCTTTCCCGCTTCATCCCAGAAGGTAATGAAGCATCTGTTCCGTGTTTTCCATAAAGAGTTTCGTCGTCTGATAGTGTTCGGTTTCTCTGTAGTCGGTCTTCCGGATCCCCTCCCCGTCCAGGAGAAAGACTTCCGCTCCGGGGTAAGCCATGAGGATGGGCGAATGGGTCGCCAGGAAGATCTGGGACCCGTCGTCGACCAGGCGCTTGAGCTCGATCATGAGCGTCAGCTGCCGCATGGGCGAAAGGGCGGCTTCCGGCTCGTCCAGGAAATAGAGACCGTGGCCGAAGAACCGGTTCTGGATCAGTTTCAGGACGCCCTCGCCGTGGGAGCGCTCATGGAGCGAACCGCCTCCGTAGGACGCGTAGCCCGTGGAATCCTCCCTTTCCAGCTCGTCCACGTAGCTGATGACCTCATAATAGTTCTCGGCTTTGAGAAAGAAACCGTCCCGGGGCCTCAGAGGGCCCCGGCCGATCCTCAAATCCCGATACAGGCCGGAGCCTTCCCGGATCTGTTCCCGGCTGAAATGGCGGCTGCCTCCTTCCGACTGGAAGCCGCAGCAGCGGGCGACCGCTTCCAGAAGGGTCGTCTTCCCCGTGCCGTTCTCGCCGACGAGCACCGTCACGGGGCTGTCGATCTTCAGCATCTCCTCGGACAGGGCCTTCACCGCGGGGATCCCGCGGAGATAATCCTCCATGTCCTCGGAAGGCCGAACGCAGAGGCTTTCCACGTAAAGCCGCCGTATATCAGATCTTTTCACGGACGTATACGGTCATTTCGCCTTCGCCGCGGTTCGCCCAGGCGTAGTACGGGATGAACTGCAGTTCTCTCTTCCGGAAGGACGGGCCGCAGTCTCTGCGGTAGAGGACGTCGGAACCGTCGTCCGCGAGCTCCAGGGCTTCCGTCTTCAGGACTTCCACGCCTTCCAGCAGTTCGGGGCGGAACTCGGCGGAGATCTCCGCTTCACGCGGCAGATAGATGCGCTGCAGGTTCTTTCCGTTATCGGCTTCCTCCAGGCAGTATACGATCGGGCCCTTCTGCAGGCAGACCTTGCCGATGTCCTCCGTCACGCGCAGAGAAGCGTAGACCCTCTGCACGGAAAGATCCAGAGTCAGGACGACCGTATCGCCGTCCTCGAACGGACCGCAGACCTTCGCGAACCCGTCTTTGACTTCCGCTTCGGCCTTCACGCCGTTCTTCGTGACGCACCAGCAGTCACGGCTCCAGGACGGGATGCGCAGGTTCAGGTCATAATCTCCCTTGGAGAGGCGGAAGGCGATCTGTCCGTCCAGAGGATAGCGCGTCGTCACGTCCAGGGTCACGGGACCGTTCTCGGTCTCGAGTTCGGATACGGACGAATCGTACAGATAGGCGTATACGTCTCTGCCGCGCACTCCGTAGAAATAGTTGCCGAGAGACGCCAGGAGCCTGGCCAGGTTGGGCGGGCAGCAGGCGCAGCCGAACCAGCGGGGACGCACAGGCAGCACGTGGCGCTTGCCGGGATCCTTTTTGCTGGCTTCGGGCAGGACTTCCAGGGGGTTCACGTAGAAGAAACGGCGTCCCTCCAGATCCATGCCGGCGATGCAGGTATTGTACAGCGCGCGCTCCATAGCGTCAGCGTACCATCCGAGCGGCTCCATCTGCAGCATGCGCTGGGCCGCGAAGACAAGGGCGATGGACGCGCAGGTCTCGGCGTAGATGGTATCGTTGGGAAGATCATAGTCAAAGGAGAACGCTTCGCCCACATGAGTGGAACCCACGCCGCCCGTCACGTACATCCTGCGGTTCACGCAGTCGTCGAACAGGGTCCTGCAGGCGTCCTTGAGCACTTCGTCTTCCGTCAGGCGGGCGACGTCCGCGACGCCGGAGAGGAAATACAGGGCGCGTACGCTGTGGCCTTCCATGGTCTTCTGCTCTGTCACGGGCGCATGGGCCTGCCAGTAACTCAGATCCAGTCCCCAGCGGCGGCGGGATTCTCCCGTGTCGCCGCGCTTCTTGGCTTCTTCCTCGAAGAAGTTGGGGCTCTTGCCGCGTTCCTTCACGAAGAAGGCCGCCAGATCCAGGAGCCATTTCTCGCCCGTCAGGCCGTACATCTTGACGAGGGCAAGCTCGATCTCCTCATGGCCCGGATAGCCGGGGATCTTGCCTTCCTCCACGGGCCCGAAGCGGTCGTAGATGTGTTTCGCCATGCGCAGCATGGTGTCCAGGAGCACGCGCTTGCCGGTGGCCTCGTAATAAGCCACAGCGGCTTCCATCATGTGTCCCGCGCAGTACATCTCATGCCAGTCGCGCAGGTTGGTCCACTTCTTGTCGGGCTCCTTGATCGTGAAATAGGAATCGAGATAGCCGTCGGGCAGCTGGGCCTTGGCGATGATGCGGATGATCTCGTCAGCCTTGGCTTCCAGATCGGGATCGGGATGCTTCATGAGCGAATAGCCCACAGCTTCCAGCCATTTGGCGGTATCGCTGTCCTGGAACACCCTTCCGTCGAACTCGCCGTCGGATTCGCCCGCCGCGATGCGGAAATTCTCGATGCTGTGGCTGGGCTCCGCGTCCTCCACGAGGTCGTTCAGCGCCCTGTACTGATAGGGGATCACGTTCCTGCGGACCAGCTCGTCGAAGCGGGTCCAGAACCCGTCTTTCCACGTCACGTTCCGGAACGCGGACGGCTTCACGTACTTCATTCTGCTTTTCCTCCTCTGTTTATCGCTTGATCGCGTTTTTTATCCGTTGAGCCGTGCGTAAGCCGCGGCGGCCAGATAGGCCGAACCGCGGATCATCACGGATTCATCCACATCGAAGCGGGGATGGTGGTTGAATTCCCCGTAACCGTTCCCCAGGAAGGCGAAGACGCCGGGAACGCGCATCTGATACTGGGAGAAGTCTTCGGACACCATGATGGGATCGGTCTCGAAAAGCGGGATCCCCGTCTCCGCGGCGACATTCTTCGCGAACACCGAAAGCTCCGGATCGTTGATGACGACGGGACAGTTCTGCTGATAGTCGAGAGCCGTCTCCACGCGGTACGCGGCGCCGATCCCGTCCAGGATCCTTTTCATCATGAAGGGAAGCTCTTCCCTGAGTTTCATATCATACGTGCGGCAGGTCCCCGTCAGGACCGCCTTGTCGGCGATGACGTTGAACTTCGTGCCGCTGTGGAAGGTGCCGATGCTGACGACGCAGGCTTTCTGCGCGTCCACTTCCCTGCTCGGGATCGTCTGGACCGCCTGCACGAAGGCCGCGGCCGCGGGGATCACGTCCAGCCCCTTGTGCGGGGTCGATCCGTGCCCGCTCTTCCCGTAGAACTCCACGGTGAACAGGGAGGATCCTGCCATGCGCGGTCCGGGAGCGATGTTCAGTTCGCCCAGAGGCATGCCGGAAAAGACGTGCACGCCGAAGATCGCGTCCACGCCGTCCAGAACGCCCTGCGGGATGATGGACAGCGCGCCTGCGCCGATCTCCTCGGCCGGCTGGAAGATCACGCGGAGCGTGCCTTTGGGAACGCCCCTGTCCTTCAGCATGGAAAGAGCGGTCAAGGCCATCGCCATATGGCTGTCGTGTCCGCAGGCGTGCATTTTTCCGGGATGACGGGACATGAAAGCAAGCCCCGTGTCCTCCGTGACCGGGAGCCCGTCGATATCCGTGCGCAGAGCGACCGTGGGTCCGGGCTCAGCTCCCCTGATCTCGGCTACAAGCCCCGTGCCTTCCAGGCGCCTGTAAGGTACCCCCATGGCGTCAAGGACGGACGCGAGGTATTCCGTCGTCTCCTTTTCCTGAAAAGCTTCCTCCGGGATCCCGTGAAGATCCCTGCGCCAGGCTTTCGTCTGTTCGTAGCGCGATTTGGCTGTTTCGATCCATTCGTTCATGATGAATCAATTCTCTCTTCCGTCGGGATTTCCTTTAGTTTCCCTGCCTTTGGGGACAAAACCGGGGCCCGGATCCTCCGTGTCTTCACCGACGTGGGTCAGTTCGGGCATGGGGATATCGTCCACGGGCTTCAGGGTACGCATATTCCCGCTCTCGGGATCCTGCATCTCCGTGATGAGGATGCTCGCGAAATCGTCCATGTTCTCTTCCAGGCAGGCGCCGCAGTTGTCGCAGATCTTCTCGGGATCGAGATCGCAGCGCAGGCATTCCCCGCAGTCCGTGCAGGGACGGTCGTACAGGATGCATTCTTTTCTTTTCATTTCGGTAAACTCCAGAACAAACGTTTTAATTCTACTGATTCTGTGATATACTTGGACAAAAGGAGGATCCGCATGGCACGCACCAGGAAATACAGAAGAAACAAAGACAAGATCTATAATTTCATCTGCGATTTCGTCATGGAGAACGGGTATCCCCCCACCGTACGCGAAGTCGGAGAAGCCATGGGCATGAATTCCACGTCCACCGTCCACAGCTACCTCAGGAGCCTCGAGGACGAAGGCCTCATCCGCAGGGAACCCTCCAAGAACCGGGCGATCGACATCATGACGGAGATCCGGCCTCTGGAAGAGCGCCAGATCCGCACCCTGCCCCTGGTCGGACGGATCGCCGCAGGCGTCCCCATCACGGCGGAGCAGCACGTGGAAGACACGCTCCCCGTCGCCAAGGACCTCATCCGCGACGAGAATTCCTTCCTTCTGAAGGTCCGGGGCGACTCCATGATCAACGCCGGGATCTATGACGGCGACTACATCGTCGTCCGTCCCCAGGACACCGCCCAGGACGGAGAGATCGTGGTGGCTCTCATCGAAGACGAGGCGACCGTAAAGCGTCTCTATCACGAAGGAAACATGATCCGTCTGCAGCCCGAGAACGACGAGATGGAACCCATCATCCTGAAGGAAGTCACGATCCAGGGCGTCGTCACGGGGCTTTTCCGCAAGCTCTAGTCTTCCGTCAGCGCAGAGACGCACTTCATGAGCGCGATCTTTCCGTGCTCATAGGTCAGGGCTCCCTGCATGTAGGCGATATACGGCGGACGGAGCGGTCCGTCGGCGGACAGTTCGGACGTCGCGCCCATGATGAAGGTGCCCGCGGCCATGATGACCTCGTCCTGATAGCCGGGCATGGCCCAGGGTTCCGGAAGCACGTGTCCCTCCACGGGAGAAGCTCCCTGCACGCTGCGGCAGAAGGCGATCAGCCTGTCCGCGCTCCCCAGTTCCAGCGCCTGGATCAGATCGTAGCGCGGCGCTTCCGCGTCGGGCGACACCTTATAACCCAGTTTCTTGAAGACGGCCGCCGCCAGGACGGCCGTTTTGAGCGCCTGGCTGACCGTGTGAGGTGCCATGAAGAGCCCCTGATAGAAATCCCGGTAGCCCGCGGGATAGGAACCGCCTTCCGCACCGATCCCCGGCGCGAAGAGATGACGCGCGACCGCGTCCACCGCTTCCCTCGTGCCCGCGATATAACCTCCCGTCGGAGCCAGTCCTCCGCCGGGATTTTTGATGCATGAACCCGCGACGAGGTCGGCGCCGAAGTGCGTCGGCTCCTTCGTCTGCGTGAATTCCCCGTAGCAGTTGTCCACGAACACCCGCACGCCCGGACGAGCGGCTTTGGCGGCCGCGGTCCACTCCCCGATCTCCTCGACGGAGAAGGCGTCCCGCCAGTCGTATCCTCGGGACCTCTGCATGTGGATGAGGGTGATCGACGGATCGTCCTTCAGAAGGGCGGTCATCGCCTCCACGTCGCAGCGGCCGTCCTTCAGGGGAAGGACCGTGCACCCGACGCCCCAGTCTTTCAGGGAACCGGTCCCGGGCTCACCTGACAGTCCGATCGACTCCTCCAGGGTGTCGTAGGGCTTGCCCGTGGCACACAGGAGCTTCTTCCCCGGCCCGAGGAGCCCGTACAGGCACGCGGAGATCGCGTGCGTGCCCGATATCACGGAAGGACGGACGAGGGCCGCTTCACAGCCGAACACGTCGGCGTAGAGCGCTTCGAGCGTATCCCGCCCGATGTCCCCGTATCCGTAGCCGTAGGATCCGGCGAAGTGTCTGGATTCCACCCTCTCCTTCTGGAACGCGGCGAGCACCCTTGCCTCGTTCTCCAGCGCCGTCCCGTCGATACGGGCAAAGTGAACGGTCAGTTCCTTCTCGCATCCGTTCACGAGTTCCGCCGCTTCAGGGCGTATGCCCAGATCTGCGAATCCCATCATCTTTTCTCTTTCTCTCATCTTTCATAATCGGCAGCGAAGACGTCAGCCCAGGCGGCCCGGGCCTTCCCTTCCGTCAGTTCTTCGCCGCGAAGCCAGACGAAACGCGGCTCTCTCCTGAGCCAGGTCCTCTGCTTTTTGGCGTACTGCCGCGTGTGGATCTTGATCAGTTCGACCGCTTCCTCTCTGGACAGACAGTCTCCCAGGATCCAGTCGGTCAGTTCTTTGTATCCGAGGGTCTTCATGGCGGGCAGTTCCCTGCCGCATCCGGCTTCCAAAAGACGTCTGACCTCGTCCTCGAAACCTGCTTCCATCATCCGGTCCACCCGGAGACGGATCCTTTTTTCCAGCGCGTCCTTTTCCCAGTCCAGGGCGAACAGTCGCATGTCCGGTTCGCGCAGTTCCCGGCCCAGATAGGCGGCGGACGCGCGTTCGCTCTTATTCGATCCTTCCCTGCACATCTCCAGGGCGCGGATCACGCGGCGGACGTTCTGCCTGTCCGTCACCGCGGCGGTCTCCGGATCCAGCTCTTCCAGGCGTGTGAAGAGCGCGTCTGCTCCCTTCGCCTCCCACAGCTTTTCCAGTTCCCTGCGGTATTCCGGATCCGGACCGGGCGCGTCGGACAGGTTCATCGGATACAGGACCGAATTGAGGAACAGTCCTGTGCCTCCGCAGAGGATGGGGGCCTTTCCCCTGCTCCGGATATCTTCGACGGCTTCGAGCGCCTGTTTCTGATAGTGGGCCACGCTGTAATCGTCTTT
>JAEEGL016138919.1_pt1 | contig 29234 bp, 30 predicted proteins | sample 9134231 | NCBI WGS metagenome assembly JAEEGL01 (sample SAMN16246548, study PRJNA631951) | gut metagenome | biome: gut microbiome; feature: rumen; material: fiber-attached | host: Bos | place: Iran: Karaj | collected 2018-10 | reverse complement strand
GTTCTATGATGTTGATGGTCAGCCAATCGAGAAGCAGTCAAAGACAATCGACTGGGATGTTGATGCTGCAGAAAAGGGTGGCTATGACCACTTTATGATAAAGGAAATTCACGAGGAGCCAAAGACTGTTCGTGATACTCTCAATCCACGTATCAAGAACGACACAGTGGACATTGAGGAGCTTGGTATGACAGACGAGGAGATTAAGGCAATCTCTCGTATTCGTATTGTTGCCTGTGGTAGTGCTTATCACACAGGTGTTACCGCTAAATATGTATTTGAGGAGATGGCCCGCATCCCTGTAGAGGTGGACATTGCTTCAGAGTTCAGATATCGTAACCCAATCCTTCAGGACAATGAGCTTGTTATCGCAATCAGCCAGTCAGGTGAGACTGCCGATACAAAGGAAGCTGTTCGTATGGCTCGTGCAATGGGCAATATGACTCTTGCCATCGTAAACGTAGTAGGCTCTTCAATTGCCCGTGAAGCTGAAAAGGTTATGTACACTTGGGCAGGCCCAGAGATTTCCGTTGCCACCACAAAGGCATACTCAGCACAGCTTATCGCACTTTACCTTCTTGCAATGAAGTTTGCAGACGTTAGAGGCCTTCTTTCAGCTGAGGAGATGAAGGAGCTTATCGCTGACTTGAAGATGCTTCCAGAGCAGATCGAGATGCTTCTTGGCAACAAGGAGCGCATCCAGAAATTTGCTAACCGTTTCGTCGCAGCAAAGGACGTATTCTTTATCGGACGAGGTATTGACTATGCCATCGCCCTTGAAGGTTCACTTAAGCTTAAGGAGATTTCATACATTCACTCAGAGGCGTATGCTGCTGGTGAGCTTAAGCATGGTACTATTTCTCTTATTGAGGAGGGCACACTTGTAGGTGCTGTTGCTACTCAGGAGAATATTTACGCTAAGACTGTTTCAAATGTGGTTGAGTGCAAGACCCGTGGAGCATTTATCCTTGCGGTTACTACAGTAGGTCATGAGGATATTGAGGACATCGCAGATTATGTAATGTACATCCCTCAGACTAACCGCTACTTCACTAACTCACTTGCAATCATCCCACTTCAGCTCTTCGGCTACTACGTATCAGTAGGTAAGGGCTTCGATGTGGATCATCCAAGAAACTTAGCAAAATCAGTTACAGTAGAATAAAATGTGAAATACACGGCATATGTTTTTCCCCAGAAAAACATATGCCTTTCACTTACTTATCACATTTGGGTTTTAAACTACCACTTGTAATAAGAAATGGAGGCGAGTTTTATGAGCGACTTTTTCAACAACGATAACAACTTCAGTGGCTCAGACAAAAATGAGCAAAACAATGGAACCTATTCTTACAAGAAGGACGAGATAAATCAGGGGGAGTCTTATTATCAGTGGACACCTTATGATGACGGCAACAGAGCTCGTCAGAGAAAAAAGAATTCCTTTGGTAAGAAGGTTGGCAATGCAGCAGTGATAGCTCTTGTGTTTGGACTTGTAGCAGGCCTTGCATTCCAGTCAGTGGTTGTTGTTTCTAATAAATTAATCGACAACAATAATACAGCTATAGAAGCTACACAGGAGGAAAAGGAAACAAAGACTGACAGTGAGCTTGGCGCTACTACCACTACTACAAACGACACAGCAAATGCTACAGCCACTACCAAAATTACTACAGATGTTTCCGAGATTGCAGAGAATGTTCTTCCAGCGATCGTTCAGGTTACAAATATCGGAATCAGAGAGTATCAGACATTCTTTGGAACTATGCAGCAGCAGAGTACTTCAGCAGGTTCAGGTATAATCGTTTCACAGGATGATTCCAATATCTATATCGCCACTAACAATCACGTAGTTTCAGGTGCTGAGACACTCACCATCACCTTCAACGACGGCGAGGCAGTAGAGGGAACTATTAAGGGCACAGATTCTTCTTGCGATTTAGCTGTTGTTTCTGTAGCAGTTAGCGACATCAAAGAATCTACTCTTTCAGAAATCAAGGTTGCCACACTTGGCGATTCAGATTCTACAGTAGTAGGTGAGGCTGCCATCGTAATCGGTAACGCAATGGGCTACGGCACATCAGTTACAAACGGTATCATCTCTGCTAAGGACCGTGAAGTTTCAATTCAGGATGATGACGGCAACACAGTTACAAACAGCCTTCTTCAGACAAACGCAGCTGTAAACCCTGGTAACTCAGGTGGAGCCCTTTTAAATGCTAAGGGCGAGGTCATCGGTATCGTTTCAGCAAAGCTTTCTGATGAAACAGTAGAAGGTATGGGTTATGCAATCCCTATTTCATACGCATGGAATATTATCCAGCAGATGATTGACAATGATGTAGTTTCAGAGCTTGACGCTTCATACATTGGAATCGCTGGTAAGGATATCACAGCAGAGATGTCTGAGCAGTACAACATCCCAGTTGGTGTTTATGTAGCTCAGGTAGTAGATGGTTCAGGTGCACAGGCAGCAGGCATTGAGGTTGAGGATGTAATCACAGCCTTCAATGGACGTAAGGTTACCTCAGTAAACACTTTGAACAATATCATGCAGTACATCAAGGCCGGCACCACAGTAGAAATCACAGTTGCCCGCCACGACAAGGACTACCAGGAGGAAACTCTTCAGGTAACACTCACTAGAAAAATTGATAAAGTACAGTAACAATACAGCAGCCTCTTAGGTTTACATGCTCCCGCAAGCCAACTCCCATTGGCACCAACAGAAACTCCCCGCCGGCGTGGGTCCCCTCTGTTGGCACCATGGGGCCCTCTTGCTCGCGCATCCTAGACTGAGAGGCTGCTTTTATCTTATGAGCTTCACGAAAGTGGAGCTCTTTTTTTATTAGATTCATTATGCTACAATACTCCCTATGAAAAAGAAAAAGATAATTTTAGGTATTTTGATTGTGGCCTGGATTGCATTTATCTGGGGCCACAGCATGCAGCCGGCGGACATATCCGACAATGAAAGTGGAAGGTTCCTTGAATTTTTCTCAAAATTCATCCCTATGCTGAGAGATGCAGAGGATGGAATGTTCATAATCAGAAAGTTAGCTCACTTTACAGAGTATGCAGTACTTGGTGTGCTGCTCTCACTTCAATTTGCAAATTATGTTAAGGGCTTGTTTAGGAGATTTATCGAGCCTGCACTTGTGGCACTTTCTGTGGCATTTGTGGATGAGACAATTCAGCTTTTTGTAGAGGGACGTTCAGGACAGGTAAGCGACATTTGGATTGATTTAGCTGGAGCATCTCTTGGAATTTTGATTTTGCTGGCAATTATTGGCAATCGTAGAGGTAAACGAGGATATTAATAGTCTGCCTGTTATGGTAGAATTAGTACATAATCAATAGGGCAAATAATTTGGAGGCATCGTATGAGCAAAAAGAGAATAGTTATCGCACTTGGACATGACGCACTAGGCACTACAGTACTTGAGCAGTGGAACGCTACAAAGCGCACAGCTGTAGCAGTAGCTGAGTTTATTCAGCAGGATTATCAGGTGGTTATTACCCACAGTAATGGCCCACAGGTAGGTATGATTCACACAGCTCTTTCAGAGTTTTACCAGAATCATCCAGACTACACACCTACCCCTATGTCAGTGTGTTCTGCAATGAGCCAGGGTTATATCGGCTACGATTTGCAGCAGGCTATTCGTTCAGAGCTTGTAGGTCGTGGCGTTTACAAGCCAGTTTCCACCGTCCTAACACAGGTTACAGTGGACCCATACGATGAGGCCTTCTACAAGCCTACTAAAATCATCGGTCGTGTAATGACTGCTGAGGAGGCAGAGGCTGAGGAAGCAAAGGGCAATCACACAGTTGCAGTTGAGGGTGGCTTCCGCAGAATCGTGGCAGCTCCAAAGCCTATGGAAATTGTTGAGATTGACGCAATCAGAGCTCTCTGTGACGCAGATCAGGTAGTTATCGCCTGTGGTGGTGGCGGAATCCCAGTCCTTACCCAGGATAATAAGCTCAAGGGTGCATCTGCAGTTGTTGAAAAGGACACAGCAGCAGGTCTTCTCGCATCAGAGGTTGACGCTGATATGCTTGTAATTCTTACCTCTGTTACCAAGGTTTGCAAGAACTTCGGTAAGGCTGATGAGGAGCCACTTGATTACATCTCAGTTTCAGATGCAAAGAAGATGCTTGAGGCTGGCGAGTTTGGTGCTACAGATATGGCACCAAAGATTCAGGCAGCCATCGACTATATAGGTGATTCAGCAATCCGCAAGGTGCTCATCACCAAGTTATCTGATGCCGGCAATGCAGTCGGTGGCCAGACAGGAACCATGTTGGGCAAGTAACTGAACCCTAGTTTCTCATGCTCCCGCAGGCCACCTTCCATACTCAAGCAAGGAAACCTCCCATTCGCCATGGTGGCAGACAATGCTAACGCATTATCTATACCATAAATGGGTCCCTCCTTCCTTGGCATGGAGCCTTCCTGCTCGCGCTTGCCCAGTATATGAACAGTTACTAAAAAACATCCTCGTATAGAGGATGTTTTTTAGTTAGTCTCTTGAAACACCTGTTATTTCGTGCTATATTATATATATTGTTAGCCATGTCTAACAATGATTATGTAAATAAAACTCACAATTCATAAGACTAAGTGTGAATTGTCTAATAATTTAGCTATACAAGGAGATATTCATGAGAACTCTCAGAGATATTAAGGTTGGTGGCACAGCCAAGGTTGTAAAGATTAACGGCGAGGGGGCCATCAAGCGTAGAATAATGGATATGGGAATCACAAAGGGAGTGGAGATTTACGTTCGCAAAATGGCTCCACTTGGTGATCCAATGGAGATTACAGTTAGAGGTTACGAGCTTGCATTCCGCAAGGCCGAAGCAGAGATGATTATTGTTGAATAGAGGAGGCATAATGGGAATTCGTATCGCATTAGCAGGTAATCCAAACTGTGGCAAGACCACATTGTTCAATGCTCTTACAGGTTCAAATCAGTTCGTTGGTAACTGGCCTGGAGTTACAGTAGAGTACAAGGAGGGAACCTATACCCAGGATAAGGATGTGAAAATCGTTGACCTTCCTGGTATTTATTCTCTTTCACCATATACACTTGAGGAGGTTGTTGCCCGAAACTATCTGGTGGACGAAAAACCAGAGGCTATCATTAATGTTGTGGATGGAACCAATATCGAGCGTAACCTTTATCTCACCACCCAGGTTGTAGAGCTTGGTATCCCAGTTGTCATCGCCATCAATATGATGGACGTGGTTGAGAAAAAGGGAGACATCATCTACACAGATGCCCTTTCAAAGGAAATCGGTGTTCCAGTAGTGGAGATTTCCGCTTTGAAAAATACTGGTATGGATGAGGTTGTTGCAGCAGCTGTAAAGGTTGCCAAGGAGGCACAGCCACAGCAGCCAAAGCACAATTTTGGTGGCGCAGTAGAGCACGCCCTTGCTCACATCGAGGAGCTTTGCCTTCACAATCTTGAGGATGAAAACCTTCAGAGATGGTATTCAATCAAATTATTTGAGCGCGATGAAAAGATTCAGGAAAAGCTAGGCCTTCTTGCAGAGACTGTTCACCACATCGATAAGGATATCGCTTCCTGTGAAAAGGAAATGGACGATGATGCTGAGTCAATCATTACCAACGAGCGATACAATTATATAGGTTCAATCATAGATAAATGTGTATACAAGGCGCATCGTGGTATCACTGTTTCCGACAAGATTGACCACATTGTTACCCACCGCATTTTCGCCCTTCCAATTTTCGCATTGATAATGTTCATCGTATATTACGTGACTGTTACCACCATCGGTACAGCCAGCACAGACTGGGTAAACGACGGACTCTTCGGTGATGGTTGGTATTGGTTCGGAATGGAAGACAAGTGGCAGCCAGGCATTCCAGTTCTCATTGAGCAGGCCCTTGATGCTATTAACTGCAACGATATGGTAAAGGGCTTGGTTCTCGATGGAATTGTGGCAGGTGTAGGCGCAGTTCTTGGCTTTGTTCCACAGATTTTAGTACTTTTCTTATTCCTGGCATTCCTTGAGTCCTGCGGATATATGTCCCGTGTGGCATTTATCATGGACAGGATTTTTAGAAAAATAGGTCTTTCAGGCAGGTCATTTATTCCTATGCTTGTCAGCACCGGCTGTGGTGTTCCTGGTATCATGTCATCCCGCACCATCGAGAATGACCGTGATAGAAAAATGACAATTATGACCACTACATTTATTCCTTGTAGTGCAAAGCTTCCATTCATCGCCATGATAGCAGGAGCGATTTTCGGAGGAGCAGCATGGGTTGCACCATCAGCATACTTCCTTGGAATAGGTGCAGTTGTTTTATCAGGCCTTATGTTAAAGAAGACAAAGCTTTTTGCAGGTGACGTTTCACCATTCGTTATGGAGCTTCCAGCATACCACTGGCCTCCACTTGGCAACGTGCTTCGTAGCACTTGGGAGCGTGGTTGGTCATTCATTAAAAAGGCCGGTACAATCATCTTCCTTTCTACTATCGTAGTTTGGTTCCTGACCTTCTTTGGATTCACTCCAGATGGATTCAGGATGCTTGACGACACTGAGATTGGTATGTCACTTTTGGCAAACCTTGGAAACTTGATTTCATGGATTTTCATACCAGTTGGCTTTGGTCACTGGGAGGCAGCCGTTGCTACTATCACAGGCCTTGTGGCAAAGGAAAATATCGTAGGTACACTTGCTATTATTTATGGTGCTTCCGGCGATACTTACCAGAATATTGCAAACGCATTTACACCAGCAGCAGGCTTTGCATTTATGGCATTTAATCTTCTCTGTGCTCCTTGCTTTGCAGCTATGGGCGCAATCAAGCGTGAGATGAACAGCGCAAAATGGTTTTGGATTGCAATCGGGTATCAGTGCGGATTTGCATGGGTTATCGCCCTCATCATTTATCAGGTGGGCAAGGTCCTCACCGGTGAAGGCTTCACAGTTGGAACAATCTTCGGACTTGTAGCTATTGCAGTCCTCATCTACGGCTTAGCCAGAAAAGACCAAAATCATAAATAAATTGAAAAGGGCTTCGGCCCTTTTTTTCTGCTCACAGCCTATGTTTGATTTGTCACCTCCCCCGCCCACGCCCCCCCTACTCTGCCAGCCTCTATATAGTTCAAAGACAAAGAATTTGCTTTTTCTAAATACTAGTCTTCGCTTCCCTATTGGCAGGTGTTCTTTCAAAGTTTTACAATTCGCATCAGCTGAATGACCAGCACAGACACATTCACATTTTAAGATATGCTTCTTCGGACAAAGGTCTAGGATAATTGTGAGATTTAGAAATGAGCATAGTGGAAACAAAACCCATTTTTATATTTCCACTTAGCGAATGGAACATGAACACAATTATCCTAGACCTTGGATGAAGAAGCATTTTGATTCCTTGCTGTGTCTGTGATGGTCACACAGCTTCCTCGAATTGTAAAAGCTGTGAAAGTACACCTGCGGAAGCTCATTTGTAGCATTAAGAAAAAGCAAAATTCTTTGTCAATCTTTCACCATATAGAGGCTGGCAGAGTAGGGGGCGTGGGCGGTGGTTGACATTGTAGGAAGGCTGTGGGCAGTAACTTTTTAAGTTGATGGGCAATATGAAAATATTGTGAATTTAGGGTAATTTTGCTATTATCTTCTTATGGGTGAAAATATAAAATTTTCCGTAATAATGCCTACATACGGAGTGGGCGACTATATTGGCGATGCCCTCGGAGGTTTGATGACTCAGACCTACGATAATTTTGAGGTCATTATTGTGGACGATTGTTCACCTGACAATTCTGGTGAAATAGCCCGCAGTTACGTGAATCGCGATGACAGGTTTTTCTACTACAGACATGACACTAATCAGGGTGTATCCGCAGCCAGAAATACTGGAATAGAGCATGCCACAGGAGACTATCTCCTTTTCCTGGATCCAGATGATTTATACGAGAGAAATCTTCTTAGAGTGTGCGCAGCTACCTTGGAGCGCAATCCAGTTGACTTACTTGTATATAGCTTCACCGAGGATTACAGGGATAACCAGTCCGGGAAAATTGAATATATGAAATGTATCAGCCTAGAGCAGATGGATTTTGACGATGATATGGTCACCACAAATGACCCGGTTATCATTCATAAGCTGGCTATGCAAATGGAAGAAATCACCATGCTGGGTTACCCATGGAATAAGTGTTACAAGACCAGCCTTATTAAGGAAAACAACGTCCGTTTCCAGAAGATCAAGCATGTTGAAGACATCCTTTTCAATTGCGATGTGCTGGATTACACCAATTCCCTCACAATCCTAAATGACGTGCTTTACCACTACCGCAATCAGGGCCAGGCTCGTCTCACTGGTGGTGATATTGATGATTACTTTGAGCTTCAGAAGATTCGTGTAAAGCGTATTTACGACCAGCAGCAGGGTTGGAAGACCTGCGATTTCGAGGCTCTTGGAATTCTTTCGAAGATATACTTTAGAAGCTTCCAGTCAGCTATGGTTCGTCAGCTTGAGACTGGACGCAAGACAGATGAAATACTTAAATGGTGCAAAAAGGAGGCCCAGACCGAAGCTTACACAGAGCTCCGCAAATACCTTCCAGAAGGCTCACGCACCATCAAGCTTTTATATAAACCATTAGCAGATGGAATGTTTGGCACCGCACTTCGCCGTGCACGCCTGATGCGCTACACAAAACACTACTTCCCGGGCGTATTCAATCGTGCGAAACAATTAAGATAACGCAGCCACATAGCCTTGGCAAGCGCGAGCAGGGGAGTGCCTAGCGAAGTATGGAGGGTGCCCTGCGGGAGCATGTTGTACTTGGAGGCTGCTTTTATTTGATTTTAAAACTTGAAAGGTCTATAATGGTGACTGTGAGAAGGAGGGTTTTATATGACTGAGGGCGGTTTTTTAATTTTCTTTTTTGCGTTATTGTTATTGGTTGTCATTGTTGCAGTTATTGCAGTAGTGTCTGCGGTTTCAGGCGCTGCAGCAGCAATTGTAGACGAGGAAGACGGCGAAGAGGATTAGTAAATCCTATTTATCATGATTATGTGAGACGTCTAATTTATTAGACGTCTCTTTTTATGGGAGACTAGAGCTTGGATATCAAAATATTCGTGGCAACACATAAGCCATGTCAATTGCCAGAGCAGAGCTGCTATGTGCCTATACAGGTGGGCGCTGCAGGCAAGGACCCAATTACATATGAGATGCTTGGCATCAAGGACAGGACAGGAGATATCATCAGAGATGATGACGGCGAGAGCATCTCAGTAAAGAATCCATATTATTGTGAGCTGACTGCCACCTACTTCATCTGGAAAAACATTTCTGCAGACGTTGTTGGTCTCTGCCACTACAGGCGCTTTTTTGCAAACAAAAAAAGTCTTGGAGATGAGGCGGACCCATTCAAAAATGTTCTGACAGAGAAGGAAATCGAGCATCTAATGCTTGACGCAGATGTGGTGGTCCCAAAGAGGAACAAATACTTCATCGAGACCCTGTACAGTCATTATTCACACACCATGGATGGCATGCACTTGGATGTTGCTCGTGAGGTTATGGCTCAGGTTTACCCTGAGGATTTGAAATACATGGATGCCATTTTTTCCCGTACAAACGGAAGCATGTACAATATGTGCATCATGAAAAAGGACATCTTTGATAAATATAGTGAGTGGCTGTTTGCCCTCTTGGCAGGAGTTGAGGAGAGGGTGGACGTTTCTGGTCTTACAGATTTCCAGGCCCGCCTTTTCGGAAGAGTGAGTGAAATTCTCATGAACGTTTGGCTCCTGAAAATCCAGGAGGAGGACGTGACTGTTTCAGAAGCGACAGCTGCTTATTCTGAAAGAATTAATTGGTTTAAGAAGGGACTTTGGTTCTTAGAGGCAAAGTTCTTAGGTAAGAAGTACACAAAGAGTGCTTAAGACAATGGATATGAAATTTAGTAAGAGGAGGCTAATTGCAAAGATACTTCTACTATTCGTAGCATTTATTTTGCTTGGTTTTGTTAGCCCTCTTAGATTAACTAAATATGATTTAAAGTACAGTAATCTGCCTGAGGCCTTCAACGGCTACAAGATTTTGCAGATTTCTGATTTTCACTGTAAGGAATTCGGAGACAAGGAAAAGCCATTAATCAAAATGGCCAAGCGAGTGGATCCGGATATTATTGTCCTCACAGGTGATATTGTGGATGAGTCTCACTCTGTTGAGAATGCTAAGTATTTGCTTGAAGGACTAACCGAAATAGCCCCAGTATATTATGTCACGGGTAATCATGAGTATCGTGAGGGTGCACCATTTACAGAGTTCTTGGATTTGTGTGTTGATTATGGTGTGACATATCTGAAAAATGATACCGTGGAAATAGAAAAGGATGGGGAGAAAATACTTCTCACAGGCCTTGACTTTAAAGAGTCTACTCATAATATGAGAGATGTTTTAGGCTATGCTGATAATAATTTCTTCAATATTCTACTGTATCATGATTCTACGAAGTTTAACTTTTTATCAGAGTACGGCTATGACTTGATTATTAGTGGGCACGGTCATGGAGGCCTTATTCGTATTCCATTTTTAGGTGGCCTTATTGGCACTGATGGAAACTTTTTCCCAGAGTATGACTATGGCTACTTTCAGGAAAAGGATTCAGTTATGATTTCCAGCTCAGGATTAGGAGATGCCCGCATTCCACGCTGGAATAATCCTAGGGAATGTGTACAGATAAAGCTTCATAGAGCTGAGAAATAATATTGAATAAGGTTTTTAACTGGCACTGCGTATGCAGTGCCTTTTTTGCTTTAAAACATTTTCTGTAAATGATATAGATTAATATATCTCAGCAAGTTATAAACATAAAACATTCTATAAGTTGCTGAAAAAGATGTTTAGAAGCATGTTTTAGCAGATTATAAAGGAAATAATCAGGATTCGTAAGATTTATCCTTACCAGATTCTGATGTAGCAGCGCTGGCTTCAATCATTTGAGTAACCACATGGTTGAGCTGAGAAGCATTCTGGCTGGTGATTACAGGTTTTCCAGTACCTTCTTCAATGGCTTTGCGAGGGGATGGACTGGATAATACGCAGCAGTTGTTCAGTATTAGCTACATCGGTGTTGTATCTTTTGCCATCTGCTGATTTCAATTTCAGTTGACTACATTTTGTAGTCAACTCAGAGCCTTCCTTTTTCAGGCGGGTTTTGAGAACGCTCCAATACTTGGCTGCGTGACGTGTGTCTGGTTGTTCGGTAAGAACACCAACTACATCCACAATGGAGAAGTACCATTCTTCTTCAGTTTCGTTCCAAGCTGTACGTATGGGCTGGTCTTCAAATAATTGAAGATTTTCATTTGTGATCATTAAGCTGATTCTCCTTTTGACTGAGTAATTCGTTAGCATATATTGTGAGTCTCCTGATAAAGTCATCATCACAGTCACTACAGATATTTAAAAGCTCGTAGATTTCAGGGGCTCTATTTTTGTCGATGATGATTTTGTCAGGCTCCATTATATCTGTCTCGCCAGTGAGGTAGGCTACTGATGTGCCAAAACATTGAGCGATAACCTCCAGAGTCTGTAAGGATGGAGTGCGATCTCCATATTCATATCTACTGTAACCGATGCCCGATAAATTCAGGCGTCGTGCGGCTTCAGCCTTAGTGATTCCTAAATGTTCCCTGGCGGCTTTGATTCTTTGTGAAATAATATTATTAGACATTGTGACTCCGTAAATTTAACAATAGACTTTGCAGGTAAAAACAGAAAATATATCCATTGGTTATTATGATGCGAATACTTAAAGAAGTCAACTGTTTCTTATTTAGAGCTGGAAATGATAAATTGTATAAATGATTATGAATAAAGTGTGTTTATATTGTATCCAAATGGTTAAACTGTTAGAATATATCATAACTAGAGTGGTGAGTCACAATATAATCTACGTGTTGATTTTTGGAGTCAATATGTCGAAACTGGACGCATTGTCTGCTCTACTGGGGGTGAGTAATGATATGGGGTAATACCCTCGTAGTTATAGACTATGCATGTTTTGGGGAGATGAAATGAATTATTTAGGGACTTACATCTTTGGTGTAGGTTCCTTTTTTGTTTTAATTATATGCAATCTTTATTATCAGCAACTCATTTTATAAAAATATAAGTAACTAAGAAGGATTACAAAGAAATGTACGATTTCAACAATGACCCACGATTCAAAGGAATAGAGAAAATCCCTGGCAAGTGCTTACTCTCTTCTCCAACTATGCACGGAGATGAAGAGAAATACGTTCACGAAGCCTTCGAGTCAGGATGGGTTACTACGGCTGGGAAGAATATAGATGAGCTTGAGAAGAGAATCGCTGAGTTGGTAGGTGTTAAGTATGCGGTAGGACTGAGCTGTGGTACAGCAGCTCTTCATCTGGCGGTGAAGCTTGCTGGAGAAAAGCTTTATGGTCAGCCAAAGCCTACAACTGGCACACTTACAGGTCGCAAGGTGTTCTGTTCAGATGTTACCTTTGATGCCACCGTAAACCCCATTGCATATGAGGATGGAGAGGCAGTATTCATTGATACCGAGTACGACACTTGGAATATGTGCCCGGAAGCTTTGGAAAAGGCTTTTGAGATGTATCCAGATGTGAAGCTTCTTGTGCTTGCCCACCTTTATGGCACTCCTGGAAAAATGGAGGAGATAAAGAAGATTTGTGATGCTCATGGAGCTCTTATTGTGGAGGATGCAGCAGAGTCCCTTGGTGCAAAATATAAGCTGGGTGATAGCTGGGTAGAGACTGGAAGCCTGGGAGACTACAATTGCATTTCCTTCAATGGAAATAAGATAATCACCGGTAGTGCAGGTGGCATGTTCTTGACTGATAGCATAGAGGATGCCAACAAAGTGAGAAAATGGTCTACCCAGAGCCGTGAGGCTGCCCCTTGGTATCAGCATGAGGAGCTTGGCTATAATTATCGTATGAGCAATATTGTAGCAGGTGTTGTGAGAGGCCAGATTCCATTTTTGGATGAGCATATCGCTCAGAAAAAAGCTATATACGAGAAGTATCGAGACGGACTTAAAGACCTTCCTGTAAAAATGAATCCATTTGATGCAGATAAATCAGAACCAAACTTCTGGTTATCTTGTTGCATTATAGATGAATCAGCAATGGCGCCGCATGTTCGTGGTGAACAGGACGAATTGTGGAAGAGCGAAAAAGGAAAAAGTAGTCCTGGAGAAATACTTGGTGCATTATCAGCTTTTGGTGCTGAAGGACGTCCAATATGGAAGCCTATGCACTTACAGCCTATCTATAGAAGCAATCCTTTCATTACCAAAATGGGTAATGGTAGAGCTATGACCAACGCGTACATCGAAGGCAAAGCCGTAGATGTGGGTGCGGATATTTTCAACAGAGGTCTCTGCCTGCCTTCGGATAATAAGATGACTCCGGAACAGCAGGATAGGGTAATAGAGATTATTCATAGATGTTTTGAATAATATAGAGGAACATAAAGCAAGACAAATGGGTATTCGGAAGTGGTGCAAAACATAATAAGTTCAGAGAAGTTATTTTTGACCAAGATGGAATAGAAAAAGCTAGGAACATTCCCTAGCTTTTTTTTGGTGGCTTTGTGGTGAACTAATTAAAATATTAAAATATCAACGAGCTAAATGTAAAGGTGAAAACAGCGAATCGAAACATTTGCTTTATATTGCATTAAAAAAATAATATTTATTTATTAGAATATAAAACTTGATAACTGCAGTTTTATATTTTATAATTTCGATAGGAGGTAGTTCTTATGCTTTGTCAATTTTCTTTCCAAAATTTTAAATCATATAAAGGTGAAACCACTTTAGATTTTCAGGCAGCATCATTGCCAGAATATAGGGAGACATTGATTACTGTAGAAAAAGCAGTTGATTTATTACCATTAAACGTTATATATGGTTCCAATGGAGGAGGGAAATCAAATATATTGCAGGCTTTATCAGCCTTAATATCAGTGGTGGTAACACCTGTTGCTCAACTTGAAAAGAATCGCCAATCTGTAATTCTGCAGCAAAAGGTTGATATAATGCCGTACGCATTTGACGATAAATCAATGGATGAGCCTACGATTTTTGAAGTATTTTTTAGAGTTAATAACAACGAATATTGCTATTACCTTTCAACTTTAAATAATGAGATTTTAGTAGAATCACTACATAGAAAATCAATTGGAGGAAAGAAAACCGCTATTATTTTTGAGAGAGATAATAATGAAGTAGAACTTGGTTTTAGTATAAATAAAAAGAGTATTAATAAAGACGTAAACCCTAAGATGCCTTACTTATCATTTTTGGCAATAAACTATGATATTGCAGAGATTAATGAAGCTATAGGATGGTTTGAAAGTTGTATAATCAGAAATTATGCCAATCCTAAAGTTGAAGAGCAGCTTATGATAATTGACGATGAAGTGGCAAAGAAGAACTTTATTCGTGCGCTTAATGACATGGATATTGATATTGTTAATTATAGTTATGATGAGGATTCTAAGAAGCTATATACTCAAAGATATATAGGGAAAGCAGATTATTTCCTGGATTTTAACTACGAGTCGGATGGTACAAGGAAACTTATTGCTGCGTTGCCAGTAATATTAATTGCGCTCAATGAAGGAAGATTAGTCATTATAGATGAGCTGGATGCAAAACTTCATCCAAAGTTATTAAAGTATATTATTTCTTTATTTAAGGATAGAGAAATAAATAAGTATGGCGCCCAGCTGTTGTTTACATCCCATGACATGTCTACCATGAAAAATACAGTATTCAGGAGAGATGAGATTTGGTTTGCTGCTCAAAATGAAAAACATGAAAGCGAAATCTATTCATTGTATGATATCAGACGTGAGGATAACGAGAGAGTAAATAACACTGCTGCCTACGACAAACAATATCTTGAAGGACGCTATGGTGCAGATCCGTATCTTTCAAATATGCTTGGAGGTGAGTTTAGATGAGTTTAAAACCTCCGAAAAAAAGTGATTTGGATAAGGCATGGATGAGAAAAAGGAAGGATACGCAAAGGAAGGTCTCACCTGAGTATCATCTTATCATCACTGAAGGTACCGATACAGAACCAGCTTATTTTGGCAGTATGAAAGATATCATCAATGAAGTTCATCCTGGAAGAATACAGATAGAAGTTGTTGGAGGAGGAGATAATACATTAAATTTATTGTTCAAAGCAAAGCAACAAGTTGAAAGATCATTAAACGGATATAAACATGTGTGGGTTGTATTTGATACAGATAACTAATGAATATAATTATTTAGTAGAGGTTAATAGGCTGTCTTCTTCATACTAAAACAGGACCGTCAGGCAATGCTTGCAATACCAGGGGGCAAAGCCCCAAAAGTAGCATAAGCTACGGCAAGACAGCCCTGAAATAACTTGCTTCAGCCTTGAATTGTATGCAAGGAACCTAAATTTTGCAACCCTAAGTTCCCTACATACTAAGTAATGGATAAATTAAAAATAAAATACCAAAAGCTCTAGGACTCTTTACCTCTCCCTGGGGCTATTTTTATTTAAATGTCCAAAAGTCGATAAAAATATGAGATTTGGACAAAACTAGTAATTCCATAAAAAACTATTCGCTGAAAGAGGGAAAATTAGATAGATTTTGCGGCCTCATATTATTTATAGAAAGCAGCTCAGAGATCTGTTTTAGTCTCTGGGCTGTTTTTCTATCTCATCCCAACTAAAACTGTTAGAATTATAATAACTATTTAAGAAAAATTGGGAGATAAGATAATGATTACAATGCAGCCAACTGAGCATCTAGTGGGGATAAATGTACAGGGGGATTATTATGATTTTGAAGCATTTGTTGATGCAGCCCATAGACTAACTGGAATGTGGCCAGATGAAAACTATAAAGACCCATATTATTCGTGCAGTAATAGACTCCTAGGTATATGCAGATGTTTCTGCCGCTGCCAGAGCATATGGTTGCTCTATTCACGAAGTACATGACCCTGATTTAGATTTTCCTGAAGAAATTGAGTGGTAGCGGAGATATAGAGATGAACAAAAAAGACCAAATGACAGTAGAAAACTTCGTGAGTACAGGGATGGAACTAGACCCCTCTACGTTTGCTTTCCAGACTTTTCAAAGGAAGAAATAACTGAGATTTACAATAATTATAGAGATAATGAAGTGCCATTAAATAGTAATTCTACAGGCATGAGTATCAATTGCTCATGAGGTAAGGTGGTAAAAATGGATATAAGAAAGCAGGATTGGAAACTGTTTAGAGAAAAAGTTCCTGAATGGCAAGAACTATATATGGAAAAGCTATTAAAGCAATACATAGCTCTACTATCGGATGAGAGTAGCTATGCGTCAAAGAGATTTTGGGAATTGGACGAGAAGATAAAAAAGGATAAGCGTACCCCTGGTGTACAGCTACAGCTAGACAAGTCCGAGATGGAAATAGATACAGCTCATTTAATCATGGATGGTGCAATAACGCTTGATGACTTATCAGATTTCAGCAAGGAATTCCAAGATAGTGTTAAGGAATTCATAGAAAAATTTAGTAACTTGAAATAATGCATTATAAAATCTCTGATTGATTTATTTTTCAAGAAAAACAGAATAATAGAAAACAAGGTCTTTAGATAAAGAGCTTGAAGCAGCTAAAGCTAGGAAAGAGTTATCTTTAATCGAGGTCAAGTGCTCTATAGGTGCTAGAGAGGACCTGGGCAGACCGACCACCACAGCTTTGGAGAATAAGCAGAATTTTATGGAGTATCTTAAAATGCTTTAGGCTAATCAAAAAAAGAGTATAATAAAAATGTTATATAAAATAATGATAAGGGGGAATATTGCAAATGAACAAAGTCGGTAGACGGCTGATTAAGTCATTTGTAATCGGCGGAGCCATGTTTACTGGATTGTACATGAATTCAGTAGATTCTTTTGCGGCAGAAGTAGAGACAAATGATAATCAGTTGCAACAAACAGACGAGACAGCCAATCAGGAGGCTGAGCAGGAGGACGAAAGACTCCAGAAAATGGAGGATGCTACAGAGGTAATTGAAGGTGATGCTGTAGCTGAAGAAGGTTATTGTGCTAAGGCTGAAGAGGATGTCGCAAACAATTCTTTAGACCAGGAAAAGGTCGACGAATTGAAAAAGGCTGGTCAGGACGTCATGGACCAGGCTAAAGAAAAGAAAGCCATTGTAGAGGAAATATATGGTGAAATAAAAGGCGAGGCAGATGCAGAAGAATCCAGTCTGGCCCAGCAAGCTAAGGATTATGGCTTCGGTGAACAAGTTGAAGCGTTTGAAGCCATAGAGGATAGTCAAAAAAAGATTGAGTACCTGGATGAATTTGTTGACAATGCAAACCAGCAATACCAGGAATACGTCAAAGAAAATGGCAAAGATTCAGAAAAGTACGCCGAACTTGTTAAGGAAATCCAGGAAGCAGAGGGTGAAAAAGAGAAGGCTGCTGAGGATTATGCCAAGGTTGTAGAAGAGTACAATCAATTAGAAGAGCAGCGCCAGAAGCTTGTAGAGGAATTAAACCGATTAGAGATTGGTGTTTCTGATTTTGACAAAATGGAAGAAAATCAGGAATACTATAATCAGCAGCTTGAGGAACTCAACAGACTCAAAGCAGAATTCGAAAAGAGTTGCGAGAAGTTTGATGAGATTTATTATGCAAGAGCAGCATATGAGGAGCAGGTCAATCAGGCTGGAGCTACCAGGAATGATTACCTAAATAAGATAAGAGAGGCGACAGCTGCTGAGGCCAGCAATGAAGAATTGGCAGCAATTGTTATGGAATGTTCTACATACATTGAAAAATACAATGAGGCTGTCGCACAGTTAGAAAATTGGTACAACGAATTAGAAAGTGCAACTAGTGATCGCCAGACAAAAAAGGGTGCCTATGACACTCAAAAGACAGTTGTTTCAGATTACGAAAAAACACTTGCTAACTATGCTAATTATAAGACATTGATTGATTCATATAAGGAATATGAAAATACCTTAAGTGATCAGTCTCTCAAGGTAGAGGGTGCCAAAGCCACAGTAGATTCAGTTATAGAGAAAATCGCAGAACTGTATGGCAAGAAAGAAAGCATTGATAACGGATTTGTCAATGACAGAGTGCTGTACGACTATTGCATGGAATCTATATCAAAGTATAGAAATTCTTTGATTAACTTATCAAAGGCGCAGGGTATATATGATAGAGCTGTAGTGGCATTTACAAAGACTGAAGAGAAATATGAAGATTTGAATGAGACTATTGAGTCATACGAAAATCCAGAGAGTCCAGAAGAGCCGGATTATGTTTGTATACAGCGTCGTGATGAAGTGAGAAGTTTATATAGCGACATGTATATGTTGTATGTTGAAATCGAGGAGACATACAATTCGATTAAAACGGATTATGAAAATGGAACCTTAACTCAAGAAAAATTAGATACTGCAAAGAAAATAATCAATAAGGATATAGAAGAAGCAGAAGGATTATACACATATATTAGAGATACAAATGGATATTACGAGTTAACTATGAATTATGTAGAAAACGAATATAGCCATTTAGTAGATGAATATAATGTCGCCAAAGAGAGTCTGTATTACATTGAAGAAGAGTATAAATATAATCAAAGTGTGTATGGCAGTTATGACTTTCTTCAATCTTTGTATGAAGAAAGTTGTGAGGAACATCCAAATTGTATCGAACCATATAAGAGATACATTGAGAAGGTAACACCTGTTGAAGCTGAAATAAAAGAACTTAACGCAGAAAAGGAGAAGATAGAGAAGGCAGTTACCGCGGCAACAAAAAGCTATAATCAAGCTGTTAATGAAAGTAATGAATGGGAGAATATTTATAAAAGTAACAAAAAACGTGTCGAACAGCTAAAGAAGGAACTTGACGCAAGCTATACTGATGCAAAACTTAAGGAATACAACGATGCCGTTACTAAAACCGAAAAGATAAGGGATAAATGGATGGATACAAAGTCTTTAGCTGCCACTAAATTGGATGAACTTAATAATATTAGTATGCAAAGCGAGGCAAGAAAAGACGAGATTAACACTAAACTCGAAGAATTAACCACTTATGCTCAAGATTTGTATAATGCCGATAAGGTGTATATTGAAGAATATAAAGAATATATATTTCTTTGGTATTCTGAAATGAAGAAAGCGGAGCAAAGGGATAAAGATTTTGTTATTCAATCAGAAGAACAGAAAAAGGTAATAGAAGCATGTAAGGAGAAGGCAGATGCTTATACACCAAAAATACTCGTGTATAGAGAATGCGAAAAAGAAATAACTAATTTGTATAATAGTTCAGGAAAGATGATTAAAACTGCGAAGGAATACACTAGTCAAGTGAATCAGCTGGGATAATAACCAATCCCGGTAGGCAAAGTGGCTATTAGTTCTTTCGATATGACAAAGGTGTTCATTGTGAAAAGTTACATAATATAACAGGATAATTCACAGTAAGTTTGTATCAATAAGTAATTGTCAACATCTCCTGCTAAAGTGTATAATTCTGCAAGATGCCATTTTGGGCAGAGAAATATAATTTGGAAGCGTGGGGAATGTGATGAAAGTATTAATGGTTAATAAGTTCCTGTATCCAAATGGAGGATCAGAGACTTATATATTCAAGCTTGGCGAAGCTTTAATGTCTAAAGGACATGAGGTTCAGTATTTCGGTATGGAACATGAAGGCAGATGTGTAGGAAACCGAGTTGAGGCATATACATCTGACATGGATTTCCATGATGCAAGCAAGTTTGAGAAGATGACTTATCCTCTCAAGACTATATATTCTAAGGAAGCTCGTCAGAAGATCAGACTTGTTTTAGATGACTTCCAGCCAGATGTTGTTCACTTAAATAATTTCAATTATCAGCTTACACCATCTATGATTCTTGAGATTGTAAAGTGGAGAAAGCAGACTGGTCATAAGTGCAAGATTGTTTTCACAGCACATGATTATCAGTTGGTTTGTCCAAATCACATGTGCAACAATCCTAATACACACGAGAACTGTGAAAAGTGCTTAAGTGGTAAATTCATGAACTGCACCAAGGGCAAATGTATTCACGGAAGCACAGCTAAGAGTTTCATTGGTACCCTTGAGGCTACCTTCTGGAAGCTTAAAGGCACTTACAAGTACATTGATAAGTTCATTTGTTGTAGTGAGTTTATGAAGAGCAAGCTTGATAGCAACCCATTATTTGCTCCAAAGACTATCGCTATTCATAACTTCATCGAGTCAATTCCTTGGGTGGAGTCTGAAAAGGAAGATTACGTTCTTTACTTTGGTAGATACTCCGAGGAAAAGGGTATCAGAACCCTTATCGAAGCAGCAAAGAAGATGCCTGAAGTAAACTTCATTTTCGCAGGAAAGGGACCTCTTGAGGACTTGCTTAACGGAGTGGACAATATCAAAAACGTCGGCTTCCAGAGCGGTGATGATTTAGCTAATCTCATCCGTAAGGCCAAGATGTCAGTTTACTCTTCAGAGTGGTATGAGAACTGCCCATTCTCTGTAATGGAGTCTCAGATGTATGGCACTCCAGTTATCGGTGCAAACATCGGTGGTATTCCAGAATTGATTAAGGTAGGTGAGACAGGCCTTCTTTATGAGAGTGGCGATGTTGATGCCCTCTGCGATGCAATTCACACAATCTGGCAGGATGATGCAAAGGCTCAGGTTATGCATGAGGCCTGCAAGGAGTTAAGCTTTGATACAATTGATGAGTATCTGGAAAAAATTTTGAATTTATATGAGGCGTAGATAAATGACCCACAGTAGTACAGTGTGCTGCTGTGGTTTTTTTTAGGTAATCTTTTTACAGCGGATTTCTATTTCTGGATTTTGTAAACTATTATTTTTATTGTGAAAAAATAGTTTATAATGAGATATGAACACAAAATAAGAAAAGAGGGAATAAAGTTATGAAAAAATTTTATGTGGCAAATGCGGAGATTCCTGTTGTCGAACATTGTAATTTAAATTGTAGTTTATGCAATAGCCATGCCTATTTGATTGAGGAAAGTAATTACCCACTAGACCAGTTCAAAGCAGATATAGATGTTTTGTCTAAGTATATTCATTTTGGTATACTTACTTTTATGGGAGGAGAACCCTTGCTGTGTAAGAATTTGGACGAATATATTTCTTATGCAAAGAGCAGGAAAATGGGTGAGATATACCGTGTATTAACCAATGGAATTCTCTATAAGAATATGTCTGTTGATTTGATGAAAGTAATGGATGTGTTAGAGATATCTCACTATCCACAGATGAAAGAATCTGCCGACGATATTCAAAAGTATTTAGAACCATTAGCGAAGAAATATAAATTTACATTTTATATAAAAAATATAGGATATTTTAATAAGATTGATACGACAAGTATAACGGAAACGGAAGCACAGGAAGGTTACAATAAGTGCTCTAGGATATTTTATGGATGTAGTATTTTTGATGGATATTACTACAAGTGCATGCGTCCCAAGACCACGAACCTTTATCTTGAAAAGAAATGTGGCATAACCTCAGAAGTAAACATGAGAGAGGTTGATGGTCTTAAGATATCAGATGATGGTTTTAGAGAAAGATTCCAGGAATACTTTAACAGGAAAGAAATGCTGGTTGCATGCAAATATTGTTTGATGGGCTTGGAAGATGAGACTGGATTTAAATATTATGTTAAGCATAAGGCTATGAACAATAAATTAATAGTGAGGCTTTATTATAAACATCGTTCTATTTATCATGGATATAAAAATATTAGAAAGCTTTTCCAGTATGACGAGGGCGCTCATACATCAGGAAATGATTATGTCAAAACAGAAGTTCATGATGTTAGTAAAAGAGACAAGCAGGATAGAACGCTGATATAGTAATTGTCACTAAAAGGTATAATGTTGCTCCCTAGTGTATATTTGTACGCTGGGGATTTTTTGTGTCCTAATTGTGAAAAGTTACATAAGATAACTAGAAAATACACACTAAGTTTGTGTTAATCAGTAATTGTCAACATATGTTTTCAAAGTGTATAATTTGTCAAGATGTCGATTTATGCATAAACAAGAATTGGAGGAGTGTGAAGAATTGTGTATCTCTCTAAGATATTAGGAGGAGAATAAATGCCGGGAGAAAAGAGATATGGCACTTTAGATGGAATTAGAGCTATATCTTGTATGGGAATTGTCGCAATGCATCTTTTTGGGAATGCCCAATATGATGTGCATGGCTTTTTATTTGAAGATTTTGTGCCGTCACTTACAAATCTTGTTTTTTTATTTATGACAATTAGTGGATTTGGAATGTGTTGTGGTTATTACGATAGGCTAATAAAAAGACAGCCTGATATAGTTGATTTTTACAAAAGAAGATATAAAAAAATTCTACCGTTTTTTGCTTTGTTATGCCTTGTTGACTTCATTATTTCCCCTAGTAAAGATGCCTTGTTTGAGGTGTTTGCAAATTTAACTTTGTGTTTTGGGCTGATTCCTAATGCTGATATAACAGTAGTTGGAGTTGGATGGTTTTTAGGGGTTGTTTTTGCGTTTTATCTACTGTTCCCATTTTTTTGTTACTTATTAGCAGACAAAAGAAGAGCTTGGTTAAGCTTTGCAGCTTCCATATTGATGAATTATGTCTGTGCTAATTATTTTAATGCTGGTAGAAACGCGATAGCTTATTCCTTTGTTTATTTTATGGTAGGAGGGATGGTCTTTCTATATAAGGATGTCATAAAGGAAAATAAGCTGACTCGGGCAGTGCTATTGATAGTGATGCTGGGATTGATAATGGCCTATTATTCGGTGGCATATAAAACGCTGATAATGATTTTGTTTAACATGATTGTATTGGTGTATGCTGTAGTTGCTTCTGATAATAATATATTAAACGTTTGGCCCTTGAAAATGCTGGGTGGAATAAGCTTCGAGGTTTACTTATGTCACATGATGATATATAGAGTTGTTGAGAAGGTACACCTATTAAGAATGTTTTCAAACGAGTACGTTAATTATTTATTTGTGTATATAGCTGTTTTGGGTGGAGCAATTAGTTTTGCTATATTCGGAAAATGGTTAATTAATAAAATGTTTATTTGTATAGAAAAAAGGAGAATAATCTAATGGCTGAAAAGAAATTAAATGGAACCGTAATCGTAACTTACAGATGTAATGCACGTTGCTCAATGTGTAACAGATACAAGGCACCTTCAAAGCCTGAGGAAGAGATTTCAATCGAGACAATCAAGAAGCTTCCTAAGATGTACTTCACAAACATCACAGGTGGTGAGCCTTTCATCAGAACAGATATCAAGGATATCGTTCGTGAGCTTTACAAGAAGTCAGATCGTATCGTTATTTCAACAAACGGCTTTTTCACAGATCGTATCGTAGACCTGTGCAAGGAGTTCCCACAGATTGGTATTCGTATTTCTATTGAGGGCCTTGAGAACACTAACAACGAGATCAGAGGTCTTGAGAACGGCTATCAGAGAGGTTATCAGACACTTAAGACTCTCCGCGAGATGGGCATGAAGGACGTTGGATTTGGTATGACAGTTCAGGATAAGAATGCACCTGACCTTGTACCTCTTTACAAGCTCTCTGATGAGATGGGTATGGAGTTTGCTACAGCATCTCTCCACAACAGCTTCTACTTCGTTGAAGCCAAGAACATCATCAAGGATCGTCCTATGGTTGCCAAAAACTTCGAGAACCTTGTTAATGAGCTTCTTGCCAGCAAGAGCCCTAAGAAGTGGTTCAGAGCTTACTTCAACCATGGTCTTATCAATTACATTTACGGACAGAAGAGACTTCTTCCTTGCGATATGTCTTTTGACACATTCTTTATCGATCCTTACGGCGACGTTATGCCATGTAACGGAACCAAGGACAAAGAGGTTATGGGTAACCTCAACGAGCAGAGCTGGGATGAGCTTTGGAGCTCACCTGAGGCAGAGGCAGTTCGTAAGAAGGTTCGCTGCTGCGACCGTGACTGCTGGATGATCGGTTCAGTTTCTCCTGCAATGCACAAGTACATCTGGGTTCCACTTTGGTGGGTAATCCGTCACAAGGCTAAGTTCTGGACCAAGAAGAAGTACAGCATGTACGAGAACAAGATCGTTCGCGACCTCCGCGACGGCAAGGTAACCAAGGAAGACCTCGACAAGTGCAGCACCTGCGACATGTGTGCAACAGTCAACAACGGCCTTTCAGCAGCTTCTATGGAGCAGCTCAAGGACAAGACCGGCGAAGAAATCGTTGATGCAGATATCGCAGCACAGATGGGGAAGTAATTATATAGGATAGTGAAAGGCGTCCACAGTGTGGGCGTCTTTTTCGTTACTTAAAAGGTAATAAAATGGTTGTTATAGAAAGACTTGTTTGATATAATTATTGTTACCAAAAAGGTAATCAATTTTAGTAATCAAGGTGTTAAATCATTATGAGTAATGTTACTGAATATAAGGATATAGTGGCATTCCACCCTGGATATTATATTGCTGATATTATTGAAGATATGGGAATAACCCAGGCTGAGTTTGCAACAAGGCTGGGAACTAATACAAAGACATTAAGTTATCTGGTCAACGGACAAGCAAATATTACTAATGATTTGGCTAAGAAGCTATCAGTTTTGACTGGGACTAGTGTTGAGCTGTGGATGAATTTGCAGAATGCATATGATAAAAAAATAATAGATATCCAGAAAAAAGTGGATTTTGAATGTCAGGTAGATATTGCGAAGGGGATTGATTATAAGTTCTTTGTAGAAGTAGCAAAATTGCCTGCTGTTAAATCTATAGATGATAGAATAAAGAATCTGTGCAAGTATTTGAAAGTTGCGGATCTTAGAATAATGCTGACTCCGGATTTTTTGGTGAATTATAGAACCGGGGTTAGTACTCAAAACGAGAAGAATGTGGTAAATTCCAGGGCATGGGTGCAGACTGCCATCAATATGTCACATAATATAGAGACACAGCCATATGACGCTGAGAAACTAAAGGCTTTCCTTCCGGAAATTCGTAGTATGACTATTATGGAACCGGGAGAATTCTTTCCAAGGATGAAAACTATGTTTGCAGAATGCGGCATAGCTTTTGTCTTACTTCCAAACCTGAAAAATTCAGGAGTGAATGGTGCGGTTAAGTGGATTAGTGATGAAAGAGTTGTCCTTGCTATGAGTGATAGGAGGATGGATGCAGATATCTTTTGGTTTTCTCTTTTTCATGAAATAAGGCATGTGTTACAGAGAAAGACAAAGACCACATTTATAAGTTTTAATGAAAGAGAAATGATCGAAGCTAATAATCAACTTGAGGAAGATGCAGATAGGTTTGCTGCGAACTATTTAATTTCGCCATCTGAATATAAGAAGTTTGCTCCTACCAAATTTACTTCAGATTACGAAATAGTGGAGTTTGCTAACTCTATAGGCATACATCCGGGCATAGTTGCGGAAAGACTACAACATGATGGAGTACTGCCACCAAGTAGATGCGCAAAGTTCAAAGAAAAATATAAAGTTATTTGTGTATAAATTTAATAATCTCTGTATTTGATGAGCATTTATAGAATACAATGCTTGTTATTAAAAAAATGCTTCTGGTGTATGTTAGAAGCATTTTTTATAAATACATTAGGAAGGAACTTGGCTACAAGATTGTTTTGGATGAAATCCGTGTTGGAAAGCAGGAGGCTGACGTGACTGTAGAAGTAGTGTTAAGAATGGACATTCTTACACCGGATAATAGCTACAGAAATGGAATGATAGCAGGAATGCTATATCAGAAGATTTGAGGATAAATGATGAAATCGTATTGAAAAGAGAAGGAAACAGAGGTGAATTAAGGCTTGGCCAGATGGTAACAGTAGATGATCAGCTTGATGGCGAGACTTTGTTTCTTCGAACAGCATCCTTTAATACCGGTCGTTTTCCACAAGAGCCAACATTAAGAAAGCTTATGGATTATCTGCATAATTCGTTTATTGTTGATGGATATATTTTTGGAGCAACCTTGGTGAAAGATATAACTAAGTATGCAGAGAAATTTGGTGTTGATAAGATAAATTCCTATTTGGATGATTCCAAATAGGACTTTTTTGTAGAATATGGATCAGAGAGTGAGGGCGAGGGCTTGAAAATTACTCTTGGTTCCGGGCGTAAAGCTGTTTTTATGAAAAGAAAAAGTTTCCCAATTCCCAATATAATTGGAAATGAATCTCAAGGAAATCAGGTGTTTGCTAACTTGCTGCCAAGTTTGATTCAGGTCATAGAGAATCCAGGAATGCTTATAATAGATGAATTTGGTAATAGCCTACATAATAAGCTTGCTGAAAAGATAATATCCTTTTTTATGGAAAAAGCAAATGCGTCACAGTTTTTTATTACTTCCCATCATACTAATATGATTTCTAATTCTGTATTTAGGCCGGATCAGATTGACTTAATTACTTTTAATAATAAAAAAGGAAGTAATGTAAAGAGATTGTCTGAATTTAAGCCGAGGGAGGCTCAGAATATGGAAAAGATGTACCTTGGTGGAATGTTTGAAGGATTACCTATTTATGAAGAAATACAAAATTGATAAGACAAAGAATATTGGTTAACGAAGGCGCCTGCAGAAATGCAGGCGCTTATTCAGAAAAAAAGGATGCTTTGCATCAAATGAGTTATGGGAGGATTCAGAGAGAATGGCTATAACACCTATACGATATGGTGAAGTACCTAATGTACTATTATTGGGGAACGGAATAAATCAATCTTTTGGGGAGAACTCATGGGATAGCGTAATGGAACTAATTTCTACTGGGGAATATGATCATGATGAAGTTTCGCTTTCTGCTATCAAATCTCTTCCTAATACACTACAGACAATTATTATAAGTAGCGATTCTGTAGGCGATGGTATGAAGCAATTAGCGGAAAAAATGATGCCTAAAGCTATAAAGGTAGGGCATGCTGACTTGATTAGAAAGTATGCGAACATTCCGTTTGATGCGATTCTTACGACTAATTATACATATGAAATAGAGCAGGCATTGGACCCGAAATTTAAGCTGACGATGAATAAGGCTTCAAAGTATAGGATGCCATCAAAATTACTTGGCTCCGATCCGCAGAAGCAGTTTGGTATTTTTAATCATATTGAAGTTGAGAATCAAGCTATTTGGCATATTCATGGCGAAGCTGCGAGACCGAATTCTATGGTCATGGGACATTATTATTATGGAAAACTACTTTCGGAAATTCAGAAAAGAGTACCAGAATTTATTTGTGAATATGAAGCGAGTAAAAAAGAGAAAAAGGATTTTATTCCAAAGAGCTGGATAGATTATTTCCTAATTGGGAATGTGTACATTGTAGGATTTGGGATGAATCCTTCAGAAATGGATCTTTGGTGGTTAATCAATTGTAAGAAGAGGCATTTTAAGGATAGTAGCAAAGCTTTTTTCTATGAGCCTAATCTTTATACTAAGAAACAGTATCCGGTTAAGGTGCTTGCTGAGATTTTTGACATGAGAATTAAGGACTATCAGATCAAGGGAAAAGAGTACAGGCAGTTTTATGAGAGGTTGGTTACGGATGTAGAAAATGATCTTATGGGATGCAAGAGTTTTTAAGAGTGTATTAAGATATTTTGATTAACGGGAAGAGGGAGATAAAACAAATGAATATATTTGATAATCAAGATTCAGAGACAGCTATAGAACAATTTTTTATCATTACAGGAAAAAATTATGAGCCACAAAATGCGCACGTTATAGTAGGCGGCCCGGATGGCAAGGATAGACATTTTTGTTGTCAAATTGGTTTTGAAAAGCATGACAAGTTAGAATTGATAATATTATGGGAAAAGGGAGCATGTCACTATAGACCAGTGTATTCAATAGACAACAGTAAATTTGCCTTTTTCAATAAATGTCTCATTGTACAAACAACTGATATTTGTAACAATAATATTTCAATCGATATTAGTTGTTAGTGTGGTTGATTTCATATGGAAACTGAAAAAGTATATCAGTCGATTGGAATAATTTCTAGTTGGGAAGAAATGCTTTTTAGAGCACCGATGCCACTTATGGTTGACGCTACTTTGATTCCATTTAGAGACAGTATTATTTCTGATGGACTCGTGATGCCTTATAATATATATATGGGTCCGGGTATGCGAAGCATGTTTGAGAATATATATATGACTGCCAAGAAAAACGGGCAAATCATCAGTAAACTGTAATAGCTTTTTTACTTCCTCAAATAAATCACATAATACATCGCGCCCACGCACACTCCGCCGCCGATGATATTTCCGATAGTAACCGGAATCAGATTGGTTACGAAGAATCCAAATAGCGTAAGCCCATCTGCAGGGAGTCCGTAGATGGCGCTTGTGAGCATGCCTGCTGGAATGAAGTACATGTTGGCAACGCAGTGCTCAAAACCGCAGATGATGAAGAGCATTACAGGAAGCCACAGAGCAAGCACCTTGCCGGCAAGCTCGTCTGCTGCAAAGGAACACCAAACTGCCATGCATACAAGAACGTTACAAAGGATTCCACGAAGAAGTCCGTCGCTGAATGAGATATTTGCTTTTGTTACAGCGGTGCTCACAACCCCCTGAGCAAGGGCATTATTACTGAAAGAATAAATGTGGCTTGTTGCAGCGCACAGCGCGATCAAAAAGCCGCCCACCATATTTCCAAAGTACACTATAACCCAGTTTTTAAGCATTCCGGAAACCTTGGCCTTGCCGGAGAGAACAGGGATCATGATAAGGCTGTTTCCTGTAAAAAGCTCAGCTCCGCCAACCAGCACCATGAAAAGTCCAATTGGGAACACAACGCTACTTACCATTCTCGCTGAAGAAGCATCCGCTGCGCAGCAGCTAGCTATCTGACTTCCCAAGCCTCCCAGCGCAATGAACGCACCAGCCATAATGGCGAGAAGAAATGTCTTAAAGGCAGGCGCCTCGGCCTTCCCCGTTCCAACTGATTCATATTTTACTGCGATTTCTGCAGGTGATTTCATATTATTTTCCTCCAAATGTGTTGCTTGCGCCACTTGATAACATAATGGTGAAGCATTATATGACAGTAGCTGTTTTGTGAGCGCTGTGTTTGTGTGAACTACGTGTTT
>JAEEGL014825532.1_pt1 | contig 29235 bp, 20 predicted proteins | sample 9134231 | NCBI WGS metagenome assembly JAEEGL01 (sample SAMN16246548, study PRJNA631951) | gut metagenome | biome: gut microbiome; feature: rumen; material: fiber-attached | host: Bos | place: Iran: Karaj | collected 2018-10 | reverse complement strand
CTAAAGGCCTACATCAACTATTTTAGACATTTTAGATACCTTATTATTTCTTATGCAGAAAGATCAGAAACATCAGACAGACGAAGAATTTGAGTTATTACTGAAACAGTTCATTGACGACGCACTCGACAGTGACGACTCAGATGACAACCTCGATGACGACCTGGAAGATGACCTGGAAAACGAAGAATCTACAGAAAGTGATGATGAACCAACGCCAGTCGAGCTCGAACTTCCTTTCCCCAAGGAGATAAGTGACAAGGTGGCTGAGGGCATGATGACTTTAAACCATGAAGATCACAACTACCTCGACGATGTGGCATCCATTGAAGTGGATGTGTTGCCCGGCTGCAAAGATGGATGGTATGACGAGGGATCCATAGCCGTTACTCTAAGGGCGAAACGTGGTGTGAACTTGAAAAGACACCACTTCACCTGCTTTATTTATACCGACACTTACTACCCGATGTGCGTAAGTGTGAAAAACGAGAAAAGGGGCTGCATGCACAAGTTCACCGACATCATCCCCTGCCAGAAGATCTGGCTCCCTGGAAAGTATATTTGTCTCGTTCACGATGAACTCGACGACACGTTGCAACGAATAGATTTCTCACTCGATGACCATCTAAACGTTTCAAGTGGAGAACCCGAGCTTTGCCTATACTCTGGTGTTGAGCATACGATGACCTCTTGCCTTCAGACCTCCGATTCAGACTGGGGCTATCTGGCAGGACTGCCAGGTATGGCTCAGTTCCGTCGAAGGGTGATGAACGAACGACACCTGGTCCTATTCAATGAGTTCAGGAAGGATGCAGGACTGAAAGCGCTCTCTACGAATGAGAATTATCTCATCTGTACGCGCAACAACGACGTGACGCCTGAGGTCGTGAGAGCCTTCCAAAGCTTGGTCGCCTTCAATTATGGCTTCAACCACGTTGACTGCACCACGCTCTTCGACCTCTCTCGATCCAATCCCTACGAGCCTCTGACAGAACAGCTGTGCGAGGCTGGCAGGAAAGTGCTCTGCCTGACTCACCTCAACGAGCTGACAACCTCCAATGGGAAGGTCTGCATGAGGAAGATCCTGGAGCGGGTACGTGAGTCCAACGGCAGTATCCCCCTCTGGCTCTGTGGCACACGTCAGGAGATCGACGAACTCATGAACCTGTTTCCTTCGCTCCGACAGTTCTTCACTACCAATAGTTATGTCGAACAGGAACCCTACACCGCCTTTGAACTGGTGCAGGCCTTCTTCGACGAATTGAAGGGCAAGAACTTAGAAGCCGACGTAGTGGTGAGGAACAAACTCTCACGAACCATTCTCCAAGGGTGGGAACAAGGGGCGCTGACCAACTGGACGCTCAGCGACATCCGCCGTTTCATCGCCGAAGAGATTATGCCCCGCTATCTCGAGCGCGCAATGCCTCTGATGGAAAACGGAGAGACCACCTTGCTCAGTGAGGCCGATATCCCCTTCGACAAACTGACAGCCACAGGTTCGGCCTTTGAGGAAAGCATGCGCGAACTCAATGCGATGATCGGACTCGACAGCGTGAAACAAGGGATTTTGTCGATGGCCAATCAAACGCGCCTCTCACTGGAGCGTCGCCGTCGTGGTCTCAAGGTAAATGGGAACCTGGTGTTCCACTCTATCTTCACGGGCAACCCTGGAACTGGAAAGACCACGGTCGCCCGTCAACTTGGCAAACTCTACCATGCCCTTGGGCTTCTCTCCAAAGGTGAGGTGATTGCCGTAGACCGCACTCGACTGGTTGGCCAATACATCGGTCAGACCGAAGAGAACATGAAAGTGATTCTCGAGGAGGCCAAGGGCAATGTGCTCTTCGTCGATGAGGCCTATACGCTCTACACGGGAACTGATGACAACAAGGATTTCGGACGCCGCGTACTTGACTCACTGCTCACAGTACTCACGCAGCCCAATCCCGATATGCTCATCGTCTTTGCGGGCTATCCCAAGGAGATGGATGCCATGCTCGCCATCAACCCAGGACTCTCGGGACGTTTCCCCTTCCGTTATCAGTTCGAGGACTACTCGGCAGACCAACTGATGGAGATTGCCCGAAAGCTGATTGAGCGCGAAGAGTACAACCTCTCCGACGAGGCAGATGCAGAGATGCAGAAAGCCATCGGACTGACCCTGGGACAGAAGATGCCCAACTTCGGCAATGCCCGTTGGATAGATCAGTTCGTTCATAATGGGGTCATCCCCGCTATGGCCGACCGTATCTTCTCCACGCGCTGTACCGACTACCAGCGCATCGAAGCCTCCGACATCACGAAGGCCTTCGAGAAATACAATCCTAAAGCCATCGGACTGAAGTCCCGCCGCCACGTCGTGACGGGCTTCACCGCCTGACGGCGATGAAATTTCAAACACATTACTAACACACATTTTTATATGATGCACACAGAAATATTTCAAAAAGACAATAAATCAGTCATTGAGTATCTCCGCAAACTGGGGAGAAACCAAAATGTATATTCATCTCATCGTCAGGGCATAGGCCCGTTGTTCTCTGACATGGAGGGCTATTTCTACGCTACGGAAGAGGAAATCATCCTCGTACTCATTGACTCAGGCACGAACACACGCTTCGAAAACAAAGACGAAATGGTGTGGGATCTCGCTGTTACCTGTGAGTTGTACCGCCATCGTCTGCAACGTCTCAGCAAGCATGCACCCTTTGTCTATGCAGTCCTGCTGACTTCCGACAATATCATCGAACGGGAAGTCATGCAAGAGGCATGGAATGCCCTTGACATCGCTGTCATCGACAGGGTTGAGGGACTTGACCATCTCTCCCTTCCAGTCAACACCGACGAGTCGCTGCCAATGGCTTTCCCCATGGACTTCCTCTATCAGGCAGAGTTCACCGAAGGCGACTATGCATGTGCAGAATACAGCCTTATCTCTCTCATCGATCCCGACATCACCGACGATGAACGGAATGAAGAAATGGATTATCTACTTAAAGAATTTGGATTAGGCAAATGAAAAAGAAAGCATTTAAGCCATTACTCCCTGAAATGAAACAAGAGTTCCTTGAAAAACTAGCCTTACATCAGCACTTCCTCCAGCAGGAACGCGATGTAGAGCGCGACTGGAACCAGGTTACCTCTGTATGTCTTACTCTGCGGTTTCCCAAAAAGGATTCTGCAGTTGGTAAGGCGCAGATTGATATAGTTGGCAGGGAGAAATCCTTCTTCAAGTTGGATCGCTTCAACGCCTCACTCCATGCAGCTGATTCTACCCTGATGGCCGACACGAAGACAGCCCAACTCTCTTATGGCGGATGCTCAGGTCCATGTATAGAGTTTCCTTTCTGGTATATCGAAGACTGGACTCCTGGCATTTACGACCTGATCATCCACGATGATGACGACGACTCGATGCTGGTCATCGAATTCTACCTTGGCGACGACAACTATCCTGCTCGCAGCTACGTTTGGCGTGACAACGAAACCGAAGAAGTCGATGTCCGCTTCCACCTCTACACCCACGGCGAAATCGCCGGCTGGCCCGATAAGCTCTAAAAAGATTAAAGTATGAAACATCACTATATCAAGATCCTTCCCAAATATGAAGAAAGCTACGAATATGATTGGTAATGATAATCATAGTCTCGAGACAGCTCGAGGCTACATTAAGATTGCTAAAGACCATGCCAAATTCAAGAAAACCGAAGGCTATATCGAAGACAATTTCTCTCTCCTCCAAGTAGCCAATCTCGAAGCATCTTTAGACATCTGTAACAGAGGCCCCGCAGATTACTACTATGAAAAGGCATATGACCTCCTGTCTGAAACATTAGGTAAGGACCATCCCGAAACCCGTGCGCTAGTTAAGGATATCATTACCTATCATGTCGATATAGCGAAGCGTATGCTGGCCGAGCGCTATGTGCTTACAGGCTGTTTTCTGGCAGCATTGATGTATCCATTGATGTACAAGTTCTTTGATACCGACCATGAGAGAGCCATAGCCTACGCCCTCTGCTTCATCTGCCTCATCGCTTTCTGGCTCCTTGAACAATCCTTTGTGTGTCTCATGGAGAAACATCATTATAGCAGAATCTACAAATCCAGAATATGTTAAGGCTATTTGTGAACTTTAATTCCAATACCGGTTTGAATGATCTGATAGCAGAGAACACTCTTTCACAAGATCAGTACCAGCTCACTGTAGGAGCAAGGGGGCAACTGTAGCTTATGAGAATTATAATTCGCGTGTCATCGAGTTGAAGCCTAGCCACAAAGTGGGCTTCACCGCCTGACGGTGATTTTTAAAGAAAAAAAACAAAATTCTTTGGTGATTCCAGAATATTTGATTATTTTTGTAGCGTCTTAAACAAATATTATTCCTATGCGTATCAATCTTTTATTTATCTTGGCATTTTTCACTACTGTCATTTCTTCATGTAAGCATGAGCAAGTACCAGACCTCAGTTTCGTTGAGGTTATCTATTGTACGCCTGATAATCCTGCAAATTGCCTTCCGTTGGAAATTACAAATACATCCGAAGGATTAAGAGCCAAATACATTGGGGCATCTTCTGATCAAGTGCTGACACTAAAGCCGCGTTACGAAGTTGACAAGACGGGTGATAGTACTATTGTCCTTGATGAGTATTTGGATGGAGAAAACAATGACAAATATATATTTAAGGATAATCAAACAGATATTTATGATAAGGTCTATAGAGCTATCAAATACATTAATGGCAAAGATACTATATCATTTTGTGGAAGCATGATCAGTAAAGGAGATGTTTTTATAGATATTAGAGATTTCTCTGGATCTATCAACAAGATTATTAACCATGATGACAATGATCCCGATGGTCATGGGTCAGAAAGGAGAGATCTTAATCTTCTGCATCTCTTACATTCAAATCCAATGACTTTTACGGAATCATTTGAGGGTATTGAGGATATTAGTGCTATTACGTCAAAAGACGGAATGTTTAGGGCATATTTTGTTAATTGTTGGTCAGGAGGAAACGGTGCATCTGCTTCTTATCGCATGATTCCTATCCAATACAAAACAGATTATGGTATTCTAACGTTGAATGATATCTCAAGAATGCTTTACAACCAGTTAAAAGAATTCAATGGTGCTAATTTCCCTATAGAAACCAGTTTAGATATTTTGCAGGCTACACTAAAAGGGAAGACATATTATATGATTGAAGTCGCATATTATGATCCCCAACCAGCACCTTTTGTTTACGGACGTGACGATTATTACAAAACTAATGCTTTAACCCTGTTTGCATATAGTATTGAAAACAAGAAACTCACTCCTGCCAAAATCTTTGGAGGAAAATCCATGATTGAGTTAGTGAATATGGATGGCGATGAAAATATTCATTTCAAGTATGATGATAAGACGAAAGAGTTACAAGTTCCAATAGTCAACCCCAAAAATCACGCCTTTACAGGTAAGCATAAAATAATGAAGATTTAATCATATGCAATAAGTACCATCGTATTTTTACGATGGTACTTATAAATGAAGGAGAGATTTTATATTAATACTTGTCGTTTACAAATATCTCAAAAAACGTTTTTCCTTCCATATCAATAATTTCAAATCTTCCTTCTCTCTTCCCGTCTTTGAAATTTCCCTTAAAATGTACTCCTCGATCGTTTTTTAATATACCTTCTCCGTTTGGAATCATAAGAGCATTAACTAAACCAGAATAATGCCAACCGTCATGGATTCCGTCATTGAGAATTATATCATCAACCATCAGTGTTCTCTGTGAAAGTATTGTTGTATATAGATTATCTATATCCCAATCTAAATAGTCATTTGTTTTTTTCTGTGGTATTTCAAAACTGCATTCTTCTAAAAGAGTTTTAAGATGTTCATCAACTCCATTAACCTTGAGGCTTACTCTTTTTCCAAGAGGAAATGGTAGCCGATCCGAGTTTTTTTTGAGTCTATAACACGATTGTCCGTCTATCAGAAGCTCGATATCCAAATGACTATTGACAATTGATACATGAATTCGATTATCAATTGGTATTACTTTACCTTCTCCAAATGGTTGGTTGTCTTTAAAGTACCCGCTAAAAGAATGATCATCAAAATACATAGTACCATATTTATACCACAAGCTTTTCCCTCCATCTTTTAGGGCAACGGCAGAAAAAGATCCTTCGTAAACAAGTCTATCTCCTTTATAGTATTTTCCTTCTGATATAAGCCAACCATCAAATGTGCCTACATATCGTTTATCTTTTTCACTATCATACAATATTCCTTGATTGGGGATAATCTCGTTATTTACGACTTTGACAGTTCCCGTGTAAACGCAGCTATCATCTTGATATTTAATTTCAAAGGTTCCTTCTTCATCAGGTTTGCCATTATGGAATATACCTGTAAACTCTCTACCGAATTGGATAAAGGTTCCCACTCCATCGGGAATACCGTCGTTATTTAAGCTTCCGTGATATCTGCCATTATTGTAGAATATCTCCTTAACATCGCCACTAATATGGGTAATCAACTCTACCACATCACGTTTAGTACGTTTGTTGATAGGATTATGATCATTAGAATCATATATGAGTTTATCTTCGCAATTCAACTTAACAGGCAAATCATTCAAATCGCTGTTTTTATAATTGATCTTTTTGCTTCTAATATCCTCCAATTTCTCCACAATATGTTCCATGTCTGTAATATAGAACCAACTTTTAGCCTTCTGAGGAATCTGTGAATCATCAATCTCAACGTGTTGATTAAAAACAACGACACCAGCAGTATGACCTAATTCTACATATGGTTTAGCAAACCAGGAATTAAATACATCTATCAGACTAAACTTATTGCTTCTAGTTTGGACGAAAGGATTTTCTCCTGAACCACCTTTAATTATAGTACCATCTGCAAGTTTCCAATCACCATTCTCGCAAGCCTTCACTCGGCCACCATAGTTCTTAAATTCCAAAATGATGATAGAGTTGTGTTTAATAAATAATGCATCTAATGGTACACTGTCAAAACTTATATTCGCAAAAAGCAAATACTGATTTTCTTCCTTATCAAAACGCTTCTTAAGCATCTCGCAAAGGATTCTAAACTGCTCATTTTCATGAGTGTGTTCGTAATCTTGGATTTTGTAGATTTTTAAACTCATATAACATTTCTATATTAGGGATCGTCGTTAAATATTCAGTTTCTAGAAATATAAATAATCAGTGATAGCAAAAATGCAGCAGAAAGAAGAATAGTTATCACCAATAATACATATAATATTTTTACATACGTAGATGTGGATGTTTTATATATGAAAAGAGCATGTTGTACCCATGCTCCTGATACTATAGATAAGACAATAACTATAGCAGGAAGAAAAATCACACCAGCCAAACCTGCAACAACATCATATTTGATTTCAACATTTGAATAAGAACAGATTGTAGCTATTATTGAAAAAAAATACAATAGGCCAAACCAAGCAAAAAGCCAATAAATTTTCTTTTTGCAATTAGAAACAAGTTCATTTAAGTTGCTAATTTGCCTTTTTTGTTTTCCTATTTCATCTGTTTTATTTTTATTCATTTGTCTATACAATTGCCCATCATGTACTAATTCTTCTATTTTATTTTTATTCCTTTTTCTATACAATTGCCCATCATGTACCAATTCTTCTATTTTATTTTTATATCCGATAATCTGCTTTCTTAAACCTTGTATTTCATTTCTCAATTTATCCACTTCTGTTTCTAGTGTATTTACACATAGACTTATTAGTTCATTCATTGTTTGTGGACGATTATCTCTCTTTGGTTGCATAGTTGCCATGATGATGGGAGCAACTTTAGGATTAAACCCTTCTGGGAATTTAAGTTCTTTTTTCGTCAACTCATAGCAATCTTGTGCATGATTGCCAGTCATCATATAATATAACGTAGCACCAATAGAATAAATATCCGTAGAGGCCCTTATTTCCTTGACTTGAGCATCCTCATAAGTCTCATTATAAAACTTCAGGTTTGTTAGCTCTAAGGGAGAATACGAGTTGGTATAGGTCATCAAACTGACTCTAGATAAATCAGCACCTTCCTTCTCATTAACATTATACGATCTGCATCCGCCAAAGTCAATTAACACCAGACGTTTAATATCCGTTCCATTGCTCTCTGTCTCAACCATAATGTTGTTGGGTGAAATATCACAGTGTATTATCCCCTTTTCGTGAACCTCCTTCAATCCTTCACACAAAGGACCCATGTACTTCCATGCTGCATCGAATGATTTGAAAGGGCCATTCTTTTTAATATATTCCATCAAAGTTACACCTTCTATATGTTCCATAACAAAGTAGGAGGTATTGTTAGCTTTGAAATCATGGAGTACATTAACGATATTCGGATGGGAGAGTTTGGATAGTATATCAGATTCTTTCTCAAATTTCTTCTGGAAATATTGAATAGTTTCAGTATTATCAGCAAAGACCACATTCTCTCCATTAGTAGCACGAATGCACTTCCCGTTATTCCCCATGTCCATGAAGAACTCCTTGATAATTACCTTCTGCATATTAAAGGGCTTCTTATTCCCTTCACGACTATGGTAATTACCAAGGTACGTAATACCGAAGCCACCATGCGATAAATACTCAGTAACCTCAATTTTGAGGTTATCATTACTCACCGACTTAAACTCATAAGGATAAGCAGCTTGTATGGCATTGATGTACCGTTTGTTGTTTGCTATCTCTGTTTCCATAAATTATGCCCACATTTAATAATTATAGATTCCCATTTAACATCGCACGAGTATTATGATCCATAATAACCCCAAATAGCATACTCAGCAAAGCAGAAGTCCATAAGAAAATTACAAATAGAAATACAATATAAAGCCATCTCAACAGTTTTTTTTCTAAATGATGTTTCAAATACCAAATATCCCAATAACCATGATTGTCAGACAACCACCAATAACATAAGCCAGATAGTACACTAAAAGTGAGCCATGAGACGAACACAAAAAAAGCAAAATCTAATTTAGGGAGGTGTGGCCATATTAAAAGTGTTGACATGGCAAGAAATATCACACAAATAACCATAAAACTCCAATGGACTTTTATTTTATAATCACCAAGCAATCTTTCTTTTTCTTCATAGCGCTCCTTATATGTATATGAATACCTAAAATACGGGTACGTATATGCCAAATCACGCAATCCTTTTATCTCCGAATCTTTATTTATTATCTCATTTTCTAAATTCTTTATTTTTTGCTTCAACTTTTCTTCTTCTGTTTCCAAAGATTCTGCGCATTTACTTATAAATGTATCCATTGTTTGTGGACGATTCTCTCTCTTTGGTTGCATAGCGGCCATGATGACAGGAGCGACCTTGGGATTAAAACCTTCTGGGAATCTAAGTTCCTTTTTCGTCAACTCATAGCAATCTTGTGGGTGATTGCCAATCATCATATAATATAACGTAGCACCAATAGAATAAATATCTGTAGAGGCCTTTATTTCCTTGATTTGCGCATCCTCATAGGTCTCATTATAAAACTTCAGGTTTGTTAGCTCTAATGGTGAATACGAGTTGGTATAGGTCATTAAACTTACCCTCGATAAATCTGCGCCCTCCTTCTCACTAACATTATACGATCTGCATCCGCCAAAGTCAATTAACACCAGACGTTTAATAACCTTTCCGTTGCTTTCCGTCTCAACCATGATGTTGTTAGGAGAAATGTCGCAATGAATTATCCCCTTTTCGTGAACCTCTTTCAATCCTTCACACAAAGGCCCCATGTACTTCCATGTCGCATCGAAAGATTTGAAAGGGCCATTCTTCTTAATATACTCCATCAAAGTTACACCTTCTATGTGTTCCATAACAAAGTAGGAGGTGTTGTTGGCTTTGAAATCATGGAGCACATTGACGATATTCGGATGGGAGAGTTTAGACAGAATATCAGATTCTTTCTCAAACTTCTTCTGGAAATATTGAATAGTGTCTGTCTTATCGGCAAAAACGACATTCTCTCCATTAGAAGCACGGACGCATTTTCCGTTATTACCCATATCCATGAAGAACTCCTTGATGATCACTTTCTGCGTATTGAATGGCTTCTTATTCCCTTCACGACTATGATAATTACCAAGATACGTAATACCAAAACCACCATGCGATAAATACTCAGTAACCTCAATTTTGAGGTTATCATTACTCACCGACTTAAACTCATAAGGATAAGCGGCTTGTATGGCATTGATGTATCGTTTGCTATTTGCTATTTCTGTTTCCATATTAATTCATTTTTACCAATTTTGTTTTGGCTGATGTAGAGCCCTTATCTGCTGCAATCTTATACCATTCTTTGGCTTTTTGTAAATCGGATTTCAATCCATATCCTCCATCCTTATACATATCTCCTAATCTTTCAGATATATATTTAAAGTTTGATGGATAACCATTGTCTATAAATTTTTGTTTTATATCTTCTCTACCATACCACTTGGCAGCCTGAAGCCAATCCTTTTTAAACCCAAGAGAATAGTTTGTATAAGAATTCACAGACTCTTCACCATAATAGTATGCATCTCCAATGGCTTTTTCAGAATCCCAATCACCATTTTCAGCAGCCTTTTTATACCATTGAAATGCAATGTTATAGTCTTTGGCAACACCATCATAGCCATTTTGATAACTGCGTCCAACTTTATATTGAGCCTTTGTATTCCCATTTTCTGCTGCTTTTATAAACCATTTAATAGATTCTTCATAGTTTCTTACATTACCAGTACGATATAATTCTCCCAATTTCATCATAGATTCTACATGACCATGTTCTGCAGCTTTTAAAAACCATTTTATTGCCTCCTGTTTGTCTTGCGGAACACCATTTCCCCATCGATATTGCGTTCCAAGATTATGCATTCCCCAGACATATCCTTGATCTGCTGCTTTTTGATACCATTTTACAGCTTCTTCATAATTTTTTTCTGTGCCAAAACCTAGAGCATACAATATACCTAAATGATTCTGACCAGAAGCATTATTAAGCTCTGCAGCTATTTTGTAGTAATTAAAAGCTTGCACTGAATCATTTTTAATATAATACTGGACACCAAGTGAATCGCATGCTTTGGCATATTTCTCTTTTGCAATAGAAACACCGCCATCTACAGCCTTTTTCAACAATTCTGTAACCTTAACTAAATCATCAATTCCATCCATAGAACGGTTTCCATCCATATACATAGAGCCAAGAAGATAATTACTCTCCGCATTACCATGCTCCGAAGAATTCAAGAGGCATTTTTCTGCTATATCATATTTGCCATTGACATATAGTTTATTTCCCATCATATATAAAAGGTTGCCTGAGAACATTTCATAAATCACAAGAACTAGAAAAATAACAATTGTAATGCCTATGTATCCCCAAATGGTTGGTATCTTCTTTTTCTTCTTCTCTCCCTCTGCTTGTCTAAGATTATTGACTGCCTGCTTAATGGAAACGTCTTCACGGCATTTTTTTACAAAGCCTTCCCAATCATCTGTTTCGCTATTAGGTATATTCTTTTTGTCATGTTTGCTATTGTCTTGTTTTTTTTTCTCTATTAGTCCCTCTACTTGTCTTAGAGTATCAATAGCCTGCTTATTCCCTTGAACCGCAGCCTTTCTCAGCCATTCAAGAGCCTTAGAGTCATCTTTAGCAACACCATCCCCATTGAAATACATTACACCAAGGTTATGCTGGAAAAAGGCATTTCCTTTTTCTGCTTGTTTCTTGGTTTCATTAAAAAGGAATTCCCTATCTTTGACTTCAATATGGACATTTTTCCCAGTCTTTTCCTTTATTCTCTCTGCAACTTCCCTTCTCGCCCAATTTGCAGATTCAATGTCATCACGAGGAACACCTTCACCTTTAGAATACATGACACTTAATAATCCCATAGCATCCTTGTCACCATTCTCAGCCGATTTTTTTATCCAAGTCGCAGCAGTTTCAAGGTCTTTAGGAAAATCTTTTTTCAATCCTAAATAATGATAATAACCTACTACATATTGCGCTTTGGGATGGCCTAGATTTGCAGCTTTTAGATACCAAGAATATGCTTCCTTATAATTGGGATTCAAATTATATAAGCCTTTTCTTAATGATTCACCCAAATAAAACTGCGCATTAGCATCTCCATTTAATGCCTTAGAATGCAATTCTTCAAAATTACACTTTGAGGAAATATCAATAATATCATTACATAATGATAAGAAGAAATCTAAAGATTTATACCTTTCAGGCTTTTCCTTAATAAGCTCAATATTCGTAGTAGCGTCATCACAAATCTGTATTAAATCCTTAACTGATTGAATCCTATCTTCAGCAGCTGGCTGCATAATCTTTTTTATTAAATCAACTGCTTCCTTTTCCATTGTAGAGGGGAAATCAAAGTCATTAAGGATAATATCTCTGCACTTTGCGTATGGTGTACCTGATTTACTGCAGCGCAAGCTCTCTTTTTCCGACTTTTTTAGATAGCTATTCCCAGCAAGCATATAATACAAAACTGCACCTAACGAATAAATATCAGCAGAAACCTTTATCTTTTCCAATGAAGATTCAGGATACCTTGCAGAATATTCCCCACGATTAACTAATTCCAAAGGAGAAAAATATGGATTATATGGTGTATGAGAAGCAACGGTAAAATTAGCGCCCTCATCAGTTTGTACATCCCACGACCTGCAACTACCGAAATCAATAAGAACCAACTTGCTTATTCCCTTGTTATCTTTTGTTGGTTCGACAATGATATTATTGGGTGCAATATCACAATGAATAATACCTTTTTCATGAACTTTCTGTAAGCATTCACAAACAGGTTGCAAATAAGACCATGCATCTTTTATCGACTTAAAGGGCCCATGATTTTCAATATATGTATACAAATCACATCCCTCAATATAATCCATTACATAATAGGATGTGTTATTCTCCTCGAAAATATGGATGACATGTGCGATATTTGGCAAACGATTAATCTCAGATAAAGCAGACGCTTCTTTATCAAATTTTGATCGAAAATAATTGAATCGTTCGGAATCTTGTACTACAACACTATTATCAGATTCATTTCTCCTACATACATTGTTAGACATAAAGAACTCCTTAATCGTCACCTTTCTTTCGGCAACAACTGTACGGTCTAATTTCCCTAAATACTGACGATATTTACCTAAATAAGTAATACCGAATCCTCCTTTTTGGAGGAATTTAGTAGCCTCTATTTCAATAACATCTCCCGTATTATTGAATTTATATGAATCATGGGAAATCCTTATTGCAAATCTCTCATCCTCATTCTCGGCCGTAACAGTTTTATTATTATCGTTCGTCATTTGTCATCACATTAGATTGGAAATAATTAATAGAATCTTGAAGCAGATCATCAACAACTAACGATTCTGCAATTAAACTACTTGTTTGTGTAGTTTCCTTAAGAGTATCTTCATTAATAGAGTGTATTGGTATGACGATACAAGTATTATTATCAGATGACAGTTGCTTACAATGAGTATGAATCAGTTCTATTATTTCATCTGCCGTTCTATAAGGTGCAAAGATAAACCTAATCATCTCATCGGTTAAGAATTCTGTAACCCCATCACTACAAAGCATAAAATAATCGCCAGCTTGGACATCGGTACCTTCGAAGATATCCACCTCCTGTCGAGTCTTAGGCAAAAGAGCCTTATTGATAATATTCTTCTCACTAAAAGTCAAAGCCTTGATAGGGGTAAGTACTCCAGAATCCAACAAATCAGATACAAGAGTATGATCCTTTGAACGGTAAACGAACTCCGTCACTTCTGCTGGTCTAATATGGTAAATCCTACTATCCCCAATATGTGCGGCAAAATATCCTTCTTCTGTAAAAGATAAAAAAGTAAGAGTTGTACCCATTTGGTGGGCACCATATTCTTCATTATAATATTGATCAAGCGACTGGCGTGCTGATTCTAATATTTCCTCAAATGTTTCTACAGTATATCCATTGTCTACAAATTGATTATACCCCTTGCTCAACTCTTTCACAATAGTGTTGCTAGCAACCTCGCCTTTTTCGTGACCTCCCATTCCATCACAAACAATAAAGAAACGATTATCCTCCCTTAGATCATAAATGGAAGGATACATGGTATCCTCTTGTATTTCACGATCTCCGAGATCGGAGAATCCTAATGGTTTTCCTATGCGAAACTTCATATTTCTTTTGTTATTATTCATCGATTATTTTTAAACAAGTAAAAGCCAATTTGAGCGTTTGGTCTCTTTCTAATTTATATTCTTTTCTTATAGTCTCTTTGCTATCCACCCATTTTTCAAGTTTATTTCCATTAATCTCCGTCCAATTTTTAGTATTGGCATCAACCCATAACTTATGAACATAATATCCATTATGCTGGCTCACTTCAATATGAATATGTCGACGACTCATTTTATTATCACCACCAACAATACCTATATCAGGACCATTGTTTGGATCTTCACGACCAATCGTTTGCTCACCGATTTTTAACTTATGTTTCTTACGTGCATCTGTATTCAATTCTACAAGAGTTCCTGGATGCTCAAACAAAGACTTGTCATCTTCTCCGCTAATCACTGTCATACTTGCCGAATCATCTGCACTTTGCGTACGTGAGATTGTATGAGGATTATCTGGCAGGCTATCCTTTTGAAGCTTATTTCCATGATTTAGTACTTCACTAATCTTCATCGTAGCATGGCAATGAGGACATGTAAGAATCAAGTCCTTTATATCCTCATATTCTCCAACAATTCTTTTTTTATTGCCACACTTGGGGCAAATGATTTCTTTAACTTCCATATAATTAATTTTTATTTTTAGCATACAAATAAATACTAACCGCCACTGAAAGCAATAGCACTATTAAAGTGACTATATACAAATAGTGATTCGATTTTATCAGACATGAAAATATGAAAAGAACAATTATCAATGCATTCACAAGATAAAAAGACATACTGAATTTTGAGTCATTATCCTCAGGAACAGACTGAATCTCAATTTTATCTTTATGAATTATCTTCGAAATAATAAGTTCCTCTTTGGGGTGAGATTCAATACAACTAAAATCATTGATCAGACGTTTTGTGTCAATCAAGAATCGATTGCTTCCTATAAGGATCTGATCGCTTTCATTTATATCACTCTCAAATAAGTTTTCACCATTTACAATAAGCTTAAGTTCTGGCTTTATCAGCTGAATGTGATATGGTTTTTGTGGATTATCTGACATCGTCATAGACAAATGATGCCTGCTGACGGATTCATCAACAATCACCTCACTTTGCTGGCCTTCCCTTCCTATTATCAATGTCTTGCTCATGCGCCTTCTATTTAATATATGCCCTTAACAATCCAGCGGGAACATTTACATAATCCATATCTGTACCCTTATCATGATAGATTCCTAATACTAAAGTCTGGTTATCTGCTGACAACTTCAACTTTGGATCGTACTCTTCAAGTTCTTTCCACATAGAAGGTGAACGCATAGATATAAAATCTAAAACATCTTCTAACTGTTTGCCCGATATAACAAAAGCCGTCTTCTCCTTTTTTGTTTTAAGATGAACATCGTCAAGAACAACTGGATTCCTAAACAATTTCACAGCCACATCGACTTTGACTGGAACAAATAGTCTATCCATTGTAGGCTTATCGTTCTGTGAGAACACCATACGGCTTTTGCCTGGTATCTCTGACAGATATAATAATCCTGCCAAAATAGCAATTATTATAATATAAAACGTTGCTGAGTTGAATATCATTTGTTTTATTCTCATACTCTTCACTTGCTTATCGGTTCATATAATTATTAAACTCACTACTATTAACGATAGTCATCAACGATTTTCCTATAGCGTCATAATCGTGATAGTAGTTAACTGATTGATAATAGAGGATATAGAACTTATGTTCTCTCATTCTCTTAACCAAGGTATCTTTATTAACACCATGCATAGGTACTTTTGAAATTACCACGGCTAATAATTGAGAGTCATTAAGACTATTGTCTGCCCTTATCGTTCCCGTCTTAGCATACACACTATATCCCATCTTTTCAATTCTACCTACCACATCATTCAAAGCCTGCGCTGTTCCTCCCTCAATAGGAACCAAAGACATTCCTTCAAATATGTGATTACTAAGAATATCTTCGTACAGACTATCAGTATCGAATTCTTTTGGGCGAACAAATGGCTCATAATCTTGCGTGTAATCAGGGTTTATTGTGAGCCTGAATTTTCGGTTTTGGGTAAACAACTTACCATACATCTCTGCCATCTTTAATGGTGTGACATGGAATGGTGATCCTCCTAATGTGGTATTACGGATTGCGTTCTGTGCACCTTCCTTCGTTATTCTTTGCTCCTCTGGCAAATAAGAAATAGACGGGAATGCGAATCTGAAACGACCTAAAGATGTCACATCGAAAACATCTGGCTCACATAAAAGATCGATAGATGCCTCCCTTTGATGAGCAAACAGATTATAGGGACTATCTTTCCATAATCCAAAGTTTATATGATATCCCATTTGTAAGGAACCATTCTCATGTCTTGGCATACCATCATCCACAATCCAATGTCTGAAATTAAATATTCTAGGACTACCATTGACTAGTAACTGTAAAGCAGGGAAACTTTTCTTGTGATTATTTGGACTAAAAGGTATGAACATGTCAGACGTCTGTCCCGACATTACCTTAGAAAGCTCTTTCCTCAGATAAAAGCCCTCATAGAAACCCAGATAAACTATTAAAGAATTGAAGTAGTTACTGGACCTCTGAATATATCTGCGAATATCTGTGATGCCATCTGAATTACCTTCCTCATCTTTATAAAGTGATTGGAAGGTGATATCACCACCGGCATAAGAACTGGTACTAACATAACTTTTCCCATTATTGGTATAGGTTTTTAAGCCCTGCCTTTGAGGATCCAAATATAATGCAAAATATCTCCAATCATAATAAGTCTGACTCATGACAGAGGTAAATGTAAGAGGTTTTATTGATGATCCTGGTCCTGGATTCATGTAGAGCAGATTTAAATCACCAAACGTTTTTTCTTCTTCGTCCACATTTCCTGTAATATAGTACAGATTTTGCAATTTCGTCACATGTTCAAAATCATTGGGATTCAAATATGGATTTCTGCGATTATTGTTCTTTGTAGAAATGAGGGCCTTAATTTTACCATCACCATCAGCTACTATTAAACTGCGGGCATCAGTAGCTGGATTATCATGATAATCGTTCAAATCGTTAAACAGATCTTCCGTCAACGTATAGCTTAGAGATAATCTGATGTCTCTACGTTGTAAATCTTTGTCCTTTCCAGACATACTTGCCTCTGCAACCTGTGACAGATGTAATGGATAAAGGAACTTTTCACCCATTGGGTATAACATCATGCGCCTTCCATTGACAAGAACATTTTTCGCAAAGTAACGACCAAAATCACCTTTTATATAAAGCATGGACTTATTCTTTTTACCAGTTGTAGTTTCAACACAATCGCCTGGGTGTAATGTCATATAATTTGCAGCACCAGAAGCATCTGAAAGATTGTATTTTGAAGCGCCATTACGAACTTCAACATTTTGTAATTTCTTTCCTATAATATAATAGTCTAGTTCACCAATAACCCAATCATTATCTACCTTTGCGAGATAAATCGGATAGTTGTACGTCAGTTCTGGATAATTGTCTATGCGCGTACTATGGTATCCTATTGGAATATTTCTTATAGAATCCTTATATTGGTATGAAAGCGTTGAGAAAGTATTTTTAGAATATTGTGGCACTATACTACCCTTCCAACTTCTTTCTGCACTTTCAGGAGCTTTCTGCTGAAAGAATCCATTATTGATACTAAACTGCAAATAATGGTCAGGAGTCATACGAAGGTGAATAATATCTGACGAGTTATTGTTTTTAGACAACTTATCACGATACAATTTATAAAGGCTAGCTGTAAAAGGAGATATTCCAGATTGTTGGCGTTGCGACAAAGAAGTTAAAGTATCGCACAATCCAGTCTGTCTATCGAAATAGTTAATAAATGCCGAATAATCTTCCTGAAGATTCCTTGATTTATTTAAAATCTTCAACCTATAAAGTGTTCCTCTTTGTTCATCAATAAAATCTCTTAACTGACTATTTACAGCCTCCAATTCATTTCTTGTCTCTTTTAAGGCTTCGCCAACATTGAAGTTTTTTCCATTACTGCCAAAGTTATTTCGCCCTACAAGAGTGAACAGTATAAACGTCAGAATTAGGATAATTAATGATTTCCTGCCTATTGGGGCTAACTCGTTCTCCTTAATTTCATTTGAAGAAGAAGTAGTAATGATGAAGAACAAAGTAAAAGTAAGAAGAATAGTAAGAAAAGAATGCTGGCTAATTAATGGATAATCTTGTCCAAAAAACACAAAGTGATTTGTTGTTGCTAAAGTAATAAATATAGCTTGGCATAAAAGCAGCAAAGCTGCACCAGAAGCGATCATATTGCGTTTCTCATTTTCCTTTGACAATCCATATAACACAATGAAAAGAGTAAGGAAAAGGGTTATCAATGCAGCAGCAGTCATCATAGAATGTTCACCTATAACAAATCTGTTTAACACAGCATCTGTCTTCTGAGTATGCCAGCTAACACCTTTGTTTGAATGGCTCCGCAATTCGTAAGGAGTAGTAAATGGAAGCATTTGAGGAATCGTTCTACCTTGCATATAATAATCCAGATACCACTGATTTTGTGAAGCTTCAAAAAGACGTTCCAAATTCCTACTTTCAATTTGTTCGTCCAATAATATTCTGCTAACGGGTTTAATATGAATCTGAGAACGATACAAATTATGCCGATGATTGCTGAGATATATGTTTCCGAAATAACCCAATACAAAGGAGCATCCTATTACCGCAGCAAAAGTAATCATACTGTCCAATAATGATTTTGGAATACGGATAGAGAAAACAAAGAGAGATAAGAAAATAAAGACTGATATATAAAGGAACCAGGGATGATTATAAATAAATGGGATAATACTAATTCCTCCAATCGACAATATAAGAGCCACAAAAATAAAGAGAAAAACATATATGATATTAATCAAAGCTTGTCTAATAATTGTTTTTCTATCCAAATTATCTTTTTTCTGTGATAGTCCACTTACTCTTAATAAGGCGTTATAGAGTAATAAGAATAACATGAAAACTATACCAAAACCTGCATCGAGGACAAGCGTATAGACAACAAAGAAAACCATAATACCGTATCTGGCTCTTTTACCCCAACTTTGGAACGAGCTACTATCTGTATGACAAAAACTCATAAAGCCCCATTCTGAAATGAAAAGGCCCAATACAGGAATGAAAATATATAAGATTCGATCATTAGAAAAAGCAAGTCCAACTAGAGTCCATACAATAATGATCAAGGCTGCTGTAACTAGATATAAGCCCAAACTTTTCTTTAGAATTTTAGTGGGAGGACACGCCTTGTATATAACTAAGGCTAAAGTGTAGAACCCTATTGCTATTAGTGTACCCCAGAATGTGTATTTATTATCCTCATAAGTGACTAGGCCACTATTACTAAGTTCATCTAAAGGTGGAAACACTGATGTGCGCCATGCAATAAATGCCCTCATAACAAGCAACGCAATTATTGAAAGCCACACAAGTGTTTCAACTTTCGCATTAACCTTTACCTCTTTTTTTAATTTATTTAAAATAGACGAGATAAAGACTCCCACAAGAACAGCAAATATCAGAACATATCCTTCAATGGTTTTAAATGGTACGATTGCGCTATTTCGAAGATTGTCGAAACTAAAGATTGGTGACAAATTTCTACCCTTTTGCCTCAAAACAAAAGAATCGCCTGCACTTAATTGTTCTATTTCAGAATAACCATCACCACTCAATGATACTGGTAAGTTATCATCTAACGATTGTATTTTACATGTAAGTGGTGTGAGGGTGTGTTCAGGAAGATACTGTAACACAAATCTAAATTGTCGGTGGTCTTTTTGATTAGGGAATACTGGGTAATACAAGGCCATACGCTCATCATAAGAAGTAGTATTTGAAAGACTACTTGTTACTATAACGGTTTGTGGCTCATCAATAGCATCTCTATCTAAAGGCAATAAATAGCGATATGGTGAATCAAAACCAACTATAATCTTCTGATTTCGCAATGTTAGGCAAATGTATGGAGTAGCATCATTACCAGTCCCTATCTTAAATGAAGTGCCTTCACTTATTTGTATACTATCATTCTTTGTCAAATCAGACTTTTGATAATTATTACCATTAGTCTGAAGATACTTAATGCCAGAAAGAGCATAGGATGTAAAAGACAGGAAGAAATGGCTCTTTGGAATATCTTCACATTTTGCTCCAGCAACTTCTCTTAACAACTTCACACCAGATAGGGTTTTAGAATCAATTTGGAACTCTTCTGGCATCGTAAAGTTGCTCATGATGTCATACAGTGACAAATAGCGCCGTATCATACGGTTCTGTTTCGCATGGTATTTAGCAATCTCTTTCCCATCCTTTAATAAACTCACATCGATAGAACATGAATCTTTGGGCTGTGGAGATACTTTATTCTGAAGCCATTCGAATTTTCTATCTTGACGAAGGATATCATCAACAGTGATAGAAAGCGCCATGTTATTATTAAAAACAAGCGTAAAGGTTTTATCAAAGCACGGTAAAGACCTTCCATTAAGCAAAGAATCTTTATTTGCTGTTAGTTTAGTATAAATTGGTTGGGCTGATTGATAATTAAGATTAAATGTGCCTTTGTGTGAAACTTCGAATGTACCACCAAGCTCCTTATTGGACCATAAATATTTCTTTTTATCATCCCCTACTAAAGGTATTGTTTGAGCATCACTTTCATATCCACTCAAACTAAGAGCATGATGTTGTACGTTAGAAAAGATTTCAATACTAGGATTGTATAATCGGTTCAAAGTGAACAAGGCTGCAGCCCCTGATATTAGGATGAATATATATATCCAACGAGTATTGTCACGTATTGGAGTTAATGCTGCAAGTAGCATTAACCAAATAGAGAATACAAGAAAAATAGTAAGCGATGTCCCGTATAAGCCCCATAGAAGGAACAATCCAATGATTCCAACTATAATCATAGCAATTATTGCTACAACCTTCTTATCGGGTATAGACATTCTTATTTTCATATATTCCACTAATTATTCTCTTCTTTATAATATCCGTGTATAGTTGCATTCTTTATCGTGACTCCATCATTATCCATTAACTGTGATAACACACGTACTTCGCGGTTAGTATCATATGGATTGGTATTTATTGCAAGACCTCCTGCTTCTTTGATACTTTTATTCAGTAAAATCATTCTTGGATTTACTTTCATCTCTTCTGAAAGATTGACATACCCAGTCCTATAACGACAAAAATCAACAGTGTGCAATGCAATTTCGGTAATTAAACTTCTCATCTTACCAAAATCTTCCTGTTTAACAGGCATCTGAGCAGCCTGGAAGACTTCTCGCCAATCTTTACCATAGAGCTCCTCCATTCTTGATACCCACATATAGCTTTGCCAATATATTTTTGACTCATTATCAATATTTGCGAATGATTCATCATCTCCAATAATAGCTTTTAGCTTATCCATCATTTCCATGAGCGACTTACTTTCTTTAATTTTAGATATTAAGCTATTCTGATGGGTATCTGTCTTTTTCTCCTGAATAACAGGCCCTTCAACATGCATTAAGAGATTATCATTCTTTGTATAAAGATAACTAACAATCAGAATAATTACAGACAAGGTGATTGTTGCCGCCTGTGGTTGAATATTGACAGAGAACGATAATAACTCCTTGGGCATATTTACAATAACGATTAACATTAGCAAAAACGTCAATGTAATCAAGAATTTGATTTTTCTACTCATAATCCGATATTATTGGCAATTTAAACAAATACATATTATTCTTTTCTTCCTCAGAGTACCATGGGAACTTACACTGGAAGAGCATCTCATTTTCATTTGGCAATTCGCCCCTAGATATTGTCAGCTCTTGAATATTTGAATCAGAACGCAACATAAGACAGTTATCACCATAATATAAATTATAGGTCTGTGTCTTTTCGTTATCTGGTCTAAATGAAACTTTATGTCCATTAAACCTTAATCTAGAATTACCATCAATCTCAAAATCACATCCATTAATCAAAAAGTGCTCATCAATTCTAAAATGATTAACTGGTATAGACTCAAAATCAGAAACAACATATTTCTCTACAATATAGGCTAATATCTTTTCTCCCAAACTACTCAACTTCTTATTTATCTCATCGTTATTATTAGAGGAATTTTTAGAAGCAAAAACCTTTTCTACACTCGGGATACCAGATAATCCACAGTTATAATTGATATCTAGCACATCCATTACGCCATAAAGGCAAATACTCTTAGCATACTTTTCGTCATATCTTATATCTGATGGAGAGCAGTAGAGTTCATTCGTGAAATAATTAAGGAATTCTTGATACAACATAGGGAACATAAAAGCACGCCCTGCCAAAATCACCTTATCAAAAACCATCTCACCTGGGATAATTTTATCTGAGGATTCTGGATTCTGTCTATTTAATCTCTCTTGTTGACGTGAAATGACTTTATTCAAATACAAATACCTTGTAAATAGATTGCAGATATTATAGCACGTCGCATGTATGATACCATATTTGTCTCCTAAGTAACCTCGAATACTGTCTTTCCTCAGTATTAATGCTAAGCCGTTAGCTGTTATATCATCTTTCTTCTTATTAGTTTCATTGAACAGGCTCTCACAACGTTCCTTGTCTTTTCCATCAGGAGAGCTATATGAGCGTTTTATTAATTCAAGGGATTCCAATAGTTTTTTTCTACCAGACTGGTCTGTTTGAGGCCCGAAAAGAATCTGAGTCATCAATTTATGTCGTACCTCTGAATCCATTGAACCTACAATTAAAGCACAAACATAATCAAAAAGTGCATATGTTATAGCATTGCCTGCTCCAACAAAGCCATCCCTATATAGACTTTCATAATTGTTTTGGCTATGAATGCTGATAATAGAAAAATCTATAGTACCTTTACCAGCATCAATAGTAAGATATGTCTTATCACTCTCAAGCTTCTTGATGTCCTCTTTCTCATTAGAACAGTAACCTGCAAAAGAAGCATCTGATTCACTATAAGGAACAATCTCCAAATGGATTCTTCTATCTATATCGCCATTAAGAAGTATACCCTTAAAGATATTGTTAATTAAAGCCATAACAGTTTTCATACTCATAACATTTGGGACTAGTAGATTCAACAAAATCCCAATATCAGTTGTATGATGATGGTCTACCTGAATTTTAGAAATAGCAGTTTTAATGAAATTGGTAATAATCTTTCTATAGCATTTTTCTACATTTGACTCATTTTTATTATTGCCATGCTCCAAAAGTGCAATTTTAATATTTGGCAACAAATCCGTTTTATCATCGGCATTCAAAATGTCATCATCAGATAACTTTGACAAGAAAAACGGATTATCATCGCGAACATAAAAAATACTATTAAACAAATACTTGTCGCCTGCATATTGATGGAATTCATTGCTAGGGATATCTTTATACTCTGGGTATAAACACTTTTTAGCGACATCAATAATATTGATCTCTGGTGCAGATTCATTAGGCTGAATCAAATACATTTGAGAAGCTTCTGATCCAAAATCAAGGGCAAGTTGATAATAGGTGTTTTCTGGTATGAGATGGAAACAGAGATTTGAGAGATACTGTTCCTTTTCAGAAATGAATAAAACAATTCTGATATTCATTTCAGCATATTCTTGTTCTCCTGTACATCCAATAGACCAATGGGGCATTGACTTATTTACAACCTTTCTTAGATATGCATTGTCACCAATCTCCATCTCAGACACATCAGACTCCACACCCTCTTTATAAACAAGTATTATGAATAATTTGTTATTGATCGTTTCTGATTTGCATTGTTCAAGAATCAAATTCTTATCCAAACTCTTTCTAAAGTCTGAGACCGCAAATACGCCTTCGGCTATCTGAAACAGATTTGTTTCTCCCCTTTTCTTCCTTCTACAAACAAATTCGTATTTGGTCTCTTTTTCAGAAAAAGAAATAGAGAGATATCTTCGTTCATTTACCCGAATGGGCATCATGTAATTTTGTCTCATACCTTTACTCTTATAAAATATACGATAATAGCTGCGTCAATACATAATATATCATGGCTGCAATAAAAGCAATCCATAAATATGTCCATAATGAACCTTTGATCATTGACAAAAATCTACTTGTCGAATTATACGGAACAGGGTGTTTTGTTTTTGATTCTAAAGAATATGAGTTACCATCAATTATAACCTTATTTTGGCTTAACAGTTCAATGGTTCCATAAGAATACCATTTCTTGTCCATGCCATAAAATGCAATTCCTTTTATTTCATATCCCCAAAAGAAATGCGAAGACTTTTCATTCAAAAATAGCTTTAATCCCATAATAAAGTCTTTATAATTGAGATTCTTTTGGGATCGTATTATTCCTACATATTGACAAAGCAATTTGCGGTAAACGCTAAGAACTTCTTCATCAATCGATCTGTTCTCATGCACATATAGATAATATGAGCCATAAGATCGTTGCTTTGGCTCAAATGTATAAATATCTTTTCTTTCTGCTATATATTCGGTAGTCATCGTGGTCAATTGTTTTATTTGTCTTTATCACTTATAGATATTGGTACAAATTCTTTGCCTACAAAGGTATGTGTTTTTCACCAATTTACCAAATTAAACTTTAAAAAAGTGCATCATTAACATGTTTTATACATGTTTTTGCCTTAGTTTCGTTGTATTTTTATTACTTTTGCCTTCAATTACTTTCAATTATGTTATACTACACCTTTAGATATTTAGAGACTCTTGGTATTCCTGGATCAGGAATGTGGAGTTATATTTCATTTCGCTCGCTCTTAGTATTTATGACGGCGCTTCTGCTTTCATGGGCCATCGGGAAATGGTTCATTGATTTTATGAACGATCTTCGCAAGAATGTTGAGGAGAAAAAGTTTGATACTTCAGTAGATCCGAAAGCCGCCAGTCGAGAATTTGTGCCCTCTATGGAAATGCTGCGCTTACCATTATCTCACTTAAGATACGGTAATGCTCTCTCGAATTTTTGAAGATAATGTGTACTTTTGCTCATCGAAAATGGAAGTAATTGAGAATCCAAAGGATCTTGCGCAGGCTTATACCTTATTTAAAAAGGGGAAGTTGGCTGTGGCGATGGGGCAGTACGATCAAGCGATCGATCTGCTCAGGCAGGCGTATAACCTTATTGGGGAGGATGGCCTTATTTCCATGGATCATCAACTTGTGGGCGAGTTGACCGATCAAGAAATGACGTCGGAGGCATTTCATGAATTGATGTGTAAGGCTTATTTCTATTCGGAAAACTATGAGAATGCTTTCGAACAGGCTATGATATGGCAAGATCGTATTACCAACAAATATGGGGCAGAAAGTAGCGAAATGGTTGGGTGCTATTCTATGTTGGCAAAGATACACGCCAAACTGAAATTGCCAGAGAAGGAGTTTGACCAAAAAGAGATCAAGAGCTGGAGGGAACTCATCGAATTCTTCCGTGTTCATAGTCAAACATACCCTATGGGGATACGTAATTTAGAGCAGCCCATGGCCTTTTATTCGAAGGCCTATGAGTTGCTCAAAAAGGAGAAAGGGGCAGGTAGTCGGGAAACACAGAATCTGAAAACTGAGATCATCCATTTTTATCTTGAGCGATGGCTGACCATACTGATGATACGATTCCTCTGGTTAGCGATTAGCTTGGTTCCGCTTCTGATGATTGTTTGTCTGGTGGTGTTTGGCTTTTCATGGCGGGCACTTGGCTTCTTCGCCCTCGGAATCGTTGTCTTTACCCTCTGGCGAATCATTCATGCCGCTGTCATCCTAACTCTCACATATCGCCACTACAAGTCAGCCCTCAAGTGATCCAAGAGATCCCATGCCGTCAGGCGCTGAAGCCCACCTTGCGATGGGACCTCAGCTCGATGACGCGTGGGTTAAACTTCTCGTAAGCTACAGAGACATCAATGGCCTCTATACGCTGGTAGATGGTCTTGTCGAGAGGCTGAAGCGTATTTGATACGCGATCAGCAAGCGCTGGTATGATACCGTTCCTGACAAACTGCTCCACCCAGCGGGCATTGGCGAAGTGGTCGTTACGTTGGGCTACAGCGTCGCAGATGGAGTCATTGAGCATTCCCTTTGCCTCTTCTGTCAGCTGATACTGATCCTTTGCCAGAATGGTCTCAGCAATCTGCATCAGTTGTTCGGCATCGTAGTCGCTGAAGTGGTACTTGTAAGGGAACCTACTGATCAGTCCTGGATTCATCGACATCAGTTTATCCATCTCGTTCTTATAGCCGGCAAAAATTACCAACATGTCGGGATCCTTCTGAGCCAATACGACGAGTAGACATTCCAAGGCATGACGCCCGAAGTCTTTGTCATCATCTCGGCTGTAGAGGGTATAAGCTTCATCAACGAAAAGCACGTTACCACGAGCCTCCTGAAGAATCAACTTCATATTCTCTTCTGTCTCACCTATGTAGCGCCCAATCATTTTTGAACGATCTACACAGATCACATCGCCCTTAGAGAGCAGGCCTAGTGCCTGATATATCTTGCCCAGCATGCGAGCCACCGTTGTCTTACCCGTTCCTGGGTTGCCAGTGAAGATGGCGTGGTAGGTGGTGCCATCTGTGGTGGGCAGTCCAAACTGTCGACGATTAGCGTAAAATCGCATCCGGTTTGATAACGTCGTGATGCTCTGCTTGATATCGTCGAGCCCCACCATGGCATTCAATGCTTCCAACGCATCGGCATAGGCATTGTTCTGTTTGAAAAGCCTGTTTTTATCAATGGCCTCAGGCTTGACTTCAAGATAGAGGCCTTCGTGATAGCCTGCCTTTATATCATTAACTGCTTGCTCGCAGTAGTCATGTTTCAACTGCTCCTTGACATAGTCGAGCAGTTCTTGTCTCCCCCACTGGCAGATATAGCCCTCGAAATAGGCTTGTTTCACAAGTTTACACATCTTGTCTGCAGCTTGTGGGTCGAGATAGAGATGTTGTTGATGGGCCATCTTAAAGATGGTGTGAATCATCTCCTCGAAGGTGTGGTGCTCATCAGAGAGGCGATTCTCCTCGGGGAAGAACTCCTGCCAAGAGGGGTTCATCTCCAACATGTTGTTGATAACCGCCTTTGTATCGCAGAAGATGGCCGCTGTCTTTTCCCTTGGCCAGTGAGCGCGGATCTTGCCAGCTATCACCTTACCGCTGTTCTCGCCGAGAATCCCCAACTGGTAGAAGCAGTAGACCCTGTTAGGCTCCCCCTCACCATTGAAGAGTGGATTGAGGTAATTCACAGCCCCCGAGAAGAAAAACTCCAACCTTTCATAAGGGTTCATGTGCGTCGCATCACGGAAGTCAGAGCAGTTGGCTACACTGATAGAGCCTTCTATATCTGCCACATTCTTGAAGAGCGCCACAGCTCCTGTATAAGCATGAGGGTCCTGAAAGCTCAGCAGGAAGTTATTACAGAACATCATCGGAGCGACCTCAAATTTTGAGCGATAGTTATTCAACTCACAGTATCGGCCACGATTGATAAGCCACTCCTTCCACTGTCGCAGTCCGCCATACTGCGAGAGGCTTCTCCATTTCTCTGTCTTGCGGCAGAGCCAGCCCGAGAGGATATCCTCGTCGCTCAGTTTCGGGCAACGGATAGGCTCGTCGACCTTGAATTCGCGGTGGTTGTTGAGCATCAGGTCAAACCTGAGGATGGAACCTCCGCCACATCGCATGAGCAGGAAATAGTGGCCTGGCAACCAGATATGTTCTTCGTCGAACTCCACCTTGATCGACCTGCTGCCGCGTACTACCGATGGTTCGCCAGTCTTGGCGTCACCGAGAAGCATCAATTGGTCGTTGTAGAGATAAAATGCATACGAATCAGAAATCAAGAATGATTTGTCGAGAGAGAGTACAAACATCAGGGTTCCCCAGTTGTACGTAAGATCAGCATGGCCGTCCTCGGCCTTCATGGTTACTTTCAGTCTAAACATAAAGATGGTATAGATTCAACAATGGTATTCACGTTGGTCGTCAGAGTAGCTCTTTATCAGAGAGCATAAGTTCCCGCCAGCCATTTGACTGGTGCAAAAATTTTGTGGGTTGTGTGACTTGTCTTTTTCTTTTTTCTACATTGTTTTGTTTAGCGGCTGCAAATATAAGCAAAAAACTCGTTTCCTTCCAAGAGAAAATTCGGATTTTTATTCAGTAAGTATGATTTTTAACACATCCTCGCGCATAATATAAATAAGATCGCGTAAGGAATGTATCTATGATGCTTTTCCTTATGCAACTGCGTGACTTCGTACTAGCGTCTGCTGCGTTTTTCTACATCTTTTCTTGCATATTCCAGAAATACTTCGTATCTTTGTGGCGTGATTCCGAAAGGGGTCACAAACATGGCGTTACAGTCGCTCTTTTTAGTACATCCCAAATTGCCACATCACATAAAGCACTAGAAAAGAAAGACTGCCAATGTTCATGTTCCCATATGGCGTGGGGACTTGGCAATGGCGGTTTACACTAGTGCACCATCGTGATGTGGCAATCTGTATGGGATGTATTATGTTTTCTGCCCTCTTACCTATTTCCCCACGTTTCCGGGTGGGATTTATAAAGTAGAAATTGTTAACCGATTAAATCGGTAACACAATATTAATGAACCGTAAATTTTAAGTAACAATGAAAACAAAGACTAAAAATGTGGCCTATATGGCCATGCATGAGAAAATGAAAGGAGGTAGGTCATGGAACCTGTAATGGAGAAGTCGCTGCGACAGTGTATTCAGGACCTGGAGGCTTTGAAAACGGCTTACAACTGTATCGATGTGGAAGACCCTTGTACGAGGTGTCTGTGTATGGCGGGGATTACTTGTTGGGCACG
>JAEEGL010181994.1_pt1 | contig 29235 bp, 26 predicted proteins | sample 9134231 | NCBI WGS metagenome assembly JAEEGL01 (sample SAMN16246548, study PRJNA631951) | gut metagenome | biome: gut microbiome; feature: rumen; material: fiber-attached | host: Bos | place: Iran: Karaj | collected 2018-10 | reverse complement strand
ATTACCATCAACAACACTTGATTTAATTGAAATCAAAATGAATGATGAATTAACTATAATAGATACACCAGGGTTACTTGAAGAAGGAAATCTAATAGATGTTGTTGATCCATCATATTTAGGTAAGATAATGCCTAAGAAAAAGATTAATCCAAGGGTATATCAAGTAAAAGGTAAACAACTAATTAATATTGAAGATATTATTACAATTGGTTTAACTGATGCAAATATTGTTTTATATATTTCTAATAACTTAAAAGTAACAAGAGAGTATAATAAAGAAATAACTGGTTTAGAATTTGATTTAAATAAGAATGAAGATTTAGTTATACCAGGGTTAGGTTTTATCAGTTTTAAAACTAAAACTCATGTAGTAATAAAAACAGATTATAAAATAAGTATATTTAAAAGAAACAAGTTAATTTAACTTGTTTCTTTTTATTTAAATATTGAAAGTTTCTTAGTTGGTAACACACTTGGTCTTCTATTTAATAAATATCTTTCCTTGAATTCTTTTAAAGCATATAAACTAGCAATTGAATCATTTATTCTTTCGGCTTGATTAGTTTTAATATCTTTTTTCTTTTTTAAGTAATTCTTAGCTACTTGAGGATTAACTCCAATAATAGATTTAAATACTTCAGAGAAATATTCGATAGAGTAGAATCCTGATTTAAAGGCAATATTAAGTAAATTATTGCTTGATTCTTTTATAAAGATGATAGAGTTATATATTCTAATATGATTAATATAGTTTATTAAGGTGATTCCTATTTCTTTTTTGAATAGTTTCATAATGTAATATCGATTATAGAAAAAGTGATCTTCAAGTTCTTCAATCGTGATTTTATCACCAATATTATTATCAATATAGACTAAAATATCACATATCAAATTATTAGAATACATACGTCTCACCAATATAAGAATACTATAAAAGTAAGAGATAAGCAAATTTTATACCACTATTGTTTAACTTTTTGTGAAAAACGGATGATATACTTAAGTTGCAAAGGGGGAGAGAACATGAAATTTGCACAATGGGAAACATTAGAAAACATGAAAGAGTTAACACCTCTTTCAAAGGTTAATGGGCATGAAAAAATTAAATCTTCAGGACTTCCGTTCGCATATGATAATGAATATCTATATGTTAATGGTAGAGGAACTCATTCACTTGTTATTGGTTCAACAGGTAGTGGAAAAACACAGTGTGTTACACTTCCAATGTTAAATCAAGCTTGGTTAGCAGGAGAATCTGTTATAGTAAGTGATTCTAGTTATGAACTTTATGAAACTACTAAAGACGAGTTCAAGAAAAACGGTTACAAAATCTATAAAATTAATTTAGATGAAGCAACTGAAACTAATAATTGGAATCCATTTGATCTTATTAAGAAATTATATGAAGAAAAGAACTATGATAAGGCTTCTGATGAGATTGATGCTTTAGGTTATTATTTAATTAATGGTCCAGAGGAACAAAACTCTGATCCATTCTGGATTAATTCAGCTGTTAACTATTTTGCTGGTATTTGTTTATATCTTTTAGAAAATAAAAAAGAATTAAACTTAGATTCAGTTTATGAAGTAGATAATGCTATTAAAGAAAATCCAGATAAGTTCTTAAAGAGTCTAGATAAGAAAGCATCTTCTTACATTAATTTATCTTGTGTATTACTTGCACCAACTGAAACTAAGATGAGTATTATTGCTGTATTTGATAATAAGTATAAGTTATTTATTGCAAAAGAAAATTTAAGAAAAATGTTATTAAAGAGTGATTTTGACATCACTAAATTAAGTGAAGAAAAAACAGTTGTTTTTATTAAATCTGGTAAGTCAAAAATATCAGCAAATTTATTACCATTATTCATTGAACAAGCATATACAGGTAAGAATGATAAGAATAGACTTAATATCATAGTTGATGAGTTCTATAATGCTAATCCAATTTTAGATTTTCCTAAAATGTTAAGTTATTCAAGAGGAGTTGGAATAATCTTCACTGTTATGGTAAGAGGATTCAATGACTTAAAGAGAACTTATGGAGCTGAAGGAGCTGAAATGGTTAGATTAGGTTTCTCTAATATCGTTTATTTACTTTCACAAGACATTGAAACCCTAGAAGAAATATCAAAATTATGTGGAGAAACTGAAAAGAAACAACCATTAGTTACAATTGAAGATTTAAAATGTATGAGACCGTTTGAAGCAATCATTTTAACTATTAGAATGATGCCTTTCAAGACAAAAATGTTACCTTACTTTGAAATCAAAAGAGATTAAAAAGGGAAAAACCGAATGAGTTATCATTCGGCTTTTTTGTTGCTTGAGATTAAGATAAATGATATAATAAATAATAGGTCATTATGATTAAAAAAATAAGGATGTGAGACAATGAAATTAGTAACCGTAGATGGTAATGAAGCTTGTAGTAATACAGCGTACATGTTCACTGAAGTTGCTGGAATTTATCCAATTACACCAGCAAGTCCAATGGCGGAACATGTTGATGAATGGAGTAATAATGGAGTTTTAAATATATTTGGCAACAATGTAAAAGTTGTTGAAATGCAAAGTGAAGCAGGAGCAGCAGGAATGGTCCATGGTTCACTTCAAGCAGGTCTTTTAACTACTACTTTTACAGCTAGCCAGGGACTTCTTTTGATGATACCTAATATGTATAAAATAGCAGGAGAAATGCTTCCTTGTGTTATTCATGTAGCAGCAAGAAGTTTAGCAACTCACGCTTTAAGTATTTTTGGTGATCATCAAGATATTTATGCCACTCGTCAAACAGGATTTGCTATTTTAGCTTCATCTTCTGTTCAAGATGCAGCATTTTTATCAGCTGTAGCACATCTTAGTACTATAAGTGGACGTGTACCATTCTTACATTTTTATGATGGTTTTAGAACAAGTCATGAATTACATAAAGTAAACATTCTAGAACTTGATGATATTAAAAATCTTGTTGATTATGACGCTATCAAGAAGTTTAGAAATCACGCACTTCAAATAAATAAACCAATTACTAGAGGTACTGCTCAGAATGATGATATTTATTTTCAAGCAACTGAAGTAAGAAATAAATACTATGATGAAATAGTTGATACTGTTGCTAGTTATATGGAAAAAATTAATAAAGTAACAGGTAGTACTTATAAACCATTCAATTATTATGGATCTAAAAATGCAACTAATGTTATAGTTGCAATGGGTTCAGTATGTGAAACAATTAAAGAAACAATTGATGATTTAAGTAAAAAAGGTTATGACATAGGTCTTGTTGAAGTTCATCTTTATAGACCATTTAGTCCGAAATATCTTAAGAGTGTATTACCTGCATCAGTTAAGAAGATTGCAGTTTTAGATCGTACTAAGGAATTTGGTAGTATTGGAGAACCGCTTTATTTAGATGTTGTAGCAGCACTTAATGGTTGCGGTTATGAAATATATGGTGGTCGTTATGGACTTTCTAGTAAGAATACAACACCTGCTCAGATAAAAGCAGTATATGACTTCTTAAATGGCAAACCACATCATAACTTCACGATTGGTATTAATGATGATGTAACTAATTTAAGCCTTAAAGTTGATGAAACTTATAAAATTGGAAACTCTCATGAAATATTACTATATGGTTTTGGTAGTGATGGTATGGTATCTGCTGCCAAGATATTAATGTCTTTAATAGGTAATGAAACTGATAATATTGTTCAAGGATATTTCCAATATGATTCTAAAAAATCTGGTGGAGTTACAATTGGTCACTTAAGATTCAATAAAAATCCAATTAGATCAACTTATTATGTTGAAAATCCAGAATTAGTAATGGTAACTAAAGATAGTTATTTAAATGAATTTGATACTTTATCTAAGATTAAAGAAAATGGAATATTCATTTTAAATACAGTTAAAACTGAAGAAGAAGTTAAAAAGGATTTAGATGATAACATTCTTAAAATTCTTGCTGATCGTCATATTAAATTTTATATAATTAATGCATATGAATTAGCTAATAAAGTTGGTTTAAAGAACAAAATTAGTATGATAATGGCTGCAACTATATTTGAATTAACAAATATTGTTAAAAAAGAAGATGGTATTAAGTCATTAAAGGCAAGCGTTAAGAAGAAATTCTTCAAGAAGGGTGAAGCTGTTATTAAAGCTAACAATGATGCTATCGACTTAGTTAAGGAATATTTAACTGAAGTTAAAGTTGAAGCACCTAAGATGTTTATTGAAGAAGAAGATACATATAATGGAATAATAAGTGCAATTAATCATCGTAAAGGTGATGAATTACCAGTATCTGCATTCTTAAAGAATCCTGATGGTACATTTAATGTAAGTACTAAGGATATTGAGAAAAAAGGTATGAGTGAAGTTGTACCACGTTGGGTTAAAGAAGGTTGTATTCAATGTAATCAATGTGCATTTGTGTGTCCACATGGAGTTATTCGTCCATTCCTTCTAAATCAAGAAGAATATGATAAAGCACCTAATTATATTAAAGAACGTGCTTTAAAAGCTATGGGTAAAGCTAATATGTACTTTGTAATGGGTATATCTGTTATGAATTGTACAGGTTGTGGACTTTGTATGAAGACATGCCCATCTAAACAAAATGCCAAGGCTTTAATTAGTTCAACATTGATTGAACAAAGAAAAAATAACGAACAAAAAGTATTTGATTATTTAGAAAAGAACATTTCTGAAAAAGATGAATATCCAATCAATAGTGTTAAGGGTTGTCAGTTTAAAAAACCTAAGTTTGCATTCTGCGGTGCATGTGCAGGTTGTGGGGAAACATCTTATATTAAAGTGTTAACTCAATTATTTGGAAACCACATGATGATTGCTAATGCAACTGGTTGTTCATCTATATATGGTGGCGGAATGCCACTTCTACCTTACCAAATTCCATGGAGCAATTCATTATTTGAAGATAATGCTGAATATGGTTATGGTATGTTAATTGGAACAAATTATGCTAGAAGTCGTATTGCTTCTATTATGCAAAATAACTTAAAGGGTAAAAACAAAGAGTTATTTAATAAATGGTTAGATAATTTCAATGATTATGACATAACTAGTGAAGTAGCAAGTAAAATTGATTATTCAGCTTGTAAAGAACTTGAAGAATTAAAAGAATATATCCCATATCGTTCAATCTGGACTATTGGTGGTGATGGTTGGGCTTATGATATTGGATATGGCGGAATTGATCATGTGTTAGCAAGCAATGATGATGTTAATATCTTAGTTCTTGATAGCCAAGTATATTCAAATACTGGTGGTCAATCATCTAAATCAAGTCCAGCTGGAAGTATTGCTTCATTTGCAGCAAGTGGGAAAAAGAACAATAAGAAAGATCTTGCTAAGATGGCTTTAGCATATCCACATGTTTATGTTGCAACTGTTTCATTGGGTGCTAATATGATTCAATTATTAAAAGCATTTAAAGAAGCTGAAGCACATAAAGGACCTTCAATTATAATCGCATATGCACCATGTATTTCACATGGAATTGAAGGTGGTATGGAAAATACTGTTGAAATGCAAAAACTTGCGGTTAATTCAGGTTATTTCCCATTATTTAGATATAATCCAGATGAAGAAAAGTTCTACTTAGATAGTAAAGCAGACTTTAGTTTATATGATGATTTCTTAATGAAACAAAATAGATATTCAATGTTAAAAGTAATTAATCCAGTTGAAATGGGTGAATTACTTCAAAAGAATAAGAATCATGCTATTAGAACATATGAATACTATAAATCATTAGTAAAAGAAGAAGACGAATAATCGTCTTCTTTTAAAATGCATCAAAAAGGAGCTGCCCCCTGAGACAGCTCCCACAAAAGAATAAAAAGGGGTTTGCTAGATAAACTAGCTCCAATTCGCCTAACTCGAACTGGCGATTTATATATTAGTCGAAAAGGTCTAGTTTGTCAATCTTTTTTTTAAATTTTTTTTAATTTAATTAATTCAAGAAATCTATTTACAATTAATTTTAAAATGATATAATTATCATGCAGTAAAGGATGGTAATATGAGAAAACTATTTAATTGGGATTATAAAGACTTTTTTAAGGCTATTGTGGGTTCTATTTTATTCTGTGTTGCAATTAATTTCTTTGTTGTACCAAACCATTTATATACTGGTGGAGTACTAGGTTTATCACAATTAATAAGAAGTCTTGTTATTGATATTTTTAAACTTAAAACAACATTTGACTTCAGTGGTACTATTTATTATATGATCAATATTCCACTTTTCTTTATAGCATATAAATACTTAGGTAAAACATTCTTTTTTAGAACCTTATTTGCAGTATCTATTCAAGCATTAATGCTATCATTGCTTCCGAATATTAAGATTGTAGATGATATTTTAACTAATGTAGTTGTTGGTGGTATTATTGGTGGTATTGGTGTTGGAATGATTTTATCAAGTGGGGCTTCAACTGGTGGAACTGATATTATTGGTTTAAGTTTAGCTAAAAGAAATAACAATTTTTCAGTTGGAAAACTTGGTATGTTAATAAATGCTATCATCTATATAGTTGCTGGTCTTAACTATGGTCTTGAAATAATGGTTTATTCTATTATTTATTCAACTGTAGATGGTTTAATTTTAGATAGAATGCATGAACAAAATATATGTTCAACTGCATTTATATTTTGTAAAGAGAATCCAAAACCAATTAATGAGTTTATTAAGAATGAATTACATAGAGATTTTACATATTGGCATGCTAAAGGTGGATATGATGATTCTAGAACATATATCATTTATACTGCTTTAACAAAATATGAATTAATTAAACTTGAACGTAATATGAAGAAGTTTAATATCAAAACATTCATGATTAAGAGTGAAGGTATTGGTATTAAAGGAGAATTTAGAAAGAACTTTTAAAAAAACATCTCGAATGAGATGTTTTTAATTAGACAATTCCTGTTATTTTACTTATTATGAGTAATATCATTGCAAGGGTATTATGAATCATATGAAATGACATTGGAACTAATACATTATCTTCTTCATATAGCATATATGCAAAGAAACCACCTGGGATACTATATGGAATAATATATAAGAAGTCTGCTAAAGTTTCTAGTGATGCTAAAGTATGCATGAATCCAAATAATAGAGCAGATGTTATTATAAATACCCATTTATTTTTAATAATGTATCTTACTGATTGCCTGAATACTAGTTCTTCAGTAATAGGAGCTAGAATAACGGCTTCTAGAATAATATAAAGTGGCATTACATCAAATATTTTTCTAATTGTTTCATCATTAGCAGATGATAATCGATTAAATATGATTGCAATTATTAAATTAGCAACAAACATAAGTACTAATGCTAATACCCAGTATTTAACATGTTTACTTAGAAGTTTTTTCCAATTCTTTTTATATTCTTTCCAATCTTTTTTTAGTACTTTCCAAGATAGAAGTAATAGGACAATAATTACTATAAAACTAACTATCATAGATATAAAAATGGCTTCTTTTCTCGTTAATTCAGATACGTTTATACCTATTATTGTTAGGATTGGTCCAATAAATAAATTAAGCACCATATATACAAAGATTCCAATGAATCCACGCATAAAATTGCTTAAGTAACTTTCATTATTTTTAGTATTCATATAATCACCACTATAATTATATCAAAAAATTAAAAAAATTATTAAAAAAAACTAGTATTATTTATTATTTATGTTATAATATGGGTGATTGAAAGCGAGAGTGGGTAAAACCCACTCTTTAAATTACTAAAGGAGTTTTTATGGATATTGCAAAAGAAGTTAAAAAATTAATTGAACCAGTTTTAACCGAAAATAACTTTATCTTAGATCAAGTAGAGTATGTTAAAGAAGGAAATATTTTCTACTTGAGAGTCTATATCGATAAAGAAGGATTTATTACAATCGACGATTGTGTAACAGCAAGTGGATTGATTAATCCAATTTTAGATGAGAAAGACTTGATTGAAGATAATTACATGTTAGATGTGTGTTCAAAAGAAAAAGGAGATGTAAAAGATGGACAGTAAGGCTTTTAAAAATGCAGTAGCATTACTAGTTGAAGAAAAAAATATCAGTGAAGATGTTATTTATGAAGCAATGGAACTTGCATTAACATCAGCTTATAAGAAGAATTATAATTCTTTATCAAATGTAAGAGTTGATATTAATCGTGATACAGGAGATATCAAAGTATATTCTTTCAAAACAGTTATGCCAGAAGATGCTACTGATGAAGAAGGAAATCCAATGTTTGATGAAAGAATTCATTTAACATTAGAAGAAGCAAGAAAACAAGTACCTGATATTAATTATGGCGAAACAATTGAAGAAGAAGTAACTCCAAGAGATTTTGGTCGTGTTGCTGCTGCTACTGCTAAACAAGTAGTTGTTCAAAAGATTCGTGAAGCAGAAAGAGATTCAATTGTTAATGAATTTGCTGAAAAAGAAAATGAAATGATGAGTGGTATTGTTGCCATGGAAGATGCAAGAAATTATTATATTGCATTAGGTAAAGCACAAGGTATTTTACCTAAGACTGAAATTATTCCAGGCGAAACAATTAAAATGGGATCTAATATTAAAGTTTATATTTCAAAAGTTGAAAGTACTAGCAAGGGACCTTTAATATTACTTTCTAGAACTCATTATGGTTTAGTAAAACGTTTATTTGAACTTGAAATTCCAGAAATAACTGAAGGAATTATCTTAGTTTATAGTGTTGCTCGTGAAGCTGGTGTTAGAACTAAAATTGCTGTTATGAGTGAAAACTCACGTGTTGATGCAGTTGGTTCTTGTATTGGTGAAAGAGGCTCACGTATTAATCGTATCAGTGAAGAATTAAATGGTGAAAAAATCGATGTTATTGCATATGATAACAACACTGAAAAATTCATTGAAAATGCTTTAAGTCCAGCTAAGAATGTTCGTGTATTTATAACAAATCCTAAGAAACAAGAAGCAATGGTAATTGTTGATAATGAAAACTTATCACTTGCAATTGGTAAAAAAGGGTTAAATGTTAGATTAGCATCACGTTTGACACATTATAAAATTGATGTTAAGACATATGATCAAGCTGCTGAAGAAGGAATTAATATTTTAGAGTAGGTGATTTTATGAAGAATAAGAAGATACCTATGAGAAGTTGTGTTGTAACACATGAAAAATTACCAAAAAAAGAGCTTGTAAGAGTTGTTCGTACACCTGAAGGAAATGTTATTGTTGATACTACTTCAAAAGCAAATGGTAGAGGTGCTTATTTAAAACTTGCTTTGGATGTAATAGAAAAAGCAGAAAAAAGTAAAATTTTAGACAAAGTACTTGAAGTAGAAGTTCCAAGTAGTGTATATGAAGAACTAAAGAAACTAGTGTAGAGGTGATAATATGGAAAGACCAAGTTGGGATGAATATTTTATGGAGGTTGCTAAACTAGTTTCAACTAGAAGCACATGTCTTAGAAGACAAGTAGGTGCTGTTATAGTAAAAGATAAATGCATTTTATCAACTGGCTATAATGGAGCAAGTAAAGGCTCAGCGCATTGCTCTGAAGTAGGTTGTATCCGCGAAAAACTAAAAATTCCAAGTGGACAACAACTAGATTTATGCCGTGCTGTTCATGCTGAACAAAATGCTTTAGTTCAAGCAGCAAGACATGGAGTTTCAACTGAAGGAGCAAGTATTTATATAACCGTAACACCATGTTTCCAATGTGGAAAGATGCTTGTAAATGCAGGTATTAAAGAAGTAATTGTAAATGGTGTTTATCCGGATGAAAGAACACAAGAATTATTCGAAGAAGTTGGAGTAACTTTAAGAAGTATATAGAAAAGAGGTGCCGCTTATGATGAGTGTATTAGAATACGCAGAAGATGTAGGTAAAAATGCCGAAGCAATCATAAAGAAATGTAAGCAATTAGGTATTAATGTTAATTCTAAGAATGATATGTTATCTGAAGATGATATTATTGAACTTGATAACTCTTTAGATGATATTGAAGAATTAGAAGAAGAAGAAAGACTTGTAGTTGAGAGTGAGAAAACTGGTAAACAAGTATCAGCTAAGATGAAGACTGAAACTAGAAGTAATAAATTACCTAAAGTTAATAAAAAAGATTTAGCAAATAAGAAAAAAGAAATGTATAAAAACAAAGAAAAACTTATTTCTAATAACCCATTATCAACTGAAAAGATTGTTGTTTATAAAGATAATATGACAATTAATGATTTAGCTCATGCAATGAATGTTCCAGCAAGTGATTTAATTAGAAAATTATTTTCACTTGGAATATTAGCAACTCTTAATAGTCATTTAAACTTTGATCAAGCTGAAATATTAGTTTCAGACTATGGCAAAGAATTAAAAACAGAAGATGTAACTGATGTTAACAATTTTGAATCTTTTGAAATTGTTGATGATGAAAAAGATTTAGTTAAAAGACCACCAGTAGTAACTATTATGGGTCATGTCGATCATGGTAAAACAACACTTTTAGATACAATTAGAAAAACTAATGTAGCTTTAGGTGAAGCCGGTGGTATTACTCAAGCAATAAGTGCATATCAAGTTAAATATAATGGTGAAACAATCACATTCATTGATACACCAGGACACGCAGCATTTACAGAAATGCGTGCTCGTGGAGCTCAGATGACTGATATTGTAATTATCATCGTTGCTGCTGATGATGGTGTCATGCCTCAAACAAAAGAAGCAATCGATCATGCTTTAGCTGCTAAAGTACCAATTATTGTTGCAATCAACAAGATTGATAAACCAGGAGCTAATCCATCTAAGATAATGACAGATTTAACTGAATATGGTTTAACACCAGAAATATGGGGTGGAAATACTCTATATAATGAAATATCAGCTAAGAATGGCGATGGAATTGATAAGTTATTAGAAAATATCTTATTAGTTGCTGAACTTGAAAATTATAAAGCAAATCCAAATAGATATGCAGCTGGTACGGTAGTTGAATCAAGATTAGATCAAAAAGTAGGTCCAATTGTAACATTATTAATTCAAAATGGTACATTAAGACTAGGAGATCCAATCGTAGTTGGGACAACTTATGGTAAAGTTCGTACTTTAAAGAACGATTTAGGCGAAGAAATAATGAGTGCTTTACCAAGTCAACCAGTTGAAATAACAGGTTTAAATGAAGTTCCACAAGCTGGTGATAAATTCATGGCTTTTGAAACTGAAAAAGAAGCACGTAATATTGCAAGTAATCGTCGTGAACAAAGCAAAGCTCAAGCAAATGCAGGAGCAACTGCTCTAACACTTGATGCATTATTCTCTAAGATTCAAGAGGGTGCTAAAGAAATCAATGTTTTAGTAAAAGCTGATGTTAATGGTAGTAGTGAAGCTGTTAAGAACGCTTTAGAAAAAATTGAAGTTGAAGGTGTTAAAGTAAATGTTATTCGTAGTAGTGTAGGTGCTATTAATGAATCAGATGTTGTTTTAGCAAAGGCTTCAAATGCAATTATCATTGGTTTTAATGTAAGACCTGATAATAAAATTAAAGAAAGTGCTAAAGATTCAGGAGTTGAAATCAGACTTTATAATATTATCTACAAAGCTGTTGAAGAAATGGAAGCAGCTATGCAAGGTATGTTAGATCCAGTATTCGAAGAAAGAGTAAGTGGTACTGCTGAAGTAAGACAATTATTTAAATTTTCTAAGGTTGGAACTATTGCAGGATCATATGTAACTGATGGTACAATCAAGAAAGACTGTAAGGTACGTATAATCCGTGATGGAATCGTTATTTATGACGGAAATGTAAATAGTATCCAAAGAGAAAAAGATTCTGTTAAAGAGGTTAAAAAAGGTCTAGAATGTGGTATTACAATCGAGAATTACTCAGATCTTAAAGTAGGAGACACTCTAGAATTCTACGAAATGGTAGAAATAAAGAAATAGGTAACTATTTCTTTTTTATTTTCTTGACCGTAAAGATTATTTATAGTACAATAGTAACGTTTTTAAAAGGAGAATTGGCATGAGAAAAGTAATGGTTGTACCACCGGAAATAACTGAACTTGATTTAAGGGATACCGATGTTGAAATCCTATATTTACACAGGAAAATGGAACGTCTTGATATCCAAGTTGCACCATCTCTTAAAAAAATTATTTTCTTTGGTGAATATATTACTTTCGGACCAAGTGAACCTGAAATTGGAGTACCTGCTTTAAATCGTGCAAGGAAATTGAACGAAATTATAACTACTGGTTATATTAACTTCAATACATTCACTTTAAATACTGGAGTTCCAGTAAGAACAGGATGGGTAAGTTTAAGCGGAGAACCACCAGTTTTAACAAGTGTAGGTGAGTATCCTGGAGATTTTCCATGTTATTACTATGATTTGTATGCAAGTTCTGAGCATTCAAAATTGATAGATGCAGAACCAATTGTACGCTCTTGCTCACCAAAATTTTATGAATTTGCAGTAGTAAATGCGGTTGATCACCCGGATTCAATATCAGAGCCGATACTCACATTACGTCAAAAAGAACCACCAAGACCATCACGTGAACAAGTTTTAGCTAAAAGAAGAGAACGTAATAAAAAGAAATCGGCAAGAAAGAGACATTAACTTTTACTTTTATATATGGTAAAATATAAATGAGGTGTTAATTATGAGTATTAAAATAAATCGTATTGAAAGTATTTTATTAAAAGAAATAAGTTATATACTTGCAAACGAAGTTAAAGATAAAGACATTCATTTTGTAACAGTTACAGCAGTAGATGTTACAAATGACTTAAGTTATGCCAAAGTATATGTCACAGTTTTAGATGACGATAAAAAGGAATCAACAATGAATGCATTAAAAGATGCAAGTGGGTTTATTCGTAGTAAATTGTTTGATCGTGTTGATATGCGAAATGTTCCAGAACTTTCATTTGTTTATGATGAATCAATCGCATATGGAAAGAAAATCGAGAATCTAATTGAAGAAATTAAAAATAAAGAAAATTAATTGACTATAATATATAGTTATGTTATATTTTAAGTGTTAGCAAGGAAAAGAAATAATAAAATAACAATAGTAAAAAGAAAACTAGTGGATGATGAAAACTAGTCAAGTTGTTAATAATAAAATACATTCTTGGAGCTAAATCGTAGATCGCGTTAAGATATTGAGAGCATAATAAACATTATGAAATAAGGTGGTACCGCGTAATTCGTCCTTATAACATGGTGTTTTTTTATTTTTTGGAGGTATTTATGGATTATTTTAAATATGTAGATTATACTTGTCTTAAAGCTGATGCAAGTATGCGTGATATTGAAAAACTATGTAATGAAGCAATGAAATATCATTGTGCAAGTGTATGTGTTAATCCTTATTATGTAAGACTTGCACATGAACTAGTTAAAGATTCAACAACGGTTGTCACTTGTGTAGTTGGTTTCCCTTTAGGAGCTAATTCAACTAAAGTAAAAGCTTTAGAAGCAATAGATGCTATTGAAGATGGAGCAAGCGAAATTGATTTAGTTATCAATATTGGAGCTTTGAAGAATAAAGATTATGAATATATCAAAGAAGAAATAGAAGAAATTCGTGATTCAATTGATGGTAGAACTTTAAAAATAATTGTTGAAACATGTTATTTAACTAAAGATGAACTTAAAAAAATGGTTGAGATTTGTAATGAAACATTTGTAAGTTTCATTAAAACATCAACTGGATATGGAACTAGGGGAGTATCTCTAGAAGATATAGATATTATAAATAAATATAAAGAAGAATTTTTAGAAGTAAAAGCAAGTGGTGGAATCAGAGATCTAGAAATGGTTCATAGTCTACTTGATAAAGGTGTAACTCGCCTAGGAATGAGTAATATTGATTGTTTGAAAGGAAGTAAAGAATGAAATTATTTGAAGAATTAAAATGGCGTGGTCTCATTAAAGACACTGCTGGAGTTGACTTAGAAGATAAATTGAATGGAGAACCTATCACTTTTTACTGGGGAACTGATCCAACAGCTGATAGTTTGCATTTAGGTCATTATTCAAGTTTGTTAACTGCAAAAAGACTTGCTAAAGCAGGTCATCATCCAATATTACTTGTTGGTGGTGCAACTGGTTTAATAGGAGATCCTCGTCCAACAGCCGAAAGAGAAATAATTGATAAAAAGGTATTAGAAAATAACCTTGAATGCATAAAAAAACAAGTAAGTGAAATACTTGATGGTAAAGCTGAAATAGTTAATAATAACGATTGGATGAAAGAATTCACATTTACTGAATTCTTAAGAGTAGCAGGTAAATATATAAATGTTAATTATATGCTTGATAAAGATATTATTTCAAGAAGATTAGAAACCGGTATCACATTTGCTGAATTTGCATATACTTTAATTCAAGGATATGACTTCTTACATCTATATCAAACAAAAAATTGCATACTTCAAGCTGAAGGATCTGATCAATGGGGTAATATTACTACAGGTTTGGATTTAATTAAGAAAATCACAGGTGAAGATGCATATGCATTTACTATGCCTTTAGTTTTAGATGCAAATGGTAATAAATTCGGAAAATCAGAAGGTAATGCTCTATGGCTTGACAAAGAGAAGACATCTTCTTATGAATTATATCAATACCTTGTAAATACAGATGACAAGATGGTTGAAACATATTTAAAAATATTTACGTTCTTAACTCCAGAAGAAATAATGGATGTTGTAAAGAAACATGAAGCGGAACCACATCTAAGAATAGGTCAGAAGACACTTGCTCGTGAAATCATTACAGATTTACATGGCAAGGAAGAGTATGAACATGCACTTCATATAAGTGAAGCCTTATTCAGTGGTGATATCAAAAATCTAAATTATGGCGACATCATGATTGGATTCAAAGGTGTTCCAATAATAAATGCTAAAGAAAATGTTTTAATTGATTTACTTGTAAACAATGGTATTTGTTCAAGTAGAAGAGAAGCGAGAGAATTCTTAGCAAGTGGAGCTATCACAATTAATGGTGATAAAGTAACTGATGAAAATATGCCTATTAATAAAGATATTGCTTTAAATGATGAATTATTAGTCATTAGAAAAGGTAAAAAGAAATATTATTTAGTAAAAATAGCATAAAAAAAGCACATAATTGTGCTTTTTTTAATATTATCTATTATAGAATTCAACGATGAATGATTCATTGATATCAATGTTAAGTTCATCTCTATTTGGATATCTAACATAAGTACCAGCTAATTTAGCCTCATCAAAGTTAACAAATTCAACTCTCTTAGTAGTTGCGTCAATTGCTGCTTTAACTGCTGGATGTTCTTTAGATTGTTCCTTAATTGCAATAACATCACCTGGAACACATCTGTATGAAGGAATATTTACCTTCTTACCATTAACAGTAATATGTCCGTGGTTAACAAGTTGACGAGCACCTTGTCTAGTTGTTGCAAATCCTATACGATATACTAAATTGTCTAAACGACTTTCTAAAAGTTTTAAGAAATCTTCACCATGAACACCTCTTAATTTACCAGCTTCAACAAAAGTTTTGTGGAATTGCTTTTCAGTTAATCCATACATGAATTTAACTTTTTGTTTTTCTTGTAATTGAGCACCATAGTTAGATAATTTCTTACCTCTCTTATTACCATGTAATCCTGGAGCATATGGTTTCTTAGCTAATTCTTTACCAGATTCTAATACTGAAAAACCATATCTTCTTGATTTACGGTAACTTGGACCTGTATATCTTGCCATGATTTTTCCTCCTTTCATTTGATCAGAGGCTAATTTGTCAGATCTTAGGGTGTTTATTCAAATATTTTCGCTTTTCAGCTAAAGTTACTAATAACCAATAATGTAATAAACGCGTTAAAATCTTCAGATTAGCGCTGCATGCAAAATGATTATATTATTAAATCATTCGTTAGTCAAGTTTTTTCTTTGATTTTCCTCTTTTTCTTTACGTAATAATGTTGTATATGCATTATTTGCTTTCTCAAATGGAATTCCTTGACTAACTAGTAATCTAAGTTCATCAGGAATAAACTCTACAGGCATTCTTTTTTTAACTGCCAAGAGGAATCTATAATATATATCAATATTAGGTATTTCATTTTCAGCAATAAAACCAATTATTTCAGAGAATCTCTTTCTTAAATAATGATTTTTCTTGAAATCATAGAATTGATCATCCATTAATACAGCAGCTTCAGCATCTGGTACAACCATACCAGGATTAAAATTACTACAAGCCATATCAATGGAAAGCCTTGGGTTAACAAATGCTAACCTATATTTTAATTCAATATCTGAACAATCCTTTAATACTTCAATATCAATAGATTCATCAATGTTATCTTTGATTGCAAAGTCAGAATCAAATGCGCCACTACGTACATTTCTTTCAAGTAGTAGGCGGTATATACGATAAAGTGGGCTATTATCAATAGTAAAGTTCAAAGCATAAAGAGCCTCATCTGCTTTTAGAATTTCCTTTGATCTCAAACATTTAAGAACATATGCTGTTTGGACAATATCTCCTAGAGACATTGAAACTGCTTGTTCTTCTTCAGCAAGAAAGTCTTGAAATAAGCCACACATACTCTTATATTCAGGAGAATCTATTCCCTTAGTTTTCTCAATTTCTTCAAGTTGTTTTAAAATCCCGATTATTCTAGATTCACACTCTAATAATTCTTTTAAATAATCTTTTTCTTGACTACCAGTATGTGCCATATTTCATTCCTCCTTGTTTTTAATATTTTAGCATAAAAATCAAAAAATTAACCAAAAAAATTAAAAAATGTGGTAAAATATAATTAATAGTAGAAAGGTATTGATAGTGTGGATAATAGTACTTTAATTATAATAACTGTTGTTGGCATAACTCTAATTCTAATTATTGCAATCGTATGCATATTACGTCATTTCTATAATAAAAAATTAGAAGAAAAGATTGAACAATTAGATATTGAGAAAAATAGCATTGCCTCTTTACCAATTACGCCAGAATTAGCTAAGATTGAAGCATTCTTAAAGAATGATAAGATTGAAGAAATGTATAAAGGCTGGCAAGAAAAACTAGAAGTAATTCGTGAAAAAGAAATACCAGAAATAAATGATATGTTACTTGATACGGATTACACCTTAAAACAAAAAGATTACAAAAATGTTAATTTAAAATTATCAAAGTTAGAAATCGCTATATATAAAGTAAAATCAGATTCTGAAAATCTTCTAAGTGATATTCGTGAAATCACATCTAGCGATGAAAGAAACAGAGTAATTATCACTAAATTAAAAGCTGATTATAGAGATCTACTTGCTAGATTTGAAGAAAATAAAGCTGACTATCGCGATATTGCAACATCAATTTCAGTTCAATTTGAAAACATCAACAAAAGATTTGATGTCTTTGAAAAAGCAATGGCTAAAAATGATTATACTGAAGTAACTAAAATCTTAAGAACAATTGATGAAATGTTAAAACATATGGCAGTTGTATTAGATGAAGTTCCTTCAATAGTATTATTAGCTCATGAAATATTACCAAGTAAGATAAAAGATTTAAAAGCAGCATATAAGAAAATGACTGATGATAATTATCCACTTGATTACATGAATATTGAATACAATATTAATGAAGCAAACAAAAAAATCAATGATATTATCACAAGATGTAAGATGCTTAATCTAGAAGATAGTTTATTTGAACTAAAAGTATTAAGTGATTATTTTGATACAACATTTGCTGATTTAGAAAAAGAAAAAATCAATCGTGAAAACTATGATAATATTAATAAAATATATGTTACTAAAGCAGCTAAAGTTAATAAATTAGTAAAAGATATTGAAGGTAAAATACCAGAGTTAAAGAAAACATATAATTTATCTGATACTGATATTGAAATATTTACTAACGTAAGAGATGACTTAAATACTTTAAATGAAGATTATAAACTTCTTATGAGTTATACAGGTAATCATGCATTTGCTTATTCGCAACTAACAAAAGAAGTTGAAAACTTAATTGTCCGTTTAGAACGCATTGAAAGTCACTTAGATATTTCAATGGATTCAATTGGTAATATGAAAGAAGATGAGGGAAGAGCTCGTGAACAATTAGATGAAATTCTTGCAATCTTAAAAGAATCATCTGATAAAATGCGCGAAGTTAATCTTCCAGTTACACCAAAATCATATTATGTTGAAAAAGAAGAAGCAGCTTCTGCAGTTAAAGAAGTTATGCGTGAATTAGATAAGAAACCAATTACAATTACAATTCTAAATACGAGAGTAGATACTGCTCGTGATTTAGCTCTTAAACTTCTTGCTAAAACAAAAGAGTTAATTAAGAATGCTAATTTTGCAGAATTTGCAATTGTCTACGGTAATAGATATCGTACTAGCGTTGAAGGATTAGATAAGAATTTAACATATGCAGAGGTTTTATTCAATAAAGGTGAATATAAAAAATCACTTGAACTTGCAATTAATTGTCTAAATAGAGTAGAACCAGGCATCTATGAAAAACTAATTAATTTATATACAACAAATAAATAAAGCAGTAAAATTGCTGCTTTTTTTGATATAATTAATATAGAGTAAAAGGGTGATACAATGGAAAATGAGATTTCATATAAACACATAATTAAAATCGCGATAGGTGTAGCATCCTTAATAGCAATTATTCTTTTGATATCATTATTTACATCAAAGGATGAGACTAAAATAAAAGAAGTACAAAGTATTATGTTTGAAAACAAAAATGTATCGCTTGTACAAGGAGATAGTTATCAATTAAGAATTTTTATATCACCATCAGATGCCGTTAATAAAACGATTACTTACATGAGTAGTGATACCTATATTGCAACTGTTGACAATAATGGTTATGTGAAGGCAAATAATCCTGGCGAAGCAAGAATTACAGTACTAACAACTAATGGTAAACAAGATCAATGTACTATAACTGTTGGGGATAAAAAAATACCAGTTACTTCAATATCATTAGAATATGAAGATTTGGTTTTAACTGAAGGTGAAAGTATTAAGTTAAATACAAGGGTAGAGCCTTCAAATACAACTGAGCATAACTTTACTTGGTCTAGTGATAATCCGAGTGTTGCAAGTGTTCAAGATGGTAAAGTAACAGCGTTAAAAGCAGGGGATGCTTTAATTACGGTTAAAACAGAAAATAACAAAATTGCTATTTGCAATGTTGAAGTACATGAAAAAGTAACGGCAATTAAGTTGGATGTAGTAGAGAAGACATTAACAGTAGGGGATACTTTGAATATTAAGGCAACTCTAGAACCTACTGGAACTACTGCTAGTATAACTTGGACAAGTTCTAATCCAAGTGTTGCAAGTGTTGCTGATGGTACTGTAACCGCAAAAGGAACAGGAGAAGCAACAATAACAGCCGAAAGCAATGGTAAAAAAGCAACTGCTAAAATAAAGGTAAAAGTAGTAACAACAAGTGATATTTATAAATTTAAATATAACAATAACAAGCCAACAATTGCTTGTGACTCATATACTGCTGCTGACAAAGTAAAACTGGAATCTCAACTTAAACGTGCCATTGAAAGAGTAGGATACGGTACTCGTGCAGGGGTAGTTGAGGCAGCAAGATTCTTTGTTGGAGCATTAGATTATAAAATACCATATCGTGGCACTGTAAAAGATTACTCAGATGTTGGAAGATATAATAAGGTCGGACTTAACATTGGTCAATCTGGAGCATGGGGATGTAAGGTTCCTGGTGCTTCTAGACAAGGAATTGACTGCACGAACTTCGTAAGATGGGCATTTATTAATGGTGGATATGGTAACAAGAGTTCAATGTCATCTGCTAATACATATAAAACTGCTGAGGTAATAGATAGAATAAAACCGGGTGATTTACTATATGCACCTTGTAAAAATAAAGAAGGGAAATGTGCTACTCAGGATTATACTCATGTAGGAATTATAGTTGGAATTGATGATAATAAAATATATGTAGCCGAAGCTAAAAGTGAATCATCAATAAGTGGAACAATAGTAACAGAATGGGATAAGCATAATATGCCAAAAACGGGTACTTTCTCAATCGTAAGGTTAGTTCCATATGAGAGTGATGGTAAATTAACATATATGTGGGATTAAAAACAAAAAGCATTTTACTTTTTGTTTTTTTTATGTATAATCTTATTGGGTGATTTAAATGGATAAAATTATAATGATCAAATATGGCGAATTAACCACTAAAGGTGATAACCGTGGAACATTTATTAAATTACTAGCTGAAAATATAAAAAATGCCATGAGCGATTATGAATTAAATATTACTTATGACTTTTCAAGAATGTTTATTGAATCAAATAATATAGATGATAATTTTATAAATAAATTAAAGAAAGTATTTGGTATTCATAGCTTCGTTATTTGTAAAAGAATAAATTCAAATGATGAAGAAGAAATAAAAAAAGAAGCATTAGCTTTAATGAAAGAAGAAAAATTCAATACTTTTAAAGTTGAAACCAAAAGATCAAATAAAAAATTCCCGATTGAAAGTATGGAATTTAGTAGAATTATTGGTGGGGTTATCCTAAAAAACATTGATTGCAAAGTTGATGTTCATAATCCGGATATACTTTTAAATATTGAAATCAGAAACGATGTAACTTTAATATATACTAAGGAAGTATATGGTAATGAGGGCTATCCGGTTGGAGTTCAAGGTAAAGGATTACTTATGATAAGTGGGGGAATAGATTCTCCAGTAGCAGGTTATTTATCACTTAAAAGAGGTATAGCACTTGAATGTCTTTATTTTGAAGCAATTCCTCATACTAGTTTAGAAGCAAGAGAAAAGGTTAAAAAACTTGTTAGAACACTTAATGAATATTCAGGTAATATAAAATTATATATAGTTCCTTTTACTAAACTTCAAGAAGAAATATATAAGCATTGTGATCAAACATACAATATAACTATTTTAAGAAGAATGATGTATCGTATAGCAACTAGATTTGCTAGAAGAAGAAATTGTAAGATAATTATTAATGGTGAAAATATTGGCCAAGTAGCTAGTCAAACACTATCTAGTATTTCAGTTATTAACGAAGTAACTAGTATTCCTGTTATAAGACCGGTTGTATGTTTTGATAAACTTGAAATAATTAAATTAGCTAAAGAAATTAACACATATGAAACAAGTATTCTTCCATATGAAGATTGTTGTACAATATTTGTACCAAAACATCCAGTTATTAATCCATCACATGAGAAGTGTGAAATAGAAGAGTCTAAGTTTGATTATGAACCATTAGTAAAAGAATGTGTTGATAATATATTTAAAGTTGAACTAAAAGACGATTTTAATAATTATTTGTAAAATAAAAAGAGACATATGTCTCTTTTTTTATTCTGCTGAAATTAAATCATTGAATTCTTGTTGAACGATATCCCATTCAGCTTTATCTGAAATTCCAAGTAATGAAAAATCAGTTTCAGTTTCTTTTAAAATTGAAATATAAGCTTTGATGTGCTCTGCATCAACTGGTTCTTCAAAAGTATATGCGATATATTCTTTTTCAGGATATTCATCTACTGTGAAGATATCAATAACTTTAATTTTGTATTTAACTCCGTTTTCACCTGATACTACTAGTTCATTCTCCATATTAATCCCTCAATTCTTTTATCGTCTAACACTTCTAATTGTTTCATCTAGTTCAACAATTTGTTTTGGTAATGTCAATGATGTACCACCGACTAAGTATCCTGATTTCTTTCTTAGTCCAGCTCTCTTCCAATATATATCTTCAACATTTCGTTTACCAACTATTTTCTTATCGACTTTCTTAAGTTTCTTCATCGTCTTATTAAACTCACGTCTATATTGACGTTTGTTATCAATTTCAATTGATTGAGCTTCTCTTATGATTTCATTACGTTGAGCAACGGCTTCATCAATTTTAGCAGCTCTACGTTTTGTTAAGCGTCGTCCATATATTTCTCTCTCAGCACGTTTAACATCACGTTTTGCTCTCCAAAGTTCTGTTGAAGTCTTTGCATTCTTTTCTTTATCACAAGCTCTTCTTAAATTTTCAATTTTTTCATTTAATTCTGATGAATTATATAATCTATCAGCCATAGCTTGATTTCTAGCTGCTTTAATTTGGCTAGCTTTTACTTGAACTGATCTTTGATGTGGTTCAATATGACCAACTTTCTTACGTAATCTTGCAAGAGTTCTATTAGTTGAATTAATTGCTCTTAATTGACCATCAATTTGTCTAACAACTCTTCTTACATCTTCTTCAGAATGAGCATCTGCTAAATCCTTTTGAAGTTTAGCTAAATTATCAAATGCAACATTAGCACCAGATATAGCTCCTTTAAACTGACCTTCTTTATGTCTACTCATGTCACCAACATCAGTTTTTAAATCTTCACCAATGATTCCTTTTGCTTTTAGTTTTTCAATTACTTCACCATATTTAGCAAATAATTCTTCTAATTTTTCATATTTCTTGTCGTCTGGTGCAGTAGTAAATGCTGCTGTTAATCTTCCAAGTTCAAAAATATCTGAATCATCTAAAGCATATTCGCGGAAAACAAGGTTAACATATTTAGTAGAAACATTGTTGTTTACATAATGTTGAACTAATGATGCCTTTAATGCATCAAGATCGGCTAGCAACATTGCTCTAGTCGCAGGATCAGCCATTTCATCTGTTCTTCCTGTAAGATTACTAATTACGGCAAGTCTTGCAGCTTTTTCAGCTGGATCCATAAATACAAAGGCATCTAGCATTTTAGTTATTTTGCTTAATTCTTTTTTGAATTGTGTTTCATTTGTTATTGCCATTATTCTTCACCACTTTCTAAAAGCATATTTTGATATGCTTCTCTTACTGTTTCTATTTCTTCTTCATCTGCCATTGCTTCTAGAGTGAAATAAGCGTCATTTTCATTTAGAACAGAAATATAAGATTTAATTGTCTCTGGACTTTCTTCTTCTCCAAATGTATATGCAATATAATTTTTATTTGGATATTCATCAACTGAGAAAGTGTCCAGAACCAGTATTTGCCAATCTCTCCCATCAGCGGTTCTGACTGTTATAAAGTTATCCAACTTAATCACTCCACTATTCTAATAAAATTATACTAGAAAAAAATATAAATGTAAACAAAAAAAGGTATGTTAATACCTTATTTTGACTTAGCTTCAGTATGTTGTAAGCGCATATCCAAATATTTTTTAGGTAACTCGACATAATCGCCACCTATTAATGCAATAGGTTTACTTAAATCTCTATAAATTCTCTTAGCTTTATGACCAAGTATTTGTTTATCAAGTTCCTTTAATTGATCGATTCTCATTTGGTATTCCTCATTATTAGCAGTACCATATAATGATCTCATTTGATTTAATTCAGTTGCAAGACGATCTCTTTGACGAAGTAAATCTTGTCTCTTTGCTTGTCTTTCAGTCAATTCTTCACCAGCACGTTTTGCTTCGTCAGCATGTCTGATGTCAGACTTAATACCAGCACGTCTTGTTTCTTTCTTTTCAGCTTTATCTTGCGCACGAATCTGGGAACTAATAGTTCTTTCTTCTTTCTTTTCTTCTTTTCTTGCAGCTCTCATCTCTGCATTAATAGTTCTTTCTTCTTTTCGTTGTGCTTTGGCTTGCTTTTTTCTTTCTTCTTCTAATTGAGCAGATACCAATCTATAATCTTCACTATTAACACCAGTCGACATTTCAGCCTTCTTTAAGTCTGATTCTAAACTCGTTATAGCTTTAGAAGTAGCAGTTTTTAATTGAGCCAATCTAGTTTCAAGATCACTCATACGTTGTTCAAAACCGGCCTTAGTTTGTTCAAGTTTTGATCTTAAACTATTTGCACTCACATTAGCTGTTCTAGCAGCATTAACTCTTTCAGTTACTTTATTAAGAGTTGCACTATCTTTCATTCTTTGAGGTTGTACACCATATACTGGTCCATCAGTTTTTTTAGCAGGTGTAACCTCAGGTTGTGGTGCTGCTTGCTGAGGTTCATCCTTTTTAATAGGTTGAACTTCAGGTGCAGGTTGTTGAACTGGTTGTACTTCAGGTGCTGCTTGTTGAACTGGTTCTACTTTAGGTGCAGGTGCTGCTTGCTGAGGTTCATTATTTTTAATAGGTTGCACTTCAGGTGCTGCTTGTTGAACTTCAGTTTGAACATTTCCTTTTTTAGCAGGTTCCACAGTTGGTTGCTCAGGTTTCAAAGTTTTAACCTTCTCAGCTTCTTTTTGCTGTGTTTCAGTTTTAACACCTTGAACTTTTTGAATCTCTCTCGTTACTTCGGCATAGAATTTTGTATGTTCTTTATATGCGGCAGACCTTTCGAGTTTAAAGGCATCAAATTGTTCTTGAGTAATTTTTCCTGCTTTTAAATCTCTACGTTGTTGAGCAGATAATCTAGATTTTAATTTTGTTATTGTTGCTTTCTGAGTTTCCATTTGGGCAGCAAGTTTTTCTTGAGCCTCAGGCTCTTTAGCAGCTTTATATTGTTCAAACAACTGTTGTAATTGTTCAAATTCAACTTGAATAGTCATAGACATTTTTTCAGTAATAGAGTCTTTTTCTTCAGTTGCAGGTGCTTGAGTAGCAGGTTGAGCAGTTTCAGGAGTTTCTTTAGTTATAGGTTGTACTTCTTCAACAGGTGTAGCAGCTGCAATTCTAGCTTCTATTTCTGAAAGAAGCGGTTGAGCTTCAGGATTTCTTTGGGCATAATCATTACTTAATGCGTTTAATGAATTAACAAGATTATCCCATTGAACTCTTAATACTTGCATCTCAATTTCACACTTAGTCTTTGCTATTTTAAGAGCTTGATAAGTAAATGAGTTTGGATCCTGTTCAGCCATAGCCTTGTCGATTGTAATTTCCTTACCTCTAACATCCATCATCTGGACAAATATGGCTCCAAGTTGTTGCTGATATACTGCTTTTAAAACATTGTACATTGCTTCTTGCATATCCTACGACCTCTATTCTAATAAAATTATACTAGAATAAAGGAAAAAAGTAAATAAAATAAAAATTTTTATTTAATGTGTGTGAATACGTCAAGTATGCTTAAAAAAGTGTGACAAAAGTCTATATTTTTGATACAATTATATAGGTAAGGTAGGGGTGATACTTATGGAACGTATGGTTAGAATAAACTTTCGTGATAAAGTTTTAAAAGAATATCCAGCCGGGACTAAGTTCAAAGAAATAGCAAAAGAATTTCAAGAATATTTCAATTACAAAATTTTAATAGCAAAGGTAGATAATGAATTAGTATCTTTGGAAACAGAACTAACAAGAAAATGCGACGTTGATTTCTATGATCGTTCATCAATTGTTGGTAATGGTATCTATTCACGTAGTTTACAATTCATTTTGATTCTAGCTGTAAGAAGAGTATTAGGTAAAACAGCTGATGTTGTTATTGAAAACTCAATCGATAAAGGTGTTTATTGTGAAATCAAGAATGCTGAAATCGATAAGAGTACAGTAAAAGAATTAGAAAAAACGATGCGTGCAATTGTAAAAGAAGACTTAATTTTTACTAAGGTTAATGTCTTAAGAAAAGATGCAATCAAATATTTCAAGAGCGAAAAAAGGGAAGACAAAGTACATGTACTTAAATATATAAGCACAACATTTGTTAACTTATATCGTGTTGATGATATTTATGATTATTTCTATGGTTCTTTAGCTAATTCAACATCATTAATAGATGATTTTAAAATGACATATATTGCTGATAATGGCTTTGTATTAAGTTCACCAACAGTATATATGCCAGAATATACACTTGATTATGTTCATCATAAGAAGATGTTTAATAAATTCTTAGAGTATGCTAAATGGGGACAATGCATTGGCGTAGAAAATGCTGCTGATTTAAATGAATATGTCTCAAAAGGAAGCTATGGCGAACTAATTCGTCTTTCTGAAGCATATTATGATAGTCAATTAACTCGTATTGCTGACCAAGTATATGAAAACAAAGATAACATCAAGATTATTTTAATAGCTGGTCCATCTTCGAGTGGTAAAACTACAACTGCTAAGAAACTTCAAACATATTTAGGTAGCAAAGGTATTAAGACTCATCCAATTGGAATTGATGATTACTACGTAAATAGGGAAGACACACCAAGAGATGAAAATGGTGAATATGATTTTGAATGTATTCAAGCATTAGATTTGAAATTATTTAATAAACATCTAACAAAATTATTAGAAGGTGGGAAGATTGAACTTCCAACATTCAACTTTGTAACAGGTGAAAGAGAATATCATGGAAAAACAATGTCATTGGAAAAAGATGAAATAATCATTGTTGAAGGATTACATGCATTAAATGATGAACTTACTTCATCAATTGAAAACCGTTACAAATATAAAATTTATATAAGTCCATTAACACAACTTAATATAGATAATCATAACCGTATATATACGAGTGATACAAGAAGACTAAGAAGAATGGTTCGTGATAGTCGTACTCGTGGATATACTGCTGAAGACACATTAAAGAGATGGGCGAAAGTCCGTGAGGGTGAAGAAAAATATATTTTCCCTTATCAGGATGAAGCCGATACAGTTGTTAACTCAGCTATGATTTATGAAATTGGAGTTTTAAAAGTATATGCAGAACCATTACTATTCTCAGTTCCTGAAAATAGTGAGGTTTATCCAGAAGCAAGAAGATTAATTAACTTCTTAAGAAACTTCTTGCCAATACCTGCAGATCAAATTCCAATTAACTCAGTTATAAGAGAATTCGTTGGTGGAAGTTGTTACGAATAGGAGGTTTAAAATATGACAAAAGTAGCAATTAATGGTTTCGGAAGAATAGGGCGTTTAGTATTTAGAATTATGGAGGAGAATCCTAACTTGGAAGTTGTTGCAATCAATGATTTAACAGATCCTGCACAACTTGCATATTTACTTAAATATGATACTTCTCATCGTACTTATATGAAAGATGAAATAAGTTCTGATGACAAAAACATCATTGTAAAAGGACGCAAGATTCCAGTATTTGCTGAAATGGATCCTGCTAATTTACCTTGGAAAAAGTTGGGTGTTGAAGAAGTATTCGAATGTACTGGTAAATTTACAGAAAAAGATAAAGCAATGGCACATATTACTGCAGGAGCTAAAAAGGTAATTATTTCAGCACCAGCTAAAGGTGATTTAAAAACAATCGTATTTAATGTAAATCATAAGATTTTAGATGGTACTGAAGAAGTAATAAGTGCAGCTAGTTGTACAACAAACTGCTTAGCACCAGTATTAGATGTACTTGATCGTACATTTGGTGTTGAAAGAGGTTTCATGACAACAGTTCATGCTTACACTAATGATCAATCAATATTAGATATTGCACATAAAAAAGGCCATATGGCTCGTCGTGGACGTGCTGGTGCAGCTAACATTGTTCCATCATCAACTGGAGCAGCAACTGCAATCGGACTTGTTTTACCGCAATTACAAGGTAAACTTGCTGGTGGCGCATTACGTGTTCCAACAACAACTGGTTCTGTAATTGATTTAACATTAAAATTAAAGAAAAATACAACAGCTGAAGAAATCAATAAGGCTTTTGAAAAAAATCAAAATGATACTATCAAAATAACATATGATCCAATTGTTTCAAGTGACATAATTGGTACTCATGAAGGAGCTACTGTCGATGGACTTTTAACTACAGTTCTTGATGACAATGGCGAACAATTAGTAAAAGTAACTGCTTGGTACGATAATGAAATGGGTTATAGTGCTCAAATGGTACGTACAGCTGAATATTTAGGACGTAAATAATGAAAAAAAATGCATTCACACTTATTGAAACTATTGGTGTCATCATTGTAATTGCACTTGTTGCAACAGTTACTATTCCAATCATTATTAATTCTAATGATCGTGATCGTGTAGCTGAACAAGAAAAAGCAGATATTAAATCAGCTCTAGAATATTATTTCAATGCTCATCCTGATAAAATGGCTGAGTTAAGAGAAAATAAAGAAATAACAATTCAAGCAAGAGATTTAATCAATGAGGGATATATTCGTGAAATAACGAAATTTACAACGATAAAAGTAACCTATAATGAAGATGGCACTTATGATGTAAGTGCTGAATAGAAAGGTTTAATATGAAAAAAAGTATTAAAGATTTTGACTTAAAGAATAAAACTGTAATTATAAGAGTAGACTTTAATGTACCAATTAAAGATGGGGTTATAACAGATGATAATCGTATTGTTGAAAGTTTAGAAACAATCAATTATGCAATTGAAAACAATGCTAAAGTAATTCTTCTATCACACTTAGGTCGTGTTAAAGAAGAAGCAGATTTAGCTAAAAATGATTTAAAACCAGTTGCTAAGAGATTAGAAGAACTTTTAAAACATAAGGTTATTTTCTCAGAAAAGACAAGAGATTTAGAACCATTAGTTGAAAAAATGAGCTATGGTGATGTATTACTTGTTCAAAATACGAGATATGAAGACTTAGATGGCAAGAAAGAAAGTGGAAATGATCCAGAACTTGGTGCTTACTGGGCTTCATTAGGTGATATTTTCATCAATGATGCTTTTGGCACATGTCATCGTGCTCATGCATCTAATGTTGGAATAGCAACACACTTACCAAGTGGAGTTGGATTCTTAGTTGAAAAAGAATTAAATGCTTTTAATCCTGTTTTAACTAAACCAGCAAGACCATTCACAGTTATTATGGGTGGAGCTAAAGTAAGTGATAAAATTGGTGTTATTGAAAATCTTGTTACTAAAGCAGATCACATCTTAATAGGTGGTGGAATGGCTTATACATTCTTGAAAGCAAAAGGTGTTGATATTGGTTCATCTTTATTAGATGAAGAATCAATTGATTTCTGCAAAGAAATGCTTTCTAAACATGAAAAAAAGATTGTTTTACCAATCGATCATGTATGTGCTAGTGAAATAAGTAATGATGTTAAAACAACAACATCTGAAAATATTGTTGGCATAGGTTTAGATATTGGACCAAAAACAGTTGAATTATTTAAATCATATTTAGAAAATAGCAAAACAATTGTCTGGAATGGACCAGTAGGTTATAGTGAACTATCTAATTTTGCAGGTGGTACAAAAGCTTT
>JAEEGL015512211.1_pt1 | contig 29236 bp, 26 predicted proteins | sample 9134231 | NCBI WGS metagenome assembly JAEEGL01 (sample SAMN16246548, study PRJNA631951) | gut metagenome | biome: gut microbiome; feature: rumen; material: fiber-attached | host: Bos | place: Iran: Karaj | collected 2018-10 | reverse complement strand
TCTAATTCAATTACGCCGTCCCAGCGAGCGGATATGGCTTTCTGGTGGCGAACGGATTCTGTTAGTAAGATTAAGGGTTAGTGCAGCAGAACTTCAATGAGTTTCGAAGACAATAGGAGTTTTCATGTTGTTAAAGGATTTGTTTTATAGGCTTCAATGCCGTGAGGTAAGGAAGCCTTTCCCTGAAAAGTATTTGCGGCTCAGTCGCAACCAAAGATATCCAAGGCCGGGTTGCTAAAGCAAAGCAACGATCAGCAGTGAGACCAGCGTCGGAGTGGCTCGAATAACACTGGAACCTGCCCGGCCACTATACGCAGCGGCGTAGAAACAGCGGGGAGAAATCCCCATGAGTGAGTTAAACAATTTGAACAACTAATTTCTAAAAGCGGCTGAAAAGGCAGTCGCGTGGGTGCGAATCCCATTGGACGTTAGGACAAAAGGACTTGCAGGTACTCTTGAAGTTTCTGGGGCTTTCAGTCACGGTGAGAATTGCTTAGTGCTGTTATGTATTATCCACGATGTCGACCGTGCCTTGGCACGGCGGTAGTTTGGCTGCAGGGAAAGACCTGCACCCCCTATCACTCATTAGGGGGTTTTTGCGATTATTCATCATAAACAAACAATATATGAGAACGGAAGGACAGACAGTATTCGTCCCCTGGTACGGAAAGATGCTCGAGGGGAACGTCGTCAGGGAGAACGGCCTGATGGGATTGACTGCGGTGCGGATTCCGCTGCAGGGACAGCACCCAGTTGCCCTCTTCTCTCCCGGTCATGTGTACGACACGGCCGAGGCGGCAGGAATTCCCAAAAGCGTACCGAAAATTCCCGAAAGCGTACCGAAAATGGAAGAAACGAGCGAGTGCGAGGCGTTCAGGAAAGCCCATTGGGACCATGAGCGCAACCACCTCCGCATAGACGCCCTCGACGGGTTCTATTCCCTGTGGAAGAAAGAGCATGCCCCGTCAGGCTATGTTGAGGAAGCAGTCGCCAGAATCGAGACAGAACCAATCAAGAGAAATATAAAAGCAATACAGTTATCATTATTTGACTAAGCATTATGGAAACAGCAAGAAACAAGACCGTGGTACTGATGCTGTCGCACCACTACCCGAAGAAGACCATCCATGCCGGGCAGCCCACCCGCTTCAAGGAGCAGCTGCTGGACGGCCGCAAGATTCACACCTGCCGGGGCCGCTACGACGGATGGGCCAGCAACATCGACAAGGTGAACGGAAAGGGCTATGTGATGTCAGTACGCGAGTGGGACGGACAACCCTACGGACGAGGCGTGAAGCAGAGGGAGATAGCCGCATACACCAGGCTCGGCTACCAGCGCATCACGATGATTTACGACCGCGGCAAAGACGAAATCAAGTGCCTCATAGACGGCAGGCGGTTCACCGACTTAGAGCTGCTGGCCCGCAACGACGGCATGACGCTCGAAGAGTTCAAGGACTGGTTCTTCGGTCAGGGACTCGAGAGGGACACGTTCTTCGGAATCATCATCCACTTTACTGACTTCCGCTACGTGTGCGATAAACAATAGGAAAGTAATACACCATTGTAGGTGTGTGTAGTAGTAACATATCAATAAATAGTACTATCAATATGTCGATAAACAAAGCAATCCTTCTTGGAAACGTCGGTGCTGACCCGAAGATACAGAGCACCCAGAACAGCAAGGTGGCCCAGGTGTCGCTCGCCACGACCGAGCGGGGCTACACACTGCAGAACGGCACCCAGATGCCTGAACGCACAGAGTGGCACAACCTCATTGCATGGGGGCGTACCGCCGAAGTGATAGAACAATACGTCCGCAAGGGCTCCAAGCTCTACGTGGAGGGAAAGATTAAGACGCGCTCCTACGACGACCGCTCAGGCCAGAAGCGCTACGTGACTGAAGTACACATCGAGGTGCTGGAACTGCTCGACCATAAGCCTGCGGCCAACAGCGGCCAGCAGCAGGGCAGCGACCGGATAAATTTCTGAGGACATGGCAGCAAACGGAAGAATGACACCCGAGGAAAAGTTCATGATGCTTATTGCCCGGTCCAACAAGGGCACCAGGCAGAAGCCCGCGCATATAGAGAGTGAGATGCAGAGGTCGTGCAAACGGTGGTTCGACCTCCAGTACCCGAAGCTGAGCAGCATGCTGTTCGCCGTTCCCAATGGCGGTGCCAGGAATGCACGCGAGGCAGCCATCATGAAGGCAGAGGGAGTAACCCCCGGAGTGGCCGACCTGCTATTGCTTGTACAGCGCCACGGATACGGCTGCCTGTGCATGGAGTTCAAGACGCTTACAGGCCGTCAGTCCATCAGTCAGAAGCAATGGCAGGCCGCTACGGAAGCCGCTGGAAACAAATACGTTGTGATACGCAGTTTCGGCCAATTTGTTAATGAAATAAACGAGTACCTGAAAATACCTGAAAATACCTGATGGGAATCAGGTCTGTAAGTTGTGTCATATAATTAAGTCCGCCGGAAGCAGCTCCCGAATCAGGGTTAGCCTCCGGCGGACCTTTTACCATACCAGCAAGGAATTAAGGATTTGACGCATCCTCATCATCAACACTGGGAACGAAAGAGCCGTTGCCGGCATAGAGGTCGGCCTCGCGGAACTTGGCCTCCTTGAACAGCTGGGCAGCACGGAAGCGCTTGCCAAGGTAGAGGTTCATACGGATGCCCCTGATGTTTTCTGCCGAGAAATCAGATGAAGAGTCCGCACCCCTCGTCTGCAGTCCAATGCGGAAGATGCCCAGGTCGTCGAAGCGGACGGCCTTTCCCTCCAGCAGCAGCTCGCGCAGACAAATCTCCATCTCGATGAGCACGCCGCGGATGGTACCTTCGCTGTAGACGCAGTGATGGTTGGCCATGTGCTCCACGAACTCGTCGAACTCCATGAGTTCATGGACGGCTCGTCCGAACCACTTCTTGTAAGCCCGTGATTCCTCGTTTCGGTTCTGATACTTCTTGTACTTAATCATAGCGGTTGTTATTTAGGTTATGCGGCATTATTGCCGATGCAAATTTACATTGGCCCGGAAAGTCGGAAAACGGTTGCGGATGATATCGCACGGTTTTATCCTGTTTCTGACTGTAAATCATGCTTTCGTCAAGCGGATTTTCCGTAATTTTGCAGTCAGATAGGAATGCAGATGGAATTCAAGGTAAGGGAATACGGAAGAACGGAGCTTGCGCTGGCATACTGCCCGGACATTGCCCCGGAATCCGCTTGGAAGAAGTTCAAGCGGTGGCTCAACCTATACCCCGGCCTGATGGACGGCCTGCGTGCCATCGGCTACAGTTCACATACGCGAAGCTTCACGCCCCGGCAAGTCCGCCTTATCGTGGAATGCCTGGGGTCTCCAGCCGATTAACAATATTTCTGATACGGAAACGGGCCATAACCAATATGATTATCGCCCGTTTCCTGTAGGGTTATCTTGTCACTGAAAGACAGATGCTATAACGAAAGAGATCTGTTTTCCAGATAATTCATGAGCACGTTGAATTCCTCCTGTGTTATGCTCTTCTCCTTCAACAGCCTTTTATACCTGTTCTCGTCCCTCTTCTTCAGGGCAAGAGCCGCTTCTTCAGGGGTCTTGTTGCTCTTGGCGATAGCTTTTCTTTTCTTATAACGGTCATAGGCTATGTTATGAATGGTCTCGATTTGGCCCATTATCTGCTTGCAGCTGTAGAAATCGGTTATCGTTACATATTGCAGTTCCCTTGAGAACGAATAGTTTGCAAAACGCTGTTCCGCAACCGGCTTAACCTTGCTTATATCATAGTCGCTAATCACGAGGCTGCCGCCATGCTCGCTGTCAAGCACCTCCTGTAAACATGAAAGATATAGAGGCTTGTCGTCCTTAATTGCCTTCTTAGCCGTCCCGATGGTGCTTCCGCATACCAGTGCAAGCTGGCTGGCTCCAAGCCCTATGCGTTCTTTGTGTGCTATCAGGAACAAGGCGTTGCTGTACCTTGTTACTTCCGTCCTCTCGTCCAAATCAACCAGCTTGTCAAGCCTGTTTCTCAGTATTGCCCCGTGAATAAGGGCGTTCTCCGAATACCTGAGAAAGGATTTGTTCTCGTGGAAGTTGCGCAGCTTCACTATTTCGTCAAAGGCCCTGTCAAAGTTTTCGGTCAGCATTTTCTTTTCCAGACCGTAATAGTAGATAAAAACATAACCCATATCTATCGGTTGTGTAACATCCCTCAGCCAACAAAGATACTTGAACCTCTGCCCTGGAGTCATCTCTATGTAGTGTGGCCAGTACGGTAGCCTTTCTACATCGCTTTCTTCGCATATAGGCAAATGGATGTATATTGTACTCGGATCGGGAATTTGGCGTTCGATGGAGCTAACTTTAATGTTTCCGTTTTTGTCGAAGCTAATATTTATTCCAACGCCCCGGTTTACCCTTGGTATTTCCGTGTCGTAAGATACATATAGCAAATCTCGATTGGGGATTTCCCGCTCAATAGTAAGTGCATTGACCATATCACCTAAAAAATATTATTCAACATTAACCTTTAGCTCATGGCCACAGTAAGGGCAAGTAATAGAAGGAGTAGAGGGCATATCATCTTCTCCATCTTTGAATAGTTTCCAGAGAGGCACATCTAAAGCATCAGCAATATTTTGTGCTGTCTCAACAAGAAGCTTACCGTTAATTTGCCTACTCAGTGCCTGTCGGCTAACGTTCATTTTGTCGGCCAACTCTTGCACAGTCATTCCCTTTTCTTTTAGAATTTCTTTTATTCGCATACTATTTTGATTATGGTTCATTGCAAAGTTACACATTATTTAAATGATGTAAATAGTATTGTTTACTAAATAAAGTTAAAAGAAACAGATTTATTTACACATTATTTTGAAATGACAATAATTCTATTTACATTTGCACCCAAAGAAATCAAACAAAGTAAAACAATAAACAAATAAACTCAAATACTATTGATTATGGAAAAGAAAGAATTATTTAACAGAACGAAAAACGCTGATGGCATCGCCATGAGCGAAGAGACAAAGACTATGTACAAGGTCGATGCCATGCTGACGGACGTATTGTTTCTGATGGCCAACATGCAGGAGTGTGGATTAGTGAAGGAATTCGGGCTTGTCAGAGATGCAGAGAACGCGAAGGAGGCTGTCGACAAGGCTTTATTCCTCACGGCTCAATTGCGCGAGTATTTCACGGACGGAATGCTGGAGAAGACCAACTATCAGTTTACTTAATCCATACGGTACTATGAGAATAAAAGAATTTGAGCCGTTAGACGGCATTTGTGTGAGCGAGTGGATGGGCCGAAGCATAACACTTCGCCCGGAACTCACCTCGCGGCAGCATGTGAGAGGAACGCTGAAGGGCATCATCTTCGAGGCGAGAACCAAAAAGGGACTTATCCTTACCCTCATTGTCGGCGACAGGCTGGTCCAGGTGTTCAGCTGGATGGCCGAGATACGAATGGAACACCGAACAAACAAAACCGATAGCCCATGAAGCAGTAAGCATCCCCTACCAAAAGACGCAGTACTGATATCAGAAAATATTCATCACTAAATTCAATAACAATGGAAACAGCAATCCAAGTATTCAACAATCCGCAGTTCGGAGAGATACGAACGGCAGGAACGGCAGAAAGCCCGATGTTCTGCCTCGCGGACATCTGTAAAGTGTTGGAACTTCCGCAGGTGTCAAGAGTAAAGAGCAGACTAAAGCAAGGTGGGGTTACTCAAATTAAGGTCATCGACTCTATGAGTAGAGAACAGTCCGCCACTTTCATCAACGAGCAGAACCTTTACAAGGTCATCATGCGCTCAGACAAGCCTCAGGCCGAGCCTTTCCAGGACTGGGTGTGTGGCGAAGTTCTTCCCACCATCCGCAAGACTGGCGGCTACATCGCCACTTCGCCCACGATGACCGACGAGGAAATCATGGCAAGGGCATTGCAGATAGGTCAGAAGACTATAGAGCGCCAGAAGGAGCGTATACAGCAGCTGGAGGTGGAGAGCGAGCAGCAGCGCGTAGAGATCGAGCGGAAGGACGTCACGATAGCCATGCAGTCCACCGAACTGAGGCAGAGCGCACCAAAGGTTAGCTATTACGACCAGACACTGCAGAGTCAGAACACACTCACCATGACGCAGGTGGCAAAGAGCATCGGCATGAACGTGGACGAGCTGACAAGGAAGCTCAGGGAGGCCGGCATAATCTTCCGCCAGAGCGGGCAGTGGCTATTGAAGACCCCCTACTGCAAATGGAGGCTTCACGGCACGCGCACCAGCACCTACACCCGAAGCGACGGAAACGCGGGAACCAGCGTCTACACCGTTTGGACGGAGCGGGGACGGCGGTTCATCGTCGCGCTGAACGAGAACGGATTCAACCCGAAGAAGGCCGTCCAGTCCATACGCGAGCAGCAACAATAGCGTAGGTTTTTGCCTGTCAATCACCACAAGCGACAGTGCCCCGGCGGAAATCCCCGTCGGGGTGCTTTTGTTTCTATGCTTGTAAGTAATTTTCAAAACGTCTTTTTTGCCGCGGCAAAATCATCAATTTGCCGACATGTTTGCCGATATATTTGCCGGAACTTTTGTTGCGGCGTTTGCCGGATAGTTTGCCGCAGCCTTTGCCGCTACTTTTGCCGCGACGTTTGCTGCATCATTTGCCGCGGCAAAATTCACGAAAAATCGTTGTTCTGAACGATTTGGTTAAAGAAATTAACACTTGCGACGAATAATTAATGATGATGATGACGTAATGTTCGACCTAATAAACGTTAAATGACCTGTTTGCCTTCGCGCGCGCGTTTATACTCCATGAATATAATATATATAAGGGGGTTATAGGGGGAAAGAACAATAATTTATATTGTACTAAACAAAAGCGATTTGTTGTTGAATAAACAAAGCGGCGGAAATCTTATAACCCATATACCTTAATATAAAATTATAAAGTGCCTATTAAAACACATAAAACACTGCAAATAAGGTGCTTTTTTAAATATTTTGCAATGTTTTTCAATGCTTGATAGGCACGTTTAAGAAATTTTCCGTATTTTTGTGGCAAATAATTGAATATGATGCTTATGAAGTACAACGAGGAAACCATCAATGCCATAGCAGATGCCATCAAGGACGGCGAGACCATCGAGACCGCCTGTAAGATTGCCGGCATTACCAAGACCACCTTCTACGAATGGATGGCGGACGAGGGCAAAACGGACTTTGCTGACGCTATAAAAAAGGCCAAGGCCGAGTTCCAGGAGACCATAGTGGGCAGGCTGGAGCATTCTCTTTGGAAGAAGGCTCTCGGCTTTGAGTTCGAGGAGAAGAAGACGGAGACCAACAGGGAGGGCGTGAAGACCAAGGAGACCGTCGTCAAGAAATACTATCCCCCCGACACCGCTGCCCTGATATTCGCCCTGACGAACGTTGCCCCCGAGCAGTGGAAGAACCGCCAGAACATAGAGGCGACGGGAAGGGACGGCCGCGACCTGTACCCCCGCCAGAACCTTGACATGAGCAAGCTCACAAAAGAGCAGCGCGACCTCCTTATCTCCATCGGCACGGATATCATCAACAAGAAGGAATGAACATCGACTATACGGAGCTGGCAATAGCCGTGGTGGCCGACGAGTGCAGGAAGAGTTTCTTCTTCTTCGTCAAGACCTTCTGGGACGTCATCATAAAGGAGGAGCCTGTTTACAACTGGCACATACCGTACCTCTGTGATGAGCTCCAGAAGCTTTCCGTGTCCATCGTGAAGCGACAGCCAAAGCCGTATGACCTGATTATCAACATTCCGCCGGGAACAACCAAGTCCACCATCGTAACCGTGATGTGGCCCGTATGGCTGTGGACGCAGGACCCCAGCATCCGCATCATCACAAACTCCTATTCGGGTGCCCTATCCATCGACCACGCCACCAAGTCGAAGGACATCATCGAGAGCGACAAGTTCCGCCGGCTGTTCCCCGACATCAAGATACGCCTTGACAAGAGCGGCAAGCAGAACTACGAGAACACAGAGACGGGCTACCGCTACGCCACCTCTACGGGTGCCACCATTACGGGTTTCCACGCCCACGTCATCATCAACGACGACCCCGTGAACCCGAAGCAGGCAGAGTCGGAGCAGATGCGAACCGCTGCCAACGAGCACACCAAGACGCTTTCATCGCGTAAGGTTGACAAGGCAAACACGCCCATCGTCACCATCATGCAGCGGCTCCATGAGGAAGACGTGACTGGCTTCCTGCTGAAGAAGAAGGGCGAGAACATCCGGCACATCTGCCTGCCTGCCGAGCTGTCGGACAACGTAAGGCCCGTGGAACTGAGAAGCAACTATGTGGACGGGCTGCTCGACCCCGTGCGACTGCCGAGGCCAGTACTGGAGGAGGCGAGGACCGACCTCGGCAGCCGTGGCTATGCGGGCCAGTACGAGCAGACACCGACGGCTGCAGGCGGCAACATCATCAAGGAGAAATGGTTCCTGCACATCAGCAAGGCCGACTACCATGCCCTGCACTTCCACGAGCCTGTACACTTCTTCCTCGACACGGCCTACAACAAGAAGCAGAAGAAGAGCGACAACGACCCCAGCGGCATCATCGGTGCCTGCAAGATACGCAACAATATATACATCACCTGCGCACAGAAGGTCTACAAGGAGTTTCCCGACCTCATACGCTACCTCCCGGAGTTCATGGCCGCTAACGATGCCAGCAGCGAGAGCACGCTGCGCATAGAGCCGAAGGCCAACGGCGTTTCCGTGTGCCAGCAGCTACAAGAGACCAGTTCGCTCAACGTCACCTACACCCCCTCCCCCACCGATCCGAAGGACACGCGCCTGTATGCCGTGGCCCCGAAGGTGGAGTGCGGACGCGTCTACCTGGTGGACGGCGACTGGAACGAAGAGTTCATTGACGAGGTCTGCGGCTTCCCGGCCAAGACCCACGACGAATACGTCGACATCCTCGGCTATGCCATCAACTACTTCATGGACGAAGGAAGCTTTGAGGTTCCCGAGTACGTCGATTCCATGTTAGCAATTTAGTAACTAAAATCTATAGCTTTATGTCATTATTCAACACCATCACCAACCTGTTCAATGCCGCAGTAGGCAGGAACCAGGACTTTGAGCAGCTCATTGCCGCCAAAGACATCAACCGTGTTATCAATCTCATGGACAACAGACGCGAGGACGCCGAGGAAGCCATGAGGCAGTACGACCCCAAGCCTCACTCCATCATGAAGAGGCCGGACAAAATGCTGAAGGACCTTGAAGGCAAGCGAAAGGGAACGCTCACACGCTGGAAGCTGCCAGTGGGCTATCCCGTGTACATCAACGAGATTGCACTTGTGTTCATCTTCGGCCAGCCTGTGAAATGGAAGCAGAAGAGCGAAGGCGCCGACGATGGGTTCAAGGCTTACACAGACCTCTTGAAGAAGATGCACTTCAACAGCAAGATTCGGCAGTGCAAGCGACTGGCCGGAAGCGAGACGGAGTCGGCCATGCTCTTCCGTGTGTTCCGAAACAAGAACAACGAGCCCGACTGCCAGATCCGTGTGCTCGCCAACTCCAAGAACGATGAGATTTACACCCGGTGGGACGTGTACGAGAACCTGATTACCTTCGCATGGGGCCACTACTCAAGGGACGTGGCAGGTAAGACCACCTACCACCTGGACATCTACACCGACACCGTCATCTACCATTGTACCCAAGGCACGTTCGGATGGGAGGTTGAGGAAGAGGACAACCCCATCGGGAAAATCCCCGTCATCTACTTCAGGCAGAAGATGGAATGGGACGGCGTGGAGGAACTGATAAACCGTGAGGAATACATCGCATCACGCCGGGCAGACACCAACGACTACTTCAGCGACCCGTATCTGGTCATTAAAGCCGCCCTGCTGAAGTCGATGCCCAACAAGGAAGTGGAGAACAAGACGCTCGTTGCCAGCGACAACGTGGACGACGTAAACAAGCTGGCAGGGTTCCTCACATGGGACGGCCAGAACGAGAGCAAGAAGGACGAGATAGCGTGGCTGAGACACCACATCCTCACCAAGACGTTCACGCCGGACATCGACTGGAGCCAGTTCAAGGGCATGTCGCAGATGTCGGGAAAGGCCCTGAAGCAGATGATGCTCCTTGCCGACATCAAGGCATCGAAGCACAAGGAGAACTACGACGAACTGCTGGACAGAATTGCCTCGCTTGTCATATCCATCATGCAGAACGTGCTCTTCATCAGCAAGAGCGAGTACAAGCTGGACCAGCTGGAGTGCGACCATGAGTACCAGGAGCCGTTCGGAGAGGATATTGCCGAGACCATCAAGAACATCAACGAGTCCATCGACGGAGGCACGATGTCTGACGAGAGCGGTATCGAGCAGAACCCGCTCATCAAGGACAAGGAACTGGAGAAGGCCCGCCTGCAGAAGCAGAAGGAGGAGTCGGCGAAGATGCAGCGCGACCTCTTCTCGGGCTCGCAGGACGGTGAGGACGTTTTCGGAGGCGCTGAGTGATGGCGGCAAGGAGAACCAGACAGCCTGACAAGGGAAAAGCCGTCCGACACTTCTGCTATGAATGCGAGAACAGCTACGACTGGCACGAGAAGAACTACAAGGGCGAGTTCTTCATGTGCCGCTGTCCGTTCCACAAGTGGTGCAGGTTCCTGTACCGGGACGGATGCACAGACAACTTTAAACCAAGAAAGCAATGAGCGACGACAAGAGGAAGAAGGCCGAAGCGGCCATCATGCAGTATATCAACGGGCTTTTCGGACGTACTGAGGGCTACGCAAGAGCCGTGAGCAGGCATTTCACGACAGCCGTGAACGCATTGCTCGACCTTGCAGCCAAGGCCGACATGGCGCCCGACGAGGTGTTCTACTTCGCCGACGACAAGCGGCTGTCGGCAAAGGCAACGGCCATCCTCCGCGGACTCTACAGCGCCGTGTACCAGGAAATCAGGAACGGCGTCATAGCCGAATGGGGCAACGCCAACGCCGCCACCGACCTGATGCTCACAAGGCTGTTCGGCAAAGGACTGAAGGAGGACAACCACTTCGCACGCTGGTTTGCCCGTAACCAGGAGGCCATGGACTCATTCTTCAGCCGAAAGGACGTGCACGGTGGCCTGAACCTCTCGCAGAAGGTGTGGAAGTACACCAGCCAGTTCAAGGAGGAAATGGAGCTGGCCCTCAGTGCAAGCCTCGGGCGTGGTGACTCGGCAGCCACCGTGTCGCGCCATGTGCGGCAGTACCTCCAGGAACCCGAGAGGCTGTTCCGCCGTGTGCGTGACGCCAAGGGTAACCTGAAGCTCTCGAAGCGTGCCGCAGCGTACCACCCGGGACGAGGCGAGTACCGCAGCAGCTACAGGAACGCCATGCGGCTTGCGAGGACCGAGACCAACGCCGCCTACCGTGCCGCCGACTGTGACCGCTGGGGCAGCATCCCGTTTGTCGTGGGCATGGAGGTGAAGCGATCCAACCATCCCTTCGGCTGTGAGGTGTGCGAGCTACTGAAAGGCAAGTACCCCAAGGACTTCGTGTTCACGGGCTGGCATCCCCAGTGCAGGTGCTATATTGTGCCTGTGCTTGCCGACGAGAAGGAACGCATGGCGTATCACCGTGCCATCCTCAATGGCGAGGACGTGAGCGACTGGAAGTTCAGCGGGGAGATTACCGAGCCGCACGAGGGATTCCAGAAGTGGATGAAGGAGAACCATGAACGTGTGGAGAAAGCCGCCAAACAGGGAACACTCCCCTACTGGATGAAGGATAACCCGAAGTATGTGGGTGTGAAGCAGAGTTCACAAGCTGCGGCAATGGTAAAGGACATCGGCTCTAAGGTGACGGAGATTATGACACCCCGTGAACGTTCTGCTTACGTGGCCTTTGAACCATTCTCTCCTATGGTCATAGAGAAGTTGAAGGAACATAAGGACCTAAAACACAAGCTGGGATTGTTTGAGGAAATCCTAAGTGATGAACGCGCAAAGGAACTGTCAAGGGTCGAGAGTGCAAGAACTGTAGTATTCCCTGGGCACAAAGGTCGTCAGCATAAAACATGGGAAGGAATCAAGCAGATGGCAAAAGACCTTAATGACCACGGCGAAAGCGTGGCATTCCTACCAGAACTTGATGGAGTAACGAGTGCCGATGCACTTGTGTTGTTCCGTGGTCGTCCTACGGTTGCTGACTTCAAGTATTGCATCACCACGAAGGCCAACACCCTTGCTGGCAATCTTGAAGAAGGCTTTAGGCAAGCTGGAACCGTTGTTGTCAAGTTGGAGAATATGGATGCCGGAGTGTTCAGGGATGCCATCGAATACTTAAAGCGCAAGAATTTCCCATGCGGCAACATCAAACTTATCAATCAGTATGGCGATCCGATTGAACTGACGTTCACCGATATTAGGAACGGAAGGTATCTGAAAAAGATAAAAGGGTTCCTGAAATGAATCAAGAACCCTTTATATCTTTCGCCCCGTCGGCATTTCAGCCAGCGGCACTTGGTACAAAGCGGCAGAAGCCCCCGTCGATACGTTAAGACCCTGGTGGATTTAAATCTCCGCTACAAAGATAGGCATTTTTTCCGAAACCACCAAGAAATTACTCTATTTTTTGCCTCGCAACCCTAAAAAGTTGCATTTTCACCCTGACGGACACCATGCCGTCGGGGTATTTTTACGACGCTTGATAGGCACTTTTAGTTAAAAATACTTTATTCGCAATATTAAAGGGTTTTTGCCGCATTAAAACGGCAGATTTTATAAATTTATATAGTGCTTTATAGACACTGTATTGAAAATTTTGTGTAAATTTGCGCCTGTTAATCATTTGTGACAAATATGAACAAGAAACTTTTGAAGGCTCTGCAAGACAAGTGTAAGGACTTTGGATTGACAGACAAGGCAATCGAGGAGCTGGCCGAGTCAGCTTCCGAGGGTCTCAGTGACGATGCCTCTGACGAGGACATCAACAATGCTGCGGATTTGCTCATTCCAACTGCGAAGATTATCCAGGGGGAAATCACGAGGAAGACGCGCAAGAAGACTCCCAAGCCCAATACCAAGCCGAATACGGATGGGGATGGTGATGGCGACGGAGAAGGTGACGGTGACGAAGATGAGGACGGCAAGAAGATGCCCAAGTGGTTCCGCGACTACAAGAAGCAGAACGACAAGGCCATCAAGGACCTGCAGGATGAAAATGCCGCGCTGAAGTCCGAGAAGGCCAAGGGCGAGCGCACTGCCGCCATCAATCTGAAAGCGAAAGAGCTTGGAATCCCCGACTTCCTGATGAAGCGCTTCAGCATTGCCGATGACGCCGACATCGAGAAGGAACTGAAGGAGTACAAGCAGGATCTGGTCACCAACAAACTGATGCCAGCCGAAAAGGCCGACATCCTATCGTCCTCTCAAAAGGCAATGGAGGATGATGCCGAAGCGTGGGCCAAATCATTGCCTGATAACTAAACCATTCGTGAAAGATGATTACATTCGCATCACAGTCCTACACGAAGCACCCAAACCCCTTCTGGCGCCAGGAGCGTAGAATCCTGCCAGCAGGTTTCAAGCCCGTGCAGGAATTCCCGGTAGGTACCAAAATCTACCGTGGAGCATGGATTGCGGTTCTTGCAGGGCTGACCTGCGCCGTCGTCAAGATGGCCAAGGTACTCGCCGGCGGAACCACCACGAAGCCGAGAGTTGCGAAAGATGGCTATTTCCAGGTGGGCGACACCGTCATGGATCTCTCAAACGATTCCAAGACCACGACCATCAAGTCCATCGACACGAGCAACCCTGACTATGACGTGCTGACTCTCAATGCAGCAATTTCCAGTCTGGCAGAGGGTCACTTTATTCAGGAAGCAGTAGACTACGGCTACATCGACGCGGAGAGCACCACCGAGGGTGCGCTGAAGGTTGTCGCATCTGACGCAACCGAAGGCCAGATTAACCTCGCTGACGTGACTCCGTATCTCGGTGAGAAGACTCTTGCCGCCAACGACTACGTCGTGCTGCAGAAGGCTGCTCCGAAGTATGTTCCAAACAGCGTCCTTGCCGAGGACGAGGAAGTAGTAGCCGAGCGCTACCCTGCCCTTGCCCCTGCCTATGACGCTGTCCTTCTCAAGGACATTCTCCTTCCGTTCCCCGAGGAATGGATTATCGAGAATGGCTATGCACTCAAAGCTAATCCCAATATCAAAGTAATCGAACAGTAACTATGCCAGATCTCAGTTCTCTTTTTGGCGAACTCACTAAGAATGTGCAGGTTCGCATCGACAAGGCTTCTGAGCTGCAGAAGCGACTGTTTGACCAGGTGCTCTACACCAAGTACCTCGACTGGGACACCCCCACCATCGGTCTTGACTTCGAGGAGCTGGTCGGCAAGTACAACATCACCGTTGTCGCTCCGACTATCGGCATTGACGCCAAGGAGCCTATCCTGCAGACGGAAGGCCTGGAGACCATCAAGAAGAGCGTGATGAACCACGCCCTGACCTTGCCGCTCTCCATGAAGGACTACCGCAAGATGCTCCAGATTCTCGACTCGAAGAGCATCAGCGACAAGCAGAAGACCCAGCAGCTCATCAACCTCATGTGGGGCAACGTCCAGACGGTTGTCAACGCAGTAGAGGGCAAGCTTGACATGATTTTCCTCGGTATGCTGTCTAACCACGGCGTGTTCACCTTCGACGAGAACAACAACCCCGAAGGCCCGATCCGTGGAGGCATCAGCATGAACTTCCCCCAGGCAAACCTCGCTACGGCTCATACCGAGTGGACGGAGGCCAACCTTGAAACGGTTGACCCGATGGAGGACGTGTTCGAGCTGATTGACGCTGCCGAGGACAAGTCCAATATCTCGAAGATTCTCTGTGCGCCCAGCCGTATCAGCTACATGTGCCGCACCAAGAAGATGAAGCAGATGATTTGGGGCACTGACAAGTCCTCGAAGATTGTCACCCTGAAGGACATCAACGAGTACATGCAGAGCAACGGATATCCCACCTTCGAGAAGATCCGCCGCCGCCTGCGTGTGCAGAAGGGCCGTCAGTTCCTGAGCTACAGCCCGTGGAACGATAAGAACCTGGTGGCCATCCCTGCCGGGAAGCTCGGAACCGTCAAGAACGCCTATGCCGACAATGAGCTGAAGCAGGAAGCCGACGTTGCCTACAGCAACTACGGACGCATCCGCATCAGCCAGTGGAACGTAGGCGAGACCAAGGGCGACAACCACGGTGAGTTCACCAAGGCCCAGTCTCTCTCATTGCCCATCATCACTGAAGGAATAGACATCTATACCCTCAAAACCCAGCTCTGATGGAAAGAACTAACTTGGAGGCACTCAGGGCGAAGTGCAAGCTGATATGCGACACCTGCTATGTCGATGACGATGTCTTGGCAGACGTCCTCTTCGACGCAGGCATCAACCCGGGCGATACTGCCGTGGCCAATAACGTGGAAATCGTCAAGGCCGCAATCGTTGTCGTCAAGGGCTGGGTGGAAACCGCCAGAAGCGAGGGCGGCATCAGCACCAGCATCAACCGCGAGGCTGTTGACAAGAACATCCTCTTCTGGTGCCAGCGGTTCGGCCTGGATGCTTCCGAGTATCTCTCTGACAGTATGACCGTGATTCAAGACGGGTCTGAAATGTACTGATATGCGCACCAACGGAACCATGACATACAGGACGGGTGCTGCCGCCGGGCAGTTCGACGAGGATGGCCAGCCCATTGTCGCCGAGTCTGAATGGAGCGACCCTGTCCGCTGTTTCATCAAGACGAACACCCACGACAACAAGGGTACGAGCGTCAGCGGTACTTTCACGCATGAGGCATACGAAGTGCTGATTGAGCGGATTCCCGGAGGCCTCGACACCGACACCGTGAGGCTTGTCAGACGGAACAGGGAGCTTGGCGAGTTCAAGGTGCAGGATATTCAGGACGTGTCTCTCGACAGGATTAAAATAATTGTCTGACATGGGTATTCAGCTAAATTCATCATTCAGCTTCGAAGCATGGAGCAATGCGGCGAAGGAGAATGCGAAGAACGCTATCGTCAGTGCCCTTACCGAAGTAGGCTTACTATGCATTACCGAGGCAAGGAACACACGCAGCTACCAGGACGACACTGGCAATCTCAGAAGTTCGATAGGCTTCGCAATCGTCGTTGATGGAAAGATTGCAGCAAGTCTTTTCGCCGACCAAATTGATGATGGAAAAGCAAAGACTCCTGAAGGCATTGCACAATCCAAACAGACGGTAAGGAAAGTTGCAGCAACCAAGACATCGGGTATTTACCTGATAGTTGCAGCCGGAATGAACTACGCCATCTATGTCGAGGGCCGCGGATACAATGTCCTGACATCGGCCGAACTCTTAGCCGAGCGAGTGATTCCGCAAAAGTTGGAAGAACTTGGCTTTACAGTGAAGAAGAAATGAGCGACATCAAGGTTGAGACTCAGATTGAGAAGGACTTCTTCCGTTTCGTGAAGAACAGCCCCATAGCGTCAGCCATCGGCGGCTCCGTCTATCGCAACGGCATGAGGCCCCGGAACTCAAAGGCCGAGGATGCCGTGATTATCTTCGTCAGCGGCATGGACGGGCAGATTCAGGACGGCGTGGTAGTGCTCAACGTGTTCGTGCCCAAGAAACCCTTCGGCAAGGACACCGAGCCCGTGAAGGACATCGCACGTGTAGATGCACTGGAGCAGGTCATCCGTGACTGGCTCGACTCCTTCAGCAACTCCGAGTATCTGCTGCCGCCAAGCCAAAGGCCGACCATTCAGTCGATGGAAGACCCTCAGACCAGCGAGACATACGTTCATACGAGGATAAAGTTTAAGAGATGTGCAGAATAATTAATACCAAATAATCATGCCAACAACTAAAGTAATCGGATGGGGCAAGTGCACCGCTACGCACACCCCGAGTGGAACTGGCGCTACCGCGAAGGTCTACGACGACATCGTTGACGGCTCTACCTCCCTCTCCGTTGAGGAAGGCCAGGAGCAGGAAGCCCTCATCGAGGGTGGCCAGGCAGAAGCCCGCAAGAAGCAGCCAGACAAGTACATCATCGAGTTTGAGCGCCGTATCGGCAACGCTGCCGATGTAACTCCCGGCTTCACCGACGATGCTGGATCGATTGAGATTGAGCCTGAGCTGGTGGGCGCCATCGGCGTGACCCTCACGGGCGTCTCTCTCTACATCAGCGTAAGCTTCGACACCACCGACGGCCTGAAGGCGCACTACACCTTCAAGACCAAGGGTGCCACGACTGGAGGAGCACTGACGGACATCACGTTCGCTGCAAAGGCTTCCTAAGCTACACCTTCCGCCCTCTCAGGTCTAAGCAGAGGGCATTTTTACACCGCGGAGTAGAGCAGTGGCAGCTCGCCAGGTTCATTGCCTGGAGGCCGTGAGGTTCGAGTCCCACCTCCGCTACTATGGAAGAAAAAGACAGCACGTTTGCCGACATCACCATTGAGAAGCCCTATGAGTTCACAGTCGGCCGCAAGCATTTCCGTCTATATCCTGTGACACTGGCGAAGACCTTTCTTCTGAGGCAGCATATAGACGGACTTTCCATTAATTGGGGACTTTTGCGCACAAACCCGTACGTCGAGGCGCTGCGCCTTGCCGACGCCGAGAGGAGGAAGTGCTGCCAGATTCTTGCCATACACACAGCCCCGAACACATACAAGGACTTGTACAACAGTCAGGCTATGGCCACGCGCAGGAACGTCTTCGAGACCATGAGCGCCAAGGACATCGCCACGCTGCTGCTCTACGTGCTGAAGTCCGACAAGACCGACTCCGTCCTCGAAGACACGGGCATATCGAAGGAGCGTGAGCGGCTGCAGCGTGTCATCGGGTTCAAGTCGGACAGCAGCAGGAACAACCTAACGTTCGGCGGCCTGACGATATACGGAAGCTTCATCGCGCCCCTGATGGAAATGGGGTTCACGCGCAGCGAGGTGCTGTACGAGTGCAGCTATTCCTTCCTGCGGCTGATGCTTGCCGACAAGGTCGTGAGCATGTACATGACGGACGAGGAGCTCAATAAGCTGCCGCCGTCGCTCAACAACAATATCATCGACGGCAACAGCCCGGATGCCATCGCAAGGGTACAGTCACTATTCGCCGGGAAGACTGGCGTTAAATTCAATTAGCAATGGAAGAACAGAATCTTGGTTTCGTAGCTGGGATTGACCACAGCGGATTCGACAAGGACGCTAAGCATATCCAGGACAGCGTCGAGCAGGTGGCAAAGAAAGTCGAGCAGAGCGGACTTAGCGTTGACGAGTTTGCCAAGCGCATGCAGGGCTTGCTCGCCTCGTTCGACCGTCTCACTCAGGCGGTTGACAAGAATACCTCCGCGCAGGAGAAGGCCATGGGTGCCGGGAAGAAGGCGGCCGATGCAGAGAAGCAGGGTGCCGACAAGGCCACCGATGCCATAGACAAGACGGGTAAGGCTACCGATGAGCTCGGGCGCAAGCTGAAAAAGACTGGCGACGATGGTGCTGAGGGGTTCGGGAAGCTGCAGAAGGCCGCTGCCGGGTTCTTCACGCTCGCTGCTGCCAAGGAGTTCGGGCAGAAGATATACCAGGTGCGCTCGGAAATTGAGAGCCTTGAAACCTCGTTCCGTGTCCTCGTTGGCGAGAAGGACAAGGCGGACGCACTGTTTTCAAGCATCAGGGAGTTCGCGACGAAGACTCCCATGCAGATGAAGGACTTGGCGAGTGCCGCTCAGACGATGATGCAGTTTAACATTCCCGTCGAGCAGATTATGGAGAATCTGAAAGCACTAGGCGATGTCTCAATGGGCGATGCGCAGAAGTTCCAGTCGCTCTCGCTGGCTTTCGCTCAGATGAGCTCGACGGGTAAGCTAATGGGCCAAGACCTGCTGCAGATGATTAACGCTGGCTTCAATCCGTTGGCCACGATGTCGGAGAAGACCGGCAAGAGCATCAGCGAGCTGAAGGATGAGATGTCGAAGGGTGCCATTAGCGCCGACATGGTGCGTCAGGCATTCATCGATGCCACAAGCGAGGGAGGCAAGTTTGCAGGCATGCTGGAGAAGCAGTCACATACGCTGGCTGGAGCCTACAGTAACCTTGAGGGTGCCATCTTGGATATGTTCAACGCTATCGGCGAGCAGAGTGAGGGGATAATGATGGGTGCCATCGACGTGGCAACCACTCTTGCCCAGAACTATGAGAAGGTGGGCAAGGTGATAATTGGGCTTGTAGGCACGTATGGGGTGTATAAGGCTGCTGTCATGGCGGTTAACGTTGTGAAAGCAATCGAGGACAACTATAATAAAAAGGTTGCAGCTGCTAAGTTGGCTGAAACGGCGGCTACCACAACTGCCACAGGCGCTAAGGTTGCTGAGGCGGCAGCTACTAAATCCCTCTCTGCTGCCCAGCTTATCCATCATGGACGTATCATGCTCGTTCAGAAGGCGCAGGCATTGCTCAATGCGACCATGCTTTCCAATCCCTATGTGCTTGCTGCTACAGCCCTCGCTGGGCTTGTGGCCGTGATGTGGAATATGAAGAGCACACAGGATTTGGTGAACGAAGCACAAGACGAGTATAACCGCAAAAAGGAAGAAGAAATAGCCAAGGAGAAGGAGCACATGAATAAGATTAACGAGCTTATTGAGGTGGCTGGAAACGAGGCTCTTTCTACTGACGCAAGGCGTGATGCCATGATAGTCCTGATGCAGAAATACCCTGCCCTGTTCCAGAACTACAATACGGAGATAGAAGCCCTCAAGGATATTGCCTTCTGGAAAGCTAAGATTGCGGAAATCGAAAGCGGAAAGAGTATTACTCTTGCACAGAATGAGCTTTACAATGTTAACAAGCGCATCAACGAGCTTGAAGCTAAAGGTAAAGGGAAAGCTCGCTATTCAGCATTCACACGCAAAGGTGGACGTACTTCAGAAGAAGAAATTGAACTCATACAACTAAAAAAACAGCGAGCAGAAATCAACAAACAGGTAAAGGCTGATGCCGATAAGAATTATCTGAAGAACCTCACTGGAGTAAGCAACGAAGAGCTTCAAAGACAGATAAACGAACGTAAGAACCTTATCGCAAAGATTTCAGTTGCGGAACAGCAAGGCAAGAAGATGGTCGGAAAGACCCAGATAGGCGGTGTTGTTGGTGTCTATACCAAAGAAGAACTTGAGGGTCAGAACAAGCTCATGGAAATGGAGTTGGAACGCCGTAAGAAAATCGTGGAAGATTCCACAAAAAACTTCAAGACAGAGTCTACGAAACAACGCCAGCAAGCTCAGAATAGCTTGAAAGCATGGGAGGCTCTCGCTGATCCGAAGAAACGTGCTAAAAGTAAGCTTGAAGTTGACGGCAAGAAGGTCAGCGAAATGAATGACAGCGAGTTCTTCGAAGTCCTGGAGAAAAGACAGAAAGCCTACGAAGAAGCGAAAAAGAAAGAGGATGCCTACAATAAGGCAGCAAATGGTGGTGTGACTCCTAAGAAGACAAAGGAAAAAGTCGACCACACCGCCGAACAGGAAGCCCAGCAGGATGCGCAGCGTAGGCAGAAACTCTTTGATTTGGCGCAGAAGGAGAAAGAGCGTCAGGCGAATGAGGAGGCTAACCTTGAGGGTATTCTTGCCGACTTGAAGATTGCCAGCGAGAAAGACGCATCGAAGCGCGAGCAGATGCAGCGTGAGAAAGACCACAAGGAACGGCTTGCTGAGATTGACCGTCAGGTGGAGGAATGGAAGAAGGCCAACTACGAGGCTGCTAAGGAAGAATGGGAGGCTAAGAACAAGGACAAGAAAACCTCCTTTGCCGACACCGAAGAGGGCAAGGACGGGTGGGAAGGTCAGAAACTTACGGAAACGCAGGAAAAGACTCGTAAGGCCATGCTGCAGAAAGAGACGGAGGAAGAGAAACGTGCCGCCGAAGAGCGTGCTCAGTCTCTCATTTCCGCCCATCAGAGCTATACCGACAGGAAGATTCAGCTCGACAAGGAATACGCTGAGACTGTCAGGCAGATTGATGAAGAGATAGCCAAGGCCAAGGAGAGGAACGACCAGGAGAGCGTCGACGCACTGACGCGTACCAAACAACAGGCCGCTACCGACCACGCCAAAGACCAGAGTGCCCTCTCTCTCGACATCTTGAAGGAAAGTCCGGAATATATCCGTGCCTTTGAGGACTTGCAGCAGACATCGAGCGAGACTCTTGAATACCTCATCGAAGAGTTTGAGAAAGCGAAGGATGCCGCTGCGCAAGGTCTTGACCCGAAGGACTTAAAAGAATACACCGACACCATCCAGCGGATGAATGACGAACTGAATTCCCGTAATCCATTCAAGGCCATGCGTGATGCCTCGGAAGAGGCGAAGAAAGCCCACGAAGAGGTGGTGGCCGCAGAAAAGGAGGTGGAAGATGCCGAGAAGCAGCTTGCCCAAGTGCGCGAAAAAGGTAGCCATTGGGTCGTCACTGTTGACAAGAGTACGGGCAAGCTCGTTGCCACCTACATGACCGAGAAGAAGGCTCAGGAGAATGTCACCAAGGCCAAGAAGAAGAAAATCACGGCCATGGACAAGGAGTTGAAGGCTAACAAGAAGCAGCAAAAGGCTGAAAAGGAAGCTATGGATGCCGTTAATGAGCTGTGTGACTCCATCAGCAACCTTGGAAGCGTTATCGGCGGTTCTGCCGGAGAGATAATTTCACTCATCGGTGATGTGGGTTCGTTTGCGCTGAACGTGATAAATACTGTTAATCAGGTCACGCAGACTATGGGAGACACGGCAACTGCGGTGAGTGCAACCATCCGGGCTGTTGAGTCAGCTTCGGTAATTCTTGCGGTCATCGGTGCGGCTTTGCAGATTATGCAGAAGCTCACCAGTATGTTCGGTGCAAACTATGATGAATACAACGAGCTTGTAGGCCAGTATGAGAACCTTATCGATGTCTGGGACGAACTGATTGACAGGAAACAGGAATACATCAAAATCTCCTATGGTTCCGAGGTTACGAAGGTAGGCAAGGAAGTGATAGCCCTGTTGGAGGAAGAGACGAAAGCCTGGCGGAAGCTTGGTAAGGAGCGTCTGAATGCGGGTGCGTCGGCTGGTTCCCGTTCCATCGGTGTCCGCTCACGTGACGACATGGACGATCAGGATTGGATCGCCGTAGCGAAGAGCCTTGGACGGAGCACGGAAAACTGGGTAGGACTCGGCGGCAGGCTTGAAGGACTGTTCGACCTTTCTGTGGAGCAGCTTAACAAACTGAGAGAGGATGTCCCGGCTTTCTGGGCAAAGCTTGACGAGGATGTAAGGAATTACCTTAACGACATCATCGACGGTGCCGAGAGGATTGCCGAGCAGGAGGCTCTGATGAAGGAGCGTATCACGGGCTTATCCTTTGACACTGCCTTCGACGACCTGATGGACTATATGTACGAGGTTGCCGACGGTTCAGAGGATGTCATGGACGACATTGCCGAGAACTGGCAGCAGATGATTAACCGTATGGTGGTTAGCAATATCATCGGCAACCGCATGAGGGAAGAACTCGAAAAGTGGTACAATGAGCTGTACGAAATGCAGGCGGCCAAGAGTAAGGAACTGAGCGACCTCGAAGATGACCTCAAGAATCAGCGTATCACCGAATACTCTTACAACATCAGCCTTGACGACATCAATAAGCGTTACGAGGAGAGTATCGAAAAGGCCAAGAAAGGTTACAGCGATATTGTTGACAGCGGAAAGAAGGAAATCGAAGAACTTACCGAGCTGGGTATCATCAAGCCTATTGAGGATGCCACCGACGAGATAAAGGTTTACTTTGAGGATCTGAAAGACTCGTGGAAAGAAACTCTCTCCGATATGAGCGCGACCACTGAGGACTGGAAGAATGAGCTTATCGACCAAGTCCTTTCCGACCTCGTGGAGAGCACCATCCTTAATGTGCCTTTCGACACGATGATTGACGGTGCGGAGAAGCACTTCGATGATTTCGGCAAGTATCTGGAAGACTGGACTGACAGGTACAAGGGAGTGCTGGAGGATGAGACGCTTTCGGATGAAGAGCGTACCAAGAAGCTGAAAGCCCTTATAGACGAACAGACCAATCTGAGGGAGAAGCAGGCTGAGAAGTCCAGGCAGCTGGCCGAAGGTCTCGGAAAGGACATGACCGAGGCGTTCAGCAACTCCCTCGACAACCTCGGAGATACCTTGCTTGACGCTCTGCTTAACGCTGGCGATGATGCTGAGAAGGCCGCAGAGGACTTGGGTAAGCAGATAGGCTCCACGCTGATAAAGGAAATGCTACAGGAACTTCTAGCACAGGAGAAGTATGCCGACCGCATAGCCACTATTAAGGAGCACTGGCAGAAAGCCCTCAAAGGCGAGGACGGCTATACCTACGATAGCGTCATGGGCGAGATTGTTGACCTCAACAACGACATTGCCAACGACGATGCCATAGGAGTGCTTGCCGACCAATGGAAAGCCCTCAACAAGCAGATGGATGAATCCAAGTCCCTGTTTGACGGTATCAAGTCTTCGTTCACAAGCGCCATGATGGATGTGAAGAAGACCTCTGAGGACTTCGGACAGGAAATCGGAAAGACCATTGCCCAGAAGATTATCGAGGAAATGGTGGTTTCCTCTGCCATACAGCCGCTCATTGACAACTTGCAAAAGGCGTTCGACGCTGCTCGTAGTGTTCAAGGCGCAACCTATACGGACATCATCAATGACGAGGGTGTGCAAGCTGCCATGACCGCCCTAAAGGATGCTTTCCCCGACCTCCAGCAAACCGCCAAGGAAATCATGGAGGGAATGGGCGTGAAGATGAACGAGGAGGCCAAGCAGGGATTCTCAGACCTAAAGGGTACGTTCGTCAGTACGCTTACCGATATGGAGGCCGATGCTGAGACGCTTGGCAAGAACCTCGGCAAGTCCATGATGGAACAGATGCTCAACGCCATGGTTGAGAAGAAGTATTCCGAGGACTTGAAGAAAATCAATGACGAGTGGGCAGACGCGCTTGAAGCTGGCGACCCCGCCAAGATTGAAGAGATAAAGCAGAAAGCGGAAGCCCTGTTCTCCACCATTGAGAATGACACATCTATCAAGAAGCTTGCCGATGAAATCAAGTCTCTGACTGATGACAGCACTTCGCCATTCGACAGCCTGCGTTCATCGTTCCTCTCTGCCCTTACCGACATGACAACCTCGACCAAGGACTTCACCAAGGAGATAAGCACGATGATTGCCAAGTCGTTTGTGGATTCCTTCGTGATGGGTGATATGTTCGATGAGAAGTTGGCAGACTGGAAACGGAGATACAAAGAAATCACGTCAAACTCTGGACTCTCAGAAGAGGAACGTATGCGTCAGTTGCGAGGGTTGAGCACGCTCATCTCACAGGAGCGTGACAATATGCAGGCCGAGGTAACGGACATCTACAAGATGCTGGGTATTAAGGACGGGCAAGACCAGAGTGCTACGATGAACATGGCCGAGGCGGCTACCTACGACCAGTTCGAGCTGTACCTCGGCATGGAGACCTCGCACCTGATGGTGGCCGAGGAGACGAAAGGCCTTGTCGCACAGGTTCTCTCCACCCTTCAGGGGATGAGCAGCCTTACCAACCCCTCTCAGAACTACGGCGAGCAGATATTCATGCGGCTGGGTACCACCAACGAGTACCTGCTGGCGGTAAAGAAGGCCGTGGAGGGAATACACAGTGAGTTTGGAATGAAGATTGACAGAATGAACGCCCAGCTTGCCAAGTGGGGCTAAAAACGAATGAGATATGCCACAGGGAGAATTATTTTTGAGAAGTAAGGTCACGAGAGGGCTACAGAGCGGCACAGGACTGATAACGAGCAGGCCGAGTGGTTGGGGAACGCCGGAAAGCGGTGATAATGGTAACGGCTGGGTAGATGCCTACCTTCGCTATGGCTTGTCCTTGGAAGACGGAGCACGAAGCAAGATTATCACCCCAGCCCCGATGAAGACACCGACCAATGCGAGCAGTCCGACCATAAACGGTGTGGCTTACTATGGCGCGGCTGTAGGGAAGACCGACCAGCATGAGTTCTCGTTTGATGTTCATATCGTTGCGTCGAATGAGTCGGACTTTTTCACGAAATATGAGCTGTTCTGCACGGAGATACTTCGGGGACAGTACTTTCAGTTGCGAATAGGGAAAAGGCCTCTCGTCATCCATCACTATCTCTATGATGGTTGTGAGCCGTTCCAGGAATTCCGTTTGCAAATGGCTAAGTTCACGCTGGCCGTGAAAGAACCGCACCCTGAGATAACGATAGAATATGTTGCACCATTTGGAAGAATCTGAACAAAATGATAATTAACGGCACAGATATTGACATCAGCGGCATAAGTCCGCTCGTGGATTTCCTTACAGGGCAGGCTGCTGGGGACGGTAGTTCAAACCAGATAGACTCTGGCTCTTATGAGCAGAATATCAATGGTGACGGTAAGCTTTCCCTGTCATGGCGCAGCAATAGCGGTGGTGGAATCAATGCCGGTACGGTGGTAACGATAGACCCTACAGGTAGTAATATCAAGTACTACATGAAGGAGAATTACGTCCCGACTCCCAACGGGGACGGAACCTATACGTGGTCGCCCACATTCGTCAGTGTGGATGAGCAGCTGAAGGGAATACTGATATACAAAGAGATTACCGTCTATCGTAATGACACCGTAAACAACGGCGCAGTAACGAAGACCACCAAGGACATCAAGATTTACACCTTCCCGTATTATGGTCGGTTAGACACGCTTATTGCTCTTCTTGAAGAATGTGACGGGGTTGATAGTGGTGTTGTGCAAATCGGTGGAGCTATCGGTAATGAGGAGGTTAACGTGTCAGTCAGCTTCGACCAGGACAACCTTGTGTCGGCCTGTGAGAAGATAGCAAGTGCGCTGGGAACAAACATAACCATAGTGGACGGCGTGATAACTATCGGGCCAGAGACTCCGCTTGCCGTTTCGGAGCACTATGACCGATTCGTAATCTTCGGAGGTACACGGAACATGGGTAAGCACGTGGTTGAGGGTGACGAGACATACGCTGCCGTAACCATGCGCCTGACACTTGACGAGCAGGAATATCCGGACAGCATCCTTCCGCAACCCGACCCAGGCGCAGCCGGGCACATGACGAAAATCCTTATCTTCGATGACATCTACCCCGAAATGAAACTATCGATCTCGTCTGTGAGGGCTCGCACTTGCTATCTCTATGACGAGAATGGAAATATGATTGTCACGGTGGTAAACGGTGAGGAGGTTCCGAAGACTTACACCAAATACTATATCAAACTCCAGCTCAACAAGGCCGACTATGACCTCAATGTGAAGAGCATTATCGAGGGCAGGACTCTTGGTATTGTTTTCCATACAGGTTTGCTTGCAGGACGTGAGTTTGACCTTGCCTATTATGACGACGGGGAAGGTGACGAAGAAGACGAAGAGACACATGAGATACGGCACTATACTGACGAAACTTCTGTCGATGAAGATGTAATTTGGTACGAAGAAGATGACGTAGACCATGAGCATCCTAAGCAAAGCTGGAGAACGTATGACGGAGAGTATCGTATCTGCATTGTTGCCGACGGTGACACATTGCTGCCTAACACATCGCTTGAACCACACGTAGGCGATGTTGTTACGCTGACAGGTGTAGCCTTGGACGGCTCATACGAAAAGGAGGCCAAAGACAGGCTTCTTGCAGCTGCCCAGCCATACGTTGACCTTTATATGAATCCCCGTGAAACATCCGTTGACGTTTCTTCCAGCGAAGAAGAGGTTATTACGGACTTTATGACGGGTGACAGTCAGTCGGTTTCTCCTGGTGATAGCCATAGCGGTTCTTCGGGAGGACAGGGCGACTACATGGTTACGAGTGTTACGACAGACCTCCTGTCGGGTAAGCAGACTGTAAAGTATGGAACATTCGAGCCGCAGGGCAGGATGGCTTCAATGGCCAATCAGCTTACAACGGCTACAGTCGGAACAAGTGGGGCTACGGTAGGACAGGCAAGTGAGGATTATATTCGCCATACGGCTGCAATGAGCCTCGATCAGTTTAAGACGCTCTACGATGTTTACGGCCACCTCGGAATGAAGAAGGTTAACAATCGTGTTGCTGATGCCGAGGCGGACATACAAGACCTCTTTACTGATATGGGAGCCGTACAGCTTCAGACCGACAGGAAGATTGACCTATGGTTCCGTCCAGCTATTCCGCTGCCGAACATATCAAGTCCCAACGCTACGGCCAACCTCCCTGCAAGTGAGTGGACGGGTAAGGAGTCGGAGCACGCGCAAGATATTTACTATGACACCCGAAAGCTTGTGTTGGGCAATGAGGACTGCCGCGTATGGCGGTGGGAGGAGGTAGATATAACCCAGAACGGGCAGACCGTGAAGAAATGGCTGTGGAATGAGGTTACGGACGCTCAGACCATCGCAGCCCTTGAACTGATTGCCGACGTGGCCTCAGACGGTATTCTCTCAGCCGGAGCCGAGAAGTCGCGCGTACTGGTTGAGTGGCGTGCCGCTGCCGCTGACTATGCGGAACTGTCGGGAAAGGTGAGCAGCAGTAACGCGGCATGGACTCGATATGCCGCAGCATATTCGGACTTGTGCAATATGCTGAACAACGGTGCCACCTATTCGTCTGGAACCCCCTCGTGGCTTGACGAAGACCATATCCTCACGAATACCACCATCGACGATCCCGATGATTACAGGGACGTGTGGAATGAGTATTACGAGGCTCTTGCCGCCTTGACGGGTGAGATAAGGACAAAGAAGTGCTCGGTGTTTGTCGGTGCAAGAAACAATCCTCCTTCACCTCCTTACAACGTGGGCGATATGTGGATAGTCACCGATGAAGATAACAAGGTGCTCTACTGTGTGACCGGGAAGGCCGCAAACGGGACTTATGACGCTGCCGACTGGCAGGAAATGACTGCACAGCCCGACGCGAGGACGCTGCTCATTGCTCTTGCCGAAGAAGTGTATGCCTCTGGGGTGTTCACAGGAAACGTTTCTGCTGTTACCGTACAGCTTGCCGCAGGAGGACAATCGTCACTATCTCCAGCCCCATCACAGATAAGCTCGTCTTTGTCTGCTGCCCTCGCCGGATGCTATGATGCCTTTGGTGCAGAGGATATAGTTATCACGCTTGGCTCGACACCTCAAAGCGGTAATGAGACATTCGACCTTGCCTTGATTCCGATTACATTCCAAGACCCTGTTCTTCAGAATAATGTCAATGGAGGTTTTGACATCCTGATGTACAATGCCAAGAATCACTGGGAAATGATTTCCAAGTCGACGACTGCGCTGATCGAGAACCTCGGTAGTGCTATCCGCTTGCTGGTGTTCGGCAGTGCAAACGGCTCTATGAGCGACGTTATCACAGGTAGCGGAATAGTCACACAGGAGGATTTTACGAAAATCTTTGCCGAGGCGCAGATGTGGGATGATACCTCACATAACTATGTCACTATCGCAGAGGCCTTGTTTGGGATTGAAGTTGAGCCTGTAAGAAACAGCAATAACCAGATTCTCTATTACGACGACAACGGGAATTCATACACCGAGCCAGGAACTGGCAGAAAGCCGCATTATGTTAGCTCCGCAAAACTGAATGCGAACTACATCAATTTCAATGCGCAGGGGTTTAGCTTGGATGCTGACAAGATTAATTTCTCAGGTAAGACGGTAAATATCTCGGGCGCCACCAGCATTAATCTCAGTACGGCAGGTACGCTGAACCTGAATGCCGCTACCGTCCTTTTCAATGCCGAAAAGATTAACTGGTTCCCTGAACAATCGGCAACTACAGAAAGCGATGGCCACAAGTACAGGGATATTATTACAGGTACAAACCAAGGAGTAACCGAAAAGAAGTTCCGTGTCGACGATGAAGGCAATGTAACGATGAACAACGCAACAGTTCTCGGAACAATAAAAGCCAATGCCGGATATATCGGAGGCGCGAACGGATGGACTATAGAAGATAAGGTTCTTAAATGTGGCACGCTTGGTAGTAGCGGTTATATGTTCCTCACGACTGGAAACCAGCAGAACAATGTAACCTTAAATGGTCATTCCGCAGACAACTGGAGGCTTATTGTAGGAAACAAATTCGGAGTGGATGCCGATGG
>JAEEGL011250611.1_pt1 | contig 29236 bp, 23 predicted proteins | sample 9134231 | NCBI WGS metagenome assembly JAEEGL01 (sample SAMN16246548, study PRJNA631951) | gut metagenome | biome: gut microbiome; feature: rumen; material: fiber-attached | host: Bos | place: Iran: Karaj | collected 2018-10 | reverse complement strand
GAGCTTCGTTCGACTTGCATGTGTTAAGCACGCCGCCAGCGTTCATCCTGAGCCAGGATCAAACTCTCTAAATAAGTTTGTATATCCCAGCCAGTTAAACTGGCTTGATATCCATTGATTTACTTCTGTTCTGAATTATTCTCTTAAGAATATTTTCAGGGTTGGATAGCTGTTTATTTATCAAGGTTCGTGTCCCGCTTCGGTGTCGTTTTTTTCGACCCTCTTGCGTGCGACTTTTAGATATTACCACTTAGTTTTTTTTGTGTCAACACTTTTTTTAAAAAATTTTGAAAATTTTTCAAGTTCTTTTTTTGGCACAAAATGTGGTGGTTTTACGAAGCAATTTCTTCTATATATATGGAAGAAATTATGTAAATCTCTATAAAATTCCCTCCGGCACTTAAATATTTCTGAATACTCAAAAGGGATCTGAACCCTTCTTCACTGCATCACTGCGCTGCAATGAAGCGTTCTGCGATGATGATCCGGCTGCGGCAACTGCTGCGTGTATACGGATAAATACTGCAGATAATCAAATATGCGGCTCCGGCGCTCAAGTATTTCTTTTTTCTGAATACTCAAAAAGGGATCTGAAACCTTCTTCACTGCATCACTGCGCTGCAATGAAGCGTTCTGCGATGATGATCCGGCTGCGGCAATTGCTGCATGTATACGGATTAATACTGTGGATAATCGAATATGCGGCTCCGGCGCTATCGATTTTCATATATTCGGAGTATTCAAAAAGGGATCTGAACCCTTCTGCGATGCATCACTGCGCTGCAGCGATGCGTGCTTCACTGATGATCCTGCACACCTCGCCTATTGCATATATATGGATAAATGCTGTTAATGACAAGCATCGCGCCTCCGGCGTTTAATTTTATCGTATATTCAGGATTTTCAAAAAGGGATTTGAACCCTTCTTCGCAGCTTCCCGGCTGCGCCGTAAAGCTGCTTCGCATGTGGGAGAGTAATATCCGCGCGATGCGCGGATAAACTCTCCCAGCATCGCGCCTCCGGCGCTCGGAAATCCCTCCTTCTCCGCGAAAAAGGGATCCGCAAGCGGATCCCTTTCTTTCGCGGAGAAGGAGGGATTTGAACCCTCGCGCCGGTCACCCGACCTACACCCTTAGCAGGGGCGCCTCTTCGGCCTCTTGAGTACTTCTCCGAATTACATGATTCCATATTCTTTTCGCGCTATATGAAACGCAAATGTTATTATACGAAATGTACCTGTAATTGTCAAGACAAATTACCGGCAGGCCGGACTGCCTTTTGTTTTTTCTTACGATCTCTCTTCTGCTTTTTTAGATTCTGCCTTGGATTTTCCGCATTTACAGAAACCCATAAAGCTTGAATTTGCTGCTCCGCAGAAAGAACAGCGCCATCCTCCGTTTTCCAGGATCTGTTTATCATCATGCACTTCTTTTTGCATTATTGACTCCGCTTCGTCTTCCCCATTCGGATTGTAAGGACGCTCCCGGGATACTACCAGAACAAAGATAAGCGAGATCACGCTGAAGAAAAATCCGCAGATCGCCCATACGATCAGGGTCATTTTCTTTGATCCTTTCTGTTTCGGCTCCCCGAATCTACGGACCAGCCCTTTTGATTTGGCTATAGCAGGAACAAGGAAGACGCAGATCAGCGCAAGAACACCAATGATCATATTTCTGGTCTGCGCAGCCTGCAGTGCCTTTTCATACTCTTCACTGGAATAGTATAAAGAATATGGAGCTGTCAGCAACATGGATTGCATAATGTTCAGCATACGCTCTTCCTCCAAAAAACCTTTTCCGTTATCTTTTGATCCCGGATACTCTTTCTAAATCTTTATTATATCATCTTTTCCTTCCATAATCAACACAGCTGCAGGCTCTCCGGCTGTGTTTGTGCCTGTTGAGCAAAAAACGCCCCGGAAAACCGGGGCGTCGTTTCTCGTGAAATATACCGTTCTGACTTTTGTTAATTAATCCGTAACGTACGGCATCAGTGCCATGTGACGTGCACGCTTGATGGCAACGGTCAGCGCGCGCTGGTGCTTTGCACAGCAGCCAGTCACGCGTCTGGGCAGGATCTTGCCGCGCTCGGATACATACTTCTTCAGCTTAGCTGTATCCTTGTAGCTGATCTCGCTGTCCTTTCCACAGAATACGCATACCTTTTTGCGTCTGCGGATACCGCCTCCCACTCTTCTTCTGGGTGCGTCGCCTCTGTCGGACTCTTTATTAAACGCCATGATAATGCCTCCTATCCTGTAATGATCAACTTACCCGAAGCCTCTGCTCCGGGCGGGAAACGCCGAAACTCAGGTCGTGAACGGCATCTCGTCGTCGATGCCTTCCGCGATATTCATAAAACCGTCATCTCCGTTATCCGGTGCGGATCCTGCTCTCTGATAGGAGCTGTCACTTCCGCCGGCATTTTTGCTTTCCGCAAATTCCTGGTCTTCCACGACCACTTCGGTCGTATAAACCTTCTGGCCATCCTTGTTGGTATAGCTGCCGGTCTGGATCCTGCCGCTCACCGCGATCTTGATCCCCTTGTGGAAATACTTCTCCGCAAACTCGCCGGCCTTGCCGAAGGCCACGCAGTTGATGAAATCCGCGTTCTGCTCGTTTCCTCCGTTATTGCGGTTGAAACGACGGTCCACGGCAAGCGTATATCTCGCGATCGCCATGGGTGAATCACTGTTCTGTGAATATCTTACTTCCGGGTCTCTTGTGAGACGTCCCATTAAAATTGCTTTGTTCATCTATGATCCTCTCCTTTTTACTCCTCGTCCTGTCGAACGCATAAGTAACGGATCACGTCTTCCCTCAGTCGCACATGCTTCTCGACTTCAATGGGAGTCGAGCCTTCCGATTCGAAGTGAATGAAATAATAGTAAGCTTCCTTCATGTCCTGAATCTCGTAAGCAAGCTTCTTTTTACCACCGTCTTCCACATCCAGAATGGTTCCGCCGTATCTTTCGACATAGCTCTTGCATTTGTTGACGGTAGCATTTCTTTCTTCCTCTTCGGACTTAGCGCTGACAACAACGGCTAACTCGTACTTGTTCATGCTACTTCTTACCTCCTTATGGTCTGGCCCTTGCGGACCGATTGGCCCCCGTCTCACCGGGAGCAAGGATATTTCACGGAATCTCATAATAACATGAGCAGATTCGGAATGCAAGCAGATTTTTACCTGAGAGGGCATCAGCAACAGCATAAAATCGGATCCTAACAATATCTTGTATCTGCGGTATCTGGATACCCCATATTCTGTAGCTTGTAAACAGCTCCCCTGACTCATACAATGATGCTGGGGTCAAAATGCTCATGAAACGAACATACTTGCATGATCCGGCTTATGATCGGGAACCCGCACGAAGCAATCCGTAAACATCATATGTTCCAGATAAAGTCTTTACCCGAAAGGATGCTCTTTTATGCTGCTCGTCATGCTCTATCACCGCAGCGATGCGGAAAAAAACAGGGAATATATCGCGCTGTTCCGAAATGAATGCCGGAAACGCGGGCTGGGTTTTGCGCTGCATACCGTGGATGAAGATGAGGCCGGCTGTTTCTGTTCTTTCCCGGCGGACACGGTCTTTATCAACCGTTCCCGCGAATGGAAGCTGGCCGAAAGCCTGGAACAGCACGGCTTCCGCGTATACAACAGCAGCCTCGTGGCGCGTCTCGGCAACGATAAGGCTGCTGCCGCAAAGCAGTTCGGGGAATGGGGCATTCCCATGATGAAAAGCTATGAGAAGGCGCCGGAGCATTACCCTTTTGTGATGAAAAGCTGCAGCGGGCACGGCGGCAGCGAAGTCTTCCTGATCCGCAGCGACGCCGAGCTTTTTGAGAAACAGAAACAGCTCGCTGGCCGTCCCGTGCTCTATCAGGAATTCTGCGACTGTCCCGGAAAGGATCTGCGTCTCTATATCGTAAAGAACCGCATCGCCGCCGCCATGCTCCGGGAGAGCGCCGACGATTTCCGCAGCAATTATTCGCTTGGAGGAAGCGCGCGGCCTGTCGATCCCGGAAAAAAAGAACGCGCCCTTGCGGAGCGCATTCTCTCTCATATTTCACTGGATTTTGCCGCGATCGACCTGATCTATCACCGGGGCGAGCCCGTCTTTAACGAACTGGAGGATGCCGCCGGCAGCCGCATGCTCTACCGCTTCAGCGATATCGATATCGTAGCCGTATTCATGGATCAGCTGTTTTCTTCCGTCCCGGGACGGTGATAAAAGCTCCAGCTGTTCTCACCCTTCCGTCTTCCTTCGGTCAGGATCGGATCCGTACAGCTGTACATCAAAGAGAAGGTATCGCCGCTCTCGGCGATCATCGCTCCCATGCTCAGCGTAACTCTGTGCCCGTTCAGGGCTTTGGGTGAAAGCGTCAGCACATGCTCGAGAAAACGCTCGATCAGGCGGGTTCCCGTTTCTTCATCCTTCACATCCGCGGCATATACGACAAATTCATCCCCGCCGAGGCGGATCAGCACATCTGAAGCGCGGAAGGTCCTGCGCATGGCGTTGGCGACGCCGATCAGCACTTCATCACCCACGGAATGGCCGAAATTCTCATTGATGCGGCGGAAGCGGTTGATATCAAAAAGCAGAAACATGCCCCTGCGGTCCTGATCCAGAGCTTTCTCGATATTGACCTCACCGGCCCGGCGGCTGCAGAGTCCCGTCAGATAATCGCTTTCGGACTGCGTCTGCAGCTTCTCCTCCAGCTTTATCTGGTCGCTGATATCCAGGATGGAAATGATCGTGAAGCGTTCATTGCCGCAGAGAGTCACCATCTTGACCTGATTCAGCAGATGCACCTCGCGGCCGTTCCGATGGGTAAGGGTACACTCATATTTCAGGATCTCGCCGCTTTTTTCGAGCTCGGCAAGTCCTTTCATCTGTTCATCGATATGCTCCAGCTCTTCTTTTGTGAAGCACGCACGGATATCCTCCACCGTAAGGTCTTCCTTGTCCTTCGGAGACAGGCCGTACATCTGCAGCGCCATATCGTTGATCAGAACGATCCTCGGCATGAGGTCCTGCATCACCACGGTTCCGACCGTCTGCACCTCCAGGATCTCCAGGAACAGTTCCCGCTGCTTTTCCATGGTCTGCCGCAGGTCGATCACCGCATTGGCGATCTTGCCGAATTCATCCTCTCGATCCTTATATTTCTCAATCGTATGTCCCTCCGAATAGTCGGAATCCCGCAGTCTTTCGATCTGCCGGTCGATCGCCTTGAAAGGACGAAGCATGAAGTTGAGGAAGAGGATCAGCAGGAGAATACTTACAGCGGCAACCGCCAGAAGCAGACCGATCAGGCTGATACGCACCCGCCGTACCATGCCGAACATCTGCTCGTCCGCGTCCGTCACGATAAAGACCCAGTTCCGCTCTTCCAGATAATACATGGAATAAACCTTATCTTCCCCGATCAGAACCTGACTGCCTTCTCCGCTTTCCTTCAGTTCAGCTATGGCGTTCAGTAACACCGTATCCGTGCATTCCGTTCCTACCATATCGGGATCGTTGTCAAAGATCCACTGATTTCCGTCCAGATTCAGGACCGAGCAGTCCACGATCCCCATCTGTTTCGCCGCTTCCGCCAGACTCTGCTGCAGACCCTCCCGGTAAAAAGCGGCTCCGACAAAACCGATGACTCCGCCCGTTTCATCATAAACCGGCGCATAAAGAGGGATCACCATGGCCTCCGTGACCGGGGCTTTGACAATGCCCGAGCAGAATGCCTTTCTCTCCTTCCGTATCTGTTCCTCCAGTGTTTTTGCTCCGTCCGCATCCCGGAAAGTCTTTCCCACGGAAGCGGGATTGATATGGGCAAGAACAAAGGTATCCCATTTCGCAGTATACAGCCCTTCCAGATTATCATGGCCTTTTGCATAACGCAGGGTAAAATCCCGAAGTGTCTGCACAAGTTCCGGATCATCCGGTGATTTCAGGGCCTCCCGTACTTCCGCAGCCCTGCTGTACCCGTCCAGGAAAAGGCAGCAGTAACGGACAAAACTCTCCGTCAGGGCGGCGCGGTCCGTTGCGATCACGGTGGCATCGTGCATCACCCGTTCCTCCAGCGTATCTGTCAGGCTCCGGTTGACCAGGATAAAGATCACTGTCATCACCAGCACTTCAAATATAGCTGCAGCCAACGCAACTTTTATCGCTACCCGTTTCATCCGCCGCTCCTTTCCTTTATTTCCAGACGATCTTCAAAAACTGTCCGATCTCTCTCCAGGCTTCTCTTGCTTCGGGCCACATCGTAAAGCCCATCTGGAAGATATGAAACATCCCGGGATACACATGCACGCGCACGCGCCCGCCGGCAAAGCGCGCCTTCTGCCCAACCGAGAGGGTATCGTCCAGCAGCATCTCCTGCTCCCCCACCTGCAGGAGCATGGGGGGAAAACCGCGGTAATCCCCGTTTACCGGTGAGATATAGGGATCCATGGGATCGTGATCGAGATAGTATCCCTCTTTATAGACCAAAGAATTCCTTGTACCGCCAAAGATCGGATCTTCGTCAAACTTTTCCTGATAGGAATCACCGCTCTTTGTCAGATCGGTCCAGGCACTCATCGTAACGATACCGGCAGGCATCGGCAGCCCGTGATCCTTCAGGTACAATCCCAGTGCCAGTGCCAGCCCCCCGCCCGCACTGTCTCCCGCAAAGACCGTATTTTCCGGCAGGTAATCCTGTTCCAGCAGCCATTTATATGCTTCCAGCGCATCCTCCAGTGCCGCGGGATAGGGGTGTTCCGGCGCCACGCGGTAATCCGGCGATAATACGTCCGCGCCGCCGCTCACCTCGATATACATCGCCGCCGCATCTCTGTAGGTATTGTGGATACGTCCATAGTATCCGCCGCCGTGCAGCTGCAGTATCACCCTGCGCCGGCGGTTTTCTTCAAAGTTTTCCGCGGGCCGCAGAAGCTCCATGGAAAAAAGCTCCGTTTCCATGCGCATATTCCGCAGGTGATCGGGACATTTCCACTCCGGCTCACGTTCACTCTTTATATTCTGCAGCTCGCCGTTCATGCGCATGCTCCCGATCACGGGAAGATGGTTCACCACACGCACCACGCCACGGGCAGTACGCCCGCGCAGGCTGGGTTCAGACATGAAATCTCCTTCCAAGTTCGCGACGGACGGTACGGTCCCCCAAAAGCACCACGGCCAGGATATAGATCCCTGTCACAGCGGCACTGATCGCCGGAAGTGTCACCACCGCGATCATGCCGGCAAAATAAAGCAGGATGATGGTCAGACTGCACGCTCCCAATCCCAGGAGCAGCAGCATGTAGGAAAACCAGCGGCTGCGATGCAGCATCATCAGAAGAAACACGGCGCCGTCTCCCAGAAGGATCACGGTGGGGACCGCCCAGCGCAGCGCCCAGCCGTAATTTCCGGTCGTCCGGTCCAGTGCATAGAGCATGACCATGATCGTCACGAGCTGCAGGCCCATCTTTGGCGCCAGGCCGCTGTCGTGCCGTATCCAGTAGACCACGATCAGATAGACATAGAGAAGTGCGATACCGGTCACTGCCGACCAGTACAGACCGGGCGTGAAGACCAGATTGATCGTCACCAGCCCCGCTTCAAAAACGATCAGGATAAAAAGAGCCAGACGGAGCCAGAAGCGCAGCAGCCGGCTGCGTCGCTGCGCATTGGGATAGGGCGCGCCGTTACCGTAACGTTCTTTTGCGGCCGCTTCCCGTTCTTCCGGCAGTATCTCGGTCACACAATGACAGAGCGGGCAGGTATCTTCTCCCCGCAGCAGGATCGTCTTGCATTTCGGGCAGCCTGTCATGCCTTAGCTCCTTTCTTCATTTCTCTCTTTTTTTCTTTCTTTTCCAGTTTTGCTTTCTTTTTTTCTTCTTTGGCCTTTTTCTTTTCGGCTTTTTTTTCTTTCTTTTTCTTTTTCAGTTCCGCTTCATATTCCGGATCGGGGAAATATTCATTGGTCTCTATGGCCGTTTCCACGCCGTCCTCCGAAATGCTCTGGAAAAAAGCCTTCTGTATCGCCATATCGGACAGACAGGAGGTGAAGGTGATCACCAGGGTGCCGCCGTAGGAACAGATCGCCCCTTTGATATTCTGTCCGCGGCTCATGGAGAGCATGGCATAAAAATGCTCCACATATTTCCGGTAAGGCTCCCGCAACTCCACATTTCCCACATTCGTGACCGTACTGGTCGCCGTATCCGCCGATGCACGGTAAACCTGCCGGATCGCGATATTCTTAATGAATAAAGGAATGGGCCGCAGAAACGCATTCTGCTCGTTGGAAACATTATAGGAAAGGATATTGTCCAGATTTTCCGCTTCCATCTGCTCCTTCAGGTAAGCAGCCACGGTGGACAATACCTCTTCACGGCTGATATTTTCCTCTTCCGGCTTGAATTTGGCCGATACGATCACGAAGAAGTTCTTCATCGTATGGGAATCATAGCGCGAACGCAGATCCACGGGAACGCAGCAGCTGATCGGAAGTTTCGAAGGACGTCCTTTGCAGTATTCGCGGTAGACCGCGTATACGAAATTCCCCACCAGATACTGGTTGATGGTCAGACCGTAGCGTTTTGCGGCCGCCTTCAGCTCATCGATCGGGAAATATCCGTGCACGACCGACACTTCGCCCTTTGGCAGACGTTCTCCGCGGATGACCAGCGCCTTCCGGGAACCGTAAGCCTTATCGTGGCCCACGCCTTTTTTGTAATTGCGCAGGTAACTGTCCTCCTGATCCATAAAGATCCCGGGGCTGATACGGTCCGCTTCGGATGCGAGTTCGTCGGGATGCGCCAGACGCAGATACTGGTAGATGATCTCTTTCAGAAAGATCAGACCGCCGTAGCCGTCCGTCAGCGCATGAAAGACTTCCAGATTGATGCGCCTGCGGTAATAGCTTACGCGGAAAAGATAATGATTGTTACGGCTTTTATCGATATAGGCGCCGGGGAAATCGCTTTCCTCCTGCACCTCCGGCACCGGCCGGTCGTTTTCTTCAAAATAGTACCAGAAAAATCCGGCTTTCAGACGCATACGGAAAGTCAGGAAGCCCGGCAGCACCTTTTCCACCGCCTGCTGCAGCAGGGTGCCCTGCACTTCCTCTTTGAGCGTGACCGATTCGCGGTACACACTGCTCATCCCCTCGCCGCTGATCACGGGAAACAGCAGCGCCGTATTATCCAGCTTTGCCCATTCCGGCTGTTTCTTTCGCTGCGCCAATGACTGCCTCTTTCCTTTTTACTGCAAAACGGCTTTGTATTCGTCACCCTCCCGGGTCAGCAGTACGCCGGCCCCGTTCAGATCGGGGACTGCGATCGTTTCAAACTGTATTTCCGTCCCATCCTTTGCCACAGCCGTAATGCTGAGCTTCCGTTTTGCGGGCGTATTCAGGGACGCCAGCGCAGGCTCCTTCCATTCGGTGAGTTCCCCGTCATAGAGCCTGCTGCTCAGGATCTGTACCGGCCCGAATGCGCCGCCGCCGAAATCCAGTGTGATCTGGTTCAGATCCTTTCCGCTCAGATTGGCCACCGTCACGCCATAATCCACCGGAAACTCCTCCTCGGGCAGATCCTCGGGAACCGGGATCTTCTCTCCGGGGTTGAGTTCATCGGAAGGCGTGAGTACCACCACATCATTCTTGTTTTTCCCGCAGCCTCCCAGAAGCAAGAGCAGGAATAATGCGGGCAGGATCAGTTTTTTCATGTCTCCGGATCCGGCGCTTTATGATACAAAAACTTCAGCAAGAGCGGTACGCTGATGCTGGATATGATGATCAGCAGGATCACCGCCGTAAAATAGGACGAATCGATGATCCCCAGATTGAGTCCCTTGTTCGTGATGATCAGCGCCACCTCGCCGCGGGTCATCATGCCGACGCCGATCTTCATGCAGTCGATGAAACGGAAACGGCATATTTTGCCCACGGCCCCGCAGCCGATCACCTTCGTGAGCATCGCCACCAGCACAAAGCAGATCGAGAAGAGCAGCATGCTGCTGTCGATATGGGAAAAATCCGTTTTCAGACCGATGGCCACAAAAAAGACGGGCGCAAAGATCATATAGCTGTTCACGCTCACCTTGCGGTCGATATAAGCCGCATCCCGGATATTGCAGAGGATGATGCCGGCCACATAGGCGCCCGTGATATCGGCAATACCGAAATACTTTTCCGCGGCATAAGCCATGATGAAGCAGAGTCCCAGTCCGATGATCGGGATACGCCGCGTGTGCGGATAACGCGCGTCCACGATCTTCATCAGACGGTAGACCAGATAACCGCCCACCAGCGAAATGATCAGGAAGAGCATGGTCTTTCCGATCACCAGTCCGGTATTGCTGGACGGATCCCGCAGTCCCAGCACAAAGGTGAGCACGATGATACCGATCACATCGTCGATGATCGCGGCACTCAGGATCGTCTGTCCCACCCGGCCTTTCAGGTAGCCAAGCTCACGCAATGCCTCCACGGTGATGCCCACGGAGGTTGCGGTCATGATGCAGCCTACGAACAGACCACGGAAGAATTCATCGCTGCCCGGAGGCGCAAAGCCGTTAAAGCAGAGATAGAGCAGCAAGCCGCCGCCCAACGGTACCGCCACGCCCACACAGGCTACCGCCAGTGCGATCAGGCCGGATTTCTTCAGTTCCTTCAGGTTCGTTTCCAGGCCTGCGGAGAACATGATCAGGATCACGCCGATCTCCGCCATCTGGTTAATGAAATCCCCGGGTTTTACGAGATTTAAAAGCAGGGGCCCGATCACGAGCCCCGCAATGATCTCGCCCACCACGCCGGGGGCCTTACACTTTTTTGCTACGATCGCCATGAATTTCGCGGCCAGGATGATGATCGCCAGGTCGCGCAAGATCACGTAGGTTTCCATTTTGGATCACACTTCTTTCGCTTTAAAGTCCGATTATTTAAGTTCCAGTGTATTCCAGCTGTCATCCGGTACGATGGCGATATAGGTCTTACCCGTATTAAGGGTGATCGGCGTGCCGTCTTCGTAGGTGTAGATGGTCTGTGCCTTCTCTCCCAGCTTCTGCCAGCCGATCTTTACGGCTTCACCGCTCTGCAGAAGGTAACCTTCCCAGGGCTGTCCCACCAGGATATTGTAGATCAGGTAGCCCTTCGCATCATACTGATGGAAGCTGCACTTCATGATGATGACATTCTTAAAGGCCAGAGGCGCATTGTTGTTTCCGGCGTCCTCATATTTCTTGCCATATTCATAGTATTCGTAAAGCTTTGTATCACCGTTGTAATGAAGCTCCGACTGGTTGTGAGGGAAAGGAAGCTTCACATCCCGTACCTCAAAGGCTCCGTTCACGGTCTTGGAAAGGATCTGGTCCTTCCAGGTAAACTGGAAATGAGGTCCTTCGTAATTACTGGTGTAGGTCTCGGAATAGCCCGCCTTGTCGATCCTGGCCTGCAGACCGTCATAAACTGCGCCGGTCTCGGGATTCTTATAGGTGTCATAGGTAACATATTCAGTATATTCCATGCTCTTCCCGTTGGGGAAGCGCCCGAAACCGCTGCTCAGGTTATCGGTATAATCTTTGTTGATATAGTCGTAAATGTAGTAAGGACCACCGTCATGGATGAGGATCGCATTGTATTCCGCCGCTACCATAACATTGGTGGGACGGGTGCTTCGGATACTGCCCAGCTGCTTGATGTGCTTCCAGTCCTTCATGACGCACATCAGACGGGTGATACGACCGTTCGCGGTGCTGTTCATCATCTCATAGACGATATCCGCTTCACTGGTACCGTAATGCGGCAGGGCCGTGATCTCGTTATCCACCATTACGGCAATGGGACGCAGATTTTCCAGATCCTTGCTGATGATCTCGTTGGAAAGCTCGCTGCGGTACATCCCCTCGGGGATCACATCCTGCTCCTCTTCCTCCGGTTCACCGCTGTCCGCCGGTGTAGTTCCTCCGGGATTGGATACTTCCACTCCGTCCTGCGCCGGGTTCAGTTCCACTACCTGCTGATTGTCCGGCTTCTGCTCTTCACTGTCTCCGCAGGCTGAGAGAACCAGAGCCAATGCCAGCCCCAGCCCAAACAGCTTATAACTCCTCTTTTTCATATTCTCCTCCCATGAAGCCGGCCTGGTGCCGGCTGTGTTCTACAAAATAAAGATCTCTGTTTTGTTGATGCATCGCGCAGATGCAACATTGAAAAAATCTCTGATTTTTTCAATGTTCCCAGAGGGAATCGAACCCCCAACTGATCCTTAGGAGGGACCCGTTATATCCATTTAACTATGAGAACCCTTATATATCGCTTCGGCCCGTATCCGTTTCGGCGGATACAGGCCGCTGAGCTTTATGAAATTTTATCCTTCCCGCCCATATACGGACGCAGCACTTCGGGAATGCGGATGCTGCCGTCGGCCTGCAGGTTATTCTCCAGGAAGGCGATGAGCATACGGGGAGGTGCCACCACGGTATTGTTCAGCGTATGGGCAAGATATTTGCCGTCTTTGCCATCCACACGGATCCGGAGCCTGCGCGCCTGCGCATCTCCCAGATTCGAGCAGCTTCCCACTTCAAAGTATTTCTTCTGGCGGGGACTCCAGGCTTCCACATCCACGCTCTTTACCTTCAGATCCGCCAGGTCGCCCGAGCAGCACTCCAGCGTACGCACGGGGATATCCAGGCTGCGGAAAAGATCCACGGTATTCTTCCAGAGCTTATCATACCACATGGGGCTTTCTTCCGGCTTGCAGACTACGATCATCTCCTGCTTTTCAAACTGATGGATACGGTATACGCCGCGATCCTCCAGTCCGTGCGCTCCTTTTTCCTTACGGAAGCAGGGCGAATAACTGGTGAGCGTATAAGGCAGCTCTTCTTCCGGAACGATCTGATCGATAAACTTGCCGATCATCGAATGTTCACTGGTTCCGATCAGGAAGAGATCCTCTCCTTCGATCTTGTACATCATGGCGTCCATCTCGGCAAAGCTCATGACGCCGGTCACCACATTGGAACGGATCATGAACGGAGGCACACAGTAGGTAAAGCCTCTGTCGATCATGAAATCCCTTGCATAAGCGATCACCGCCGAATGAAGACGCGCGATGTCACCCATCAGATAATAGAAGCCGTTGCCGGCCACACGCCGTGCCGCATCCAGATCGATACCGTGCAGACGCTCCATGATCTCGGTATGGTAAGGGATCTCGAAATCCGGTACCACAGGATCTCCGAATCTCTCCACTTCGACATTTTCGGAATCATCCTTACCGATGGGAACCGAAGGATCGATGATCTGGGGAATGCGCATCATGATGGCTGTGACCTTTTCCTCCAGCTCACCCTGCTTCTTATCCAGCGCCGCCAGACGTTCCGCATTGGCATTTACCTGTGCTTTAACGCTCTCGGCTTCCTCTTTCTTTCCTTCCTTCATCAGTACGCCGATCTGTTTGGAAAGACTGTTACGCGCGGCTTTCAGCTCGTCCGCTTCCTTCTGGCAGTCACGGCGCTCCTGATCCAGCACGATCACCTCGTCGACCAGCGGCAGCTTCTCGTCCTGGAATTTCTTACGGATGTTTTCCTTTACTTCCTCGGGATGCTCCCGGAGATATTTAATGTCGATCATTTCCCGTCTCTCCTCTTATACGTTCCCGCCGCTTTCCTCCACAGCTTTGCGGATCGCGGCGCTTTCCTCGGGACTCAGCTGCGTATCGCTGATCCCTTCACGTATCCTTTTTATATAAGAATAACATGCGGTGGTCGAGTGGACCGAATTGAGGACTATCCCATCGTTCCGCTCATCCAGAAGGGCCAGGCAGAAACTCATCTTGCCGCCCATTTCGGAAAAGGCATCATATTTTATGAGACCGACCTTCTGTATCGCATTCTCATGCTTTGCGAAAAGCAGATCGATATCGTTCGCATAGGCTTTGGATTCTCTTTTCAGCCGCAATACGTCCGTCGCCAGCCGTCCGATCTGGTCTTCGAGGCTCGCCGCCTCTTCTCCCTGCATGAAACACTCCAGACGGTAGACCAGCGCCGCCTGACGCTTTGACTGCAGGACCACGATCACGATCAGCGCTACCGTCACCAGAAAGAGCAGGATCAGCGGGATCGCGATATCCATGCCCCCCAATCCTATGGCATCAAATATTTTACTGACCGCTACATTTGATTCAAGCAATACCATCATTCTGTAATACGTTTCAAAACCGGGATTTTACTCGTCTTTACTCAGTTTTTCATAAAAACGGTCAAAATCCGCCGTGCTGTAAAAATCCAGTTCCAGTCTGCCCGTATTCTTGTCCTTAAGGCTGACGGCCACTTTCACTCCCAGCCGCTGTGCCAGACGATCGGCATATTCATCAAAATGGATCTGATACTGGCTTAGGTCTTCCTTCTTTTTCTTTCCCGTCCTGGCCGGTCCCACCAGCTTCTTTACCAGCTTTTCCAGCTCGCGCACGGAAAGGGAACGGTCGAAAGCGTCCTGAGCGGTGGTGAACTGTTTTTCCTCATCCTCGATGGCCAGCAGCGCTCTTGCATGTCCCATGGACAGCTGCTCATCGATCACCATCTGCTGCACACGCTCGCCCAGTTTCAGAAGGCGGAGGGAATTGGTGATCGCCGCGCGGCTCTTGCCCACACGCTTTGCCACCTCATCGTCCGTTCCGAGAAACTCTTTCAGCAGCTTATAACCCTGTGCTTCTTCTATCGAATTGAAGTCCTCGCGCTGGATGTTTTCCACGATCTGCTCTTCCAGCCTCTGCTGGGGCGTTTCGTATTTACGCACGACGACAGGTATTTCCGTAAGTCCGGCCAGCTTTGCGGCCCTGAAACGGCGTTCACCGGCAACGATCGTATAGCCGCTGCCTTCGGGAGTCACCACCAGGGGCTCGATGATGCCGTGCTCCTGAATGGAGTCCGCCATCTCCTGCAGCTTGTCTTCATTAAAGTTTTTGCGGGGCTGGTTTTTATCAACCTTTATCTTTTTGATATCCAGCATCAGCGGGTTTCCGTCCGGTTCTGCCGCCGGTGCCGCCACCGGCGTGGTCTTTGCCGGGATCATCCCGTCCAGTCCGCGTCCAAGTCCCCGTTTGTTTTTTGCTGCCATATATCTCTCCTATAGGATCGCATTACCCCTAAACATACAGAAGTAATAATATCATGTCTGTCAATAAAGGGCAAGAGTTTTTTCTTATATTATGTAAACAATAGCCCGGTGTCCTTTTTCTTTCCGCATCCTCCGGTATAAATGATCATTAAAATGCTACCGTCTCTTCAGATATACCATCAGCACCGCGATATCCGCAGGGCTCACGCCGCTGATACGGGAAGCCTGTCCCACGCTTTCCGGACGGAAGGCCTTCAGCTTCTGCCTTGCCTCCAAACGCAGGCTCTGCACGTCATCATAATCGATATCCGCGGGGATGCGGCGGCTCTCCATTTTTTTGAACTGCTCCACCTGCAGACGCTGCCGGCGGATATAGCCTTCGTAACGGATCTCGATATCGATCTGCTCCGCGATGGCCTCCGGCAGCGGCTCTTCCTTTGCCAGCTCCGTGATCACGTCCCGGTAAGTAAGCTCCGGCCGGCAGATCAGTTCCGCATAGCTGGCCGACTTTTTTAAAGGCGCGCTGCCGTGGGCCGCCAGAAACGCCTGTACCTCGGCTCCGGCGCCGACCTTCTCTTCATACATCCGCGCCAGTCCCGCATCGATGAGCCGCTGCTTTTCCAGCGTGCGCTCATATTCCTCCCGGCTCACCAGACCGGATTCATAACCGTAATGTCTGAGTCGCAGATCTGCATTGTCCTGGCGGAGCAGGAGGCGGTATTCCGCGCGGCTGGTCATCATACGGTAAGGCTCGTTATTTTCCTTACTGACCAGATCGTCGATCAGCACGCCGATATAGGCTTCGTCGCGCCGCAGGACCAGAGGCTCGCGGCCGCTCAGCTTCCGCGCCGCATTGATGCCGGCCATCAGTCCCTGCGCCGCCGCTTCTTCGTAGCCGCTGCTGCCGTTGAACTGCCCCGCACAGAAGATCCCGCCGATGCTCTTCAGTTCCAGGGAAAGCGAGAGCTGTCCCGGGCCAAGGCAGTCATATTCGATGGCGTAGGCATTCCGGACCATGCGGCAGTGTTCCAGCCCCGGTACCGTGCGGTACATGGCCAGCTGCACATCCTCCGGCAGGGAGCTGCTCATGCCGCCCACGTATTTCTCGTTCGTATGAAGCCCTTCCGGCTCGATAAAGACCTGATGCCTTTCCTTTTCGGGAAAGCGTACCACCTTATCTTCGATGGACGGACAATACCTGGGACCGGTGCCTTCGATCACGCCCGCATAAAGCGGCGAACGGTCCAGATTGGCCCGGATGATACGGTGCGTCTCCTCATTCGTATAGGTCAGATAACAGTCGGCCTGTTCGATCTGCACGCTCTCCGGATCCGTGGAAAAGGAAAAAGGGATCACCCGCGCATCCCCGTGCTGCACCTGCATCTTGTCGTAATCCAGGCTGCGGCCGTCCATGCGGGCGGGCGTACCGGTCTTAAAACGCCTTAGTTCCACCCCGTGTTCCCGGAGGGAATCGCTTAAATGCGTGGCTGCCTGCAGGCCGTTCGGGCCGGTATGACTGATATGTTCGCCTGTCAGGCAGCGCCCGTTCAGGTAAGTACCGGTACAGATGATCAGCGCCCTGCACTCATAAAAACTGCCGGTCGCCGTATAAACCCCGCGGATCATTCCGTCTTCGGTCTCGATACTGCACACCTCGCCCTGGCGGATCTGCAGATTTTCCTGGTTTTCCAGGCGTTTCCGCATCTCCCGCGAATACTCCGCCTTGTCCGCCTGCGCGCGCAGGGAATGGACCGCGGGCCCCTTGGAAAGATTCAGCATGCGCGACTGGATAAAAGTCGCGTCGATCACCTTGCCCATCTCTCCGCCCAGGGCGTCCAGCTCGCGCACGAGATGTCCTTTGGAACTGCCGCCCACATTGGGATTGCAGGGCATGAGCGCGATACTGTCCACACTTACGGTAAAGATCACGGTCGTATAGCCGAGCCTTGCACAGGCCAGCGCCGCTTCGCAGCCCGCATGACCCGCGCCGATCACGGCAACGTCCACGTTTTCATGGATATTATTCTTCATTTCAGCCTCTGTTCATATTCACTTCCGGGCATGGGTTTTGCGAAATAGTAGCCCTGGATCATATCGCAGCCCTGCTCCGCAAGGAAATCCACCTGGTCCTTCTGCTCCACGCCCTCTGCCACGGTGCGCATGTTCAGGCGCCGTGCCAGGCGGATCGCTTCCGTCACCACGATGCGGGCTCTCTCGTCCGCAGGACTTTCCTTCTGTTCTTTTTTCGCAACTACTGCCGGAAGTTCTTTCTTTTCCGCAGCTTCTTCGTTTATACCGCCGGTCTTTTCTGCCCCCGAAGCGGCTTCCTGCTTATCTCCTTCCGCGGCGGACTCTTCCTCTGCGGCGTCTTCCGCATCTTCCGGAATGCTCACGGCAGCTGCAGCCTGCGCTTCTTCCTCCGCAGCTTCCGCAGTATTACGCCCGGCATCGTCCGAAACTTCTTTTTCCGCGCTGCCCTTATCTTCCGCTGCAGATGCAGCTTCCGCCGCGCTGTTCTTTTCTTCTGCTGCCGTTACGTCCGCATTCTCCGCGCTGCTTCCGGCTTCCGCTGCAGCTGCGTCCTCCGCATTGCCGGAAAATTCCCGCAGCTTCTCCGCGCTGCTCTTTTCCTCTGCGGCAGCTGCTGTTTCCGCCGCGCTGCTTCCGGCTTCCGCTGCAGCTTCCGCATTTTCCGCGCTCTTTACGGTCTCTGCCGCAGCGGCGGCTTTCACAGGCTCCGCTGTTCCGGCTCCTGCTTCCGGCTTCTTTTGTTCCTCCGCAGACCAGGGGATGGAACGGAAGAATTCCGCATCAAGCTTCAGCACATCCAGAGCCATATCCTTCAGGGAATTGAGCGAAGAATAGCCCGAGCCGAAATCGTCCATGGACACGGTAAAGCCGTAGCTCTTCAGGGGGTTGAGCGTGCCGATCAGAGCCATCTTATCATCAGAGAAAGCACTCTCCGTCAGCTCGATCTCGATCAGTTCTCTCGGTGCCCCGCATTCATCCACCAGGTCGCGGATCTGCTCCGCCAGGTCCGGCTCGATGAAATGTGCCCTGGAAACATTGACCGAGACCGGTACGCATTTCTTACCGGCGTCCAGCCATCTTTTCTGGTCCAATGCCACATGGCGCAGCATATAATGGTCGATCTCCGTGATAAAACCGTTCTTCTCAAAGATCGGGATAAAGCGTCCGGGCGGGATGAAGCCGAATTCCGGCGACTGCCAGCGGATCAGCGCCTCCGCTCCTTTCAGTTCTTCCGTATCCGGAGAATATTTGGGCTGATAGTAGACCACGAATTCTTCGTTTGCCAGGGCGCGGGCCTGATGCTCCTGCACCGTTTCGATCCAGCGCTGTTCCTCCAGGAGCTTCGTATCGAAAAATGCCACGGCGGAGTCCTCTTTCTCCGCAAGAGTAGCGCGGGCCGCGCAGGCGTTGTTGTATACGCTTTCCAGATCCAGGTACTTTCTTCTCTTTATCTTTGCGTTTATGATATTGGGCGGAAGGATCGCCACACCGGCATGGAAAGCGCAGCGGTGCGCCGGATCGGCCCGTTCTGCCAGTCCCAGCAGGGCGTTCAGCCGTCCCTTCAGCTGATCCTCCTTATCCGTAAAGAGCAGGAGGGCAAATTCCGCATTTCCGTAATGGACCGCCATCTCATTTTTATTCATGCGGCGGCTGAGCTGGTCCATCACCACCGTCAGCAGCGCCTCACCTTCCGCGATCGAATGGCACATACAGAAATTGCTGTAGCGGATCATGGAAATACTGACAATGGCAAAGCTGTGACCGGCATAGCGTCTCCGTTTCAGGAACTGCTCTCCCTTGATCAGGAACCACATGCGGTTTTTACCCTTTGTGACTTCATCGGTATAAAAGATATGACTGATCCGCCGGTTCCGTACGATGTTGCGGATCAGCTTTCCGATCAGGAAGATGGTCATGACCAGGACAAATAATGCCAGCACCAGGACCACACCGATCAGGAACATCAGATCCTTCGTACCGATCATAAAATACGCTTTCCCGATAAACTCGTTTCCGTCCTTCAGGGGGATCGAGATCCAGTAGGGCAGTTTTACCATATCCTGATCGAGATAGCGGATATGTGCATCGTCCGGTTCCGGAAATTCCTCATCACCCATAAAGATACTGAAGCTCAGCATATCACTGATCCGGCCCATATCGATATTGATCACGCCATTACTGGCGGCCAGGGCATTATCCCTGGTGTCTTCGTAACCGACCAGCTTCCGGTTTTCCGTGATCAGCGAAAAGACTCCGCTTGCCGATATAATGGTCTGTTTTTCCTTTCCGCAGCTGTCTTCCCCGTTCTGCGCCGTCACCGCGCCGTTTCTGTCGCGGACGATCCATATCCGGTCTTTCATTTTCAGGTAACTCATCAGGGATGCGTCGTCAGCGCTGTTTTCATAAACTTCCGCATCCCTGCTGATGCGCGAGTATTCATCATCGATCTTGTTGCTTATGATATTGCTCAGAAAAACGCCCAGAACGCTCGCAAGTACAGCCAGAAAAAGCGTCAGTCCCAGGAAAAACAGAAGAAAGGATACTATCCCGTGACTGCTCTTCATCTTTCTGAGGTTTTTCTTATTGTCCCTTCTTTTCATCTGCGCATATCCTCCGGATCTCCGATCTGTCAAAAATCTTTATGAAAACTGTAACGACTCCATATCAAAACTGCTGCCGGGCAGGAATACGAATCGGACCGTGCCCCTGCCGCTGTAGGAACTCACATCAAATTCCTGCAGCTCACCCTCTTCTTTTCTGAATTCCAGGATATCCCGGATCTCCTCCGACCCGTTGTCAAAGATCACATGGATCGTATTGAGAGGGATCCCGCTGTGCCCTTTGATCTTCAGTTTTGTTGCGGGCGCTTCACAGAAATCCATATCCGAAAATTCCACGGTCACGTTGTTTCCGATCCCGTCGATACGCCCGTCCCTGAGCTCAAAGCTGTCGCCGTAAACCGCATCGCATTCCCCGGCCTTCAGCAGCTCATAGGCTTTGATATATTTCCGGAAGGAAAAACCGCCGATATGTACTTTATCGTGCGCCACGAGATACAGTCCCGTCAGGCCTTTCATGCGCCGTTTCAGTTTATAGGTCTCCGGCTGGTACTGATTCCATATCATCTTTTTCTGATAATAGCCGTTCAGTAAGAGCTCGCTTCCTTCCGCTTCCGGTACGCCTTCCCAGAGCTCGAATTCAAAGGGATCGTCCGCAAGGCGGAAGATGGAGATCGTTACCTCGTCGGATCCGTAGGAACCGAAATCGATATTCTCAAAGCCGACCACGCTCCGGCCTTCCCGCGAAGTGGACACGCCGTGATCGTTTCCTACGCCCAGATCTCCTTCCCCGTAATTCCACAATCCGCCGGCCACAAAGGAATAGGGATCAAAGGTCGCCGCTCCCAGTCCGTCCACGGTAAAATCCAGTTCGGAGATGATCCTCAGGAATTCCTCCTTCCCGCAGCGCGCCATACAGCGCAGCCGGAAACTCCCGTCTCCCAGTGCTTTTACCTTTGCGCTTAAGCCTTCGATCTCCGTGATCTTTGCGATATTGCTTTCGATCCCGTCATCATTGACGGCTTTCCAGACCAGCTCCTTCGGATCAAAGGCCGCAGCGGCTTCCGGAGGAAAGATCTTTGCGCTGAGCTTTACTTCGTTATGCTCCGCGTTCAGGCTCCGGCTGCCGTCACAGGCAAGCTCGATCTTTCGTATATATCTTCCTCCGGCTGCCTTCGCCGTTAGTGCTTCAGGCACGAGCGAGATCCCTTCCCGCGCTTCTTTTTCTTCCACATGCAGGACGCATTCCGCGCCCTTTAAGCCTTCGCTCTCCATGCGGACGCGGATGTCGCCACACTCGTTTCCTATCGCGATACACACCAGCAGTTTTCCGGAAAAGAGACGCTTTTCACAGCCCTTATATTCATCCGTATCCGAAGAATCGCCGTTATCAAGGCCTGCCAGCCATCCGGCGCCCTCCACGCTGACATGTACTTTATCATTTGCGTTTTCAACCGGGTGCCCCTCCGCATCCAGCGCCGACAGCTCGATAAAAGCCATATCGCCGCAGCCGGCGGTCAGTTTCCGTCCGCTGTCATAAACTTCGGCTTTCAGACTCGCGCTCTCGCCGAAGGAATACCTTGTCTCCTCCGCGAGCTGCTTTCCCTCTTCATCATAAGCGCGGGCCGTGATACAGCCGGGCTCATAGGCAACAACGTAGTCTCCGCTGAGTACCGTGCCGTGTGCATGGTCGATCGTCTTCCTCCCCTGTGAGACGCCATTAACAAAAAGCTCTACCTCGGGGGCGTTGGAGATCACGCGCACATCGATGAGCTGACCGGGGTTGAAATCCCAGTAAGGAAAGACATGAACAAAAGGCTCGCTCCCAGCGTCCGTCCACGCAGCGCGGTACACAAAATAGCTGTCCTTCGGAAAGCCCGCGGTATCCAGCTGCCCGAAATAGGAGTTCTTCGTCTGATAGGGCGTGGGCTCTCCGATATAATCAAAACCGGACCAGAGGAACTGTCCCATGGAAAATTCATGATCGCGCTCCTGGATCACGCAGTATTCCGGATTCAGCGCGCCCCAGCTCGTGGTACTGTTGCCCAGAGCGGAACACTGCAGATTGTCGTCCGCAAGGACGCTGCGGGAATAAGGAAAATGATAGATCCCGCGGCTCTGTACGGTAGAAGAGGTCTCGCTCCCGAAGATATGCCAGTCGGGATGCGCCGCATGGTGCTCGTCGTAAAACTTCTCCGCGTAGTTATAGCCTATATATTTCAGTATATCCGCGCATTTCTGCGTCTTCTCCCAGGGCATGTAATTGGAGCCCATGGTGATCATCGCATTTCCGCGGGGGTCGTTCTCCTTTGCTTCCTTCTGCAGCAGGCGTGTGATATCCTGTCCGTGATCGTCCTTCTGTGTATCATAGATCTCGTTTCCGATGCTCCAGAGAAATACGGAAGGATGATCGCGGTCGCGGCGGATCCAGCTGCGCACGTCCCTTTCATTCCACTCTTTGAAAAAGCGCGCGTAATCGTAAGCTGTCTTGCTGCTCTCCCACATATCAAAGGCTTCGTCCATTACAAGAAAGCCCAGCTCGTCCGCCAGCTCCAGAAGCCCCGGCGCCGGCATGTTATGCGCCGTTCTCACGGCGTTCACTCCCATGCCGCGGAGGATCTCGTATTTGCGGCGCATCGCGCTCTTGTTGAATGCGGCACCGATGGCACCCAGATCGTGATGCTCGCATACGCCGTTGACTTTTACATGTTTTCCGTTGATAAAAAATCCACGCCCGGTATCATAGGTAAAATGACGGAAGCCGAAACGCAGCGTTTCCTTCTGCTCTCCCAGTTTCAGCTCCGCTTCGTACAGAGCGGGAACTTCCGGTGACCAGAGCTTCGGTCCCTGTACTTTCCGGACAAACTCTGCCAGCAGGATACCGTCTTTCTTCTCTTCACTGTCTGCCGCCGCTTCGATCCCGAGAGCGGGAATGCTGAGTGTCAGTGCTTCATGAGCGGATGCATCCGAAAGAGCTCCTTCCGGATAAGCTTTATCCCAGCGGCAGTCGGCAGCACCGCAGGCGATCTCGGCGGAAAGCTTAAGCTCCCATTCGCCTTCAAGATCCGTTTCCTGCACGTGATCTTCGGGCCCTGCTGCCTTTCCGTTCAGTACGGGCCGCGCCGATACATAGATACTGTCCGTTACGATATGGGTCTGTGGGATCTCGTTCAGATATACGTCGCGGTAGATCCCCGCGCCGCTGTACCAGCGGCTGTTGGGCGATATATGATCGATCTTTACAAGGATTTCGTTTTCACCGTTCTCCAGATAGTCCGTGATATCAAAGAAAAAGGAGGAATAGCCGTATTTCCATTCACCGGCTTTTTTTCCGTTCACATAAAGGGTGCTGTCCATATAAACACCCTCGAAATAGATTTCATAACGCTTCCCGTTTTTTTTCTCCAGAGAGAAAAGCTTACGGTAAAAGCCTGTGGAGGATTCGTACAGGTCGCCCACTTGCCCGATCAGCCAGTCATGTGGAAGATTGACGCGCGTAAATTCCATGGCGGAAAGCGCCTCGATCCCTGTTCCCGCGGCCTGCTTTGAAAATTCCCATCCGTCATTGAATAAGCTTTTTCCCATGGTTTCCCATGCCTCCTTCTTTGCATAATCCATTTCAGTATAACATTTTTTTTCTTTTCTGTATATCTTGCTTGTGCTATACTTGCACTATGAGCAGAAAACTGAAAGAAGAGCTCGAACTTCTGGAAAAGGAAGACGAGGCTCTGGACAAAAAAAGAAAAGCCCTGGCAAAAAAAGCGCTGAAAGAAGGAAAACGGGGCAATATCTTCACCCGCCTGGTAGAGGGTTTCCGTTTGCTGATCATCCTGCTCATTCTGCTGATCATCGTTATCGTCCTCATCATGCTCCGCTGCAGTAAAGATGATGAGAGTCTTGGAAAAAAGATCACGGATACTGCGGAAGATATCTTTATAGGTGAAAAAGGAGAAGTAGAGCTGGTCACCGAAAGCACCCTGCAGAAAGTGATCCTGGACGCCACACTCTATACCGCGGTTTATCCTTACAACGGCGTAGCCCAGGTTTATGCCTCCGACGGCAGCGGCCTGAAATATTACGTTTCCTACCGCGCAGAAATAAAAGCGGGGATCGACGTGCGCGCCGTCCGTATCCATCTCGATGAGGAAAACAATAAGATCACGATCCGGCTTCCCCGGGTGGAGATGTATGAACACAGCATCAGCGGGGATTTCCACTATATCTTTACCGATCAGAAATACAATACCGGCAATACCTATAACGAAGCCTTTACCGCCGCCGACAGTGATATGACCCGGCGAAGGAAGATCGGACAGCTCGACGATATCATCAAAGTCGCGGAAGACAGTGCGGTCTCTACGATGAAAGCTCTGGTAGAACCCTGGGTGAATCAGGTGAATCCTGAAAAACAGTATACCGTGGAGGTGCTTACTTATGAAGAATAAGAAAAAGTTACTTCCTTCCCTGTTTTGCACCATCCTGCTTTCCGTCAGTCTTTCTGCCTGTGGCGAGGTAAAGGAAGAGGACTGGGACAAAAGAAACGAGCCTGCCGCATCCGAAAACAGCGCTTCGCAGAACAATGCGGAAAATGAACTGGTACCGGATGTTGCCCAGATCCGTGCCATTGCAAACCTGTCCAGTCTGAAATGCATTTACCACAACGTGGCCTACGGTACCCAGAAGGCCGGAAGCGGTGTTTCCCATCTCGGTGAAAAAGACCGCAATTTCATGCAGGAATATGACTGTGAAGTAGAGATCAGTTATAATGTCAAGAATATACGGATGACGCAGAACGGAAGCGAGATCCGTATCCTTCTGCCGGAGCCGGATATCAGCAGCCGCAAGATCCCCGAATCCATTAATAAGTATTCCTATGTGGAAGAACCGGACCAGTGGATTCAGCAGAATCCCATTACGGTGGATACCATCAATGAAGCCGTTAACGAAGCGGACAGGCAGATGGAAGAAGACATACGCAATAACAGTGCCCTGCTCTCAACGGCAGAAGGGCAGGTAAAACAGCTGATCGAGAATTACATCCATCAGATCGGGAATCTGACAGACGTGGAATATACCATTATCTGGGAGACGGAATAGAGGGACGACAGGGGACGGTGAAGACATGAAGACAGGGGGACGGTCCTTCTGTCCTCAAAAATTGAGGACAGAAGGACCGTCCCCCCGGTTCTCAAAAACGGCGGCCATACGGGCCGCCGCTTTACTTTCCTTTATTCTTCCGTATCTTCCTTCGGATAGATCATATCATCTTCATCAAAATCCTGATCTTCCTCTACGGGCATGGCGGCTTTTTCCTCTTCCATGCGCCGTTCCGCTGCGGCGATATCATCAAATTCCTGATCGCCGTCACTGACTTTTTCCCTGACCTTTGCGATACGCGCGATCCGTACGCCCTCGTCAAGATTCATCATCTTCACGCCGGAAGTGATGCGCCCGTGTACCGGGATCTCGCTCATGCGCACCTGGATGATCGTGCCGGCCGTGGTGATCATCATGATCTCATGCTCGTCACGTACGGCTTTCACACCGATCAGGTCGCCGGTCCGTTCCGTGATCTTGTAGCACTTGAGGCCCTTACCGCCGCGGTTCTGCAGGCGGAATTCCTCAAGAGGAGAACGCTTTCCGATACCGTTCTCGCTGACTACCAGGAGGGAATCTCCCTGATGATCCAGCTGCATGCCGACGATCTCGTCGTCATAGGAAAGGTTCATACCGATCACGCCCATGGCGCCGCGGCCCATAACACGCACGTCGGTTTCCTTGAAACGTATGCACATACCGTATTTTGTCACGAGGAAGATGTGGGTCTTCACATCCGTCTGTTTTACCTCGATCAGTTCGTCATCATCCCGCAGATTGATGGCGTTGAGTCCGTTCTTGTTGATACGGGCAAATTCGGTCATATCGCATTTCTTGATGATACCCTTGCGGGTCACCATGAAGAGATGACGTCCTTCTTTATAATCCGTGACCGGGATCACCGCACTGATCTTTTCTTCCGGCTGAAGCTGCAGAAGGTTGACGATGGCCGTTCCGCGGGAAGTACGGCTGGCCTCGGGGATCTTCCAGGCTTTCAGACGGTATACCCTGCCGCGGTTTGTAAAGAACATGATATAGTGATGGGTCGTGGTCATGAGCAGGTCTTCGATATAATCGTCTTCGATCGTGCTCATACCCTTGATACCCTTACCGCCGCGGCCCTGGGCTTTGAAATTGTCCACGGTCATACGTTTGATATAACCAAGACTCGTCCGGGCAACAATGGTATTCTCCAGCGGCACCATATCTTCTTCATCGATCTCGGAACTGTCATAGCTGATCATGGTACGGCGGTCATCGCCGAAACGCTCCGAGGTCTCCAGAAGCTCCGTTTTTATCACACCGAGCAGAAGCTTTTCATCCGCAAGGATGGCCTTCCATTCCGCGATCTTTTTCAAAAGCTCCGCATGCTCGTCTTCCAGCTTTTTCCGCTCCAATCCGGTCAGCGCTCTCAGACGCATCTCCACGATGGCGGTGGTTTGGGCCTCGGTCAGTCCGAAGCGTTCCTGCAGACGTTCCTTTGCTTCCTGCGCGGTCTGGCTGCTGCGGATGATGCTGATCACTTCATCGATGTGATCCAGCGCGACCAGCAGACCCTGGATGATATGGTCTCTTTCTTCCGCCTTGTTCAGATCGTATTTCGTACGGCGGGTGACCACATCCTCCTGATGCTTCAGGTATTCACTCAGCATCTCCAGCAGGTTCATGACCCGCGGCTCGTTATTGACCAAAGCGAGCATGGTCACGCCGAAGGTATCCTGCAGCTGTGTATGCTTATAAAGCTGATTCAGTATGATATTCGCATTGGCATCGCGGCGCAGCTCGATCACGACACGCATGCCTTCGCGGTTGGATTCGTCGCGGATATCCGTGATACCGTCGATCTTTTTATTCTTGACGAGATCGGCGATCTTCAGGATCATGTTGGCCTTGTTCACCATATAAGGCAGCTCGGTCACGATGATCTGGCATTTTCCGTTCGGCAGGGTTTCAATATTGGTCACGCCGCGCATACGTACTTTGCCGCGGCCCGTACGGTAACTTTCCTGTATGCCGTGGGTTCCGAGTATCATGGCTCCGGTAGGAAAATCCGGTCCTTTTACAATCTCCATGAGTTCATCGATCTCGGTATCGCGGTCTTCCTGCACACGGTTATCGATGATCTTTACCACAGCACCGATGACTTCCCGCAGATTGTGGGGCGGGATATTGGTCGCCATACCTACGGCGATACCTGTGGTACCGTTCACAAGGAGGTTCGGGAAACGGGCGGGAAGTACGACCGGTTCCTGCTCCGTTTCATCAAAGTTCGGTGTGAAATCTACCGTATCCTTGTTGATGTCTTCCAGAAGCTCCATGGAAACCTTGGACAGACGCGCTTCCGTATATCGCATGGCCGCGGCGCCGTCGCCGTCCACGGAACCGAAATTGCCATGGCCGTCCACAAGCGGATAACGCAGGTTCCAGTCCTGGGCCATATTGACCAATGCACCGTAGATGGAGGAATCACCGTGCGGGTGATATTTACCCATCGTATCACCGACGATACGAGCGCATTTACGATGCGGCTTATCCGGCTCGTTGTGCAGTTCGATCATGGAAAAAAGGATACGTCTCTGTACGGGTTTTAATCCGTCACGCACATCCGGAAGCGCCCTGGATGCGATAACGCTCATGGCGTAATCGATATAGGATTTTTCCATGGTCGACTTCAGATCAACATCACTGATCCGGTCAAATACTTTGTCATTCAGCTCTTCACTCATTGCGAAACCTCACTTAAATGTCCGAAAAGCAATATTACGCTTTCTTTTTTTCCTTACGGATAATTTCTTTTCCGGTCTTATTATTCTTATTTTCCGGATCTTTATCCGGATTTTTATTCCTTTTTCTTTCGATAATGTCCAATAAAACGTACACTATGATAAGAAGCGGTATAAGATACAGAAGTATCATTTCCGCACTGGAACCCGTAAAACCTTTCTCGCGTATCACGCTCACGATCCCAAAGACTGCTGCCGCTATCATTAATATCAAAGACAGAATACGGTAGCTTTTCAGTCCCGGCAGATAAGGTCTTAATGTCAGAAGCATGAACAGATCCACAATGGTAAGCAGCCAGCTTCCCGCCGCAAAAAGCATGAAAGCCACATTCAGCATGATCAGTGCGTCGATCTCCTTCGGCACCAGCAGACTGGGTATCATTACACCGAACATCAGGATCGTCAGCAGAAAGGATATCAGAAAAAATCTCTTTACTTTCATTGCTTATCCGTTGTATTACCGATCTCTCTGATCTCTCCCGCTTCGATCACTTCGGTCCTTCTTATCATAAAATCATCCTGCGGCGATGGTTCCGATAACTGCCCGTCCATCTGTTGCGGCATCTGCTGCGGGTCACCCTGCATTCCCTGCTGCATGCCGTTATCCGGTGCTCCGGGACCGCCGGCTCCGGGTGCCCCCACGTGAAATCTTTTCAACAGCATCTTCAAAAACAGAGGCTGAAGGAAAAAGATCAGCACATAAGCGATCACAAAGCAAAGTGCCAGGGATGAAAAAAACATGATCGCAAAAGGCGGAAGATTATCAAGCGCTTCCTGTGATTTTTCCAGATAAGCAAGTTCCATAGCTTCTTTGCCTTCACTGCTTCCTAATGCGAGTTTTTCAGACTGTTTTGCGGCCATACCCGCAAAAACCGGTACCAGCTTCCGGACGATACATATCATAGTCAGAGTAATGACAGGCGTATAGATCAGATCGCTGATCAGACTTTCCAGAGCCCGCGCTCCGATGCTGCCCTGCTTCATATTTTTTGTGGCAGCCTGTCCGATCCTTCTCATGGGAACAGCCAGACCGATCAATACGCTGATGATAAAACTTGCAAAAAGAGTAATGAAAAAAATCGGAAAAGAAAAGCGGTCAGAAAGGATGTTTCCTACAACAGAAAGGGCAAAACTCATAGCCAATCCCATATATAAGCTCATGCGTATATTGATCTTTTTCATGGTCTCTTTCATATTGTTGTCCTCTATGACAGATACAGGAGAATTAAAATACCTTCGCTGCTCATAATCTTTCCGGATATCCAGGATCGCACGCTGCTTCGCAGCTTCCGCGATCCTGCAACCATTCGCAACTCCCGGTATTTCCTTCGGAAATACCTTCGTTGCTCATGGTTGTTGGCATCCAAGGTCAGGGATTTTATCAAGCAAGCTTGAAAAATCCCTGACTTTGGATGCCTTATATATCCAGGTTTCTGACATATTTCGCATTCGTTTCGATAAATTCGCGGCGCGGTTCCACCTTGTCGCCCATCAGGGTGGTGAAGGTCATGTCCAGTTCGCTTTCGGCATCCTCATCCATATTTACACGCAGGAGTATGCGGCGCTCCGGATCCATGGTGGTCTCCCAGAGCTGTTCGGCGTCCATCTCACCCAGACCTTTGTAACGCTGGATCTTGTTGTTCTGGTC
>JAEEGL014263779.1_pt1 | contig 29237 bp, 30 predicted proteins | sample 9134231 | NCBI WGS metagenome assembly JAEEGL01 (sample SAMN16246548, study PRJNA631951) | gut metagenome | biome: gut microbiome; feature: rumen; material: fiber-attached | host: Bos | place: Iran: Karaj | collected 2018-10 | reverse complement strand
GAACATCCCGATGTTGTCGAAAGGGATGAAAACGGGCACGTCATAAAGCTCAAACACTATGACGGCGACGGCAACCTAGTCTTTGTTCACACACAGAGGTGGGAAAACGACCGCATAGTCAATAAGACGAGTTTTGACAGCAAGGGCAATCAGACCGGATCGGTAGATTACGAATACGACGATCACGGGAATTGTACGGTAATGTCGTGGTTTTTCTGGAACTCCGGCCCTCTTATGAGAGTCGAGAGAAAATATGACGAATACGACCGGTTGATCGAAGATATCGGCTTTGGGACCAAAACCGTTTCGACAAACAGGACGACTTTCGAATACGACGACAAGGACGGTGAACACCCGAAGAACTACGTCAAAAAAGTATACTATCCAAACTGGGAGAATCAGCCGAACCGATACAGCATATCAACTCTTGAATATGATTCGGGTGGTTTGCTGACGAAAATCACCACCGTGAATCAGGATAACGATCTTATCGGATATGATGTTTATACGAACGAGAACGGGAAGCCGATGGGCTATACAAGCTATGATGCCGAGGGAAAAGTTCAATACTCTTATAAATACATTTATGATGAGGATGGCAAAAAGATAAGAGAAGAGCGGTACGACAGCGAAGGAAAGCTCGAAGGAATTGATTATTGATCAGAGCCGTAATTTTTGGTGACCTCGACATTTCTGCCGAGGTCATCTTTTTATCTTTTTGCCACCGCTCTTGCGAGATTTATCGCCATAGTCGTGTTGTGAACCGCGTTGGAAAAGTGCACTTTAACGCTGGTATCGGGCCCATAATGATTTGCAATATTCGGCCCATCCTTTTCGTCGAGCATTACACCAATGCCGAGGAGCATATTGTCCTTCCAAGTGATCAGCCCGAGGAAAATTTTACGTCACGTTCCGGCATACCTCGTTGTTCCGGAACAGATAGAATTGTTCCGTTAGCGCCTGCATTATTCCGCTAATTGACATTATATTATTCCGATAGACTTGACATTGTTCCGATAATATGCCACAATATTATAGATCGGAGGCAAGAGCTTATGTATATGACGGTAAAAGAAGCGAGCGCGAAATGGAATATTTCAGACAGAAGGATAAGAGTATTATGCTCCGAGGGAAAGATTCCCGGAGCGTATCAGGAAGGGCGCGGCTGGAAAATTCCGATCGACGCGGAAAAGCCCGCCGACGGAAGGTTTAAATCGAAAGAAAGCATCCTATCTCAGATCGACCGCAAGAAAGCTGAGCTTGACGGCAGAAGACCGCTGACCGAAGGCGAACTGGAACGGCTGAACGAAGAGTTTGCGGTTGAATACACATATAACTCAAACGCCATTGAAGGCAATACGCTGACGCTCCGCGAAACCGAACTTGTTCTCCGCGGACTTACGATAGATCAAAAACCGCTGAAAGATCACATAGAAGCTGTCGGTCACAAAGAGGCGTTTGATTTTGTCAGAGAACTTGTAAAAGAAAACGCGCCGCTTACCGGGAGCATCATCCGGCAGATCCATTATCTGGTTCTTGCTGATAAAAAAGACGACCGCGGCGTTTACAGAAGAGTTCCCGTCCGGATTATGGGCGCTCATCACGAACCTGCGCAGCCGTATCTTATCGAACAAAAAATGGAACAGCTCTTGTTTGACTACGCGGCAAGTGAGGATCACATTGTAACGAAGCTGGCGAGATTTCATATCGAATTTGAGGGCATCCACCCGTTTATCGACGGAAACGGCAGAACAGGCAGACTGCTTGTGAACCTGGAACTGATGAAGGCCGGCTATCCGCCTATCGACATTAAATTTTCCGACAGAGTCGCTTATTACAACGCCTTTGACGCCTATCACGTCAAAAACGACCTCTCCGCTATGGAGGGACTGTTTGCCGGGTATATTAATTCAAGACTGGATACATATCTGAAAATATTGAATGATATTCCGTAAGTATACATAGCCAAAGCAAAGGCCGTTTACTCAGGCCTATATCAATACCTGAACATGAGGTTTTCAAAATGAAGATAAAGTATGATTCCACCACATTTCTTAATAACTTCAAATGCATTATTTCTGATTGTTTTGGAGTAGATGCTACTTTGGCAAAATACATAATAACTCCCGTTTATGATCCAAAAAAGAACGAAACCGGAGAAGACGGTGCTTTTAGATTTATCATCCTGTCTGAAGACAATATCAGCGGAAAAAGAATTAATTTTAATGACACCTTGAGTATTCTCACGGCTTTCGAACCGCATTATCCAACCAAAATTGAGATATTAAGAGTTGACTCTGATGAAGCTCTTCTCTTTGAAATTAAGTGCAGCACAAGAGTCAGAAAGCCCTCTGCCATCGCAAATATTGATTCAAAGTATGCTCCATTCTCTATAACCCAGGAAGGAGACAAAAAGTGACCAATATAACGCCTTACATTGGAACTGAAAACATCAAATTTGATATGTCATTTGATGAGGTTCGCAATTATCTAAAATCACAGAAAGTGCATTTTAATACCGAGCACTGGCCTAATAAAGGCTGCACTCCGGAAGTTGCCTGGGATATCATTCGTATTGGCGACTATCTGAGCATCTTTTTTGCAAGAGGCAAAATGTTCAAAATGTATTTTGAAAATAGTTTCTCAGGCTCTCTCGTAAATGGAATCAAAATCGGAACACCTATCGAAGAAGCGATTATCATCGATAATACTATCAAATACGATGATTGGGAAGAAGAATACGTTTCAGAGAAAGGGTATTGGCTTGAAACTGACGTTGAAACTGAAGAAGTCATCTCAATTGCCGTATTCATTAAAGAAGTTGAGGACGATGACGTATTCTACAGTTACGAGTGGTGCTGATATGAAAGAACTAGATACCGTAAAGCTTATTTCAGATTTTGAAAACGTGAAAGCAGGAACAATTGGCGTAATTGTTTGTGAGTACGATGGGACAACTTTCGAAGTTGAGTTTTTTGATAACAAGGGCGATACCATTGACGTGATTACTACTCCATCAGAATTGCTATCGCTTGAAGGATCCTATAACGAAACAGACTCTTAAAATGCATTTGCCGTTATCGTATTCTACAGATATGAAGACTCGTCCCTGCCACTTTTTCTCAGCACATTTCTTGTGGCTTTTGAATGTATAACCGGTATATGATCATTCACGATCGACCCGGTCGTATTTGACATACTGTAAGACCGCATAATATTCTCGCGGTCCGATTGACGTGCATATGTGTACATGTTAAAATTGAAAAAAAGAGGAGGAAATCAATATGGCAAAAACGAAACTGACTATCCTTCATTCCAACGATCTGCACGGTGATTTTTTACCTGTTGTACAGGACGGACAAGAGGTCGGCGGGCTTCCTCGCCTCTCGGGCTATGTAAAAAAAGTTCGCGCCGAGGAAAAAAATGTCGTCTATGCTGTCGCGGGTGATATGTTCCGGGGTTCCGTGATCGATTCGGAATATCTCGGTCTTTCTACTATAGATCTGATGAACACACTTGCGCCCGACGTCGCTACGGTCGGAAATCACGAGGTCGATTATGGTGTTGCGCATCTGCTGTTTCTTGAAAAATGTGCTCGGTTTCCTCTGATCAACGCGAATCTGATCGTCACGATGAACAATACAAGACTGTTCGAGCCTTATTATATCATGCATATCGGAGGCCTGGAGATACTGTTCATAGGGCTTTTAACTGAAGAGGTCATATCCTCGACAAAGACGGAAAAGGTCATCGGAACATTTATCGATATCGAGCAGGCGGCGAAGGAAATAGGTATCATATGCGACAACTACCGCACGAAGAGAACTGACCTGGTCGTTTTACTTACGCACATCGGAATTGAGGACGACCGCAAGCTGGCGAAGATGCTCAATCCCGACTGGGGAGTTGATCTGATAATCGGCGGACATACGCACACGTTCATGGAAGAGCCTGAAGTCGTTGCCGGGATACCGATCGTTCAAGCGGGCTGCGGATGCAAACAGATCGGTCGTTTTGATATCGAATTCAACACGGACAAACAAAAGATAGTAAAATGCGACTGGAAATGTGTCCCTATAAACGAAAATACGGCAGACAACGACGAGATCCTCGAAGCGATCCTCGACAAGTACAAGGATCAGACGGACGCTAAATACAAGAGGATCGTGACGCATTTCGCAAGGAAACTTACACATCCGACGCGCACTCAGGAGACTGAAATGGGCAACCTGTATTCAGATCTGGTGCAGTGGGAAAGCAGCTTTGACATTATGATGTTCGGCTCAGGCTCGATCAGAAAAAAGGAACTCGGACCGCTGATCGAATACCAGGACATGATCGAAAACACGCCGTTTGATGACGTTTTGTGGATGATAAAAGTCACCGGAGCACAGTTTAAAAGGATGGTCAAATACATTTTCCGCGACGAAGCGTGGGATGGCCACACTGAATTTTACCAGTTCTCAAAGGGAGTGCGCCTTGTCTACCGCAAGAGCACGCATACGCTCGAGGAATGCTCATTCAACGGAAACCCTGTAGAGGACGAACAGACGCTCCTTATCGCGCTGCAGAACTATCATTACGCCAACTTCGACGAATTCTTCAACGTTCCTCTTGCCGAGGTAAAAAAGAATATGAAGCCGCGCGTAGTTGCCACTTCCGTAAATAATATTATTGAGGAATATTTTGCCACGCATCAGAACCTCGACGCACAAGTCGAAGGACGAATAGTCATACTCGAATGACGAAAAAGCGGACCGTTTAGCCGACTGTCCCAAAGGACAGTCGGCAACGAAATCCACCCTTGCGGGGTGGGTGAAATCGCCTGCGGCGGTGAAATTGCCCTTCGGGCAGTGAAATCGCCTCGACGGCGGTGGGTGGATTTCATTTCACCGAACGCGTCAGCGTTCGATTTCATCTGAGGGCAGCGCCCGAAGATTTCACCTTTTGCCGTCAGGCAAAAGATTTCACTCTTTTGACGTTTGGCACATAAACGTCCTGTTTGCAGAGGTATGCGACAAAAAGCCGGCTGGAATAAGGATCAACTATCCTTACCTCAGCCGGTTTTTATTTACTGTCCTTTAGATCACCTTGCATTGAGGCGGTTTTTTATATGCTTTTAAATTCTTACGGTTTGCTTACAGCCATACTCGCGACTCCGGCGGCGACGCTCAGGGAGACCGAGACGCCGTCCGCGTTTGAGGCGTTATATGAATAGACTTCTATTCCCATATAGCTGTTGTCCACGACCTCGGCGTCGACGTTGAAGCCCGCTTTTTTGAGCTTTTCTGCGTATGCGCGCATCTGGTCCGCGGTCACGCCGCTGAACACGGCGCCGAATTCTCCGTCCTCCTCCGACACGGTCTTCACCTTGAAGCCCGGGTCAGGCACAAGCCTTGTAAGCTCGTTATCGGGCCACTCGGAGTTCATACCGGGAAGATCCGGCAGATCGGGCACGCCGAACGACGTCCCGCCCGCTTCTTCCGTCGTAAGCGCAAGCGGCGTTCCGCTGATCGCCTCCGTCTCCTCGTCGCGGTGAAGCGGCTTGTCGTTCAAGAGATCAAAATTGAAGGCGCAGGAGCAAAGCGCAAAAACAAGCGCCGCGGCTATTGTAATAAAAACGGTCTTTTTCATAATATCACCCCGCTTATCTGCCCGACATATCGACCACGAGCGTGAGAGTTATATACGTGCGTACGTCCGTGTCGGGATACGGTACGTCGTCCGTGTTTGTCGATTCGAGCACCTCGCCCGCCACCGTGACCACGCGGTTGTACGTCTGCTGATACGAGGTTTTGGTTTCCGAATCCGTTATCTCCGTCCACGTTATCGTTTCCGTGCCGCCTTCGGTACGTTTTTCTATTACGGCGACGAAATCGTGCAGGACCTTCTGATAAAGGATATCGAGCGCCTGCGCGTTGAGCTCAAGCTCGTACACGCCGCCGAGCGAGTTTTTGCCGAGCTCAACGTAAACGCCGGTCTTTCCGAGCGTCGCTTTGTTCTCGCTCGTTCTGTTGACGCTCTGACTTTTCGGACTATAAAACATTTCGGGGGTCGTCATTGGCACATTTTCTCTTATTTTCTTATTGAAGCTCTCGGCTAAATATTTGTGGAAGTTTCTGTCGTAATCCTCAAGCGAAATGTCTATATCTATTTTGAATTCGCCCCCGTAGACGCCCTTCGGGCTTTCGTAATTTTCATCCTTTTTAGTCAGCACTATATCGGACGTGTAGATATACGGCAGGTGTATCTCGGGCGCGGCGCGGTATAACTGCTCCTGCACCGTCTGCGCCTGTATGCGTATCGTCCACGCGGTCTTTTCCTTTGTTTTCTGCTTGATTATGGAATTCAGGCGCGAGGTGAATTCGCGGTAACGCGCGCGCGCCTGCGACAGCTCGACTATATCCTTCCATTTCTGCTGATCGCGCTTATACTGATCTATCGTCTGCGTCGTGCCGTTTATGATGATGTTCTGCGCAAAGCCGCCGAAGTCGGTCGGGACGGGCGAAAGACTCGACAACTGCGGAAAACGTCCCGTTTTTATCATATCGACGACCGCGCTTACCGCGTCCGTTTCACCGTAGCTCGGAAATTCGCCTTTCAAGATATCGGCGACCTTGTCCATGCCGACCATCGAAAGCCAGTTTTTGATTATGCGCTGCTGATCCTCCTCCGAAAACGTGAGCTTATCCTTCAGCTCCTCGATCTTCAGCTTGTCCGCGACCGCGTTTTCGGGGCTTTTGTAGCCCGCCTCCGACGCGGCTTTTTTAATGGCGTCCAAAATATCCTCATCGGTCAGCTGTCCCTCAAGCGAGCAGGTGCCCGTCAGCTTGACCTGCGTGTGGTTCGGTATATCGATCAAAAGCTCCGCGGGGAAGGACGTTTTGCCGTTCGGCTTCGGCAGATTTGCCGGGCGCAGATGATGAAGCCACGACTTCTCCTGAAGCGATATCGAGTTTGCCGGTATCGCAAACGGAACGGTGAGGCAGAGCAAAAGAACAAGGATTATTGTTTTATAAAATCTCTTCATCTTTTAACCTCCTGTCTGCGCGGACAGAGCGTTGACGCGCGCGAGCAGATCGCCCGTCGCGGTCGCCTTTGCCGTGTCTGTAAACGTTTTCGCCTTCGCGCTGTCGCCCGCGGCAAAGAACATAAGCGCGGCGACGTAGTTGACCGACGCGTCCTCAGGCGCTAAGAACAAGCCGTCGTTAATTATCTCCGCGGCAAGATCGGTCAGCCCCGCTTTCATCGCGTACAGCGCCGCGCCCGAATAAAGCGACGGCGACATCGGGCTGACGAGCAGGGCGTTCAGCGCGCACTGCGCCGCAAGCTCCGCGTTGTCAGCGTTCTCCTCCGCCATTGCGAGGTGATACGCGGCGGAGAATTCCGCGCCCGTGCGCTCCGCGACGAGCGCCGTCCTCGGCGTGTATGCGGCGGCGATCTTTTTTTCAAGCTCCGCGGCTTTTTCCTTTATCTTGTAAAGCTCGTCAACGGACATTTTTTTGAGATAGTAAAAGTCTCTTTCCACGTGCAGGGGATTGTAGCCCGCTTTTTTATAGCATTCCTCCGCTTTTTCGTCCTCGCCCTGCATTTTATAAAGCACGCCTTCAAAATAGAACGGAGCGTCCGAGCCCATGCCCGCGGCGACTATCTCGTCAAAGCTCTTGTACGGCGCGTCGCCTATGACTTCGTCCTTGTTCGCGCCCTCGCCTTTCAGCCAGAGTATCGTGTCAACGCACAGACGCAGAGACGATATCTCCGCCTGCGCGAGCCCGTAAACGTATTCGCTCTGAAATGTCAGCCCCGCGTCGTACTGCAGGGCGGCGGCTTCCGCAAGCTCGCCCGCCTCTTTTATCAGCGCCTCGTGCGCGTCCGGTTTGCCGTTCTGCTTTATGAAATTACATGAGCAGAGCGGTAAAACGAGAAGCAGGGCGAGAAAAACTACCGTAATTCTCTTTATCAAATCATTACACCCCTTTCGGTTCGTTCCGTTAATAATTATACAACGGACGCGTCTGTTTGTCAAGACGGGATCCGTGATTTTATATCGGGCTGCGCCCTCTATTTGAGATCCTCGTCGTATACAGCGCGCTGTCCGCCTATGAATTTCGGTCTTACTCTCGCCGCGGTCAAGTGCGCCGAGCCTATGGCGCTGTGCTGCAGACGCACGGGAACGGCGACTTTTTTCAAGTGCATTCCGATAAGCGTGTCGCCTATATCGATACCCGCGTCCGCGCGTATCTCCTCAAGCACGACGGGGTCGGCAAACCGGCGGTACGCCGTCGCCGCAAAAGAGCCGCCCGCTTTCGGCACCGGTACCGCGTTCACGATATCGGCGCCGCCCGCCGCTTCTCTTTCCGTTACTATCGCGCGGTTCAGATGCTCGCAGCACTGCGCGGCGAGATATACGCCGGACTCCGAAAGCGCCGCGTAAATGCCGTCAAACACCGCCTCCGCGGCGTCAACGTTGGAATTGCTCCCTATCCTGTCGCCGCATATTTCCGACGAAGAACAGCCGACGACCATTATCTGCCCCTTTTTGAGTCCCGCTTTTTCACAAAGCTCGCGCGCCGCGTCGTACGCCTGCTTTTTTTCCGTATCAAACATTTTCAATATCCTCACCGTTTTCCAGAATCTTTTTAAGACCGTCCCTCAGCTCCGCGTAATGATGCGGAAAGTTCTGCGAGCCGTCCGCGTATATGCTCTCGCCGCCGTTTACCTTTGCGCTCAGTCTGAACATCACACCGTCCTTTACGCCTCTCGGATGCGCGCCGTGAAATCCGTCCCACGATAAGACGCCGCAGCCGTTCAAAAGATCCAGGACCTCCTCTTTTTTGCACGACGCGCGTTTTTGAAGCACGCGCCGATCCTTTGCGTCCGTGTATCTTATATCGTAGAACGAGACCTCTGCTTCGCCGTTCTTCATAAGTATCTCATACTCATTCGTATAACGCATACCGCTTATGCGGAGCGTCACGGTGTCGAACGAATCTATACGCTTTGTTTTTTTGCAGAACAACTCTTTGAAAAAATTCTTTTTCATCTGATCCTTCCCGGTACTTTTTATACATTATAACCTGAGGGGACGGTTTTATCAACACCTTTTTACATAAATTTACAAATAATCTACAACAAAGATTATATAACGGCGATTTTGTTATGTTATAATGAAGCTGAAAACAAACACGCCGAAAGGAGAGCTTTTATGTCGGATAAAAGATTTACGGCGGGCGCTTCGCGCCGGGATATAACGCCGCCGGTGGGAACGCTGCTTTACGGATATACTCCGGATACGGACAGCCGCTGTGTCCACGATCCGCTTTACGTGACAGCCGCGGCGTTTCGCCAGGGTGACGAGACCGCGCTGCTTCTGACCGTTACGGTAGGCGATTTCGGCACCGCGCTTTGCGACGAAATGAGAAAAAAGATAAGCGCGGAGCTCGGTTTGCCCGTCGGGCGGATCATCGTCGCTTCCACTCACACGCATTCCGCGCCGAACGTGTCGGGACTTGAAGGCTGGGGCGATATAGACCGCCCGTACGCGGACGGCATACTCTATCCCGCGATGCTCGCATCGTGCAGGGACGCGCTGGCGGATCTTCAACCCGCCGAGACAGCCGTCGGCGTCGTAAAATCAAAGGTCGGTATAAACAGACGTCAGCAGCTTCGCGACGGGACGGTGGTTCTCGGACAGAATCCCTGGGGATGTCTCGACCCTTATATGACGTGCGTATCGGTAAGGAACGCCGATACGAAAAAGGGAATAATAAATATGCTCCACTACGGCTGTCACGGCACCGCCGCGGGCAGAAATCACGAGATAACGCGCGACTGGTCAGGCATTATGACGGACCGGCTTGAAGCGCAGACGGGGACTCTTACAGCGTACTGGAACGGCTCTCAGGGCGACGTCGGACCGAGACTGACGAACGGTCTTACCGTCGGCGATATACGGTTTGTCGAGGAGCTCGGAGGCGTCGCGGCGCAGGACGCGTTCCGCGCGTGGGAAGCCCTGGGACCTTACAAAGAGGGGTCGCTCCGGGTCTTTGAGGGTGAGATAAAGATACCGCGCAAGCCGCTTCCGCTGAAAGAAGAGCTTACAACAAAGCTCGGCTCATACAAAGATCCAGACGCGCTTATAAATCTGGAGCGTCTTGAATACGCGTATTACAGAGCCGCGATGGACGAGTACGAAGCGGGGCGTCCGCAGTGCGGCGAAAACTTCGTTTTCGATCAGACGTCGATTTGTATCGGCGACGTTATATTCGTACCGTATCCGTTTGAGATATTTGCGGAGACCTCCATGCGTCTGCGCGCGTATTCGCCGTACCGCTATACGCTTTGTCTCTCAAACACCAACGGCTACAACGCATACCTGCCGACGGAAGATCAGATAGTCCGCGGCGGATACGAGATAGGCTGCTTTTTATACAGCAGCGCGCACCCTCTCGTCAACAACGCGGATCAGATAATACTGAACGAAACACTATCCGTTATAAATAAAGGAGATTGATATGTACAGAGTAGGAAAAGAGGAGATCGAAGCCTTCGCGCGCGCGATAATGAGCCGCGATTTCTTCAAGATCAACGGCAGCGGTCAGGAAGTGCTGCATTTCGACGACGAGTGGAGACAGACGGTAGGAGCGCGTTATTCGCTCACAATGACGTCCGGCTTCGCCGCTCTGACGTCGGCTCTTATAGGTATGGGAGTCGGACCGGGCGACGAGGTCATAGTACCTGCTTACACTTATATAGCGTCCGCTCTCGCGGTGACGGCAACGGGAGCGATCCCGGTTATCGCCGAGGTCGACGAGACGCTGACCCTCGATCCGAAGGACGTTGAAAAAAAGCTTTCACCGTATACAAAGGTCGTAATGCCCGTACATATACAGGGCTTTCCGTCCGATCTTGACGCGCTGAAAAAGCTGTCGGCAAAGCACGGCTTCCGCATACTCGAGGACGCCTGCCAGGCTGACGGCGGCTCGTATCACGGAAAGTATCTTGGCACCGTCGGCGACGCGGGCGCGTATTCCTTCAACTATTTCAAGATAATCACCTCCGGCGAGGGCGGAGCTCTCGTCACAGACGACAGACAGATATACGAGCGCGCACTGATCTATCACGACGCGGCGGCGGTAGCGTTTTTCGGAAACCAGCTCGACGGCATTACGGAGCCGCTTTTCGGCGGAAGCGAATTCCGCGTATCCGATCTTACGGGCGCGATGCTCCGCGAACAGCTCAAACGCCTCCCCGCTCTCACGTCCGATCTGCGCAAAAACCGCGACGCGCTCGCAGAGCTCGTTTGCGGCAGGGGCAAGGCGGTACAGGCTCCGTCCCACGATATCAAGGGAGACTGCGGAACGACGCTTTCCCTGCGGTTTGAAACTGCAAAGGAATGCCGCGGATATCAGAAAAAATGCGCGGACGGCGGCGTAGGCTCCACCGTTCCGATAGACACGGGCAAGCACGTATACACTAACTGGACGCAGATAATGGAAAAACGCGGAGCGATGCACCCCGCGATGGACCCGTTCAAAATGGAGGCGAACAAGGGTCTGAATATGGATTATTCGCTCGATATGTGCCCGACGACGCTCGACCTGCTCTCCCGCACGCTCTATATCGCCGTAAATCCCGACTGGACGCAAAACGATCTTCTTCAGATCGCAAGCGTTATGAACGGATAAGTATTAAGACGGAAAACCGGCTGAGACAAGGATCAGATTTCCTGCCTCAGCCGGTTTTTATCAGCTGTTGCAAAGGATACGCCGGGGTATTTTACCGTCAGCCTATCTCCCAGATCACGGTAACGGTGTCCGATACGGTTATATCGTCCGGCTCTATGTTCATCGCGTAGCACTCCCCGGCGCAGTCGTTTGCCTGCTTTGCCGCCATTATCCTGTTCATCGGACGCGCCTCAAGATCTATGTCGCCGAAAGAATAATCCACCGTCTGTATATCCTTAAGCGCAACGCCCGCCGCACGCGCAAGCACGGCGGCTTTTTCCTTTGCGTCAGATACCGCCTTTCCCAAAAGCTCGTTTTTCACCGCTTCTCTGTCAAAAACGGTGTAGCTTACGTTGAATTCCGGGCAAAGCTCGCTGTTTGCAAGCGCGTAAAGCACGCGTCCGAGGCGGTCGTTGTCAGATGCAAATTCCACCTTCATCGTATGGCGGTATCTGTAACCGGAAAAACGCTGTTTATATTCGTTGTTTTCCGTATAGCTCTCGTATTCCGTATCTATCCCGAAGCCGAGAGTTTTAAGGTCGCTGTTTTTAAATCCGAACTTTGACAAAAGCTCCTTTATTTTCTCCGTATCCTCCGCGGAGCGCTTAAGCGCTTCCGCGTATTCCCTGTATTTGCCCGTCAGGGTCATCGTTATTCTTGCGGTATCGGGGCGGATCTTAAGATCGCCCTTTCCCGTGACGCGTATCGTCCTCATTTTCACCTCCCGGCTCCGACGCCGTTTTTATCATTCATCTTCAAAATATGCGCTTATTATCTCACCTTTTATGCCGTAAACGTCGCGAGCCCTTATCCTCGTTCCGTTTTCCATATATATGGTCCCGTCATAGCCGTCAAACCTTTTGACAACGCCCTCGCAAGTGACGAATTTTCCGCCCTCTTTCTTTCTGTCCTTCACAAAACACTTCACGGATATCACGGGCCGCTCGTTCAGATGCTCGAGAACGAGGGAAAGTCTGTCTGACAGACGAAGCTTTTCATCCTCGTCAAGCTCCGGTCTTTCCGCCGTTTCCCTGTACGTCTCCGACACTATTTCATCATATCCCGAAAGCGCGGCGAACGGTGAAAACTGCGCGGCTAAGCTGTCGCGTCCGAGCGGCGGATGCTTGCCCGAAACGTGATGCGGCATATCTATTATATCACTGTATTTGTTTTCGTCTTTCATATCTTTTCCGGCGCGGATACCGCCGTGATCCGGCGTACCCGGGCTTACGAGAACATTGCGATCTCGGCGGAATCCATGAACTGACACATCGACAAATTGAAGTTTTTGTAATCCGCCTCCTGAAATTCTTCCGTCGCGCACGCGATGTGCGCTCTTACGATATCGCTCTGATTGATAAAGGTTATCATAAGCGGGATCCTGAATATTTCGGACGTGCCGCGTATCGTCAGATATCCCGCCTCCTCAAGCTCCGACAGCCCCTTTTCCTCATCCGGCTCGACCTGCTTTTCTCCGCTCGCGTCGCCCGTGAAGATCTCGGCGTCCTTAGTGTATTCGCGTATAAGATTCGCCGCGCTCAATATCATGTTCCATCCCACTCTGTACGTGAGGTTCCATTCCGAATAAAGCCAGCCGCCTCTTTTTTCAACGCCCAAAAGCTTCATTTTTCTCCTTTCTCAGTTCAACGGGGGAAGCCCGTGTATGTCGTAATTGTCGTAATATATCTCAAACGCCGTTTCCTTGTCGCCGGAAAGCTCTATGAGCGCACCCGCCTGGAATACGGTCGACAGAGTGCCTGACGGCGCTTTGTAGGCGGCGTTGGATACCACCTCGTATTTTTCACCCGCCGCGTCCGCGCGCAGTATGAATTCCGCCTTGAACAAAAGCGTGCCCGTGGGTATGTGGTAATCGCTTGATATTATCGCTATTTTCTTTATGCCCGGATATTTATCCGAAAGTATGTCGTACGTACAGATCGCGTTCTGCGCCGTTGTGAGGGACTTGTTCTCCACGATCACGCGGTCCTCTTTTATACCGTTTGAAACGAGCCATTTCGCCATTTCTCCCGCTTCCGTGGCGTTTTCGTTCTCCGTCGCCGTGCCGCCGCCCGTGCAGACTATATACGCTCTCTGATATTTTTGTGCGCTTGCGAGCACGACTTTGAGGCGTTCAACAAGCTCGTCCCGCATCGTCCCGTCCGGCTCAAGCTGGAAACCGAGCGCGACGATGCAAAGCTCGTCCGTGTCGGGCAGTCCGTCCGGCAGAACGCCGTAATTTACCGTGTTGTTTTTGTTCACGGTCTTCCATATATCCGTTATTTTTTTCCACCTTGCGCCGAGCTCCGGGTTTTTTGCGTCAAGTTCGGCGAGAAGCTCGGCGACGCGCCCTGTCGCCGCCTCGCCGTAGTTTCCGTAATCCACGACGAGCTCCTCTATCATATCCTGCGCGGTGCGTTCTTTTTTGCCGCAGCCCGGAAGCGCGGCGAGAACGGCCGCGAGGCAGACGGCAAGTAAACTCTTATACGCTTTACTTTTCATTTTTTTTGCCCTTTTCATATTTATTCGCCGGCCTTATGTCCGCCGACCAGTTTGTTCCTTTCCTTTGCCGTGGCGCCCTCCTGAAGATTCATGCCCTTGAGGATGGCGTTTTTGCCGTATTTCTTTTTCAGCTCTATGGCAGCCTCCTGGATGCGGCGTTCTTTTTCCCGCGCCGCCTTTTCCTCGGCTCTTTTCCGCTCCAGAAGATCGATGTCGTCAAAAGCCGAAATCTGTATCTGCTCCGGTATCTCCTTCGCCTCCTCTTCGTTTATAACGTGATTGGCGACCACGTACATCCTGCGTACCGTCAGATTTTTGTCGACTATACGGTCGTACAGCTCCGCGACTTTTTTCATTATAAGCTTTGTGGACGAGGTGAATTTGCCGAGGTTTATCGAGCCGTGCGCCTGCTTGGGCACCCTGCGCCCGTACCAGTCGGTCTCAACGATCCCGCGGAATTCTTTTTCGTCCGCCAGATTTTCAATATCGTACCCTACGGTCAGCACCATCTGATCCGTCACAAGACGTTTTTCAACGAGGTCGAAGACGAGCTGGTCCGTCATCTCCTCCACTATCAGCCGCCCTTTTTCAAATCCGTAAGGCGAAGAGAGGACCTGTCCCAGGCTCAGACTGTTGTTTTCCGGCTTGTACGATTTCACGTCCGCTATCGTCGTCGGCTCCCAGCCCCACGCGTGGTTTATCAGAAGCTCCGCGTTCACGCCGAATTCCTTATACAGTATCTCCTCGCTGTTCACGGAACAGCGCGCTATATCGCCGAGAGTGTATATGCCCAGATTCTCAAGCCGCTTTGCGATGCCCCGGCCTATGCGCCATATATCCGTTAAGGGTCGGTGAGACCAGAGCGTGCGGCGGAAGCTCATGACGTCAAGCTCGGCGATACGCACGCCGTCCTTATCTGCCTGCATATGCTTTGCCGTTACGTCCATGGCGACCTTGGCGAGAAACATATTTGTACCTATCCCCGCGGTCGCCGTGATGCCCGTTTGTCTTAGAACGTCTTTTATCAGGACCATCGCAAATCCGTGCGCCGTTATCCCGTCGCGCTTTATATACGGCGTCGCGTCTATGAACACCTCGTCTACTGAATAGGCGAATATATCGTCGGGCGAAACGTGGTTCAGATATATGGAATATATCTGCCCGCTGACCTTCATATACTCCGCCATTCTCGGAGCCGCTCTTATGAAATCCACCTCAAGCGAGGGATCTGAGCAGAGGGCTTCATAATCGTCCGACCTGCCGGAAAACGGCCTGCCTCGCAGTGCGCGTCTGCGCTCGCGGTTTATCTCGTTTACCCTCTGCACCGCTTCGAAAAGCCGCGCTCTGCCCGATATGCCGTACGATTTGAGCGACGGCGAAACGGCGAGGCATATCGTCTTTTCCGTTCTGCTCTCGTCCGCTACAACGAGATTTGTGGTGAGCGGGTTTCTGCCGCGCGCCGCGCATTCGACGGAAGCGTAAAACGATTTCAGATCTATTGCGATATACGTTCTTTCACCGTCATCGATCATACGCTTTCTCCTTTCGCCGGATCCGATTTTCATAACGCAAAACGCGCGCCGCCTGCTCTTCCGTTAACATTATAACACAATTCTTTTGATATTTCAATATATTATCAAATTTTATTTTGCGCCGCGGATCTTGTTACGGGCGTATTTTTACGTTAAGATAAAAAGTTTTATTATCTGATATAAAACGGTTGACTTATTTTGCTTTTTATGATAAAATAAATCCGGAAATACATATACGGAGGCATGGATATGAGACAAAGCGGCGTACTTCTTCACGTTACATCGCTGCCGTCGGACGGCGGGATAGGGACGCTCGGAAAAGCGGCGTATGAATTTGTGGATTTTGTAAAAGATTCCGGAATGACGATATGGCAAATGCTGCCGCTCGGTCCCACGGGCTACGCGGAATCACCGTATCAAAGCTGTTCGACGTTTGCGGGCAATCAGCTCGTCGTCGACTTTCCGTCGCTCGAGGAGGACGGTCTTCTGCCGAAAGGCGCGTACGTCCCGCTTGAAATAAAGCCCGACGTGGATTTTGACGCGGTAAAGGAACAGCACGGGAAACTGATGAGGCTTTCTTTTGAATCGTCGTTTGAGAATCTGTGCGGCGAGATAGAGGCTTTCAAAAAAAGTCACGAATGGGTGTCCGATTACGGGCTTTTCCGCGCGATAAAGGCGAAATACAACGAAAATTCGTGGATGGAATGGCCCGACCAAAAGATCCGTCTGAGAGACGCGGAGACCGTGGAAAAGTATAAAGCGGAGCTGAAAGACGAGATAAACTTCTATATATACGAGCAGTATCTGTTTTTCAGGCAGTGGACGAAGCTTCACGAATACGCGAAAAGCAACGGCGTCATGCTGATGGGCGATATGCCGATATACGTATCGGAGGATTCCGCCGACGTATGGCTGAATCCCGATATGTTCGAGCTTGACGAGGAATGCAGACCCGTACGCGTGGCGGGCGTGCCGCCGGATTATTTTTCCGTAAACGGCCAGCGCTGGGGCAATCCGTTATACGCCTGGGACAAGCACGAGGCGGCGGGATATTCGTGGTGGATAAGCAGATTGAGAGCTCTCGGCGAAATGTTCGATATTTTAAGGATAGACCACTTTATAGGCTTTGCAAACTACTACGCCATACCCGCAAGCGAGCCGACGGCTCTCGTCGGAAAATACGAGGCAGGTCCCGGCAAAAAGCTGTTTGACAAAATAAAGGAAGAGCTGCCGGAGCTTAAGATAGTCGCGGAAGATCTCGGCGTCGTGAATCAGACGGTGCGCGACCTGCTCTCATACTGCGGATACCCGGGAATGAAGGTCTTACAGTTCGCTTTTGACGGCGAGGTCAGCGGAGAACTGCCCGAAACGCATACGAAGAACTGCTTTGTTTACACCGGCACGCACGACAACAACACGACGCTCGGCTGGTGGAGAGGCGCATCTTTTGAGGTAAGGGAAAGAGCGAGGAAAGCGCTCGGTATGAAGGACGACGAAGACGGCATAACGGAACATATGCTTGAAGCGGCGTTCACCGCGGAAGCGGACACGGCGGTCGTCCCGATGCAGGATCTGCTTGACTTGGGAGAGGAATGCCGTATGAACACGCCCGGCACCGTCGGCTGCAACTGGACGTGGCGTATGCTCCCCGCGGATTTGGGCGTACTTTCCGAAAAAGTCCGTATGCTGAACATACTGGGCAACAGAGGAAAGTTTTTCTGATATCGGACGCGATAAACTCCTTCAGTCGCCTCCGGCGACAGCTCCCTCAAAGAGAGAGCCGAGTGCGGGAAGAAGTTTTATAAAAAGATTATGTCAGCAAATTGAAAAAGAGCCCGCGTGGCTCTTTTTTGTATGCGCTTCGGACCGCGCCGGACGTCACAGGCTGTCCGCCAGCTGATATATCAGATCCTCCGTATCGTTCCAGCCGAGGCACGGATCGGTTATCGACTTGCCGTAAACGCCGCCGCCAACGGTCTGGCTTCCCTCCTCTATATAGCTTTCTATCATAAGCCCTTTTACTATGCTCTTTATATCCGCCGAGCATTTGCAGGAGTGGAGCACCTCGTTCGCTATCCTTTTCTGTTCGCGGAAGTTTTTGTTTGAGTTGGCGTGATTCGTATCTATCAGTACGGCGGGATTTATAAGTCCCTTTTCCATATACATATTATACAAAAGTATAAGGTCTTCATAGTGATAGTTAGGCAGAGACTGTCCGTGCTTGTTCATATACCCGCGCAGTATGGCGTGGGCGTATTTGTTCCCCGTGCTTTCCACCTCCCAGCCTCTGTAAATAAAGGCGTGGGGATGCTGTGCGGCGGTTATGGAATTCAGCATAACGGACAGATCGCCGCCCGTCGGGTTTTTCATGCCGACGGGTATGTCAAGTCCGCTTGCGGTCAGTCTGTGCTGCTGATCCTCCACGCTTCGCGCGCCGACCGCTACGTACGAGAGCAGATCCGACAGATAACGGTGATTTTCAGTATAAAGCATCTCGTCCGCGGAGGAAAGTCCCGTCTCCGAAAGGACGCGCATATGTACCTGCCTTATGGCGATTATGCCTTTCAGAAGGTCGGAGCCCTTTGTGGGGTCGGGCTGATGAAGCATGCCCTTGTATCCGTCGCCCAGCGTACGCGGCTTGTTGGTATAGATCCGCGGTATGATTATTATTTTGTCCGCTACCTTGTCCTGCACTTTTTTCAGGCGGCATACGTAATCGAGCACGGGCTCCTCGGAGTCCGCGGAGCAGGGACCTATGACGAGGATGAATTTGTCGCTTCTGCCGTCAAACACGGCTTTTATCTCTTCGTCGCGCTCTTTTTTTATTTTTGCAAGCTCGTCCGTAACGGGGTACATACCCTTTATCTCCTGCGGGATCGGAAGCTTGCGCTTGAACATCATATTCATTTTTTAATCCTCTGTCATCTTCGTTTTATCGAACGCCGCGCGGCGCTCCGTAGACATCCTCATCATTTCCTTGAGCTTTTCCGTATTATCGTCCGCTATATACGTGCGCAGGCGGTAAAGCTCGCCCGAAAACTGGTCTATTACGGATATGAGCGGTTTTTTGTTCAGCAAAAACAGCTCCGTCCACATATCCTCGTTTATGCGGGCGATACGCGTCAGGTCGCGGAAGGAGTCGCCCGTGTATTCCTTGAGCTTCGGCACGTCGCTGCTCGTCATGAGAGATATGGCGATGCAGTGCGTGAGCTGAGACAGATACGCGATCATCATATCGTGATCCTCGGGCGTAAGCTCCGCGACGTGAGCGAAGCCGAGCGTGTGACCGAGATCCTTGCAAAGCCTTACGGCTTCCTCCGTATTTTTATCGGTCGGAGTGACTATATAGTTTGCGCCGTTGAATATCCTGTCGTCGCTGTTCTGTACGCCGTATACCTCGCGCCCCGCCATGGGGTGAGCGGCTATAAATTCGACTCCTTCCGGAAGAAGCGACTGAATTTTATCGACGATACAGGATTTTACGCCGGTCACGTCAGTCAGGACCGCGCCTTTTTTGAAGTATTTGCCGTAGCTTTCCACCCATTCGACGAACACGTGCGGATAAAGCGCGAAGACCGCAAGGTCCGCCCATCCTATAAGCTCCGGCTCCGGCGCCGTCGTCCCGTAAGATATCATCCCCTCCGAGAGCGCAAAATCAACGGACGACTGAGAGCGCGTTATGCACTTTACGTCAAAGCCCTTTTTGGTAAGCGCCTTTGCGTAGCTTCCGCCGAGAAGTCCCATTCCGATTATGAGTATATTCGTATTCTTATCAAGCATTTTTTTACCTCAGCGATATTTTTATTCCGAGCGACGACAAGTCGGAAAAGAAACCGGGATAGCTTTTGCAGACCGCCTCCGCGCCCTCTATCTCTCCGCCCGTGAGCGTAAGCAGACACGCGCACGCCATTACGATCCTGTGATCGTTGTGACCGTTTATCGCCGCCTCCGGCTTTTTTATGCCGTGCCCGACGGTTATCGTACCGTCTTTTTCGGTTACTCCGACGCCGAATTTGTCAAGCTCTTTTGCCATCGCGGCGCCTCTGTCGCTTTCCTTTATCCTGAGTCTCGACGCGCCGGTGAGCGTGCAGCCGTGATTTGCCGCGGCGACCGCCATAAGTATCGGAGCGTTGTCGGGACAGTCGTTCACGTCTGTTTCCGCGTATCCGTTTTTAAGCGCTTCAAGCTGTTTTACTATCACCCGGTCGCCCTGCAGACTGTTTTCGTTCAGGCCTGTGACGTCCACGTCGCCGCCGAGCGTGTTCAGGGCGCAGAGGAACGCGCCGTTTGACCAGTCCCCCTCCGCGGTGACGTCCGCGGGTCTGTATCCGCCGCTCTTGATTCTTATCGTAAGCTCATCCTCATATCCGACGGATACGCCGAAATCCGCCATTACCGACGCGGTTATATCCACGTACGGACGGCTGACGAACGGCGGTCTGACGTGAATGACGCAGTCTTTTCCGGAAAGCGGCGCGGCGAGCATAAGTCCGGTTATGAACTGGCTCGATACGGCGCCCGATACCGTGACCTCCGACAGATCGAGTTTGCCTTTTACGCGTATATATTCCTCCGTCTGCTCAAACGCGACGTTCTGCGAGGCGCAGAGTTCTTTATATACGTCAAACGGTCTCTGCATAAGTCTTCCGTCGCCGTAAAACGTGTATTCGCCGCCCGAAGCGAGGCAAACGGGTATGAAAAATCTTACCGTGCTTCCGCTCTGGCGGCAGTAAAGCACGTTTTTCGTTTCGCCGCCGCGTTTTATATACAAAGCGTCGTTTTCCTGTCTCACGTCGGCGCCGAGCGCGCGGGCGCAGTCTATGCTCGCCATGATATCGTCGCTTTGGCAGACGTTTCGCACGACGCTTTCGCCTTCGCAGAGCGCCGCGCAGATTATCTGACGGTGAACGAAGCTTTTTGACGGCGGCGCCTTTATTTGTCCGCGCGCCGTTCCTTTTTCAATCCTTGCCGTCATTTCTCAGATACTCTATCGCTTTGATATATCCGTCAAAGCCCATGCCCTTTACCGTTTTTTCCGCGTAGAGCCCGACGTAGCTTATCCGGCGGAATTCCTCTCTTTTGTCCACGTCGGAAATATGCACTTCCACCGTGCGGATACCCACGGCCTTCAGCGCGTCGAGTATCGCCACGCTCGTATGCGTATAAGCGGCGGGATTTATGACTATGCCGTCAAAGACGCCGTACGCCGCCTGTATTTTATCCACGATGTCTCCCTCGTGATTCGACTGGTATATCTCGACCGTCACGCCCTGCTTTTCACAGTGATCATATATGGTCTTTTCAAGCTCCGCGTACGTTCTTTTGCCGTAAATACCGGGCTCTCTTATGCCGAGCATATTGAGGCTCGGACCGTTTATCACAAGTATTTTCATATCCTTGATTTCCTTTGCAGGGTGATTATCTTCTCCGCCGCTTTTTCCGGCGCGTCGTTGTTCAGTATCCTGTGATCGCAGGCGGCTCTGTATTTGTTCTTTCGCTCCGCGTATCTTTTCGCAAGCTCCTCTCTGCTGCTTGAAAGCGGCCGCGTATCGTCCGCCTGCAAAAGCGACAGACGGCGGTCAAGATAGTATATCACGCCGTTTTCGCGAAAGGCGCGTACGTTTTCCTTGCGCAGGACCGCGCCGCCGCCTGTGGCGACGACCGCGCCTCTGACGTCCTTCAAACATTCTTTTATCGTTTGCGCCTCGATCTCTCTGAACCTTCCTTCTCCGTATTCTCTTATAAACGAAGCTATATCGCCCGTTTTCTTTGATATTTCCGCGTCGGTATCTATAAACGGCTTGCCCGTCATTTCCGATATAATCCCTCCGACGGTCGTTTTTCCGGAATACGGCATACCAATGAGGACCGTGTTTTCCGTTTTATCGCAAAGGCTTTTGTATATCCTTTCCGTCTCGCCGCGTGATACCTTTTCTCCCGTGAAAAGCTCTGCCGACGCCATAGCCTGAGATACGAGCATATAAAGCCCGTTTGCGTGCGGTATCCCCGCTTCCCTGCAGTCAAGCAGCAGTTTTGTGTAAAGCGGGTTGAATATAACGTCGATCACGCCGGACAGATTTTTGAATTTCTTTATATCTATCGCGGCGGCGCCCGTGTTCGGGTACATGCCGCAGGGAGTCGTGTTTATTATATAATCCGCTTCTATTCCGCCTGCCGTATCATAATCTATCTGATCCGCGGCGGGCGTTCTGCTTGCGACAAAGATCTTTTTCGCGCAAAGATCCGAGCAAACGGTAAACACGGTCTTTGACGTGCCGCCCGTGCCGAGAATAAGCACGTTTTTGCCGCTTATCTCAAATCCGGCGCGCAAAAGAGTCTGTCTGAAGCCCGTGTAATCGGTATTGTAGCCGTAAAGCTTTCCGTTTCTGTTGACTATCGTGTTCACCGCGCCGATGCGCTTCGCGTCGGGACTTATGAAATCGAGATACGGCATAACGAAGCTTTTATAAGGGATCGTGACGTTCAGACCGTCGAATTTTCTGCTCTTCAAAAGCTCCGCCGCGGAGTTTTCCGGCATCGGCATAAGGTCGTAGTCGTACCTTTTGAGCATCTCGTGTATTATTTTGGAATAGCTGTGTCCGAGCTTTTCTGCTATCAGACCGTATTTCATCGTTTTACTCCGTGTATAAATAATCGTCTCCGTAACGCACGGTCAGAAGATCCGCAAGCGTGAGCGCGGTGAGCGCGTCCACGACCGCGCGGGCGCGGTGTATTATCATCGGGTCGTGTCTGCCCTTTACCGTGTGGATTATGTTTTCTTTTTGCACGAAATCTATCGTCTGCTGAGGCTTGAAAATGGACGGCGTAGGCTTTACTATCGTTTTGAAAAGTATGGGCGCGCCGTTTGTGATTCCGCCGTTCACGCCGCCGTTGTTGTTTTTGTCAAACACTACGTTTCCGTTCTCATAGCGCATCGTATCGCTCGCCTCGCTGCCGAAAACGTTTGCAAAATCCGCGCCCATTCCGAACGTGACGCCCTTTACCGCGGGCACGGAGAATATCGCGCGCGCAAGCTCACCCTCAACGGTGCCGAAAAACGGTTCTCCGACGCCGGCGGGAATGCCAGTCGCCGCCGTCTCAAGCACGCCTCCGAGACTGTCGCCCAGATCGGCGCAGCGCTCCGCCGCAGACCTCATCTGCTCCTCCGCTTCCTCCATCAGAGTCGGGAACGGTCTGTTGTAAAGAAGCTCTATATCCTCCTCGTAGTTTATAAAGCCTCTGTCTCTTATACTGCAGAGAGAGGATATATGCGTGCCTACGGTTATACCCTTTTTCTTAAGCGCTGCGCGCACGACGGCGCACGCGGCGACTATCGCCGCCGTCACTCTGCCGGAGAAATGGCCGCCGCCTCTGAAATCCTCAAAGCCGTGATATTTCATATAAGCCGTGTAATCGGCGTGACCGGGACGCGCGGGACCGTATTCGTAATCGCGACTCTGCGCGTTCTCGTTCTTTATGATTATGCAAAGCGGAGTTCCGGTCGTTCTGCCGTTATAAACGCCGCTTATTATCGAAAATTCGTCGCTTTCGCGTCTTTTTGTGGATATTTTGCCGGACGGACGGCGCATATCGAGAGCGTGGCGTATATCCGCCTCGTCAACGGTTATACCCGGGGCGAGACCGTCGAGCACCGCGCCTATGTGCGTACCGTGGCTTTCGCCGAAAAGCGTAAGCGTAAGCGCTTCACCTATCGTGTTTTTCGTCATAGAGCACCTAACCTTTCATAAAGCGTGTCAAAGCTCATATCCGTCATCTCAAACGTTCCCGGTTCGTTCACCGTTACGGCGTGTACGCCGTTCTGCGTTTTCTTTTTGTCGCGTTTTATCGCGTACATCACGGCTTCCTTATCGAAATCCGCCTTTTTCGGTATGCCGAGTTTGTCGTATATCGCCTCAAGTCTCGCTCTGACTTCGTCCGAGCACATCGCGAGCATACCGAGCGCGACACATTCGCCGTGATAAAGCGAGGGCGAACAGACGCTTTCTATACCGTGACCGAGCGTGTGGCCGAAATTGAGCACGCGTCTGAGCCCCGTTTCCTTTTCGTCCTGCTCAACCACCCTGATCTTTACGGCAAGGCTTTTTTCCGTTATGAGATCAATATTTTCATAAACGTCCGTCTCCTCGAACAACCTGAAAAGCTCCGCGTCCGACGTCGCCGCCATTTTCAGCGCCTCGCACAAGCCGTTGTTTATCTGACGTTTCGGCAGAGTTTTCAGAGTGTCGGGATCTATCACGACCTTTTTCGGCTGTTTGAACGCGCCGACGGAATTTTTTATACCGCGGAAATCCACCGCGGTCTTGCCGCCGACGGAGGAATCGACCTGTGACAAAACAGTCGTCGGGATATTGTAAAAGTCAACTCCGCGCATATATATCGCCGACGCAAAGCCCGCGATATCGCCGCAGACGCCGCCTCCGACGGCGCAGACGCAGTCGCCGCGTCCGAAGCCGCCGTCTATCATAAGCGACAGGATACCCTGCAGATTGTCAAAATTCTTGCTCGCCTCTCCCTGCTCGAGAACGTACGTAAAGGCGCGCTTCGCCTTTGACGCGACAGCCGTGGGATATTCCGCGGGCACGCCGGTGTCCGTAACTATGAGCACCTTTCTGTCAAGCCCGAGCAAAGCTTCAACGTTTCCGAGCGCCCCGCGCTTTATCACTATGTCATAAGAGCGCTCGCCTAAATTCACCTTAAGCGTCATACGGATATCTTCCCTTCTTTATAAGAGCCGGCAAGCTTGAGCTTGTCGCAAAGCGGCAGAAGCTCCGCCATCATCCGCTCTCCGCGCTCACATCTGACGTTGCCCTCGCACTCCACGTAGAAATAATACTGCCACGGCAGATTTTTCATCGGGCGGCTGTGTAAGGACGTCATATTGTAGCCGTACTTGCCTATGACGTTTACAGCCTCCGCAAGCGACCCCGCCTGGTTTTTGACGGTGAACACCATTATAAAGCTGTTGTCCGCGCGGCTCGCGCCGTTCTCCCTGCGTGAAAAGACCGCGAAGCGCGTGGTGTTGTCAAGTCCCGTGTTTATGCTGCGCGATATCACGTCAAGCCCGTATAATTCCGCCGCTTCGACCGTTCCGATCGCTGCCAGGGTCCTGTCGTTTTGCTTTGACACGTATTCCGCGGCGCGCGCGGTGTTGGAGTATTCCACAGTCTCATATCCGCGCTTTTTTATATATTCCGCGCATTGTGACAGCGCCTGCGGATGAGATACGACGGTCTTTACCGTCTGCTCCGTCGCGCCGGGCAGACCTATCAGGTTCTGTCTTACCGTCAGATCGAACACGTCGTTTATGTAAAGCGGTCCCGTGAAGATGAGATCGACGACGGCGCCCACTTCGCCCGCAAAGCTGTTTTCTATCGGTATGACCGCGCATTCGCAGTCTCCGGAAACGACGGCGTTATACGCCTCCGCGAAATCCTTGCAGGGGATCCTGTTGCCGTCCGGAAACAGCTTTTTTGCGGCGATGGACGCAAACGCGCCTTCAACTCCGCTGTACGCCACGCGCACGCCGGAGATAAGCGCGCTCTGATATCCGCGCGACACCTTCATCGTGTGCGTTAGGAAATCTGCGTAATATCCGCAAAGCTCCTTATCCTCAATGAGCGCGGTGTTGCGCTTTATCACCTCTTCCTCGCGCGCCGCGTCGTAAACGGGCAGACCGCGCTGTTTTTTATATTCCGCTATCACCGCGGCCGCGTGCATACGGCGTTCAAACTGGCGCGCTATTTCTCTGTCCGCGTCGTTTATTTCAATTCTTGCCTTCTCAAGTTCGTTCATATCCGTTTTCCTTAAATTAAATAACAGCGGAACACCGCTGTGCGTTCCGCTGTACAGAGCTATTGAATGACAGCCTGCGCTGTTTTGCGTTGCCTTTTATTCTTTTGCCGTTTCATTTTCATCTTGCGTGACGTATTATATATTATAAATGATTTATGTTAATATTTCAAGAAAAGGTATAAGAATATAATGAATTTTTTATTTTTATACTATGAAAGAAGCATCCTGTCGTTATCGAGAGCCTTGCCGGAATTCGCTTTGAATTTCAAAAGCAGATCGTCCACCGTAAGGCTTGCCCTCTCCTCTCCGCTCGTATCGAAGATTATGCGCCCGTCCGTCATCATTACCGTTCTGTTTCCGAGAGACAGTGCGGACGACATATTGTGCGTTATCATAAGACAGGTGAGATTGTTTTCCTTTACCGTTCTTTCCGTGACCTCAAGTATCTTTTCGGCAGCGGCGGGGTCGAGCGCCGCCGTGTGCTCGTCGAGCAGAAGCAGTCTCGGCGGGTTGAGAGTCGCCATAAGAAGCGATATGGCCTGCCTCTGACCGCCCGAAAGCAGTCCGACCGGCGTTTTCATCCTGTCCTCAAGCCCGAGACCGAGCGACGCCACGCGCTCCCGCAGCGCGTTTTTTTCCGCCTTGCCGCCGATGGACAGCCAGTTGCCGCCGCCGGAGGCGAGCATCAGATTTTCCTCTACCGTCATTGACGGAGCCGTACCGGTCTTGACGTCCTGGAACAGACGTCCTATGAATTTTGCGCGCTTGTAATCGGGCAGATACGTTATATCCTCCCCGTCCGATATTATCTTTCCCGTGTCTATCGGGAATGCGCCCGATATGGCGTTGAAAAGCGTTGATTTTCCCGCGCCGTTTGAGCCGATTATGGTGATGAAATCTCCGTCTTCGACCTTAAGGTTTACGTCCGTCAGCGCCTTTTTCGCGTTTTCAGTCCCGGCGTTGAAGGTCTTTGACACGTTTATCAGTTCAAGCATTTCCGGCCTCCTTTTTTCTGAACAGACGCTTTGCGAGCGTGGGGTACTGCTTTTTGATATACGGTATGAATATGGCGATTATGACGATCACGGCGGAGACGAGCTTGAGCATATACGCGGGCATCTGCAGCCGCAGAGCGAGCGCGTAGACAAGTCGGAATATGACCGCGCCGACGACCGCTCCGATCGCTCTTACCTTGACGGAGCCGCGCGAGAATATCGTACCGCCTATCAGAAGCGAGGCAAGCGCGACCGTGACTATGCCCTGACCCATATTTATATCGGCGAGCTTCTGCGACTGTGCGAGAAGACAGCCGGAGAGCGCCGTAAAGGCGTTAGCCACGCAAAGCCCCACGGTCGTCGTAAATACGGGGTTTATTGAGGAATAGCGCACCATTTCCGTATTGTCGCCCGTCGCGCGTATCGCAAGACCGAGGCGCGTTTTCAAGAATATCACCATAAACACGAGCACGACAACGACCGCGGCGGCGGCGACCAAAACCTTGTGCCAGCCGGATAAGAACGAGTTTTCCGTGAGCGCCTTCATCTTTGTAAAAACGGTATCCGTTTTATTCAGGTTGAGGAGCGACGCGCCGCCCATAACGGCTATGTTAACGGAATAAAGACCCGTGTTGACTATGATGCCGGAGAGCAGACTGTTTATGCCCATCCTCGTCTGCAGAAACGCGGTGACGAAGCCCGAAAGCACGCCCGCCGCCATCGCCGCGGGTATCGCCAGATACGGATGTCCCGAAAGCGCCACGACCGCGCCGACCGCCGCGCCGAGAGTGAAACAGCCGTCCGTCGAAAGGTCGCAGACGTTCAGCATCGAGTAAGACAAAAACAATGCAAGAACGGTCAGGGAGCTGATGAGACCCAGCTCCATGACCGACTGTATGATACTCAGAATATCACCGAATTCCATATAAAGTCCTTTATTTTATATCATTCAAAGCTTTCCGCCGTCGTTATCGGCTGTACCTTTGTGCAGAGCGGACCGAACGTCGTCTTTATCTGCTCGTAATCAAGTCCGAGCTTCGTGCAGATGTCGGTGTTGACCGTCGCCGTGCCGTTGTCGAACGTCTTTACCGCCATATCCGCGGGCTTCTTGCCGTCGAGCAGTATCTCCGCCGCCATTTTCGCGGTCTCGACGCCGAGGTTCGCGTAGTCCACGCCGTAGCCTAAGAACGCGCCGTTCAGAGCAAAGGAGTCGGCGCCCGCGTAGTGGAGGACGCCCGCGTCCGCAAGCTTTTCATATATGGAAAGCTCGGCGGTCATAACGGTGTTGTCGGACGGAGTGAATACGGCGTCGCACTTGTCGGCGGCTATCTTGTCGGCGGCGAGCACTATTTCGGATGTGTTCGTGCCGGTGTATTCTATTATCTCAACGCCCTTTGCGTTAAGGAATTCTTTTGCGGATTTTATCGCCGCGGTGGAAGCGTCCTGACCTATATCGTAGAGCAGACCTATCTTTTTCGCGTCCGGATTCTGTGCGAATATCAGGTTCATAACGGCGTTCGTATCGAGGAAATCCGACGTTCCTGTTACGTTTGCCCCGGGTTTTTCGAGCGAATCGACGAGCTTGGCGCCCAGAGGATCGGACACAGCCGCGAATACGACCGGTATCTTGTTGTCCTCGGTCGCCGCCTGCATCGCTATGGCGACCGGAGTCGCCACGCCTATCATAAGGTCGACCTTGCGGCTGATGAAGTCCGCTATTATCTGATTCAGTACGTTTGCGTCAAGGTTGCAGTTCTTCTCTATGACTTCTATCTTGACGTTTTTTTCTTTTTCGATCGTCCCGAGCTGTGCTTTTATGTTGGCGATTATCTGATTGAGAGACGCGTCGTCAACGTAGTTGCAGATACCGACGGTGTATGAGTTCTCCTGCTTGGCGGGAGTGCACGCCGTAACGGCGGCTATCGCGAATATCGCGACGAGGATAAGGGAAATAAGTTTTTTCATTTTGTTTTTCTTCCTTTCATTTTATTTTTGACGCGCCGGTTAAAAACAAAAAATCCCCGGCGCATAAACGCTTGGGACGAATAATATATCCGCGGTACCACCCAAATTGAGACTTTGTCTCCTGCTCTACGTACTTATCATACGCGCGCCTCTGATAACGGGAGCGCACCCCGTCGGAGCATACTCGCTTTCGCTTTCAGCCCCGCCCTCCGGAGTCCATTCACATCGTCTATCGCTCCGCGCTCACACCATCCGCGGCTCGCTGTACCGAATCGAACGAAGCTACTCGTCTCCGTCAACGGTTGTTGCGGTGAGTATAACACAAAATTGATGGGTTGTCAAGCCCTTTTTGCAAAATTCTTAAAAAAATTTTTGAAATCTCCGTTTTTTTGCATTTTGAGTGCGCCGCCGCTTCATTTTGCGCGTTATATTGCGTTATATATAAGAAAGCCGCCGCTTTAGCCGACTGTCCCAAAGGACAGTCGGCAACGAAATCCACCCCTGCGGGGTGGGTGAAATCGCCTGCGGCGGTGAAATTGCCCTTCGGGCAGTGAAATCGCCTCGACGGCGGCGGGTGGATTTCATTTCACCGAACGCGTCAGCGTTCGATTTCACCTGAGGGCAACGCCCGAAGATTTCACCTTTTGCCGTCAGGCAAAAGATTTCACTCTTTTGACGTTTGGCACACAAACGTCCTGCTTGCAGAG